>Ga0172376_10000162_pt1 | contig 83130 bp, 52 predicted proteins | sample Lak35m_FD_121114 | JGI IMG/M metagenome (GOLD analysis project Ga0172376, IMG submission 121114) | Freshwater microbial communities from Kabuno Bay, South-Kivu, Congo - kab_092012_35m | ecosystem: Environmental > Aquatic > Freshwater > Lake | place: Democratic Republic of the Congo: South-Kivu... | reverse complement strand
GCCAAGACGATCCCCGAATTCTGGAGCCGCTGGCATATCAGCCTCTCCTCCTGGCTGAACGACTACGTCTTCACCCCCATCGCCCTGGGCCTGCGCGACCTCGGCCGCCACGGCGTGTTCCTGGGCGTCATGGCCACCTTCCTCATCTCCGGCCTATGGCACGGGCCCGCCTGGCACTTCGTCCTCTGGGGCGGCTTCCACGGACTCATGTACCTTCCCTACATCTACTCGGGCAAGGGCCTCAGGAGCCTCACCAGCCGCAAACGGCAGGGTAGGACCCCTTCCGAGTACCCGATGGTCGCCCTCACCTTCGCCATCGTCTGCGTCGGTTACGTGCTGTTCCGTGCCGATGACACGCACATCGCCCTCGGCATGCTCGGCCGGGTCTTCACCCTGGCCCCGGGGGGCATCCCCCGCGAGGCCTTGGCCGTGCCCCTCTTCGGTGGTATCCTCTTCCTGGTGGAGGCCGCCATCGCCTCCGAGGCCGTCCAGACCCGCTGGAGCGGCGACAGCCTTCCCGCTCGGGGCCTCCGGCAGGCCGTCTATCTCGTCCTGGGCCTCCTCGTCATGCTCTTCTGGGGATCTGGCAGCCAGGGATTCATCTATTTCCAGTTCTGACCCCGGCCCCTTCTCGCATTCCGAAAAAGTTATCGGTCATTTTTTTACCCGTAGGGATACGGACGTATTCCCAAACACGTTACTTTTAATTGTCTAAAACCAACCGCTTATGATGCCTTGGCGTTCACTGCTGGGGGGCTCAGCATGCTTGCGCATGTTGCTTTGGGCCCTTTTCCTTGTCTCCTCCCTCCCCCTCACGGCCCAGCAGCGGACCGTAACCGGTACCGTCAAGGACGAGTCGGGCGAGGCCCTGCCGAACATCAGCGTCGCTGTACGGGGCGGGACGGCGGGCACCACCACCGACGCCCTCGGGAAGTTCCGCATCTCGGCTTCCAAGGGGGATGAGCTGCTCTTCACCTCGGCCACGCACGAGCCCTTCAGCCTCAAGGTCGACGACCGCGACGACTACCTGGTGGCCCTCAAGCCCACGTCCGGCGCCCTGAGCGACGTCGTGGTGGTCGGTTACGGCCGGCAGAAGAAGGTCAACCTCGTGGGAGCCGTGGGCACGGTGAACGTGGATGACAAGATGGTCAGCCGCGCCCTGCCCAACGTGTCCTCCGCGCTGACGGGCATGGTGCCCGGCCTCCAAGCCGTCCAGTCGTCCGGCATGGCCGGCAACAACGACGCCTCGCTCCTCATCCGGGGCCTCGGCACCGTCAACAACGCCAGCCCGCTGGTGGTGGTCGACGGCATGCCCGACGTCAACATCGACCGCATCAACATCAACGACATCGAGACCATCTCCGTCCTCAAGGACGCGACCTCGGCCTCGGTATATGGCTCCCGGGCCGCCAACGGCGTCATCCTCATCACCACCCGCAGCGGCAAGGGACAGAAGAAGACGCGGCTCGACTTCACCAGCAACGTCTCCATCATCACCCCCACCCGCGGGCAGGACTTCATGGACGACTACCCCCGCGCCCTCACCGTCCAGCAGCGCCGCACCGCCGTCAACACCCTCCCCGGCAACCAGCTCTTCAAGCTCGGCACCGTCGATCAGTGGTTCGCCCGCGGGATGGTCGACCCCGTACGCTTCCCCAACACCGACGTGTGGGACATCATCCTGCGCCAGGGCAGCTTCCAGAACCACAACCTCTCGGCCAGCGGCGGTTCGGAGAATTCCAACTTCTTCATCTCGGCCGGCGTGAAGGATGAGAAGGGACTGCAGATCAACAACGACTACCGCCAGTACAACGCCCGCTTCAACTTCGACACCAAGATCCGCAACAGCTGGAACGCCGGCTTCCGCTTCAACGGCAACTGGTCCAACTGGCGCTACGCCCTGGCGGAGGGCTTCAACGACCCCGCCCCCAGCAATACCGCCGGCAACGATATGCAGTACGCCATCGCGGGCCTGCTGCCCTATGACCCCAAGACAGGGTATTTCGGCGGCGTCATGGCATACGGCGAAGACCCACAGGCCTACAATCCCTACACCCTCTACATCAACAACCCCTCGCAGAACAACCGACAGGAGGTGCAGGGCCAGATGTACCTCGACTGGACGCCCATCAAGGGCCTCTCCGCGCGGGCCGACTACAACCTCAACTACTACAACCAGTTCTCCTGGGGCGCCGCCAAGCCCAACCGGGCCTATAACTTTCAGACAGAGACCTTCGGAAGCCGCGTCTACGTGGGCGACAACGCCGGCATTTCCAACACCACCGCCACCGGCTTCAAGACCATGCTGACCGGGCGGATCAACTACAACCGCAAGTTCGGACGCGACCACGATATCGCCGCGCTCGCCGTCTACAGCGAAGAATACTGGTACGACCGCACGCAGGGCAGCGGCCGCAACGACCGCCTTCACCCCAGCCTCACCGAGATCAACGCCGCCCTGTCGGACATCCAGTCGACCTCCGGCAACTCCACCGCAGAAGGACTGCAGTCCTACATCGGCCGCTTCAACTACACCGGCTACAACAAATATCTCTTCGAGGCCAACATCCGTGTGGACGGCTCCTCCAAGTTCATCAAGGAGAGCCGCTTCGGCTTCTTCCCCTCCGTGGCCGTCGGCTGGCGCTTCACCGAGGAGAAGTTCATCCAGAAGCTCACCGACAGGTTCCTCACCAACGGCAAGCTCCGCGTCTCCTACGGCAGCCTCGGCAACAACAGCGGCGTGGACCGCTACGAACAGAAGGAGACCCTCACCAACCTCAACTATGTCATCGGCGGCAGCGTACAGCGCGGCTTCGCCAACTCGAAGATGATCAACCGGATGCTCACCTGGGAGACATCCACCGTGCTCAACGCGGGCCTCGACCTCTCCTTCCTCAACAACCGCCTGACCGCGGCCGTCGACTATTACAACCGCCTGACCTCGGGCATGAACCGGCCCTCCGAGTTCTCCATCTTGATGCTCGGCGCCTACAGCCCGGCCCCCCGCACCAACATCGGCAACCTGCGCAACAACGGCGTCGAACTCGACCTCTCCTGGAAGGACCGCGTCGGCAAGGTCTTCTACGGCATCAGCGGCAACTTCGCCTACAACCAGAACCGCCTCGAGTCGTGGAACACCCTCCTGCTCCGTGGCAACATCTTCCTGCAGATGCCCTACCAGTTCGTGTACACCTACGAATCCAAGGGCATCGCCCAGTCATGGGCCGACATCTACGCCGCCACCCCTCAGGGCGCCAGCCCCGGCGACATCCTGCTGCAGGACCTCAACGGCGATGGCCGCATCACCGCCGACGACCGCAAGGCCATGTCCAATACCATGCAGGAGATGCCCAGCACCACCTACACCCTCACCGGCTTCGTCAACTGGCGCGGTTTCGACCTGACGGTGTTCCTGCAGGGCTCGGCCGGCCGCAAGGACTACTGGCTGAACATCTACAACAACACCAACTTCAACAACGCCCGCTACGCCGCCTCCTGGGAGCATTGGAACAACCCCTGGGCCTGGGACAACCGCGGCGGCGCCTGGCCCCGCATGGGCGGCAGCGGCAACAACCGCCAGCAGAGCACCTTCTGGCTCGACAACATGGCCTTCCTCCGCGCCAAGAACGTACAGCTCGGATACTCCCTGCCCGACAAGGTCCTGAAGACCATCGGCATCGAGAACCTCCGCCTGGTGCTGTCCGCCGAGAACATCGGCACCCTGTCGCAGTTCCGAGGCCTCGACCCCGAAAAGCAGGGTGACGACAACAACGTCTACCCCATCAACAAGTCGTACTCCTTCGCCGTCAACCTGAGCTTCTAACCACGCGATCATGAAAATCCCTACCATCCATATGAGAAAGAGCATCATCCTCTTGGCAGGTATCGCAATGCTGGCACAGACCGGCTGCCGAAAGGACCTGCTGGATCAGACGCCGACAGGCCTCCTCGACTTGCAGGTGTTCTGGAAGACCGAGGCTGACGCCACCATCGCCCTCATGGCCGCCTATTCCGCCGTAAGGGCCGTCTTCAACCGCGACTACTACCTCGACGGGCACGGGGAGTTCACCCGCTGCCGCGGCACCAGCGCCACCAGCGGCAACATCCTCCGTGGCGACCCCTACCAGGGCGCCAACTACGACCCCTCCGGCTATGGCGGCAGCTTCACCAAGTACTTCCAGTACCTCTACGGCGCCGTCCACCGCTGCAACTACGTCATCGAGAACATCAACAACAGGATGCTCCCCACCGCTACCGGCACCAACCTCGCCAGCCTCGAGGCCATCGTCGCCGAAGCGAGGCTCATGCGCGGCATGGTCTACTTCCGGCTGATCTCCATGTGGGGCGACGTGCCCTATATCGGCAGGATCATCTACGACAACAGCGAGGTGACCGCCATCAAGCGCTTGCCGATCGGGCAGGTGCGCGACTCCATCCTGGCCGACTTCGACTACGCCATCGCCAAGCTGCCCGTCAAAGGTTCCGGCATCGGGCGTGCCGGCAAGCCCGCCGCCCTCGCCTTCCGCGGCAAACTCAACCTCTACTGGGGCAGCTGGAAGAAGAACGGCTGGCCCGAACTCGAAGGGTTCACCCAAAACGCCGCCGAGGCGCAGGCCGCCTTCACCGCCGCCGCCGCCGACTTCCGCTCCGTCACCAACGACTTCGGCCTCACCCTCTACAAGAACGGCGACCCCGGCCAGATCGATGCCATCGGGAAGGCCGACATCCTCCCCAACTACTTCGAACTCTTCACCCCCAGGGCCAACGGCAACCCCGAGATGATCATGGCCTTCAACCATCTCGGCACCCCCACCAACCCCTCACAGGGCGAGGAACTCATGCGCGACTTCTCCGGCCGGACCGTCGAGGGCTCGCAGTGCTGGCTCGCCCCACGCTACGAGATCACAGACCGCTACCAGCTCACCACCACCGGCGACTATGCCCCGAAGCTGGTACCCATGAACCCCACCACCAACCCCGCCGCCCGGACGACCCTCAACTCGGCCGTCAACCCCAACTCCTACGCCAACCGCGACTACCGCATGAAGGCGACCCTCATGTGGGACTACGAGCAGTGCATCGGCCTCACCGCACTCAAGTCGACCGGCATGTCGCCCTTCATCTACCGGACCTGGGCGGCCAACATCACCCTCGGTGGGGTGCGTTTCATCACCTACAACACCGACGGCTGCAACTCCGGCTACGTGTTCCGCAAGTTCGTCCGCAACTACGAGGGCCTCGGACGCTCCGAAGGCGACTACGCCTGGCCCGTCATGCGCCTGGCCGATGTCTACCTGATGTATGCCGAGGCCAGCAACGAGGTCAGCGGACCGCTCGCCGACGCCGTGACCCTCGTCAACCGGGTCCGGGCCCGCGGCGCACTGCCACCCCTCGCCCCCGCCAAGTTCGCCAGCCGCCAGGCCTTCTTCGACGCCATCGAACAGGAACGCATCATCGAACTCGTCGGCGAGGGCATGCGCGGCTTCGACCTCCGCCGATGGAGGGCCATCGAAAAGACCTGGGGCCCACCCGGCAGTGCCGGCGTATGGCGCATCGACACCTGGGGCGCCAACCAGCAGCGCTACTACCTCAACACCATCGACAGGGTCTATCAGCAGAACTATATCTTCCAGATCCCCACCGCAGAGCGCGACCGGAACCCCAACCTCACCCAGAACATCCCCTGGCGCTGATCCACCACACCCCCACAATCCATCGAACCGACCATGAAGAAGACAGCATACCGGATGGCTTTACTGGTGTTCCTCCCCGCCGCCGCACTGCTCGCAGGCTGCCAGAAGGGTCTCCCCGTCGACGAGGACGGCCTCCTCATCACCACCCGAAGGGAATGTTTCGTGAGCAACTTCGAACTCCTCGGCAACGACTTCGTCAGCGTCCGCAACGGCGTACCCATCATCGATACCGTCGCACAGACCATCAACGTCACCGTACAGGTGACCACTGACCTCAAGAACCTCTATCCCCAGTTCACACTGGCGACCGACTGCAAGCTCGACCCCAAGATCACCGGGAAGGTCGACTTCTCCGATCTCGCCAACCCCAAGACATGGACGGTCGTCTCCGGCGATCGGCAGATCCGGAAGGCCTACAAGGTCTTCGTGAAGGTCCAGTGAACCCCCCAAAGCAGAGCACATGCGTAACATCAATATGAAACGACTCCTCCCCGCGGCAATCGCCCTCTCGCTGCTCGCCTCCTGCGAGAAGGATGAGTACAGGATCCCGGACCCCATCTCCGAGATCTCCAACGACTGCATCAAGCGGACCCTGGGGCCCAACATCGCCACCCTGCCCATCGAATTCGTCTACGCGATGGCCATCCCCAACGCAAAGGGCAAGCTGGCCTTCGCCGAGGTGGAGGCATCCATCGCCGGCGCCGCTGGCACCTTCCTCGAACACCGCTCGTTCTACACCAACACCAGCGGCGTCGACGTGCCCGTCACCGTCGGCTCGCCCTCCGTCACCACCGGGAACAAGACCAAGGTCAACTTCACCGTCGACACCAACGCCGTATCCCTCCGCTATTACTACATCGTACCCAACGAGGCCCGCGGTCAAAAGGTCACCTTCACCTTCTCCGTGACCGGGTCGGACGGCAAGACGGCCACCATCAAGATGGGCCCCTACGATGTCTCCAAGATGGAGATCAAGCGGCTCATCCCCATGTCCAACAACAACCTCATGTACCTGTCGATCGCGGACATGACATCCTACAACGCCGCCAGCGCGGCGTCGAACGCCCAGAAGATCGACCTGGTGTACCTCTACCGCACCACGCCCGCGGCCTACCTCCACGGGCTCGTCGCCCCGGCCGCCGACCCCGCCGTTAACCTCCCCGGCGTCACCCTCCCGGCCGGGGTCAACAACAACACCAAGGTCGTCAAGGTCTTCAACCTGCAGGACCGCAACCTGGCACAACTCCAGTTCGGCATCTATGTGGACGACATCGACATGCAGAAGATGGACTTCACCACCGCCCCCAACTTCGCCACCGGCCTGCGGGCAGAGAGTGGCGTCTGGGTAGAGACGGCCGACAAGAAATACCGTGCCTACGTGTTCGTCAACACGGCCACCACGACCGGCACCGCCACGGTGAGCATGCTCCGCTACGACCAGTCGGTGAAATAAATACATCCCATCCCAACCCCGGCGTCCCCTGTGTCTTTCCCCAAAGGCCAGGGGACGCCGCTTTTCAGCCCAACATCATGCGTCAGCTCATCCTCGCCTGCCTCCTCGCCGCCCTGTCGGCCCAGGGTCAACCCTTCCGCCATCCCGGCATCAACCAGTCGGCCGCCGACCTGGCACGCCTGCGCGAACTCGTCCGCAGCGGTCCCGAAGCGTACCGTACCGCCTTCCAACGCCTGCGACAGGCGTCCGACACCAACTTCCCCGTCCGGCCGCAGGCCCATGTGATGCGCGGACCCTACGGTCGCCCCAACATCGGCGGGGAAGACCTCCGCAAGGGTGCCGAGATGGCCTATAACTGCGCGCTGATGTGGTATCTGACGGACGACAGGCGCTACGCGACGAAGGCTGCGGCCATCCTCGACGCCTGGTCGGCCACGCTGTGGGATTTCGACTTCAACGACGCCAAGCTCATCGCCGGCCTCACCGGCCATGTCTTCTGCAATGCGGCCGAGATCCTGCGCCACACGCCGTCGGGATGGTCGAAGGGCGGGCAGGATGCCTTCCGGCGGATGCTCATGACGGCCTACTACCCCGTACTGCGCTACTATTTCCCCTCGGCCAACGGCAACTGGAACGGCATGATCATCCAGTCCCTCATGGCCATCGGCATCTACACCGACAACCGGGCCCTCTTCCAGGAGGCCGTCGACAACTTCCTCCACGCCCCCGTCAACGGCAGCCTGTTCAAATACCTGTACCCGAGCGGCCAGTGCCAGGAGACGCCGCGCGACCAGGGGCATGTGCAGCTCGGCATCGGCCAGTTCGCCGGCGCCGCACAGGTCGCCTTTACCCAGGGGGTGGACCTGTATGCCATCGCCGACCACCGGCTGGCCCTGGGCTTCGAGTACAGCGCCTCCATCCTGATGGGGCAGCGGCCGCAATGCTATGGCTTCATCTCCGAGCGGGCCATGGAAGTGCGTGACGATTTCGAGTCGGTATACCGCCATTATGCTGCCAAGGGGATCGAGCTGCCCTGGACGCGCCGCTGTGCCGACAGCATCCGCCCTAAGGCCTTCCGGTCCGTACTCACCTCGGTAAGGGCATGGGGGCCGAATGTGGACAGGCTGCCTGCACCCAAGCCTTCCCCTATCGCCTATGTGGCCGGGGCCCTGCCGGCCGGTACGGCCACCCTTCCTTCCGATGCCATCCGGGTAGAGCCCGGTCAGTCGGTACAGGCGGCCGTCGACCGGGCCGCCGGGACGGGTCGCTGGGTGCTGCTGCTCCGGGGCATCCACACCCTGCCCGCCTCCCTGCAGCTCCGCAGCGGCACGACGCTCTGCGGCGAGGGCCTGGGCACGGTCATCTTCCTGGACCCGGCCTCCGGCCAGCGCGATGCCATCGTCAACCCGCCGGACACCCTGTCCGATGTCACCCTCCGCGACCTCGTCGTGGAGTGCTCCAACCGGACCGACGTGCCCTCCGACCCCAACTCGAACCGATCGCACCGGGGCGGATGGAACCGCGGCGGCATCGTCCTTCGGGCCTCGCGGACCTACGGGCTTCGCGACATCCGCATCCAGCGCGTGACGGTGCGCAACGCCACCTTCGACGGGGTGCTTGTGACGGGTGCCGCCGGGCTAAGGGTGTTGGACTGCGACATTGACGAGAACGGCGGCTCCGTCGTGCCCGGACCGCGGCTCCAACACAACCTTCATGTCACACGGAGCAGGGATGTGGAGGTGTCGGGCTGCCGCCTCGACGGCTCGCCGCAGGGCTCGGGCCTCGCACTCGACCACTGCCGGGGCGTCGTCGTCCGCGGCTGCGAGGTCGCCCGCAACGCGCGCGACGGCATCCTGGCGGCGGAGAGTTCCGATCTGACGGTCGACGGCTGCCTCATCGAGGGCAACGACCGCAACGGCATCACGCTCGAATACCTCCATGCCGGTTCCTCGGCGGTAACGGTGACGAACAACCGAATGCAATACAATGCCGGTACTGGCCTTTGGGCCTCGGCTGTGCGGGGGCTTGTCGCCCGGGGCAACCGGTACGAAGGCAACGGCGGCGGCGGGGAGCGGCAGCATGCCGCCGGCCGGCTCCTGATGCAGCGCGACTGAGGGGGCGCTTCAGTCGGGCCGGCGCCCCAGCCGGTTCATCAGGACGAGGGCCTGGGGGAACTCCGTGACGCCCTTGGCGGACAGGCGCGCCACTTCCGCGGCGTTATGGAAGTAGGAGCCCAGGATGATGTCTATGCGCCCGTCACCATCGAGGTCGCAGGTCTCCATGGTGAGCCATTTGCCGCTGGCGGCGGCCGGGACGGACCAGGGCCGGAAGCGAAGCCCTCCCAGGTTTTCGAGGAACAGGAAGCCCCGGGCGGGGTCGTCGGGGGCGTCGTAGAACGAGATGGCGGCGATGTCGAGGTCGCCGTCGCCGTCCATGTCGGTCGCCATGGCCTTGGAAGCCCCGTAGAAGGGCTGGAACCAGGCTTCCCTGTATTGGAGTCCCCCCTGGTTCAGGAAGATGCGGATGCCGTGGTAGGGCTTCCGGACGGCGGAATAGTCCCAGTTGTCACCATTGGTCATGAGCACGTCGAGGCGTCCGTCGCCGTCGAAGTCGGCCAGTTCGAAGTGGCTGAGCCCTTGCAGGGGCGGGAATCGGAGGAGTATCTTTTCCTGGAACCGCCCCTTCCCGAGGTTGCGGAACAGCGACAGCCGTTCGTCGCCCTGGGCCATGAGGGCGAGGATGTCGGGTCTGCCGTCGCCGTCGATGTCCCTGACCTCGGTGCGGCGTGCTCCCGGGGTGGGGGAGAGGATGGTCCGGCGTTTCGGGTCGCCGTCTGGGAACAGGCTGAGGCTGCCGGTATGGTGGCCGAATTCGCAGACGAGGGCGTCTGGCGTTCCGTTGCCGTCGAGATCGGCCATGCTGGCGTGAACGGGCCTCGCGAGTCCGGTGAGGGGCTTGGACCTGGCGAGGCCCTGGCCGCCGGTGCTGTCGAGTGCGAAGAGGGCCCCGTTGCGTTCCTGGGTGGGGGCGATGGAGCCCACGCATAGCAGCCGGGGCAGGTCGCCACGGGGGAAGACGACGTCGGCGGGCGGCAGGGTCAGCTGCCAGTATCCCCGCATGGAGAGCGTGCCGTCGAGGATGGAGAGTTCGCCTTCGGCATCTCCGATATAAAGCAGTTTGGCGGCGGTGTCGTAGCGGAGGAGGGTGGTGCGGGGGGCGGCCTTCTCGCCGATGGTCAGCGGGATGGCCTCCAGTCCCGCCGGCAGGGGCGAAGCACCTGCGGGGTCTTCGGGGGCCTTCAGGCTGTCGGGGGCGGTTGTTGTGAAATACCGTTCGATGCGCCGCCATTCGTCCGCGCTGACGGCTCGGGCTTCGGGGTAGACACCGGTCTTCCGCACCCGCTCCGCCTCGTCGGGGTCGAGGTCGGCATAGGGGTCCAGGCCGGCATTGCGGACCCCGAGGCGCCAGCCCATCCTGGGCAGTACGGACGTCGTCCAGGTGTGCCGGTCCAACAGCCCGGCTTCGGGAAAGAGATGGCAGCCGCCGCAGTACCGAACGGCCACCGCACGGTCGCCCGACATGACCGCGTTCCCCTGCGTCCAGCCATGCAAGGCGATGATGTTTAACGTCCACAGCGCTAATGCTCTACAGACATGAAAATGTTTTACATCTGGCATCGAATCCTAGAAATTTTATGTCCTACGTACATAGATTTATGCCGCCGTTGGGGTGCGTTCCCGCTGGGAAGGTACGCAATCGGGTTTGACAGCAGGATGGGAGATACCTTCCGTGCGGACCTGCGGCGGCCAGGCAAGTTGAAAGGAACAGGGGTGGCGTGGCTGCGTCGCCCTCCGACGGATATGCATATCAAACCAAAACCAACCTACATGAGAAAACGGACAGGGATTCTGTTCCTGTTCCTCGGACTGTTGTGCGGCATCGGCACGGCACAGGCCCAGGGCAGGAAATCGGTGACGGGCGTCGTCCGTGACGCCTCCGGTGTTGGACTCTCCGGCGCCAGCGTAGCCGAGAAGGGCTCGCGGAACAGCGTGCTGACAGACGAGTCGGGCAAGTTCTCCATCAGCGTGCCATCGAGCGCCAACCTCGTCATCTCCTTCGTGGGATTCGTCAGCAAGACGATACCCGTGACGGGAAGCGACCTCAACATCCTGCTCGAGTCGGGCACCAACAACCTCGACGAGGTCGTCGTGACCTCGCTGGGCATCGGCAAGAAGCAGAAGGCCCTCGGCTATGCGGTGAGCACGATCACCGCCACGCAGCTGACGGATGCCGGCACGCCCAACTTCGCCACGGCCCTCTACGGCAAGGCCCCCGGTGTCCGCATCGGCGCCACGCCCGGCGGCGCCACCTCCGCGGTGAATATCAACATCCGCGGCATCAACTCGATCACGGGCAAGAACCAGCCGCTGATCGTCCTCAACGGCGTACCCATCCGCAACCAGGAGGTCAGCAACGACAACTACTGGGGCGACCAGCGCGTCCGCGGCAACGGCCTGCTCGACATCCAGACGGAGGACATCGACAACATCTCCATCCTGAAAGGCGCCTCCGCCGCCGCCCTATACGGCTCCGAGGCCGTCAACGGCGTCGTCCTGATCACCACCAAGAGCGGCGTGCGCGAGAAGAAGGGCCTGGGCGTCGACTTCAACGCCACCTACGGTGTCGAGAACGTCGCCTTCCTGCCCCGCTACCAGAACGTCCGCGGCTACGGCATGGTGCCCCGCTTCGTGGCCAACCTCGGCCAGGACGACTTCGGCTTCATCATGGTCGACCTCGACGGCGATGGTGTCCGGGAGACCCGCTCCCTGCCCAACGCCTCCATCAACTACGGCCCCAAGTTCGACGGCAAGCCCATCGCCAGCTGGGACGGCAAGGTCCGCCCCTACGAGTCACAGGGTGATGCCTACAACAACTTCTACCAGCAGGGCGCCAACTCCAACGTCAACCTGGCCGTGACGCAGGCCACCGACCGGATGAACCTGCGCTTCTCCATGTCGCGCCAGGACAACCAGATGATCAGCATCGGGTCCAACAACGTCAAGAACAACTTCAACCTGAACGCCACGTTCAAGGTTGCCAAGAATTTCTCGACCGACGTACTGGTCAACTTCGTCAACCAGTCGACCAAGAACCGCCCTTACTCCATCGACCGGATGACCAACAACTTCACCGGGATGGTCGGCCGCTTCGACAACGCCCAGTGGTACATCGACAAGTTCCAGACCAGCAAGGGCTACCGCTTCGTGACCGGCACGGGCCAGAGCATCACCCCGCTCGAGAACATCAACGGTGGCTACGGCGGCTTCAAGGGCGACATCGCCGACTACCTCTGGCGCGTGAACAAGCACCAGACCCTCGAGACCGAGAACCGCCTCATCGCCAGCATCACCAACAACTGGCAGATCGTGAAGGGCCTGAAGCTCCGCACGCGGACCTCCACCGATTACACCACCGGTCAGACCGAGAGCAAGCAGTTCACCGAGCGGCCCCTGGCCTTCGGCAACTCGGGTGGCTTCGGCATGTCCTCCGGCTTCTACTCCATCCTCTACACCGACGTCCTCCTCACCTATACCAAGGAGCTGACGAAGGACCTCGAGTGGAACCTCATGGGTGGCTACACCGCATCGAAGGACCGCAGCTTCAATACCAGTCGCAGTACCAACGGCGGCCTCAGCACGGAGAACCTCTTCGACATCGCGGCCTCCGTCAACGTCGCCAACAGCGGATCTTCACGTCTCTCCCTGGTGAAGGACGCCGTCCTGGCCACGACCAACTTCAGCTACAAGGACTATCTGTTCCTGGAGGGTACTGTGCGTCGCGACCGCACGTCCACGATGAACCCGAACAATAACGCGTTCATCTATCCCTCCGCCAACGCCAGCTTCATCTTCACCGACGCCCTCAAAGTGCCCGAGTTCATCAACTACGGCAAGGTGCGCGCCTCCTGGGGCATCGTGGGCAATTACCCCGACCCCTACCGCGCCAACGTCGCCTACTCGCAGGGCACCCTCGGCAGCCAGGGCGGTACGCAGCCTGTCCTCTTCACCAACATCCCCGGCAGCTTCGGCAACGACCTCATCCGTCCCGAGCAGAAGCATGAGATCGAGTTCGGCGTCGAATCGCGCATGTTCAACAACCGCGTGACCTTCGAGGCTTCTTATTACAACGCCCAAGTGCGCGACCAGATCCTGGGTCAGACGATCCCCGTCTCCTCCGGGGCCTCTTCCATCCTCACCAACATCGGCACGCTCCGCAACTCGGGTGTCGAACTGGCCCTCAGCGGCTTCGTCTTCAAGGGTCGCAACTTCAGCTGGGAGACCGGCATCAATGCCGCCAAGAACTGGAATAAGGTCGAACAGCTGGCCCCCGGTCTGACAGAGCTCCTGCATGCCGACTACGACGGCAACGCCGCCCAGCTCCGCTCGGTCGTCGGTCAGCCCATGGGCGACCTCTTCGCCCGCCCCATCGAGACCAACGCCAAGGGTGAGAAGATCGTCTCCCCCAACGGCCTTTACAAGGTGGATGCCACCAAATGGATCAAGGTCGGCAATGCCATGCCCAAGGTCGTCGGCGGCTGGTTCAACACCGTCAGCTGGAAGGGCCTGACCCTCGACGCCATGATCGACTACCGCATCGGCGGACATGTCATGCCCACCGGCCTCTACTGGATGCTCGGTCGCGGCCTGCTGGAAGAGAGCCTGCAGTGGATGGACAAGGAGCGCGGCGGCCTCAGCTACTACGTCGCCGCCAACGGCACCCGCGTACAGACCTCCTCCGACAAGGGCCCCAACGGCGAGGTCGTCTACCACGACGGCATCCTGCTGCCCGGTGTGAAGGCCAACGGCAGCCCCAACGACGTCATCACCTCCCAGGCCAGCTACTTCTGGACGGTCTACAACTGGGGCGGACCGCAGTACAGCCCCAATACCCGCTATGAACTGTACATCAACGAGAACAGCTACGTCAAGTTCCGCGAAGTGACGCTCTCGTACAAGATGCCCGCCAGCGTCGCCAAGGTTATCGGCGCACAGAGCCTCCAACTGTCCGTCTACGGCCGCAACCTGTTCTACCTGTACCGCACGATAAAGAACATGGATGCCGAACAGACCACCGCCGGCTCCCGCTGGACGCAGCAGGTCAACAACATCGGTACCAACCCGTCCACCCGCGCCTACGGCATCATGATCCGCGCGAAATTCTGACAACCGAACCGTGAACGAAAAACGAACCAAGATGAAACGAATCATATGCATCGCCGCGATGGCCGCGCTTGCCGGAGCCTCCTCCTGCAAGAAGGCGGACTTCGCCAGCAGCTATGCGGACCCATCCAAGATCTCCCAGTCGACCGTCGAAAAGCAGTTCGCCGGCTTCCAGAACACCAGCCTCCAGAGCGTGATCCCCACCTACTGGAACTACTTCGTGATCCTGCGGACCACCCTCCAGTACTTCAACCAGGCCGTGGGTTGGGTCAACTACTCCGGCCAGTACGTGCCCGGCTCGGCCGCCATCGCCGACCGTTGGAGTAACTACTACAACACCCTCAACCAGTACCGGGAACTCGAGAAGATCTACAAGGCCCTGCCCGCCGACGACCAGAAGAACTACCGCATCTTCATGATCGCCGCCAAGATCTACTTCTACGACCTCACCCAGAAGACGGTCGACCTGCACGGCGACATACCCTGGAGCAAGGCCGGCATGCTGTCCACCAACAGCGGCGACTACCTCGGCTCTCTGCCAACCTATGACGCGGCCGACAAGATCTACACCACCATGCTCGACGACCTCAAGTCCATGGCCGACGAGCTCGGGACCATCACCGTCAACCCCGGCATCCTGGTGGGCTTCCGCAACCAGGACCTCATCAACAAGGGGGATGTGACCAAGTGGAGGAGATACTGCAACTCCCTGCGCCTCCGGATGCTCATGCGTGTGTCCGAGGCCTCCGCCTTCAGTTCCCGCGCCACGACGGAGATCGCGTCCATCCTGGGCAACCCCACCGGCTACCCCGTCATCGCCTCCAACACCGACAACGTGGAGATCCGCGTCCTCGACCTCAACACCCCCATCAACTCCAACGGCTTCCGCACGGGCCTGGAGGACTGGAACGGCAACATGTCGAGCAAGCCGATGATCGACCATATGAAGGCCACTACAGACCCCCGTCTGCGTGTCATCTTCGAGCCCGGCATCAACGCCGCCGGCGCCTTTGACGGGGTCGACCCCATGGCCCTCGCCACCGCCCAGGAGCCCCTCATCTCCGGCGGCAAGATCGCCATGTACAACCGGACGACCCTCAGCCGCAACCAGTTCTTCCCCGGGATTCTCATGAACGCCGCCGAAGTATCGTTCCTGGCCGCCGAAGCCCTCACCCGCTCCGGCAACACGGCAGCTGCCAAGGTCGCCTATGAGAAGGGCATCACCGAGTCTGTCAACGCCTACTATGCCTATCGCGCGCTCAGCAGGGACGCCACCTCTCCGGCCATCGCCGCCCTCACCCCCGCCGAGGTCACGGCCTACATCGCCAGGCCGGCCGTCAGCTTCGACGGGGCGACGACCACCGCCGCCCGCCTGGGTCTCATCATGACCCAGAAGTGGATCCACATGAACGTGGTACAGCCCGTCGAACTCTGGTCCGAAGTGCGCCGCCTCGACCCGACCCTCAGCTTTTGGACGGACAACTCCGTCGCCCAGACGAAGCCCCCCGTCCGCTGGGTGCTGCCGGCCAGCGAGCAGGTCTACAACAAGGAAAACTACGCGACAGTTAGCGCCAACGACAAACTCACCACCCGGCTCTTCTGGGACCTCCGGTGATCTGCACATTGACCAACGCCAACAACAAAGGCGCGGAGGAAAGTCCTCCGCGCCTTTTCTTTTTCATGCATGCCGTTGCTAATTTCCTGGTCAGAACCTCGTCCGGGTTGTGGTCCCGGCACCCGTGCCCGTGGGGAGCGCCATCTCCCGCTGGCGACCGTCGATGCGGATGGCGACGATCCCTGGCTTGCGGAGCGGGTCGGAGACGGCCACCGTCGTGCCATCCCTTCCATCCCCTTCCCTGAGCATGACCATGCAGGGCCTGTCGACCGCCACCACATGCCGCCCCGTCCGCAGTTCCGCCGACTCGTGGAAGACGACCTGCAAGATGCCGAGCCGCCCATGCTCGACGGCCTGTACGGCCGTATCGTTGCGGAGGATGCGCACGCTGCTGTCATACATCGAGCGCAGGGGGCCGGCTTGCCTCCCCAGGAGCAGCGGTGTGACGACATAGGCATACCCGTCGTTGACGGGCTCCTTGTCCTGGAACCAGACCTTCACCACGTCGCGTTGTACGATGCCGTCCGTGGCCCAGTCCTGATGGTTGATGGATCTCCAGGTACCCGTGGCCTTGCCCGTCTGCACCTGCACTCTCGCCTTGTCAGGGAAGCTATACAGCAGGTTCCCATGCCGGATCCATTCCACCTCCTGCAGACTGTGCCTTCCATCCTTCAGCCGGGTGATGCGGCCTTGTTGACCCACTTCCACGGGTCCCAGCTGCAGGCACTGCTCCACCGTCGTGGCGATGGGCAGGCCCGAAGCGGTGTGGATGCCAGCGCCGAGGCAGACGTATTCGTCGTCGAAGAAGAACCAGGCCTTTCTCGCCTCAAGGGGGTCGTGGACACTTTTGAGGTGCATCGCGACGGCCCCGTAGCGCCCGTCACTCACGGCGCCGACAAAGGACGACCGACCCTTCTTCTGGATCTCTCGCCAGTCGGGGTGCACGTCGCGCTGCAGCACCGTGGTGCCGGGGATCTTCTGCCAGTCCCACACGGGGGCGATGTCGAGGTATTCCCTACCTGTGGTCTGCGTGTAGCTGGCGCCGTCGGGCAGGTGGTGCATCTTGAGGCCCTCTTCGTTGTACGGGTATTCCACATTCTGTTCCTGCCGGGCGGAATGCATGCGGACGGAGGCGTACCAGCCGGGCCGCTGATGGGTGGCGTATTCAGAGTACGGGAAGTATGTGTTCGATGTCAACTCGGGCTTTCGGGTACCCCGCTGGATCTCCGCCACCATGCGCAGTTCCGGTTTACGGTGATCGGTGACGGCGGCGAGTCTGGAGGCGATGGCATCGGTGAAGGGACGCAGGTCTCCCTGCCTGGAAAGGTCGCGGTTCCGGGCGGCGATGTCGGGCACCCGGGCGAAGGCCATCGACTTGCAGACACCATCGAGGAAGAAGTCCACCAGCAGGTGCATGGCGCTGTCGGGGAAGCGGAAGCGCGTGCCTTTGATGAGCGTGGCCCAGTACGAGAAGGTCTGCGGGTAGGCGAGTCCGTAGGAGAGGGTGGAGATGACCTTGTCGGTGCGGTGGTGGAAGCTCATGTCGGGCTTCAGCCCGCGGCCCTCGGTGGTATGGATCTCGCCCGCCATGACACGGATGACGCGTTCCACCGTAGCGGCATCGCGGCGGTAGAGTCCTTGTGCGCCCAGGAGGCCGGCCATCTTGATGAGGTCGCCACCGGGACGGGCGCCGAAGCCCGAGTCGAGGCTGGCGCGCCGGGCGATGCGGAAGGCAGCCTCCCGGAGCGGCGGGTCGAGGGCGTCGTCCAGGGCCAGCAGGGACCGGATCATGAGGTCGGGCGTACCGATCTCGTTCCACCACCAGTTCTGACAGATGTAGTCGTTACGCACCCAGTGGTCGACGGCCCGGGCAGCCGCCCGGAGGACCCTGGCGTCGCCCCGGTAAGGGGAGCCTGGCTTCCGGAACGCGATGGCCAGGCCCAGCAGCCGTTCGAGGTGTATGCGGTGCTGGAAGCCGGTCCGTGACGTATCGACGTAGTCGATGCCGGGCCATCCGCCATCCGGACGCTGATCGCCCACCCAGACATGCACGCTGCTCGGGCGTATCTCCTGTGCGAGGATGTCGCGCAGCAGCCGGTTCCGGATGGAGTCGATGTCGGCATCTGTCTGGGCGGATAGGCGGTTGGACGCTAGCAACGCCATGCAACAGAGGGTGGCCCACACCATATTCAACCTATTCGTAGTCATATCTCCTATGTTGTTCATGAAAACAAACGGGGGTTTACAACCGGCTCACTTCATTAGCTTCTCCGCTCACAACCTGGCTTTCCCCATTCCAACCTCAAATCCCCAGGTAGTTTCCAGAACTCCCCCCGGTTCTGAGGGTATGGGGCGGTTTTGAGAACCGGGTGGGGTTCTCAAAACCTGGGTAGGTTCTCAGAACTCCCCCCGGTTCTGAGGGTATGGGGTGGTTTTGAGAACCGGGTGGGGTTCTCAAAACCTGGGTAGGTTCTCAGAACTCCCCCCGGTTCTGAGGACATGGGGTGGTTTTGAGAACCGGGTGGGGTTTTCAAAACCTGGGGTAGTTCTCAGAACTCCCCCCGGTTCTGAGGACATGGGGTGGTTTTGAGAACCGGGAGGGGTTCTCAAAACCTGGGGTAGTTCTCAGAACTCCCCCCGGTTCTGAGGACATGGGGCGGTTTTGAGAACCGGGTGGGGTTCTCAAAACCTATAGGAGAGGACACCCATCCGAGGGGGGGGCTGTTACTTGCCCCAGTGGTCGAGGGGGCGCGACTTCACGGGCAGCGCATCACCAGGCAGCAGGTGCACACTGACGGAGGCCTTGGTGTTCGGTGGCAGGGTGGCCACGAAGCCAGTGAGGATCGTACCGGGGTTGGGTGCATCGAAACTGCGCGGCGGGTCGGTCGACCAGGTCCGCATCTCGATCGGCACGTTGCATTCCACGACCAGCCGGAGGGTCTTGCCCTGCTGTGTAAGCAGAGCCTCGTTGGGGCCTGTGATCCGGACTTCGGCGGGTGTCAGCAGGTTCCAGCGGATCTTTGTCTCTCTGTCCGTGGAGGTCCATTCGTCGCGCACCAGCACCTGACGGCCGTCGACGATGGAGATGCCGCGCCGGGCCGATGCCAGTTGTCCCTGATAGACGCTGGAGAGGTCCATCACGGCGTAGTTGAAGCCCTTGCGTTCGCCGTGCGCGGTGATCTCGCCCTTGCCGTCGACCCGTTGCAGCTGGCTGTCGACCACTAGGGTGTTGTGGGCGAAGTTGTTGATGCGGAAGACGGTCCACCTTTCGGAGTCCTGCGTGCGGCCCCAGAGTTTGACACCCTTCGATTCGAGGGATTCGTAGTCCTGCATGCCGAAGTCCATCGCCCAGCGGACGCCATGGGCGTCCATGACGAAGGCGCCGATGTCCATGTGTGCATGGTTGATGGAGGGTGATCCGCCCTTGGTGGCCACGTAGACGGCGTTGCTGTCGGTCCAGGAGCTGCGCATCAGTGCGATCGGGTTCTTGCCCTGTCCGACCCAATGGGTTGCCGCTGGGGGCTTGACCGCTTCCATCCGGATATCGCCTTTCCAGAACATCAGCGCCGGCAGGAGCCGGTCGCCGGTGAGCCGGGCGGGGTCCGTCCGGGCGAGGAATTTCCTTTCCTGCCAGAGGGCGGAAGGGTCTTTGATGCGGTTGGCCATCCAGACCATGGCGGGGTGGAAGCCGGCGCCCGAGCCGGCGTCGGAGTAGTTGAAGGGTCTTCCGGTGGGCCCCGACATGTGTTCGAGGAAGCCTGCGGTCTGCAGGAAGCCGGGTGCCTGTGTCAGGCCGAAGTCGGTGCCGAAGGCCTTTTCCACCGCGCTGAGGAACATCACGTTGAAGGAGGTGCCGTAGCCCCAGTAGCCGTATCCTTCGGGGTATATCCCGTCGGGGCCGTAGTCTTTCATGGGGATGCGGATGGAGGCGATGGCGCGGTTGATGATCGACCGGGCGAGCAGGGGGTGGTCTTCGGCGACCGCCAGGGCTCCGTAGGTCATGCCTGCGTTGCATACCTGGTTCCAGTTATGCTCGGCCCGGAGCCAGCTGTTGTAGCGGGTCTCCAGCGAGGGTTCGAGGCCTTTGTGCAGGATGGCGTCGCGGATGGCCGCCCTGGAGGCCTCCGGCAGCCGTTCGTGCAGCCAGTCGTAGCCGATGGCCATGGCCATGGTCATCTCGGCCACGTCGAGGAAGTGCGACGGGTTCCAGTCGCTGAAGCCGGCGATGGCGAGCATCTCGCGCTCGGCCCTGTCGAGGTATGTCAGGGACCCGGACATCCGGTAGGCGTACGACAGTTGGAAGAGTCGACGGAGGGCTTCGCGGGATTTGTCGAGCAGTCGCCGTCCGATCTGTATGCGCTTCACCGGTTCGAGGGTGACGATGCGGTCGGCTTCGCGGAGGATGGCCTCGTGCACCCTTGTCCAGTCGGCGTCCTTTCGGATGGAGGCCTCGAGGGTTTGTTCCTCTCCGCGGTGGAATAGGATGCGGGGATGAGGGCCGAAGGGGGTCTTGGCATCGAGGCTGTCGGGTTGAGCGAGGGCCGGGATGCCGAGGGCCATGCAGGCCAGGAGGAGGGTGATGCCGGGACGTTTCATGTGGATCGGGGTGTCTGTGTTGTCGGGAAATGGGTCATTTCTCCATGCCGTAGCGTTTCCCCTTGAAGGGTCTGACGCCCACTTCCCGTTCCCAGGCGAGGTATGCCTGGAGCATGCGGTTGGTGCGGGCGGTGTCGGTGGCGGCGAGGTCGTGCATCTCTGTGGGATCGGCCTTCATGTCGTAGAGCTGCCAGCCGGCGTCGTCGTGGTCGCGTACGAGTTTCCAGCGGCCTTCGCGGATGGCCTTGTTGCCTTCGTGTTCCCAGCGGTAGCCTCGGTCGACGTCCGGCTTTCGGGACCAGAGGTAGGAGAGGCTTCTGCCGGGCAGCTGGGGTGGTGTCGCGCCGGCGAGATCGAGGGCGGTGGGCATGAGGTCCATGACGTGGCCGATGCCGTCGGTGAAGCCCTTGCGGGCTTTGATGCGGGCGGGCCAGTGGAGGATGCAGGGGCTGGCGATGCCGCCTTCGTGCATGTAGTGCTTGTACATGCGGAAGGGGGTGTTGGAGGCGTTGGCCCAGGGCTCTTCGAGGGCCGAGTAGGAGCCCTTCTCTCCGATGCGTTTGGAGGGGTCGTGCCGGCCTTCCGTTCCGACGGTCTCGGCGCAGCCGCCGTTGTCGGAGAGGAACACGATCAGTGTGTTTTGGTAGCTCCCATCTGCCTTGAGGGCGGCGACGAGTCTTCCGATGTTCTGGTCCATGCGGTCGGTCATGGCGGCGTAGACGGCCATGCGGCGCACCCATTGGGCCTTGTCGGCCTGGCCGGCCCAGTCGGGGATCCCCGGGGTGCGCGGGGTGAGCCGGTAGCGGCCGTCGGCGTATCCGATGCGTTGCTGGTTGCGATAGCGGACGGCCCGGATGCTGTCCCATCCGGCCTCGTAGTGTTTTTCGTATTTCACGATGTCGGTCTCGAGGGCATGCAATGGGAAGTGTGGTGCGGTATACGCGAGGTAGAGGAAGAAGGGTTTGCCGGGCCGTTGTTGTCTGTGTTGTTTGAGGAAGCCGATGGCCTGGTCGGTGAAGGCGTCGGTGGCGTAATATCCTTCCTTCGGGATCTCGTAGTCGGCGTCGTCGAGGGCGTAGAAGCGCTTGCTGCGTTCGGCCGGGGTGATCTCGTAGAAGCTGGAGGCGCCGGAGATGAGGCCGAAGTACCGGTCGAACCCGCGTTTGCGGGGCCAGTGTTCGCGACGTTCGCCGACATGCCACTTGCCCGACATATAGGTGCCGTAGCCGGCCTTGCGCAGTTCTTCGGCGACGGTCGGGAAGCGCGGGTCGAGGAAGCCCTGGTAGGGGCCGGGTTCGTATTTGGCGTTGGCCAGCGTGACCATGTGTCCGATGCCGGCCTCGTGCGGGTAGCGGCCCGTGAGCAGGGAGGCGCGGGTGGGGCAGCACCTGGCGTTGTTGTAGAAGGTGCGCAGTTTCATCCCGCCGGCGGCGAGCGCGTCGAGGTTGGGGGTGCGCACCTCTCCGCCATAGCAGCCGATGTCGGAGAAGCCGAGGTCGTCGGCCATGATGTAGATGATGTTGGGGCGCGGGTCGGGCCGGGGTGCGGGCGGGGTGGGGGAGAGGGCCGTGCCCGCGACGGCGAGGATGGCGAGGAGCCGCAGGCTTCGCTGCTGTATGCGCATGTGTGGCTGGGGTTTGATCGCTTTGAGGATTCCGTGAATGTAAGTCAAGCGGGGCATGTCCATATCAATGCCGCTTATTTTTTACTTATATTCATCCTCCAGATCATCCTTCCATGAGATTGTTCTTCCATATCAGGCGTCCACGGCCGTCCGTTTCGCCGCTGCTGTTCCTTGTCGCCGTCTTCATCTTTGCGCCGGCGCATGCCGACCCGCCGCCCGGCTGGCAGGCGCCCGTTTACGACGTGGAGATCATCATGCGGAAGATCCAATGTCTCAAGGTCGTGGAAGGCCCGTTCGATGACGCCGACGACATCTACGGAAAATTCGTACTGGGAGGGTATTCCTACAATCGCAGTTCCGGGTGAACGGAGGTCAAGGGCTGCTGCATCGATGGGGCCAGTGATCGCGTGAACCAGGTCTTCCTTTTCTTCGACCGCCCGCGCGACAGGGCCATCAGCCTCAAGAAGGGACAGGTGTGGTCCGTACAGACCCGACACAAGATCGAAGGGCTCGACTACTCTGAGTTGTTGAGCCTGAACTTCACCCTGGGGGCGCGTACCGTCTTCGATTGGGAATCGATGAACATCTATTCACCCATCTACGCGTACTGCTCCAACTGCACCGTCGACGACAGTTTCCTGGGGTACCAGAACATGTTCCGTCTGGTGCGCATGTTCGGTTTCAAGTCTCAGATAGACGCCATGCCTCCCGGATCGAGGGACCTCAAGATAGGGAACGACAACATCCTCGAGCTGCATTACTACGAAGGCGATCACGATGAATCGGAACCGGAGAAAAGGGCCCACATCATGGGTGAGTTCACCATCCGGGTGACGAAACGTTGACGCGAACCGACATGCCGAAGGGCGTGAGGACGAACTGCGTTCTCATGACTTGAGACTCACCTTCCGGGGGATGCGCACGGTTTCCTGCATCTTGCGCATCATCTCGTCGCGGCGGGCGGGGTCGTATCCGCCGCCCTGCATGTTGCCTCCGCTCCTGCCCGAGGGCGGGCCGCCGAAACCGCCCGACCTGCCACGCCCGCCGCCGCCACGCCCGCCGGAGAATCCGCTTCCGCCGCTTCCGGGTGCCATGCCACCCCCGCCGAAGCCCTGCATCTCGATGCCTTTGAGGGTGATCAGAAGGTCGAGACTGTCGGGCACCGGACCCTCCGCCTTTCGGGCATGCAAGGATTCGAGGGGGATACTCGCCTCATACACCAGCTGCCTCCGATCGTTGTAATCAATCCCAAGTTCCACGCCCGCATCGTTGGGGTTGCCCAGGGTGTAGGCCCCGTTGCCGCGCGGGAACTTGCGCAGGCTGTAGGTCTTTACCTGCAGCATCAGCATGAGGCGCATGGCTTCCACGTCGCCCCTGGGTGGTCCGCCCGCCATTCCCTGTCCCCCCTCTGCCGGCTCGGGGAAATGGATGGAGGCAACGGGCTTGCCGCGATGCTCCGTGTCGAAGCCCAGTTCCATGCCCGCGCGCAGCGCCTTGCCTTGCAGCATCGGGTCGCGGAACTCTATCACGACGTGCAGTTTCCCGGCCTCCACTGCACTCCCAAAAAGGATATGGTTCACAGTATCGGCCTGCAGACTGCCCGAGGGCCACTCATCGGCCGTGCCGTCGGCCTTGTGAGCGGTGGTGGTCTGTCCCAGGACGGGAGTCAAGGCCGTTACACCGAGGGCCAGCGGGAGGATTCGGGTGAGTATTCTCATGTTCGGTCGTTGGATTTCAGAAAAGTAATATAAGCAAGGAACAGACATCCTTTGAAGAATTTACAGGAGCGGTCCAACAGGAGGTCAGGATGGGCGACGGCATCGGATTGCGGAGACACTGAATCGGGAGTTCCCATACGAACCCCGGCGTTTCAGCGTTCCCTGTTGGGGCCTATCGTGACGCGAATGGCCCAAACTCGCGCGTTTTTCCTATTTTGTACGTTACATTACGCACAGTTTGACAGCTGTGACCATTACTTCTGACCTCGACCTGACGGCCATCTTTCCCGGCCTGCATCCCTTTGACGGGGCGCAGGCCCCCCATTTCCGGGGCAGGGAGCGACAGGTGGAGGACCTGCTCAGCGTGATGCAGGCGTCCCGCTTCATCGGCGTGGTGGGTCCGGAGGGCTCCGGAAAGACCTCCCTGGTGAGGGCGGGACTGGTGCCCGCCCTGCAGCGCGGATTCAGGGGCGTGGGTGGCACGGCCTGGCAGGTCTGCCAATTCCGGCCCGGCATCACACCCATCGAGAACCTCGCCTTCGCCCTGGCCAACATCGACCCGGAAGCCAACGACCCCAGGCTGTCCCTTGAGCGACAGCTCGATTTCACCGCCATGTTCCGGGCCGACCACTCCGGCCTCATCCGTGCGGCCGGCGCCCTCGGGCTCCGCGAAGGGGAGAACCTGCTCGTCTGCATCGACGGCCTCGAGCAACTCTTCGAACTGTCCGGCAAGTACCTGCCCGACATGAACAGCGGACAGGATGCCGAACTCTTCATGAGCAACATCGCCCGGCTGCTGGGCGCCCCGGGAATGCCCGTCTATGTGCTTGTCACCCTCCGGTCGGAACATATCCCCTCGCTATATAACTTCCGAAGCCTGCATCCCTATCTGGGGACGGGACTCTACACGGTACCCATGTTCCGCAACGACGACTTTGCCGAGGTCGTTCGCCACGGGCTCCAAACCTGCCGCATCGATCCCGATGCAGGCACGGTGGAGGCGTTGCGGGAGTCCTTCGGCCAGGACCTGCGTCAGTTGCCCTCGCTGCAGTCCTGGCTTCGCAAGGCGGCGGAACGATACCGGCCCGCAGCCGGTACGGAGGATCGCGTGGTCCTCGGTGCCAATCCCCTCTCGGCCCTGGGCCCCCTCGACGCCGCTGTGCCCGCCATGCTGGAAGCCTTCCATGAAGGGCTTTCGGAGCGGGAGCGGCATGTCATGTGCCAGCTCTTCAGCCATATCGCCATCCCCGGCGAGGGACAGCTCGGCAGCAAGCCCCAGACGGTACGTGAGGTCTGCGAGCGTCGCGACATCCCCAAGGCCGAACTGGACGCATTGCTGCGACGGATGGCGCGCGAACTGCCCGGCATCCTCTCCGTCACGGAACCCTACGACAAGCAGGTCGACCACTTCCGGGAACAACCCATCCCGGAGCGTTCGGTACTCACCCTTTCCAACCCCTGGCTGCTGCGCGGCTGGAAGCGACTCTCCGAATGGCTGGTGGCCGAACGGGAGGCCGCATCGCTCTACCTGCGCCTCTCCGAGGCCGCCCGCATGTACGCCCTCGGCCAGACGGCCCTGCTCCGCCCGCCCGACCTCGATCTTTTCCATAAATGGTGGGAGACCTTCCGCCCTCAACCCGCCTGGACGGCCCAGTTCAACAACCAGTACCGTCAGGCCGACCAATACCTGAAGGACAGTCTTTCCAACCATCGCAGTGAGACCGAGCGCATGGAGAAGGAAAGGAAGGAGGAACTGCGGAAGGCCCGGAAAAGGGTGATGATCGGATTGACCGTGGGAGCCGTCAGCCTGATGATCGCCATATATGCGTTCTTCGCCAGAAAGGAGGCCGTTCTCATGGGCGAAGAGGCGAAACGTTCCTTTATAGTGGCCAGTGACAAGGCTGTTCAAGCTAAAAAGGCCAGAGATTCCGCTGCACGTTCCGCCGTCATTGCCAAGGAATTGGCGAACAGGGCCGACAAGGCCATGAAGGAGGCCCAAAAACAGGAACGGATCGCCGACACGGCCAGAAAGGCTGCCAAGAGGGATGCGGATGAAGCCACCAAACAGGCTGATATCGCAAAAAGGAACAAGGGTATCGCCGATAGAGAGAGTAAGGAAGCCCTGCGACTCAAAGGCATCGCAGACTCCGAGCAGCGCAAGGCGACGGCTGCTAGGGATATCGCAAAACGTCAGGCAGATTACCAGTCGGCCGCCAAGCGTGTCCTCGACCTGCTCCTCAAGGTCCGCACCTCCAACTTCGAGAACCGCGACTCCAGCATCCGATTTGTGCGCGACGTGGCTGAAGTGTACACTGCATATGATACGAGTTCGCGGAATCTCAACGGTCTCTCGCTCCCAGACAACAACCTCTATGAACTGCTTTGGAATACGGACGCGCTGATTCGCGACTCCCTCAAGGGCAAGTCGGTATCGCGCCGGCAGCTCGCCCAATTCCCTGCAAACGGTATCCGGGGCATGCGAGACGTGGCCCTCTTCGGCCGGGAACGCATGGCCGCCGTGGGTAACGACCCCAACCCCGTCGTCCTGGAGATCCCCGGCGGGAAACGACTTCCGGTCAGACTACAGGACAGTTCCTACCGCTTCAGGGCCGTCGAGTTCATCGACCGCGACCGGCTCCTGCTGGTGGATGTGAAGGGCAACCCCTATCTCCTGGACTTGAAGAAGCCTGACAGGTTGCAATCTCTGCAACCAAACCCCAGTCGCAGGGAGGCCGTGGTGAGCGGACTCGCCGTCGCGGGAGACGAGGCATTGATGGTGAGGGATGGCAAACTGCTCGCCTTCAGCCCGGCCAAGCCCTCCGACCCCCGCGAGATACCCGTCCCGGGCCGGGCCGAGGGCGTATTCCCCGTGGGCGCCGGACAGGTGCTGGTGGCCTCGTCGAACGGACTTCATCGCTACGACCCCGCCCGCAAGGCCCTCAACCCCTTTCAGACGGACGGCCCCATCCAGCAGGTGACCACCGTGGCCCAGGCCGGCGGGCGGCTCTTCACAGGCAATCAGAAGGGGGAAGTGATGGCCTATGAGATCAACCCCGGGAAACCCGACGAACTCAGACGCATCTGGGACAAGCCCATCAAGGCCCATAAGACCCAGGTCACAGCCCTGCGCTACGATCCCGGCGAAGAACAACTCTACACCGCCGGACTTGACCGGAACGCCAACATCTACAACCTCGGCCTTCCGAAGGACCGGGACATCCGCAACTATGCCCTCCACCTCATCGGCTTCAGGAAGTGGATATGGGACCTGGAGCTGGTCACCGGCCCTCAGGGTTCCCGTCTCTATTCGGCCGACGAGAGCGGCACCCTCCAGGAATGGGTCACGAAGGACTCCGAGATGCACCGCCGACTCGGGGAGTTCCTCAAATCCGAAACCCCCAGGCGCCCCTGACTTCCAAAGCCAACCCTCGAATGCCATCCAGGTACATCCTTCTTGCGATATGTTTCCTCGGCACCCTCATCCGGGGGCAGGCCCAGCCCGTCCCGTCGAAGGACGACTGTCAGAACGCATACGACCTCGCGAGGAGTGCCTATGATATCGGCGACTTCACCAAGGTCCGTGAACTGCTCGATCCCTGCGTAACACCGCAGCGAAAGGCGGGACAGGGTATCAAGACCCGCATCGACGCGCTCGAACTGCTGGCACTCACCGACATCGCACAGGACAGTATGGACAATGCCAGGAATCAGATCTCCAAGATCCTCGAGCTGGACCCTGTCTTCATCCAGACCACCACGCTCCGCAACGTCATCTTCGAAGACCTCCTCGACGAGATCCGCGCCCGCGACAGGGATTCGAAAGTCAGTTCCGTCACCAAGAAGCCGGAAAGCATCCGGATGGCCTCCGCCAACATCCGGCTCATCAAGAGGCAGGAGATCATCGACAGGGGATACATCGACATCGTCGACCTGCTCAGCGACCTGCCGGGGTTCCATATCAGCCGCGTCTTCGGACAGATACACGCCAACGTCTACCAACTCGGATTCCGGCAGGAGAACTCCGAACGCACCCTCCTGATGGTCGACGGCGTGGAGGAGAACGACCTCTGGTCCAACTGGGCCTATTTCTCCCGCCAATACCCGCTCTCCAACATCAAGGCCGTGGAGGTCATCTACGGACCCGCCTCCGTCATGTACGGCCCCAGGGCCTTCGTCGGTGCCATCAACATCATCACCCTCGACCCCAAGGACCTCGCCACCGACCACATCATGCCCGTCAAGGGCAGGGACAACCCCTACAAGAACTTGCAACTACACGGCAACGTCATGTACGGGGGCTTCAACACCCGCGACGCCGACCTCACGCTGCAGTTCAGGGGCAGGGAGGAGAACACCAAGAACTCCAAGTTCTCGATGCAGATCACCGGCCGGTATTACAAGTCGGACGAGCACGACCTGTCGCACCTCAGGTTCTACGATTACGACTCCGCCGACATCCGGCATTTCGGGTACGGCCAGCTCAACAACATCAACCAGTTCAACAACATCCTTGGAAAGGGGTTCCTGACCTATTACGCCGACACGCTTTTCCGACTTCCCAACAGGAGTCCCTACTACAACATCCGCAGGGATGCCAACGGGAACGTGCTGTCCATCAACCTGACCGACTCCGGCATCGCCCGGGCCAGGGCGCTCGACCTCAAGTCGTACACGGGCAAGGTCAACGGCGCTCCGCTGGGCTTCTCCAACACCACGGAGAACATGTACTTCGGTGCCAAGATCCGCCTCGAAGACCTGCAGATCGGCTTCAACTTCTGGAAGATCCGGGAGGGATACGGACTCTATCAGGACGTCAACGAGGCGGGCTCCGCCAACGGCTCCATCTGGGCGCCCATGAAGGCCTCCATGTACATCAAGTTCGAGAAGCGTTTCGAGCGCGGCCTCTCCCTCACCAACCTCACCAACTTCACCATGCAGCGGCTGGGCAGGGAGACCGCACGCGTCAACTTCATGTCGTTCGGCGACCCGAACACCGTCATGCATTTCGCCAACCTCGTCAACCCGGACTCTCTCCTGCTCGATCTGCCCACCATCCTCGGCATCTACGCCATTCGCAACAACAACATCGGAAGCGTGCAGGCGGGCAGCAGCGGGCAGGCGGTCTTCAACTACGACGGCGTACGTCCCGGATGGCGCAACCGCTACATGTTCTACCAGGCGCAGCAGGTGAGGAACGAGACCCGGTTCTTCTATGAGGCCCGGAAATGGGATATCGCGGGCGGCCTCGACCTGCGCAGCACGCAGACCCAGGGCGACCTGCTCGTCTACCAGGACTTCCTCACCGACTACCCCACGTCCGCGGCCTTCCAGGGAAAGCAGGACTCCGTCTCCCTCGCCCGGGAGAAGGGTATCGTGGAATCGAGCAACGAGGGCGGCAACCTGTTCTCACTCTTCGACGTGGGCCTGTATTCCATGTTCAATTACAACCTGTCCAAGTCGTTCCGGATGTCGTTCGGCGCCCGGGCCGACTACAACGTGCTGAGGTCTTCCAGCGCCACATTCATTGCAACGCCGCGCATCGCGATGGTCTATCACCGCCCTCAGTTCTCGGTCAAGTTCACCAGCGGTTCCGGATACCAGGGCGTCTCCCAGGCCACTCGGTTCTCCTCTGCCTTCGGACACAAGGCCAACGAGGATATCGAGCCCGAGAAGATCGATTATGCCGACCTCAGCATCGGAGGCGGCATCCGTGCGCGTGGGAAGGCGGTCGAGGGCGCCTCACCGTTCGAATACGACCTGTCCGGGTACGTCTGCAAGATCACCAATGCGGTGGGCGTCGACAGCTTCGTCAGAGGTACGACGACCGTGTTCAGGAACGCCAACATCGGGCAGTTCCGCATCATGGGTGCCTTCGGTTCCGTTTCCTGGCAGCCGTCCAAACATTTCCGGCTCGACGCGAACGGGACATACACGCTGGCCGTCCAGACCGACAGCGTCGCCGCCCGCGCCGGACGCGCCCCCCGGCTGAAGGTGGGCGACATCGCCCGCTACATGGCCAACCTGTCCGCCAACCTCATCCTCAGCGATAACGGCCCCGTGCACCTCTCGCTGAACCTGAGGGCCAACTATGTGGCCAAAAGGCCCCTGGGAGGCGGCACCACCCAGTACATGAACTTCGGAATCGACTCGGCCACGCGGGGGGGCATACCGGCCTACCTCGTCTTCCACGGGAACCTCGGCCTAGCCCTGGGCAGGTTCCCCCGCTTCCGGCTCGACCTCACCGTGCAGAACATCCTGGACAGGAACATCCTCGACGCCCGCCACAGGGAGTACTTCCATCCCGGCGCCCGCGAGGCCTCGGGCAGCTTCAACATGCCCTGGGACCCCGTCGGCACGCCCTTCGCCGACAGGCACGTGCCCTATGTTCCCCAGCGCGGCAGGTTCATCATGCTGCAACTGGGCATCAACCTCTATTCCTCCGTCAAGAAGAAGTGAAGCCGACCCCCCATGTGGCAGACCCTCGCAAAGGAGTTCAGATGGTTCCTGGCGGCCCTGGTGCTGTCGGCCCCGCTCTCGCTGCTCTTCTGGCTGCTCCACCGCACCATCGCCACGCCGGACGGCGTCCCCACCCCGCTCACGACCCGTATCTTCGGGATCGGATGGGCCGTCATGTTCGCATGCCTCTACGTGGGCAGGATCACCGTCCGATTCGTACGCGACCGGCTCATCGACTGACCGACCAATACTGACGCCCGATGATCCATACCGTCCTCACCGCCGTCACCGACCAGCTGAACGAGTTCATGCGCAACGAACTCGGCCAGGCGGAGGACATGGTGGTGATGAACAGCCTGGTCGACCTCAGGGGCGACGTCAGCATGCTCATCGAGAACCGCGTCTGCCTGTTCCTGATGCGCGTGGAGGAAGAGAAGATCGCCAAGAGCGGGGGCTTCCAATCGTACGCGGGCTCCCCGCCCCCGATGCACATGAACCTCTACCTTGTCTTCGCCGCACATTTCCCCGACCCCAACTACAAGGAGGCCCTGCACTTCATCTCCATGGTGATCGAGTTCTTCCAGGGCAAGTCGGTCTTCGACAAGTTCAACACCCCGGGGCTCTCTGCCAACATCGACCGGCTCATCTTCGAGTTCGTCAACCAGGACATCCAGGAGATGAACAACATGTGGAGCCTGATCGGCGCCAAGTACCTCCCCTCCGTCGTGTACAAGGTCAGGATGCTCACCTTCAGCCAGTTCATGGTCAGGGAGGAAGTGCCGAGCATCGTCCGCCCCGCCAAACGCCCCCACAAGGGTGCCGATCTGCTCAGGGCGGCCGGGGATGCCGCCCTCGGGGCGCTGGGGCGCAGACTGCAGGACAAGGCAGGCGAAAGCGACATGGACATCCCCGGCGAGACGGACGCCGGAGGCGACGGTCCCGCCACCTAGCCCGGCGCTTTCCGAAAGACACACAACAGACACCCGAGATGCAGGAGCCGATCACGACATTCCGCCACCACCTGGCCTACGAAGCCGTCGTCGAGTGCCGCATCCTGCACGAATATGTCAACGACGGACCCTGCCGGGCGCTCGACATCCGCCCTACCCCCGATACGGCTGCGAAACTCAGGGGGCTGGGGCTGCTATTCCGTACCCTTCCCGACGGCTTCCTCTTGATCGCCGACGCCGCCCGCGATTGGTCCAACCCCGTCTACCAGCGGCCCGAGGTGTTCGAGTTCTCCTTCCGCGTCAACGACCCCCAGTTCCTTCGCTATACGGAAATACCCTACCTGTCCGGGCAGTTCCACGTGTTCGATGCCCTGGGCCGTGCCGACGGGACCCTGCATCCAGGCCCCTTCGTGGACGGTTCCACACGCACGGATGCCGACACCGACGGCATCGGGGGCATCATCCGCCTTCATCACCAGGAGGGATCCCCCATCCTGCCATCCCCCGGAACCGCCCCGTCCGAGTTGGCCCAACCCCTCCGATCGCATCTCATCCGGTTTCAGGCCCGCAGGGCATTCCTGAGGTATATATTCACGCATAAAAACCAGTCGACTGAGGATTTTGGTAATTATTTTATTGAAAATTTTGAAGTTAACAATGCGTTTTATAAGTTTACCAGCCCAAGAGCCATGGAACTCCGGAACGGACGGGCAGGCTTCGACATCCGATCGACCGAGCCGATCCCCCTCCGGAAGTCCTTCGAGTCGAGGGGCAACCTGCGAAGAAAGCGTGTCAATGGATTGCCCTTTGAATACAGGAGGACCCTTCCGATGCCCAGGCCGGAAAACATCATCCAGGACCCTTTGACAGATACTTTCATTTGTGAAATGCTTGTAAACCTCTAAAACTTTTCAATGGCTACTGTACTGGCTACGCCCGGAGTCTACATCGAGGAGAAGAGCGCGTTCGCCTCTTCCGTCGTTCCGGTGGCAACCGCGATCCCCGCCTTCATCGGGTACACCCAGAAGGCCGCCCGTGGGACCAAGTCCCTCAAAAACGTCCCTACCCGCATCACCTCCTTCGCGGAGTTCGAGCAGTTGTTCGGGGGCGCTCCCAAGACCCAGTTCAAGGTGGGTCCGGACGGTTCCCTCGAGGTCGTCCCCGAGACGCGCTTCCTGCTCCATTCGTCCATGAAGTTGTTCTATGCCAACGGCGGGGCGGATGCGTGGATCGTGTCGACCGGCGACTATTCCTCGGGTATCAACGTCAAGGACTTCAACGACCTGGCGACAGAGTCCGGCCTGCCGACGCTGCTCAAGTACATGGAGCCCACCCTGCTGGTCGTTCCGGAGGCCATCCTCCTGCCCGAGGCGGATTGCTTCTCCCTCCAGCAGGCCATGATCATGCACTGCGGCTTCGCCATGCGCAATCGCTTCGCCCTGGTCGACGTGTATAACGGCGACAAGAAGCGTACGCACGACGACGAGGATGTGATCACCCGCTTCCGCAACGGCGTGGGCGCCAACCACCTCCAGTGGGCGGCCGCCTACTATCCCTTCGTGAAGACGACCCTGGTCGGCGGTTCCGACGTCGACTTCACGAACATCCAGAACCTCGACGGCCTCGCCACCGTCCTCAACGCCGAAGTGGACGCCGACCTGGCATCCGGCAGGATCAACCAGGCCAGGGCCGACGCCATCAAGGCCGAGATCGCCAAACTTTCCTCGGCGACCGCAGCCGACGTGTCGAGTCTGCAGACGACCCTCAAGGCCGTAAGCCCCCGCCTGAACGGTCTGCTGGCCGATATCGCCGAAACCCTCAACGTACTCCCACCCAGCCCCGGCATGGCAGGCATCTACGCCATGGTCGACAAATCGATCAATGTGGCCAAGGCTCCGGCCAACGTCTCCCTCGGGTCCGTCGTGGCCCCCGCTGTGCAGATCACCAGCGACGACCAAGAAGAACTCAACCTCCCCCTGAACGGCAAGGCGGTCAATGCCATCCGCAGTTTCACGGGCAAGGGCGTCATCGTATGGGGCGCACGCACGCTCGACGGCAACAGCCAGGATTGGAGGTATGTCAGCGTTCGCCGCACCATGATCTTCCTCGAACAGAGCATCAAGTTCGCCGCGGAAGCCTACGTGTTCGAACCCAACAACTCCACCACCTGGTCGTCGATGAAGGCGACCGTCAGCAACTTCCTCGTCAGCCAGTGGCAGTCGGGCCTTCTCGCAGGCCAGTCGCCCGAAGATGCATTCTCCGTCTCCGTGGGGCTGGGGTCCACGATGACACCCAACGACATCCTGGACGGCGTGCTCAAGATGACCGTCATGGTCGCCATCTCGCGCCCCGCCGAGTTCATCGTCATCACCTTCCAACAGCAACAACAGAAGTCGTAAGGTCCGCGGTCACACGGATACCACATGCTTATCTGAAAACTCTGAAAAAACCGTAAGACATGGCAACACCCACACCAGGAACAGGGGAAGATCAAGACCAGTTTTGGCCATTACCGAAGTTCTACTTCTCGGTCGATATCGGCGAGTTCACAGACCTCGCCTTCCAGGAGGTCTCCGGTCTCGATATCGAGGCGGACGTGATCGAGTACCGCCACGGCAACAGCCCGATCCACTCCGTCATCAAGATGCCCGGACTCAGGAAGTATGCCGACATCACCCTGAAGAAGGGCGTCTTCACCCAGGACAACCGCCTGTTCGATTGGCTGAACCAGATCAGCCTCAACACCTACAAGCGCCTGACGGTGGTCATCCGCCTCCTCAACGAGGAAGCCGCCCCCATGATGACATGGACGTTGACCCGCGCATGGCCCAAGCAGATCACGTCGACCGACATGAACTCGCAAAGCAGCGAAGCCGCCATCGAGTCCATCGTCTTCACCTACGAGATCCTGTCCATCGAGGCTGCCTGACCTGTCCACACAATGCCAAGACAAGAGCGGGGACCCCATCCCCGCTCTTTTTATTTTTCCGGGATCCCGTGAAATCTGAAAATCCCGAAATCGACGTAATTTTCCACAAATACCCCTGAGTGCCCCGCTACGACCCACCCGTCTCCTTCTACTTCACCCTCAGCATCGCCAACCCCCTGGGGATGATGCCTGTGGACATGCAGTTCCGGGAGATCGGCGGCATCGGGGCGGAGGTCGCGACGGAAGACGTCCGGGAGGGCGGCACCAACGATACCGTGTACCGGATCCCCACCCAGGTCAACTACCCCAACCTGAGGTGCGGGCGGGGCCTGGCGCCCATGGGCTCCTCGCTGCTGCCCTGGTGCTTCAGCACCTTCTCCAACACGGGCGGCGTATACGTCCCCATGAACATCGTGGTGAGCCTCCTGAACCGCGACACCACGGCCTCTCCCTACATGGTATGGACCTTCTATGACGCCCTGCCGGTGAAATGGTCGGTCTCCGACTTCGATGCATTGAAATCGGAGGTGGCCATAGAGTTCATCGAGTTCCAATATACCCGGATGCTATGCGTTCCCGGGGTCTACATCCCGACCATGACATGATGGATGACAGCCATCTGCGAACGCCCCCTTTCATGAAAAACCAACGACCATGCCGGTAGAGATCAAGGAGATGGTGATCAAGGGTATCGTCACCAGGGGGAAATCCCCGAAAAGGGAGGACGCCGTCCATCCGGGCGATACCATACAGTATGGCCCGTCCGATAAGGGCGATGGCAAGGAGGCGAAGTCGGAGAAGCCGGTCTCGAGTCTTTCCTACGGACTCAAGCGGCAGATCGTGAAGGAGTGCATGCAGGAGGTGATGGATGCACTCAACAGAAGACTCGACCGCTGATGTCGTCCAAGCTCACCATTGCCGCATATCCCGATTTCAGGAATGGAGATGTCAGCGGCAGTTCCGTGGCCACCTTCACGCTGCAGCTGAATCCCGAGCAGTTCAACGTCGAATACGATACGGAGGTGGAACAGCTGGGTGACGGCGAGCCGGGAACGGCTTCCGGCGTGCCTGTCTCGGCACGCTCTCGCGCGTACACCAAGCAGAAACTGTCGCTGAACTTCCTGGTCGACAACACAGGCATCCTGCCCAACCCGCCTTCCGGGATGTCCATGTTCAGGATGGGAGGGTCCATCTCCGATGCGATGGAGATCCTCTACAAGGCGACCATCAAGCCTACGAGCGACTCCCACATGGCGCCCTTCGTGCACGTCGAATGGGGCGACGCCATCGACCTGAAGGGCAAGGTCACCAGCCTCTCCATCGAATACGTCCGGTTCAACAGCTCCGGAGCCCCCATCCGGGCGAAGGTGCAGCTCTCCGTCCAGGAGGAGGTCGACGAGACCGTGATCAGCCGGCAGTTCCAGAGCCCGGACATCACCCGGATGCCGACGATGCGCGAAGGCGACACCCTCGTGGCCCTCTGCAACGAGTTCTACGACGACCCGTCCTATTTCATCCAGGTCGCGAACCTCAACGACCTGCCCCAGTTCCGGAGGCTGAAGGTCGGCTCCGTCATCCGCTTCCCTCCCCTGGAAAAGTAGCATATATGGCGTCCCCCAACGACTCGCTCCAAAAGACCCTCTCCTTCACCGTGAGGGTCAACAGCAAGGAACTGGATGCCAAGTACCAGGTCATGACCCTCCAGGTATGGCACGCCGTCAACAAGGTCGGACGTGCCCGCATCAGCATCCTCGCCGGCGACCCCTACGAGAACACCTTCGAGGAGTCGGAGGTCGCCGACTTCGTCCCGGGCAAGGACGTCGAGATCGCACTGGGCTATGATTCCACCAACACGACCGTCTTCAAGGGTGTCATCCTGAAGCACTGCATCGACATCCGGGAGGGTTACCTCAAGTTCGCGTCCCGGAGCGTGCTGGTGCTCGACTGTTCCGACAAGGCCATCAAGCTCACCATCGGCCGGAAGACGGCCCTCTACGAGGACAAGCTCGACAGCGACGCCATGACGACCATCGCCTCGGCGGCCGGCGTCGACAAGACCATCACGGCCACCACCGTCACCCATCCCTTTCTCGTTCAGTACGACATCACAGACTGGGACTTCATCCTCAAGCGGGCCAAGGCCAACGGGATGATCCTGCTCAACAGCCTCAACAAGCTCACCGTCAAGGCACCGGCCGTCACCGGCAGTTCGGTGCTGACGCTTACGCAGGGGGAGGACGTGTCGAGCTTCCGCGGAGAGGTGGATGCCGGTACCCAGTTACAGGCTGTCACGGCCAATTCCTGGGACCCCTACAACGAAGCGGCCACGACCTCCACCGGGGCCGAACCCACGGGTCTCGACAAGCCCGGCGACAAGGTGGGCAAGACCCTGGGCCAGGTGGCCAGCCCGGCATCCCTGAGCCTGGGCGTCAAGTCGCCACTGGCCACCACCGAACTCAAGGAGCTGGCGGATGGCGTGATCCTGGAGTCGCGCTTCAAACGGGTGAGGGGGGAAGTGTCCTTCCGTGGGGCCAACACCGTCTCCCTCGGCTCCATCGTCACCTTCGCCGGCTTCGGGACCGTATTCAACGGCGATGCCTTCGCCTCCTCCGTCGAACACCTCGTCGAGGACGGGGTATGGACCACCAAGGTCGGGTTCGGCCTCCCCGACGACATCTTCGAGGGCGCCACCCAGCAGCGCGACGACCAACGCTGGCTCGGCCCCGTTGCCGGACTGCACATCGGCATCGTCAAGAAACTCGATGCCGACCCGCTCGGGAAGTACCGCATCCAGGTCATGATCCCGTCCATCAAGTCGACCGGCAACGGCGTGTGGGCCCTGTTGTCCCAATTCTACGCCACCAACAACGCCGGGAGCTTCTTCATCCCCGAGCTCAATTCGGAGGTCATCGTGGGATTCCTCAACGACGACCCCCGCTATCCCGTCGTCCTCGGCTGCCTCTACGACAGCAAGAACAAACCCAGTGAGACGCTCACGGCCGAAAACAACACCAAGTCCCTCCTCTCCAAGGAGAAACTCACCCTGAAATTCGATGACAAGGACAAGATCATCACCATCGAGACGCCCGGCAAGAACCAGATCGTGATCTCGGACAAGGACAAGTCCATCACCATCAAGGATCAGAACGAGAACAGCATCAAGACATCGGCCGACGGCATCGCCTTCAGCAGTAAAAAAAGCATTACTTTCGATAGCAAGGACGAGATAACCATCACGGCCACCAAGGGGATCACCGTGAAATCATCCTCCGACGCCGTCACCCTCAACGGCAAGGACGTGCAACTCACCGCCAGTGCGAGCCTGAAGGCCTCCGCCTCGTCGGGTGCCGAAATCAAGTCCTCCGGGACCGTCAACATCAAGGGCTCGATGGTCAATGTGAACTGAACCATGCAACGGAACATCCAACGGCATCCCGCCGGCCGAAGGTTGGACCGTGCTGAAACCCTGAACCATGAGTGAGAGATCCTTCCTGGGAAGGGGCTGGGCCTTCCCGCCGAACTTCGTGAAGTCGTCCGGAGACGTCCAACTCGTCAGCGAAGAGGATGACATCCGGCAAAGCCTCCTCATCTACCTCAACACGAGGCGTGGCGAGCGGCTGATGCGCCTCGACTACGGCAGCATCGCCTCCGACCATGTATTCGACACCGCCCGGAACGAAAGACTGTCATCGCTCTGCGAGAGGCTCCGAAACGACATGCGCGTCTACGAGCCCCGCATCCTCGTGCATGGAGTGACCTGCTCCACCGAACAGGTATCGGAGGGCATCGTGCATTTCACCGTCGACTACGAGGTACAGTCCACCAACATCCGCGATAACATCGTCTTCCCGTTCTACCTCAACGAAGGCACCCACGTCCGCTGACGCCAACCCTTGGGAAAAACAGGCACATATCGATCTGCAGGGGACAGCGGACGCGCGGAAAGGGCCCTGGAGCCGGGGTACTTCCTCCCCGACGAGCGCAGCTTCAGCGACTTCCTCAAGTTCGTCAACCGCTATTCGCGCCACCTCCGCTACTTCGACGCCTCCAACCGCCCCGACGGCGACTGGCACGAGTTCTTCCTGTCCGACGAGATCTTTCTCCTCGCCGACATCGACAGTTACCCGCTGGAGGACCTGGAGCGGCGCAGGGTCGACATCCTCATCAACTTCGAGACACAGGTCGACAACGAAGGCAAGCTGGCCCTCATCCGCGAGCTCTTCTCCATGACATTCGGACTGATGCGCTCGGTCAACGACTGGTACCGCCTCGCCTCCCGCTTCAACCGGAAGCGGGAGAGCTCGGCCCTCGAGCTGGAGCTGACCTCCGCCATCGAACACATCTCCCAGGGCAGCTTCCTCCGGCTCAAGGCCATCCGCCACGGCGCCATGCACGCCGACGGGTCCTACGTATTCGATTGGGACGACGCCGACTTCGGCTCTGTTTGGAACAAGGAGCGGCCCGTCCAGGTCGTCTATCTCATCGGCATCCAGGAAAGCCCGGAACGCCTCTCGCAGCTCCTCAAACAGCTCATGTTCATCCTGAAGCCGCTCTACGACACGGTGTCATACTTGGTCGTGAGGTCCCGCGGCATCATGGAGCATTCCCTCACCCGTCGCGACGACCATCAGCCCCATGTAGGCCTGCTGCTCACCTTCCTGCACCTCTACCGGCATGTCAGGGAAGACATCAACCGCCTGCCCGAACGCCAACTGGAGTTCTACTATGGGCAGGTCCTCGGCATGCGGCCCCTGCCCCGCAAACCCGACCGCATGCAGCTGGTGTTCCAGTCCGATCCGCCTCGCTGTCCCGTCCGGCTCCCGAAGGGTGAGGGCATCCTCGCCGGACAGGACGCACAAGGCCGATCCCGCCGCTATGCGCTGGAAAGGGATGTCGTCCTCACGGGGGTGCGGATCCGCTCCCTCCGCTCGCTGTTCGTGGCCCGCAACCCCCAGATCGACCAGAACAGCCGCTTCCAAATGGTCACCGGCGTCTATGCCCGTGAGCTGGACCCCGCAGCCGAGCGCAGTACCTCCTGGAGCGCACTGGGAGAGGACCAGCGCTTCCTCCCGCCGCCCGAGAAGACCATGGCGGACGCACGGCTGGGCTTCGCCATCGCCTCGCCGACCCTTCGCCTGCGAGGCGGGGAGAGGGTCGTGGACATTCGGCTCCGCTTCACCGAGGGCAGTTTCCATTTCCTCACCGACATCCTGATGGACATCTCCAGCCGGAGGGGCATCCGTCCGGCGGAAGTATTCCAGTCCGTCTTCACAGGCTCCTGTTCGGCCTCCTACACCTCCGACCAGGGATGGGTGGCGGCGACGGATGTCGAATTCCAAACCCCCTCCGACTGGGATGAGCGCGTCATCGTCCTCCGCGTGCGGCTGGCCAGGGCGGACCCGCCCGTCACCGCCTACCGCGAGGAGATACACCTCCAGGGACTCGAAGCCGACCAGCCCATGATACGGGTCCTCCTCGATCCCACCCACGCCTACCACCCCTACACCCACCTCCAGTTCCTCGAGATGGAGGATGTCGAACTCAAGGTGAAGGTGGAGGACCTTCGTCATCTACACCTCCACAGCAGCACCGGCGCCATCGACGATGCCGGACCCTTCGAACTCCTGGGCGCCACCCCCAGGAAGGGCTCCTACCTCCTCGTCGGCAACGACGAGGTCTTCTGCAAACCGCTCGACAGCCTGCAGGTGGGTTGGACCTACGAGGGTCTCCCCCTCGACGACAGCGGTCTGAAGGGGTATTACGCGGCCTATCCCTACGGCATCAACAACGCCAGTTTCAAACTGAGGCTGAGCGCGATGTCCGACCACCGCTTCCATCCCCGCGACGGCGAACCCGCCCAGCAGGTCGAACTGTTCGAGGCCGCCGGGAAGGGCAAGCCCGTCCGCAAGGAACGCCTGATCGATGCCATCGAACTGGACAAGCTCCGGATCCGGTACGACCCCGACCTCACGGACGAATACCTGGAGGATTACAGCAGCCGCAAGGCCCTGGGATGGCTCAAGCTCGAACTCGCCGCCCCGGCCATGGGCTTCGGCCACGAGGTCTTCTCCGACGTCTACAACGCCGCCATCGCCGCCGCAGCCGACATCCAGGCGGGCCGTCGGGGCAAGGCCCTGACGTTCCAGAAGCCGAAGGACCCCTTCAGCCCGATGGCCGGCAACCTGTTCCTCAACTACACCGCCTCTACGACCATCATCTTCGCCCCGTCCCGTTCCTTCCAGAACGATCCTGGCACGCGCAACAGCTTCCACCACCTCATGCCCTTCGGTCATGCCCGCCTCTTCGGACGCGACGGCATCCGCGGCACGCGGCTCCTGCCGTACCTGCATGCCGAAGGCAGCCTCTGCATCGGCCTGACGCAGACAAGGCCCGGCCAGCCCGTCAACCTCCTCTTCGAACTCGAGACCAACGACAAATGGTCCGCCGGCAGGCGTCCGACCATCCGTTGGACCTACCTATCCCACGACGAATGGAAGCCCATCCGTCCCGACAAGATCCTCTACGACGACACCAACGGCCTCATCCACTCCGGCGTACTCTCCATCGAACTGCCCAGGGATATCACCGACGACAACCGATCCATGGGCGCCGGGCTGCTATGGATAGCCGCCGAGGCCGACAGGAAGGCCGAACTCGTCAGCCGCATCCGCCGGATACACACCGACGCGGCCGCCGCCGTCTTCGACGACGACGGGAAGGACCCCGACCACCCCGTGTCCATGCCCGCCGGCAGCGTCACGGGTCTCGAGACCTTCCACCCCGGCATCCTCGGCGTCAGCCAGCCCCTGCCATCCACCGAGGGCAGGCCCCCCGAGACGCGGACCGACTTCAACCGCCGGGTCAGCGAAGTCCTTCGGCATAAGAACAGGGCCATCACGGCCTGGGACATGGAACGCATGCTGCTCCGCCGCTTCGACTGGCTGGGTGCCGTGCGGGTCTTCGGACATACGGGCAACGAAAGGTTCGTGGCGCCGGGCCAGGTCGTGGTGGCCGCCCTTCCGCACATCCGCCAGGAGGGCGTCTTCTACCAGCCCCTGCTCGACCCTGGACAGGTACTCCGCATGGAAGAATACCTCCGCGAACTGACATCCCCCTTCGCCAGGATCATCGTCCGCAATCCCACCTATGAATACATATGGGTGAAGTGCCGGCTCATGATCGAAGGCGAGGAAGTGGGCGCCACCCTGAAGAGACTGCACGACGACATCCTGTCCTACCTCTGCCCCTGGTTCCATGGCCAGGCCCGGATGGCCATGAACCTGCCCCCCTTCAAGCGCTCCGAACTCCTGAGTCATGTGCAGTCGAGGCCCTATGTGAAGTTCGTGACGGGCTTCTCCGTCGTCCGCATGTACACCGACGACGAGGGGCGATACCACCTGCAGGACAGCGCCCGCGACGAGGACGGCCCCGACGAGATCCTCCCTGCCTACCCTTGGTCCATCCTCGTGCCACTCGCCGGCAACCGGGTGGAGGTCATCCATGAACCCGCCTACCATCCCCCCGAGGCATCCTCCCTGGAAGACCTCGTCATCGGCTCCAACCTGGTGCTGAGCGATGATGTCCAGCCGGCGGAGGACCTCCCCACCGGAGAACCCCGGTCGGCCTCCCCGGAACCGGAGGCGACGGCCGAATACCGTTTCGTATTGAAACTATGACGTCATGGCACTCATGAACAGGCAGACATTGCGGAACTACTTCAAGAAGGGAAGCCTCCCCACCGCCGAACAGTTCGGCGACCTCATCGACTCCTCCCTCAACATCGTCGACGACGGCATCGAGCGGAGCGGCGAGAACGGCTTCCGCATCGCCCCCGTCGGCTACTCCAGCAAACTCATCTCCTTCTTCACCAACCTCCGCAACCGCGAGCCCGACTGGTACATCAGCCTCGACCAGGACGACAGCCCCGGACTCTCCATCCGCGACACCTCCCACAGCCCCCGCCTGGTCGTCAAGGAGCATGCCGGCGTCGGACTGGGCGTGGAGACGCCCCGCCACAGCCTCGACGTGAACGGCGGCATCGGGATGCACCACCGCATCGGAACCCTGCGGCAGGGTGAAGTGCCCGGCGACGGGAAATGGCACGACATCATCCCCGACCTCGAAAAGCCCTCCGCCTTCGAAGTCATGGTCCGCATAGACGGCCGCCAGGGCAGCGGCAAGTACGCACTCGCCCACGCCATCGCCGTCAACACCTTCGGCGGCGGACGCTCCCGCGGCAGCATCCGCAAGACGGCCGCCCACTACGGCAACCTCTTCAACCGCCTCAGGTTCCGCTGGCACGGCGAACTATATCACTATTCACTGCAGGTAAAGACATCCTCTCACTACGGCATCGACGAGAAGACTGGCCAGCCATATCCCGTCAGGTACTGGGTGACGGGACTGATGGAATGACCCGCGACCAACCATGGAAAAGCCCATCACCATATCCAGGTCGACCAGCGACCATCCCGGATTCCACTTCGACACCCTCTTCCGGGAAGGCATCCGCACCGCCCAGACCCACTCGGGACGGATATGGACCGACTACAACTACCACGACCCCGGCGTCACCATCCTCGAATACCTGGTCTATGCCCTCATGGACCTGGCCTACCGGACCAACCTGCCCGTGGAAGACCTCTTCTTCTTCGGCGCCGACGACCATGACCCCGTCCAGGAGAACCTGCTCATACCGCCCGAGGACATCTTCCCCATCAATCCCTACACCTCCTCCGACTACCGGCGACAGATCATCGACCGCGTGCGAGGTGTCAAGAACGTATGGGTGAACCCCGTGCGGGACGAGTCGGGATCGTACAAGGGACTGCTCGAGATCCTCGTACAGAGCCGCGACGACCAACAGCCCGCCGACAGGCGATCACTCTCCGACGAGATCACCGAACTCTTCCTCAGACATCGCAACCTGGGTTGCGATATCGGGCGCATCGTATTGCTCGAAGCCGTCCCCCTCAGCGTCTCGGGCACCGTGCTCATCGACGTCGATGCCATCGGCGAGTTCGTCCTTTCCCGCATCTTCGCGGAGCTGGACGCCTACGTCAACCCCGAAGTGGCCTTCAGCAACCCCTACGACCTCATCCAGGACGGCCTGCCCCCAGACGATGTCTTCTCGGGTCCGAAGCCCCTGCACGGCCTGATCCGGAAGGAGGAGCTCAGGCCGAAGTCAGACTCGGTCTACGTCTCCCGCATGCGCGACATCATCGCAGGCATCCCCGGCGTGAAGTCGGTGGTGGAACTGCAGGTCTACCGGAAGGGACTGCCGGTGCGCGGCGACCAGATAGCCTTCTCCTCCGACGACTATCCCGTCATCGAGTTCAGGAACCTCATGGATCCCGACGGCATCGGCATAAGACTGATCAAGAACAGCCTGCAGGTCGAGGTGGACCCTGTCACCACACAGCAGCTCCTCGACTTCGAGACGGCCTCCCGGCGGAGCCAGTACCTCGGACGCATCCAGTACCGCAACCAACTGCCGAAGGGACGATTCAAGCCGGAGGAGATCCAGCGGTACTACGCCATCCACAACGAGTTCCCCGCCATCTACGGACTGGGCGAGTACAGCCAGGTCCAGCAGACGGCCTCCGTCGAGCGGAGGGCCCAGTCGAAACAGCTGCGGGCCTACCTGGCCTTCTTCGAGCAGATCGTCGCCAACCACCTCGCACAGCTCGCCAACATGCGCAAACTCCTCTCCATCGGCGAGGACAACACCACCTACCACACGCAACTCCCGACCGACATCCCCTTCTTCGACGAACTGCTCTTCGAGGACAGGGCCGCCCTCGAGGCCCGACTCAGCGAGATGGCCAACGACGGCAGTCACCGACACAGCCGCCGCAACCGCATCCTCGACCACCTCATGGCGCGCTTCAGCGAACAGTTCGAGGCCGAGATCCTGCGCAAGAACGCCCTGCAGGACACCTCCGTGAGCCGCGACAGCGTGGAGGCCGACATCATCAGCGCCAAGATCCGTTTCCTGCGTCATGTCACCGAGATAGGCACCCAGCGCAACAGGGCCTTCGACTACCGCTCCGCCGAGACCTGGGACACCCAGAACGTGTCCACCCTCGAGAAGAAGATCGCCCTGCTCCTCGACATCCGGAAGTACGGTCGGCGTTCCCTCTCCAAAGCCCTCATGGACGCCATGGCGATGACGGCCGCCGAAGGGGACGATGATGCTCCCGGGTGGATCGAGGAAACGCTGCCCTCCGACGGTCCCGAAGCCCCGCTCAGCGTCATCCGGCCCGCGTCCGGCGCCCTTGGCGCCTCCGAGGTCCGATTCCCGCGGCAGGGCGTTGACTTCATCCCCTATCTCTTCTCCAACATCTCCAACCCCCGCACCGTAAGGGTCGTCGCCACCCGGCGCGAAGGCAGGACGCGCCACCACCTGCTCCTGCGGATGCCCGACAGGGTCACCGACGCACTGCTCTACGAGAACGCCGACATCCGGGAATGCCTCGTACAGCTCGACAGGCTGCGGCAGCGCCTCTCCGCCATCGACAGGGACTCCGAAGGATTCCACATGGTCGAGCATATCCTGCTGCGCCCCCTCGAGCCGGTGCTCTTCACCTTCAACATCCTCGACGAAAAGGGCGACATCTACATCACCGGCTATTTCCCCGGCTCCATGGAAGCGCAGAACCTCGTCGCCGAGGAGATACCGCTCATCGGCAGCCGGGAGGAGACCTTCGGCATCGTCGCCGACACGGAGGAGACCCGCTTCGAAGTGCTGCTCCACGATAGCAACCACCAGCCCGTGGCCCGGCTGGCGGAGGACTTCCCGTCCCGGGCGCTGGCCCAGCGGGCCATCACGGACGCCGTGGCCTATCTCGCCCGCATCCTGTCCCGGCAGATCCCCCTCGCGCAGGTCCTGGAAGTGACTGCCTCGGGAAACCAGCGCCTCGAGATGCCCGACGACTTCCCGTTCTCCAACACCGTCAGCTTCATCCTCCCCGACTGGCCCGTCCGTTTCCAGAACGACGAGTTCCAGCATCTCTTCCGCCGACTCATCCTGGAGAACCTGCCCGCACATTTCGACGCCCGGATCCACTGGCTCGACCCGGTCCGTCTCGCCGTCTTCGAGGACCTCTTCCAACGCTGGCTCGCCGCCAAGGCAAGGCCACAGTCCACCCTCCGGGAAGTTGACATGCTCTCGCTCGGCATGATCCAGACACTCGCCGGCCTGAGGGCGCATCCGTCGGCCAGATGAGCGGCAAGCATATCATCCACCGGCAGGTATTCGCATTCGACATCCCCGACGAGCAGAGCTTCCCGGCCTACTCCCGGCTCATCTCGGAGCTGCAGTCCTCCAGCCTCTTCGAAGACCTGGACCGGCTGCTCTCGGAATGGATCCCGGAAGACCTGCACATCCGGATCGACAGGATCGAACTGGACGTCGGCGTCATCGGCATCGACGAACTGGGCGATATCCTCATCCGACGCATCCTCGAAGCACTCCATCGGCAGCTGTCCTCGCAGCGTCGGGGGCCTTCCTCCGCCCGCAGGGTCGATGTGGACGCCGTCACCCGCGACCGGCGTCTCCTGGAATACTTCGTACACCACGGACGGCTGCCCTGGTGGGCGCCCTCCCAGGGTACGTCCATCCGACAGGTGGCGGCCCGTCTGCTGCGTGGCGACCTCGGCAACCTCCGGGCACTCATGGAAAGCCTCCGCCACGACCCGGTGAAGATCAGACGCTGGCTCGGCCATGTCGATACGAAGGACCTGGTGCCCGTCTGGAAGCAGGTACACCCCGCCTGGAGCGGCCTCTCAGACGCCGATGCCCTCAGACTCGTGGAGACCGCCATCCGGCTCTCTGCACATGCCACGGGCAGGGATGCCGCCCGCGACGCCATCCGATACATCCTCCTCTCCGACCTGCTGGAGACCGAAAGGGACCCACGGACGACCGCCCCAGACCCGGGGAATCCGCTCAGCCTCCTCCGAAAACCCACCCCCTTCACCAGCCTCTCCGACGTCTCCCAACGCTTCCGTACCCTGCACCCCCGGGAGGGAAGATGGGAGAGGCCTGACCCGGACGGAAGATCCTACCCCTCGCCCGGACAGTCACCTCGGCCGGGCCTTCCGGAGAAGGAGCCACCGCCATCTTCGTCCGTACGGGCAGACGGCAGGCAGGCCATCCATTCGGATGAGATCGCCGAATTCCGATCCTTCCTGCTCTCCGGCCATCTGGAACGATACCGCTCCCGGAGCATGCTCACGGAACTCGTACGACTCTTCCGGGGCCTGGTCATCGACGAACTCCCCTCCCTGGAAGACGCCATCCGCGACCTCGGCAGGCGCGAGCGGGTCCGGCGCCGCATCCTCGACAACCTGTCCTCCCCAGATATCCGATTCTTCTTCGAACAGGCCGTGCCCGACAAGAAGGAACTCCTCGACTGGGTCTCCGACGTCTATCTGGAGACGCAGCGAAAAGTAAGACCCATCAACCAGACCGACATCCGCGTGAAACGATCGGTGGACGAGATCACCCTCGAGATCTACACCTCCACCGACCTCAACGCCATCACCAACGAGGCCTTCCTCCGCATGCACCTGCGACGCATGGCCCTCAAGCACCTTCTCCCCTACGAGGACCTCCTCCGAAGGATCGTCGAGTCCGTCGCCATGCCCCAGCTGCGGCTGTCCTCGCGCTTCATCGAACTGCTCCGGAAGATCTCCGCAGAGGACGTCCTCCTGGTCGCAGGTACGGCCAAAGCCCGCATCCGAAGGGTCTCCCGCGGAGAAGTTGCCGAAGGGACCCTTCGCGAATCGTTTCGTTCGGCGGAGGACCTGACCGATCAGGACACGCTGCGCGCCCGCCTGCAGACCCTGGCCCGGACCGATGGCATCCCCTACGGACAGCTCCTCGCAGATGTCGCCGCTTCCCTCGACCGACCACCCCTTCCCGGATCGGCAGCGCTCAGGGAACGTCTCAGAAGGGTCATCGCCCAGGACATGCCGGGGACAGCATCCTCCATGGATGATGCATCCGTCCCCGGCAAGGCTCCGCTCGACCCAGCGGTGGCCGATGTCCTCCGCATCTTGGATGACCGGGGCGTCGTCCCCGACCTGAACACCCTGCGGACTCGGTTGAAGCAATATGCCGTGCTGGGTGAGATCCCATACCCACAACTCCTGACCCGCATCGCTTCCGCCCTGAAAAGTCCGCCGCTGCCGGCTTCGGCCATCCTCGTCGACAGGCTTCGAAAACTGACTGCGGAAAGGGCATACGCGCGTACCGATGGGATCGCTTCCGGGCAGTCCTATCCGGATGGGCCTCCGGACAAGGCCTTAATCGAGGTCCTGCGGATGACCGACCTGACCTCGATCACCGAAGAGTCGGTCCTGAGGGCGCGTCTGCGCAGGATCGCAGCAGCGGAGGGCTTCAGGTATGAGACCCTCCTGGGACGGCTCGCGGCCCGCATCGCCGACGGGGAAGTAGAGGTGCCGAACCGTTTCTCCGCCCTGCTGCGTACGCTTCATGAGAAGGATGCTCCCGATGCCGGATCTCAATCGGCGATCTCCAGACCCGCTCGGGGAACCTCAGAGGATGGCGTCGCGGATGCCTTTCTGCAAGAGGTCCTCTCATCCCGGGAATGGGCGGGGATGGAAGACGTCGCCTCCCTGCGAAGGCATCTGCATCAGGTGGCAAGCCGGGCCTTGATCCCCTACCGGGAGCTCCTGACGCGCCTCATGGACGTTCAGTCCGAAAACCCGTCCCGGATGCCCTCGCGCCTCGCGGGACTGCTGCGGCAGGTCCATCGGGCGGACAGCCCTTCGCAGGCAAAGCCTTCATCGGAAGAGGCGGGCCGCAGTACGGACCGCATGGGTGCGGGTCGGGCTGCCCAGGATCCGGTAACAGGTGAGGCGGGCAGGGATCTCCGTCCGACCGACAGGAGGGCGGCGGCTGCGGAAACCCCTGCCGGCGAGGCCCCCGCCCTTCGGTATGTGGCCGAGCCGGTCCCTGACGAACTGCTGCGACTGCTGACCCGCGATGTCATGCGGGCGCTGGTGCTGGCCAAGGGGACGGGCATCTTCGGCAAGTCGACCCGGGCCCTGCAGGACCTCATCACCGCGTACATCCGACTGGGCGGGGAGGTCCCGACGCAGGTCTCCGTCCCGTCCGACGAGCTGCGCCGACGGCTGTCCGAGTACCTCGACCTGGACGCATCCTTCCTTGCCTTCGCCATGGCGTACACCGCCCGCATGCATCCCGAGGACGGCTCGGCCCGGGAACTGTCCGCACTCCTTTCCCCGACGCAGGCACCCGTTGCAGGCGTGGGGCGGCAGTTGTCGGAGGCCGACGTCGTCGCACTCGTCAGGCATATAGCGGAATACCGCGTGTACTATGAGGCGTCCCATGTCAAATCCCTGGTCCTGCCGGCGCTCAAAGGGATCCTGATCGGGAGAGAGGTGTTCGCCGCTGTCATGAGGCTGCTCTTCGACGAGGACGCCTCCCTGGTGGATGCCACCCTGCACCGCATCCTCGACAGGTCGGCCCCGCTGGGGTCGGCTGCGGTGTCCGCTGCGACCGATGAGCTGTATCGCGCCTTCATCGTTTCGGCCCTCGACGTACGCAACGCGACCTTCGGCCTCAACCGCGTCTTCGCCGATGTCCGTAGGAGGCTGCAGCCCGACCGCGAGGAGCCCTTCGTCCTGCCCTCCCGGCTCTCCGAGGTGCGTATGGCCTTCGCCAGGGACATCCCGTCGCCGGCCGACCGGAAGGGCGTCCGCTCGCAGGGCGTACGGGAGAACTCGATCATCCGCCTCTACAACATCCTTCACCTCGACCTCCTGCTGGAGGATGCAGGGCCGCGATTCTTCGACAACATCCCCTTCAGTTTCGAGCTGCTCCTGTCGCGCTTTCGGCAACAGTTGCTCGACATCCTGCATGTCAAGCGCCTCGACCCCGAACTCGCTCATTTCTTCGCCTATGCCGACAGGTCGCGCATCTTCGAACAGATCCGCACCCTCTATCCCCGGACACGGGTGGAGCGTGTCTCGCGGGTCTTCGGACATGCGGTGGAGCTCCTCCAGCGAAGTCGCTGGCTCAACCTCGACAGGGAGCAGTCCCTCGCCTTCGGCATGCTCGATTCCTTCGCCCACGTCTTCTCCAGGGAGGACACGGAGCCGGTCGTGTCGGAGGTCGTGCTCGACATCCTCCACCGGGCGGCGCAGGCCCGCCTGCTGTCGCGCGCCTTCATCGACATCTTCCGCGACCCCGACGACGAGGCCGTCCTGCGCCGTCTCGGAAGGCGTCTGGGGCGGAGGAGGCTGGAGCGGCTCCTGCCCTCCGTGGCGGGCTCTTCCGCCCAGAGGGCGGAAGCCATCCGCCAGCGCATCCGCATGCTGCGCGACATCCTGCCCGAAGGGCCGCGGGAGGCCCGGGAACGCGACGCCTACCTCTCGCTATCGGCCATCCTGGAGGCGGGGACCTTTCCCGTCGGTCATCCCTTCGAAGGGCAGACGCTGGAGTCGCAAGCGGCCTATATCGCCAGGATGCCCCTCAGCGGCAGGGTGCTGGCCCGGCTCCTGTCGGACCGCCCGCCCCGGCATCCGGCCTCGGTCCTGCTGGGCGCCGTCGACCTGCCGATGCTGGTTTCCACCGTCGTCCAGCGCTTCGGCGTCGACAGGACCACCGCCACGCGGCTCTTCGCCTTCTGGTCGGCCAGGGCAGGTGTGGGTGGCATGAAGCCGGTGGAGCTGATGCGGGAGGTCCTGCTGCTGCGGCCCGTCCGCGAGGAGGAACGGGGCGTGGAGGCCCTGCGGCGCTCCATCCTGACCTATTTGACCGCATCCGGCGGATTGACCTATTGGCAGGCCCTGGAATACCTGCCGGAGGAGGGTGTCGGTCCGGCCACACCGGAAACCCGGCGCTTCACCCTGCCCGCCGTCGCCCGGGAAGGGATGTCCGAGACGGGGGCGGCGGACTGGTACGAGTTCTATTTCGGGGTGCTGACCGATACCTCGACGGCCCGTTCCGAGGGCTACCGGGCCGTACATGCCTGGGCCGAATACCTCTTCCGGCATCCGGCGGGCCGGACCCGCCGCCGCCTGCTGTCCCTCCTGCAGGAGGCTTTCCTGCACGCCCGGGAAGGGTCGGGTCGGGAGGCGGGACGGCTGCATGCGGGTTTCCTGGAAGTGCTGCGCCCCTTCGAAGGGCTGCGTGGGACCGATGCCCGTCGGGTGCTGCGCGACCTGCTGGACGCCGGCGTTCCCATCGACACCCTTGCCGTATATGTCGAGGGCAGAACGACGAAGGAAGGGAGTTCCCTGACGGAGTTGTTGGATGCTGAGCAGAGGAGTGTGACACAGCCTCCCAGATCGGCTGGCGGCCGGCTGCGGGGCATCCCCACGCCGAAGCGGATGCTGGCCGACCTGTCGCGTGCGGGAGGGCCGGCCGGCAGGGTCCTCACCGGGCTCCGACGCTGGGTCGATGGCCGCGTCTGGACACCCTCCGACACCCAACGGTTCGCGGATCTGCTGCCGCCACGGGCCTTCGAGGCGCTGCTGAAGGGCCTCGCGCCCTCCTCCGCCCTCCCCGGCATCGTGGCGGCATGGACAGAAGCCTTCCGGGAAACAGGATGGATCCCGGATGCCCGAAAGGCACGTCGGGAAGTGCTGGGCATCCTCTTCTCCGGCAGGCTCTGGCGGCACCGCAGCACTTCCGCCATCCATGCCGCCATCCTGGCGGCGAGCGGCCTGCCTTCCGCCCTCAGGGAGGGACGGCTGACCTCGGGACCGGAAGGATCGGGGCCTCCGGGGATACCGCCTTCCCTTTGGCGCAGGCTCTCGGAGATGCCGGCGGGGGAGGAGGGCGCATCGGGGTTGGAGGACATGTCGGAAGCCTTCGCCCTCTCCATGCAACAGCGGGAGATCAGGGAACCCGAAAGACCGGCGGACGCAAGCCGTCCGGGTGCGGAGGTCGCAAAGGACGACGAGGCCGTCGCCTTCTTCCTGGAGACGGGCCGGGTACCCGGTCTCGGGCGGGTGGCGAAGGCCTCGACCGAATACATCGCCCTGGTCAGGCGTGTCACTTCGATGGGCGTCGCCCGCTTCCTGTCATTCCGCAGGCTGCACGCTTCGCATGAGGAGTCCGTCCTCGAGTTCTTCCCGGCGGCCCTCGTCACCCGACATATCCTGGGGGTGCTCGCCCGACAGGCGTCGGACCCCGTCCTGCGCGACTTCCTCCGATCCTTCGAGGAAGAGGCCGTTCGGACGCGGGTGCGCCTTGCCACCCTCGTTCGTTTCCTGCGTCTTTTCCGGACGCGGGTGGGGGCACGTCCGACCCTCGGCAACGCCGGTGTGGACGGGTTCCTGGAAGAGGCCTTGCGCATCCCCGGTTTCGAGGCATTGGTGGAAAGGGTTGCGCAGGGGATGCCTGGCGATGCCATCAGGTCCACCCGCTCCCGCTTCCTCCGCCGGTCGGTCAGAGAGGCGCGCCGCCGGTCCGCACAGCCGGCAGGGCACTTCGACGAAGCCGTCTGGTTCTTCCTGCGGACGGGCATGCTCAGGGCATCCTACGGTGTCGACACGATCGATCAACTCGCGGAGCGGCTGCAGGAGCGCGTCCGCGCGGGCGAGAGGGTCTTCCGCGAGATGCTGTTCACCCGGACCAGGGACGAGGCCGCCCGCCGGAGGGTGCGGCGTCTCCTGGCGGGCATGGAGGAGCGTGAGGTGTACCTGTTCATCCATCCCTTGTTGGAACGCGAAATGACCGAACTGGTGCGCATGATGCGGCTGCGTTTCGGGGTCGATGTGTGGAGGGCCGTCGGCGCCCGCACGGACAGGGACCGCATCGAGCGTGTCCTGAAATGGTGGTCCGCCACCCGCTCCCGGCCCGATGCCCCCATGCGCATCCTCCGCCTCTTCATGGAGGAGGCGACCGCCATGCTTGACGCGCGTCAGCTCGACCGCATCCGGCGACCCGCCCTGGGGGTGATGACGGCGTCGGAACGCGAACTTTGGGCCGAGCTGCGGGCGCTCCTGCCCGACTGGCTGGACACCCCGCCGGACGAGGACCGCAAACTCAGGAAACCCGTAGAAAAGGAGGGAGGGCCCGCCATGAACGACCCGGAGCCGGCCCCCGACCCCGCCGAGGGCATCCCCGTCAGGAACGGGGGACTGGTACTGCTCTGGCCCTACCTGGGCCGCCTCTTCTCGAGGCTGCAACTCACCGACGGCAAGAACTTCCTCGGCGACCGCGAACTCTCGCGCGCCATACGCCTCACCGAATACGTCGTCACCGGCCGCACCGACATGGAAGAACACCAGCTGGCGCTCAACAAGGTCCTCTGCGGCGCACCCCTCGACTTCGAAGTGCCCGCCGAACTCGACGTCACCCCCGAGGAGGCAGACCTCAGCCTGAAAATGCTCCAGGGCGCGATCCGAAACTGGGAGAAACTCAAGACGACGAAGCCGGAGACCTTCCGGGAGACCTTCCTCCGTCGCGAGGCCATCATCTACAGGGTCGATGAACGCTGGGAGCTCGTCGTGCAACGCAAACCCTACGACATGCTGCTGGATACGCTGCCTTGGAACATTACCATGATTCAGCTATCTTGGATGCCCGACCGACTGGTGGTTCAGTGGAAATGACCGACCGATGGCCGACCCCGCCAGGGACAACATACGCTGCCTCGAACACGAACTGGACTGGCTGTCGCAACTCCTCGACGGCCGGATGCAGTCGTATTTCGAAGACAGGCCCTTCGACCCCGCAGCCCTGCCGGCGCCCGAACACCAGGGACAGGGCGCCTACGCCAGGATGGTACAGGAACTGGGACTTGCCGTGGAGGAGCGGATCGCCCTCAGCATGGCCCTTGTGCCGCACCTCCGGCCGCAGTTGTTCGACCGGTTCTTCATCCAGAACAAATCCATCTCCCGCAGCTTTTCCGAATTCGGGGGTGCCGACCCGCAACAGCACCGCGGTTTCATCCCCACGGCCGAGACCGTCAGCTTCGTCGTCGCCGGCAAGGACCTCTACCGCCGCATGACCCTGCTCGACATGTTCTCGGAGGACCATTTCTTCCACCGTCGCAACATCCTCAGGCTATCCCATGTGTCGGGCCACGACACCTTCTGGTCGGGCCGCCTGGCCGTGTCCGACGAATACCTCTCCCTCCTCACCACGGGCAGGCCCTTCGAACCGCGCTACAGCACCGGTTTCCCCGCCCAGCGCATCCGCACGCACCAGCGGCTCGAAGACCTCGTCCTCAGCCCCAAGGTGATGGAGGAAGTGTCGCATATCCTGCACTGGGTGCGCTTCCAGGCGGAACTGCGGACGGACGAACTCCTCAGCCGAAGGTTCCGGAAGGGCTACCGGGCCCTTTTCCACGGCCCCCCCGGCACCGGCAAGACGCTGACCGTGGCCGTCATCGGTAACATCACCGACAGGCCCGTCTATCGCATCGACCTGTCGCAACTCGTGTCCAAATACATCGGGGAGACCGAGAAGAACCTGGCCGGTGTGTTCGACATGGCCGAGAACAAGGACTGGGTCCTCTTCTTCGACGAGGCCGAGTCGCTCTTCTCCAAGCGCACCGACGTGTCCGACGCCAAGGACAAGTACGCCAACCAGGAGACCTCCTTCCTGTTGCAGCGCATCGAGCATTTCGACGGGCTCATCATCCTCGCCACCAACCTGAAGCCCAACATCGACAGGGCCTTCATACGCAGGTTCCAAAGCATCGTGGGCTTCGGCGTGCCGGAAGCGCAGGAGCGCGAACGGATATGGCGCAACCTGCTGAAGGGCTTCGGCGTCGATGCGGATGTGGACCTGGCATCCATCGCCCGCGACCACGAGGTGTCGGGGGGCTCCATCCACAATGCCGTGCAGTTCGCATGGCTGAACGCCCGGTCCAGGGATGCCGCCTCCATCCAGACGGGCGACCTCGTGCACGGCGTGATACGGGAACTCGGAAAAGAGGGAAAGACCTCGCGCATCTGACAAAGCCCAACTGCGATGCCCGGCACCCGCGACATGTTCCAATACCTCCACTGGCCCGACGACTGGGCCGGTGAGGCGGCCTCGCATCTGCGCAGGGCACAGGCACAGGTGCAGATGATCCTTCGGGCCATCGACTTCGCCAAGGTGGAGGAGGATCTCTTCCGGCTGGCCAACCGGGGCGTCTACCTGGAGGTCTGCATCCGCGAGCATGCGGCCGACAGGAGCCTCCGGTACGTGAACGCCAGGAAAAGACTCGTCCTCGCCGGAGCCCATGTGACGGTGCAAACGATACACAACTACCGGGAGGTCCAGGAATGCCTCCTCATCATCGACCGCAGGCACCTGCTGAGCAATACCGACTACGGGGATGCTGACGACCACCGCGCCATCCTGGTCGACAGGACCCGGCACTTCCAGGCGCTCATGGCGTCCGGGCGAAGGGAGGATCCCGCCGTGGACGACCTGCGCATCCGGCTGTGGAGTTCGTCGGCGGCCGTCTCCAGCGGCGAGGCCGTCGACATCCAGTGGGAGGTCGATAACGCCGACTTCATCGACATGGAGCCCGGCATCGGCGCCGTGGAAGCGGTCGGCAGCCTCTCGATGAGCATCTTCGAAGACACCCTCTTCCGCATCAAGGCCGGGAACCGGAGGGGCATGCTCATGCGCTCACACTTGGTGAGGATCGCCGAGCCCTCCGAACTCGAGGTCACCCTCAGCGTGCTCGACAGGGCCTCGGGGCTGCACGTCCCCCTCGAGCCGGCCTCCACGACGCCGCCATCCTATGCCGTGCTGAAGGGCGACCGGGTCCGGGTGTCGTGGAGGTCTCCCGTACCCTCGACCCTCCACGAAGCCCGCCTCGGACAACTCCTCTCCTCCGGCCATCACGAGATGGAAGTTTTTGAAGACGAGATATTTGTGTTTACTTTGAGAACAGCCCTCGGGGAGTCCTCCACCCATGTCTCCGTCATGGTGCTGGACGAACCCTCCTACCTCCCGCTGCCCGGCCGGTCCGGCGCAGGACAGGCGGAGCGGCGTTGGATGACAGGACTGGCGGGCCGCATTCGGGCCATCCTCCGCAAATGAGACCATGCATGAAAAGGGAAGGCCTGCTCACCCGGTTCCTCGTGTTCTGCTCGGGCAGCAGCCCCGACCTGCTGAGGCAATGCCCATCCTCCGAATGGATCAAGCACACCGGTGTCGGGATGACGGTGCTGCTGACCTCGGTGCTGGCCATGGTGTCGTCCGCCATCGCCCTGCAGTCCGTCTTCGGTACGCCCTGGGTGAGCCTCCCGTTCTCCCTCCTCTGGGCCGTGCTCATCTTCAACCTCGACAGGTACATCGTCTCGAGTTTCCGGAAACAGGGAAGCCCCCTGCGCGAGTTCCGGCAGGCCCTGCCCAGGCTGTTGCTGGCGGTGGGCATCGCACTCGTGGTGGCCAAACCCCTCGAGATGGAGGTCTTCCGCACCGAGATCCGACAGGTGCTGGCCGACCGCCTCGAGGAGCGGCTCGCAGGCCTGGAACGCACGCATGCCGACCGCATGGCCGGCATCGAGGCGAAGGCAGCCGGCGCCCGCAGACTCCTCGAAAAGGCCGGCGCACGGCGCGACCGCTACTACCGCGAATACATCTGCGAGTGCGACGGCACCTGCGGTACCGGCATCCGCGGCCGCGGTACCGAATGCCGGACCAAGGAACTCAGCTACGAGGCCAGCGCTCGCGAATACGCCGTTGAGCGGCAACGCTTCGACGCGGAAACCGCCCTGCTGGCAAGGGAGAGGTCGGAACAGACAAGGATCCATGACCAGGCCCGGCGCAGGGTCCGCGATGCGTTCTCCTCGGGCTTCCTCGCCCGCCTCAACGCCCTGAACAGCCTCGGGACGATGGCCTCCTATGCCATTTCGCTGCTACTCCTCCTCGTCGAATTCTCGCCCGTCCTCGCCAAGCTCCTGGGCTCGGAAGGGCCCTACGACAACCTCCTCCGGATGTCGGAGAACGAATACCGGCATCATTACATGCGTTCGGTCTACGAGCAGAACCTCGACATGCAGCTGCGGCGCAAGCGCCAGCCCCGCACGAAGCCCCCTTCATCCGAGGCCCCGACGGCCGACTCCGTTGCCGACACCCGGATGAAGTACGCCGAACTGAGGCGGAAACTCCACACCCGGCTCAAAAACGACTGATTTGCGACCCCGGCAAGCATACTCCACATTCCTGCTGACGGTACTCTCCAGCCTATGCCTCCGTTCAGAGGCCGCATGGGCGCAGTTCTCCGTCGCCGATGTCGAGAAGAAACTCTCCGGCCTCAAAGACGGCAAGGGGTTCCTCATCGAGGATTTCACCTACTTCAAGTCGCAGGTCGTGGACAGGATCTCGGGCGCCGCCGGCAAGGCCGAAGGCAAACTCGAGGAGACCCTCCGGAAAAGGGCCGACAGCCTGTTCGCCATCCTCAAGGAAGAACGGTCCGTTGCCATGGACAAGGACGACCTGGCCCTCGTCAAACACTTCCCCGGCGTCGACGAGGGCCCCCGCGTCATCGCCAACCTGGTCTTCACCCTGCCCCGACTGGGCGGCAGCAAGAGCCTGGAGTACGCCGTGCACAAGGGCGACACCGTGGAACTCGAATACAGCATCCTCCGGGGTAAGGGCTTCGACGAGATAGCCGTGCTGGAGGGCAAGGAGGTTCGCTTCACCTCGGCCCGCAACACGAAAAATCAAGTCGTCACAAACGTGCTCGTCGTGGAAGCCGATGGCGTCATCACGGTCAATCTTACCAACAAATCGCCGATACCCTCGAAGGGCAAGCTCTTCCTCAACCTGAAGCCCGCCCTCGCCAAGCTATCCATGCGTTACGTGTGCGACACGGTCTCCAACATCGTCAAGACGAAGGTGATACGGGTGGATACCCTCCCGGAGACGCTCTTCAGCCGTTACGTCCGCCTCACGCCGCGGTCGGACATCACCCGTACCCCCGCCCTCAGCATCTCCATCCCCATGACACCCGGCCGAAAGTACCTGGCCTGGGGATACTGGGTAGGAACGCAATCCAACAGCATCGGCTCCTGGCGTGCCCTCGCCGGGGCCGACACCCTGACCTCCCCACTCGTCCTCTACCTCACCCGTGAAATGCGGCGCCGCGACAGGGTGCGCCTCCCGGAGGACACACACCGGGAACTGCGTTTCGACATCCGCTTCGGGGACGTCACCATCGGCCGCATCGCCGCCGGTACCGCCATGCCCGAATTCACCTACACCGACCTGAAACCCAATTACGGCTCGATCGCCCTCACGGATGCGACCACCCCCCCGAGCATCGGCCTCGAACTGGAAAACCTGTCGAAGTACTATACCTGCCGGACACAGGTGGACATCGTCGGGATCTATGCCGAGAGCCGGGAGGAAGAACGCGAAGTGGAAGAGCGGACATGCCGTGAATACATAAAGATCTCCATCCTGTGACAGCCCGCCCCACCTCCCTCATATCATCGGTCATCGTCTGTGCAGGCGCATGGTTCCTTCTCTCCGGATGCACGGGATGCGGCTCGGGCTACTCTCGACTCCTCTCGTTGAAGACGAGCAGCCGGCGCGTCATGACCGAGTACACTTTCCTCGAAAGGACCTCGGGCAGGCTTTTCGGAAATCTGACAGGCGGTAAGAAAGCGGCTGTTGACTCCTCCCGGCTCACCCCCTTGGCCCAGAAGAACCTCATCAATCGGTACAACTACCTCTACTCGACCCTGAACCCCCTGCGTCCGGAACGGGTCGGGATGCACTGGGACAGTGCGCAGTCCACCTTCTGGACCACCGACAGCAGCAGCCGGAGGGTGCGTTTCGGGTCGGAGGTCTACGGCTGGCACCCTTCCTGGATGGCCGACAACTGGATGCAGGCACCCTTCCGGCTCCTGACGACCATCTCCTTTTTCTCCTACAACATCGATCCCGAGACGGGCGGCTGCCTCAACCCCGAGGACATGGAAGCCTGGCGCTCCATCGCCTTGGTGGATTCGGCGCATGAGCACGACTGCAGGGTACTGCTTTCGATCACCTGCGAAGGTCCTGACAGGACGGCTCGATTCCTCACCAACGGAAGCGCCTGGCCTGTACTTGAAGACTCGATCGCATCGCTGCTGCGAAGCCGGGGTGCCGATGGTGTCGAGCTGGCCTTCTCCGACATGCCCTCCGACCTGGCGCCGCGCTTCACCGCGTTCGTCTCCGAACTGAACGGCAGGCTTGAAAAAACCCTGCCGGTTGGCGACTGCTTCCTGTCCATCGTCCTGCCGCCCGACGACCCCGGCGAGGCGTTCCAGCTGGAGGAACTCCAGCAGACCGCCGACCTCATGGTCGTCCAGGGGTATGGCTACACCGGTGAGGACGGTGCCGCGGCCGCCGTCTCCCCCCTGCTGGCTGCCGAAGATGGCGGGCCCTGTCTCGACAGGACGGTCAGGCAATATCTGGAACGGGGACTCGACAGAGAGATGTCCGTACTCGCACTCCCCCTCTACGGTCTTCAATGGCGCGACACCCTCGACAGGGCACAGGGGTCCTACGTGAGCCGCTTCGACCGGAAGGTGACCTACGGCGAGATCCGCGATCTGTACGATCCGGCTGATACAAGCTTCATCCTCACGCCCTCTCTTGACCCCGTTTCGCTCACGAACTACTACCTCCTGGAATTCCCCGACAAGTCCGCCATCGAATGCTGGTTCGATGACGACTTCACCCTCGGACGGAAGATGGACCTGGCCCTCTCGCGGGGCTTCCAGGGCGTTGGCCTCTGGGCCCTCGGCTACGATGCGGGGCACGACGAGGTCTGGCGTCAGGTGCGCGACCGGTTCACGACCGACACCCTGCAGGTGCGCGACCCGGTGACGGCATACCTCGGATATCCGGTGCGCGTCTCCGACTTCTTCCTTCGGCATGGCGACCTCGTCGCCACGACCGCCGCCGCCTTCGCCCTCACCGTGGTGGCCGCCTTCTTCATCGCCTTCAGCGACTGGAGGGTGCGCAACTCCATCTTCTACGGGGCCCTCAACTTCTTCCTCTTCATCCTCGCCAGCACGCTGCTGCTCGTGCCCCTGCTCAGCTGGCTGGGCTTCTTCGGCGACAGGCGCATCGGTCTGCTGGCAGCCTTCCTCACGGGCATCGGCGCCGGTTACCTCATCTTCCGCCTCACGAGGTCGCTCCAGTTCAAGAGACCCTGACGGACGAAACCCACTGCCATGAAGGTGCTTGCCCGCGAACTGGGATTCTTCTTCCTCTTCACACTTATTGCGATATCCCTCACGCCTTCGGCCATGGATGCCCTCCGGCTCACCACCGAAGCCTTCACGGCCAATCGTGTGGAGCGCATCTTCCTCGTGCAGATCGGCATCCTGGCCTTTCTCGCCATCCTCGCCATGCTCTATGTGCTCCGTCTTGTCATGACGCTGGTGATGAGCCGTTTCTCCGGAGGGTCGGGAGAAAAGCCCTGAAATCCTTCATCCGTGGAGATGGGAACGGCTGGCGATCGGCATAGGTCACCCCTTCCGGTTGAAAAAATCCCTGTTCGTCGTATCGCCCCGCTCGTTATATTTGGAAACGCGTAACCTGCCGCGTACCCGACGACCCTTGCCAGTCCACAGCCACCTGACAGACCATGAGCTGATCCGCCTTGTATCGGAAGGCGATCAGTCGTCATTCGCCGTCCTCTTCCGCCGCCATTGGGGAAGGGTCTTCGAAGTCTCACGCAGGATGCTGAGGTCCGAGCATCTCGCGGAGGAGGCGGTGCAGGAAGTGTTTCTCCGCATCTGGAGGAAGCGCGAGGCACTCGCGGATGTCGGCTCCTTCGATGCCTATCTCTTCATCTCCGTCAGGAACCATGTGATCAACGTCCTCCGCAGAAGCGATGCCCGGGTGGAGCGGCTGGATCTGCGATCTGAACATATCCCTGACAATACGATGGCCCTGGATCATCAACTGCAGCAGAAGGACCTGCTGAGTCTGCTTGACGAGGCCGTCAACGGTCTGCCCCAGCAGCAACTCATCGCCTTCCGCCTCGCCCACCAGTCGGGTCTCGGTGTCAACGACATCGGCATGGCCATGGGCATCTCCCGCAACACCGTCCGCAACCACCTCGCCAGAGCCCTGCAGTCGCTGCGGGGCCAGTTCCGCCGACGTTAGGGGAACGATGCCCGGGGATCGAAGATTTTTTTTCATGGGAGTGGTCCTCCCGCCTGTCTCATGTGTCTTTACGGTTAAGGCCCATAGGCCCTCTCACCCAGATGGACAGGAAAAGACTGATGGAACCGTTGGCCGCCTATCGGCAGGGGAGCCTGGACCGAGAGGGTCTGAGCGAACTGCTAGATACCCTGCGTGAAGGCGGGCATGAAGAGGCCTGGACCGATGTCTTTCGGTCGGAGTGGGCACGTGCGCAGGATGCAGGGCATCCTGACCTCCTCCGGGAGGATCGTCTGCTTGGTCATCTGTTGAATGAAGTTGACGGTTATGCGTCGCCGTTATCTTCTCAAAGGTCGGTTCTTCTGAAGGGACTTGCGATCGCCGCCATGATCGTAGGCATGCTCGCGGGTGGGTGGTGGCTATGGGGGGATTCCCGTAGGTCTGAAGATTCGATTCCCTCGATGGTACAGGGGAAGCGGAGCGTGCCCCGGATGGAAGCGGCCGACAGGGTGACCCTGACGCGGGCGGACGGCTCCCAGGTGGTGCTCGATGCGATGGAAGACGGCCTCGTGGACGTGGACGCTGCTGCCGAAGCCGTGAAGGGCAGCGATGGTATCAGCTACGCCGGCGCCCCGTCATCCGGGGCGGCAACCGTGTACAACACGATCGCCACACCCAGGGGCGGACGGTTCCGCATCACCCTCTCCGACGGGAGTCGGGTATGGCTGAACGCCGCTTCCAGTCTTCGTTTCCCGGTGGTATTCCCGTTGGGGATCCGTGAGGTCGAAGTGACGGGGCAGGCCTATTTCGAGGTCGCCCCGGACAAGGCACACCCCTTTCGTGTTCGTGTCGGGGATGCGCAGGTGGAGGTCCTCGGCACGCATTTCGACATCATGGCATATCCCGACGAGTCGGAGCTGCTCACCACCCTCGTAGAGGGCTCCGTACGCTTCCACTCCCCGCGCGGTGACATACGGCTGACACCCGGGCAGCAGTCCATCCTCAGAGGTGGAGAGGCGCCAACCGTCCGCGAGAACATCGACGTCGACCGGGTCATGGCCTGGCGCGACGGCATCCTCGAATTCCGGGGCGACGACATCGGATCCGTCTGCAGGGCCCTCTCACGCGCTTACGACGTCAACCTCGCCTACGACGAGGCCATACATGAACGGTTCCATGCAAGGTTCCCGAAGGAGACGGCACTGGAGACCGTGCTGAAGGTGCTTGAGATGACAGGGAAGGTCCATTTCGAGAAAGGGCAGGGGAGCATATGGGCGCAGGCACCGAAGCCGGCCCGTCATTGAGGGATGTGCAAGTAAACATGCAAATACAAATACAAATACAAATTAAAATAAAAATGGATACGATGCCGCCACACTTTGAAATCTGAGGGGCATCCCGGCAATGACGTGATCCGGCTGGCAGGCCGGATCCCCGAGCGTCCGGGCGGTCCATGGTCTGAGCGACAAACCTGATCCCTAACCCAAACAAGGCAAAGTTATGCAAATGAAACCTGGTCCCGGCCAGCTCCTGCGCCGGTACCGCATCCACCCGCAAACCCTGTTGGTGATGAGATTCACATTCCTCTTCGTGCTGGTATGCAGCCTGCACGCCAGTGCCGACGGCTTCGCGCAGAAAGTGACCCTGCACCGCAGGGATGCCCGCCTGGAGGAAGTGTTCCGCGCCATCACCCGACAGACGGGGTACACTTTCGTCTACACCGAGAGCGACATCCGAAAGTCCCGCCCCGTCAGTCTTTCGCTGCAGGACGCCTCCCTCGAGCACGCCCTGCGCTCCTGCTTCGGAGAGCAGCCGTTGGAAGCCTCCATCCTCGGGATGCACATCGTGGTCAAGGAGAGGGCCCGCCCCGCGGAGCCTGTCCAGCCACCCCCTCCTCCGGAGGATGTCCGTATCTCGGGTCGCGTCACCGATGAGGCCGGCAAGCCTCTCGAGAATGTCAGCGTGCTGCTCAAGGGCACCACGCGCGGGACACAGACCGACGCCGGCGGACGGTTCTCCCTAGAAGTGCCTGAGGGCAAGGGCACCCTCGTCTTCTCCTCCATCGGATTTGCTCCTCGGGAAGTACGCATCACCGGAGGGTCCTTGAACGTGACCCTCTCGGAAGCCAACGCCAGCATGCAGGGGGTCGTTGTGACGGCACTCGGCATCCGAAGGGAGCAGAAGAGCCTCGGGTATGCGACGGCATCGGTGGCGACGGACCAGGTCACGGTCAACCGCAGCTCCAGCTTCATGAACGCCCTCACCGGAAAGGTCGCGGGCGTCAACATCACATCCATGGGCTCCGGTCCGGCCGGCACCAGCAAGATCCGCATCCGCGGTCAGTCGTCCTTCGGTGCCAACAACTCGCCCCTCATCGTCATCAACGGCGTGCCCATCGACAACACCAACTTCGGCGCGAGGGGCGATATCTCCGAGCGTGGCAGCAACCGCACCTCCGACGGCGGTGACGGCCTGAGCAGCATCGATCCCGACAACATCGAGTCGATGACGGTGCTGAAGGGTGCGGCCGCCTCCGCCCTGTACGGTTCCCGCGCCAAGGACGGTGTCATCATGATCACCACCAAGACACGCAGCAAGGGCTCCGGCATCGGCATCGAGGTCAACACCAACTACAACCACGAGACGCCGCTCGACTACACCGACTACCAGTACGAGTACGGCCAGGGGGAGAACGGCGTCAGGCCCACCACACCGTTCCCCACGTCGGGACAGTGGAGCTTCGGCGAGAAGTTCGCGCCCGGACTCACGCAGGTGCTCTTCGACAACCAGGTGGTGCCCTACGAGCCCCAGCGCGGCCAGATCCTCCAGTTCTACCGCAACGGCTCCACGATGACGAACTCCGTCACAGTCTCCTCCGGCGGCGAGTTCGGAGGGATGAGCCTCTCGGTCTCCAACATGCGCTCCACGGCCATCCTGCCGGGATCCGACTTCGACCGGAAGAACATCAACCTCGGCTTCACGCAGACCTTCGCCAAGAAGCTCACCGTCAGCGGCAACATCAGCTACTCCAACGAAAGGCGCAACAACCCGCCCAACCTCGCCGAGCAGGATTACAGTCCCGTCATCCTCTTCAACATGGCCAACTCCATGCCGATGGACCTGCTGAAGAAGTACGCCTTCAACGCCGTCGGCAACGAAGTGTCCTGGTCGCGCTTCACCAACCGCACCAATCCCTATTTCGCCCTGTCGAGATTCGAGAAGCAGAATCGCGACCGCTTCTTCGGGAACCTGACCGTGCGGTACGACATCGCCAAGTGGCTTTATCTGCAGGGCCGCATCGGCCAGGACTACTACGCCCGTTCGCAGGAGTACAACCTGCCCACCGGCAGCCAGCGGCAGGCCCCCGCGCCGCCCGGCTTCGTCAACGGCCAGTACGTGCAGGACGAGCGCCGCTTCCGAGAGCTCAACACCGACATCCTCCTGGGAGCGAAAAAGAAGTTCGGGGATCTCTCCGTCGACCTCATGGCAGGCGGCAACCAGATGAACCGGAGGCTCGACAGGAACAACGTGCTCGTGCAGGACTTCTACACCCGTGGCATCTACACCCTCGCCAACGGCAGGCTGCTGCAGCCCATCCAGGAAGTGTCTGAGCGGCAGGTGAACTCCGTCTACGGCTCGGCTGAAATCTCGTGGCGCAGCCTCGTGTATCTGAACGGTACCGTTCGCAACGACTGGTTCTCCACCCTCTCGCCGCAGAACCGCAGCATCCTCTATCCCTCCGTCACGGCCAGCTTCATCCTCTCCGACGCCTTCCGTGATGCCATGCCCGCCTGGGTCGATTATGCCAAGCTCCGCGTGGCCTATGCCGAAGTGGGCAGCGACACCGACGTGCCGCCCTATTCCAACAGCCTTTTCTACGCCATCAACCCGCTGCAGTTCCCCAACGCGTCGGGCACGCTGCAGTCGCTGGCCACCATCAACGCCAGCGTTATCCCCAATCCCAACCTGCGACCCATGCGCGTCGCCGAGAAGGAGGTGGGCATCGAGGCCAGGCTTTTCGGGAACAGGCTGGCCATGGAGGTCAGCTACTACGACAAGCTCTCCTCCGACCAGATCCTGCAGGCACAGATCTCCGATGCCTCCGGCTTCCAACGCCAGCTCGTCAACGTGGGCGAGAGCCGGAACCGCGGCCTGGAGGCCATGTTCAACATCCGCGCCGTGAAGGGTCGCAACTTCTCTTGGGAGGTAAACCTCAACGGGGCCTACAACCAGTCGAAAGTATTGAGCCTGGGGGCCGGCGCCGGGGATACGATCATCACCGTCGGTGTCGGAGAATTCACCGGTGAGCTGCGCCAGGTCGTTGGGAAGCCACTCGGGCAGCTCTATGGCTACGGGTATTTGCGGAACGCCTCCGGACAGCAGGTCTTCGACGCCGGCAACGGGAGGCCCCTGCGCACGACGAACCCCATCACCTTCGGCAGCGCCCTCCCCGTCTGGACGGGCGGCATCACCAACAGCTTCAACATCCACGGCGTCTCGCTCTCGTTCCTGATCGACTTCAAACTCGGGCACAAGATGATCTCCGGGACCAACTTCAACGCCTGGCGGCACGGTCTCCACAAGGCCACCCTGGTGGGTCGCGCCCAAGGCTACGTGGTGGGTGACGGGGTATTGCCGAACGGACAGAAGAACGTAGTGCAGTCGGGTGTGCAGGCCTTCTATGAGACCGTCCGCAGCCAGAACATCGCCGAGCCCTTCGTCGCGGATGCCGGCCTTTGGCAGTTGCGGCAGATCACCGCGGGCTACGACCTCACGCGCTTCCTGAAGAAGATCGACTTCGTCAAGGGCGTGCGCCTGAGTGCCGTCGCCAGCAACGTGCTGGTGCTCAAGAAATGGGTCGAGAACATACATCCCGAGCAGTTCGGCCTGCCCTCCGACAACCTGATGGGTCTCGAGGCCACCGGCCTGCCCATCACCCGCAACGTCGGCTTCAACCTGAACATAAGATTCTGACCGTCATCGCGATAAATCAAGAACACATGGAAAGGACATTCAGAAAAATAGCCATCATCGCGGGCCTTGCCTGCCTCACGGGCTGCGACAAGGGCTTCGACGCGATGAACGTCAACCCGGTGGCCCTCACATCCGTCGATCCCGTCTTCCAGCTCAACAACGCCATCGTCAACAGCGCCTTCACCTACGGCAACCTCAGCTACGAGACGACCATCGTCAAGCAGATGATCACGCCCTTCAGCGGTGTGGGCTCCGCCGCCAACTACAACCAGGACAACCGCAGCGTGGCCGCCGGCAACTGGCAGCGTTACTACCGCAGCATCACCCGCGACCTGGTGGATGTCGTCGAGAAGACTAGGAACGACCCCAACCGCGCCAACCTCTACCACACGGCGCGGATATGGAAGGCCTATTGCTTCATGCTGCTGACGGACACCTACGGCGACGTACCCTACAAGGAAGCCGGCCGAGGCGCCCTCGAAGGCACTTCCAAGCCGAAGTACGACGGCCAGGAAGCCATCTATACCGACATCCTCAATGAGCTCGAGACGGCCACCGCCGCCCTCGACGCCGCCAAGACACGCGTCACGCAGGAAGTCCTCTTCGCAGGCGACGTGCCGACGTGGAAGCGCATCGGCAACTCGCTCCTGCTCCGTGCGGCCATGCGCCTCTCGAAGGTGAAGCCGGCCGTTGCGCAAACCTATGTGGCGAAAGCGGTCAGCGGCGGACTCATGACCGGCAACACCGACAACATCGTCATCCGCCACAATGCCAACTTCGCCAATGACGTGGGAAGCCAGCTCAACGGCGGACAGTCGGCCTTCTTCTATCTCGCCAAGGACTTCGTGGACCATCTCAAGTCGGCGTCGGACCCCCGCCTCACCGCCATCGCCGTCCGCTACAAGGGCGCCCTCAGCGGTGCCAACCAGATCGAGTCCCGCGCCTCCCGCCTCGCCGCCGACCAGATAGGCATGCCCCTGGGCTTCGATAACACCACCATCTCCTCCCAGGTGACGGCCAACGGGCTCGCCAGCCTATGGGACTACAGCCAGCTCGACCGCACCCGCATGGCGAGTCCACAGGCGCCCACCTTCATCCTCACCTACGCACAGACGCAGCTCCTGCTGGCGGAAGCCATCACGCGAGGCTGGGCCACCGGCACAGCGGCCACGGCCTATGCCAACGGCATCAGGTCGCACATGCAGCAGCTGGCCCTCTATGGCACATCCACCGCCATACCCGCCGCCACCATCGACGCATGGATAGCCGCCAACCCGCTGGTGCCCGCGCGTGCCCTCGAGCAGATCAACACCCAGTACTGGGTGGCCTCCTTCCTGAACGGTCCCGAAGCCTTCGCCAACTTCCGCCGCAGCGGCTTTCCCGTGCTGACACCCAACCTGTTCCCCGGACGTGACCTCAAGACGGAGTCCTTCATCCGGAGGCTCACCTACCCCGACGCGGAACTCAACGTCAACACCGCGAACGTCCAGGAAGCCATCAAGCGCCAGGGGGCGGACATCATGGATACCAGGGTGTGGTGGGATGTCAAATGACAGCCGGAAACCAATGACAAAAAACCATAGATGAAAGGACTCAAGCGCAGGCTCTCGCAGGGCGAGGCCGTCAACGGCACATGGCTCAACCTCGGACACCCCCTCACCGCCGAGATGGCGGGCGTGGCGGGATTCGACTGGGTACTCATCGACCTCGAACACGGGGCCGGCACCGAGACGCAGCTCATCGGACAGCTGCAGGGGCTCTCGGCCACCCCCGCCGCACCGGTGGTGCGCGTCGAGAGCCACGACCGTCGCCGCATCCAGCGCGTGCTCGACATGGGGGCCGAGGGCATCCTCGTCCCCCGTGTCTGCAGCGCCCGCGAGGCGCAGGAGGCCGTAGACGCCATGCACTACCCGCCCCACGGCACGCGCGGAATGGCCAAGATGATCCGCGCCACGGCCTTCGCCAGCCGCTTCAACGAGTACTTCGACAACGCCCGGGAGAACATCCTGGGTGCCATCCAGGTCGAGACGAGCGAGATACTCGATGAGCTCGATGCCGTGGCCGCCATCGACGGCGTCGATGTGCTCTTCATCGGTCCGGCCGACCTTACCATGAGTCTGGGCATCTTCGGACAGTTCGACCACCCACTCTACATCGAGGCCGTACAGGCCACCGTCGACGCCGCCCGCAAGGCCGGCAAGCAGACGGGCATCCTCATCTTCAACCCCGACGACTACGCCCGCTACCATGGCCTCGGCATGCGCATGATCGCCTGCGGCTCCGACGGCAGCTATGTCGCAGAGGGTGCCCGCCGGATGGCCGCCGGCCTGCAAGAGCGGCGTAACCGTCAAACCCAACCCTGACAATCATGCCCTTGATCCTGACAGACCCCTTCCTCATCCTCGCCGCCGGCATCCTCGTGGTGGTGGGCGGCATCATCGGCCTCAAGCTCCATCCCTTCCTGGCCATGCTGCTGGCGGCCTTTGCCGTCGCCTGGCTCACACCGGCCTCCGCCATCGAGCAGTTCGCCCTCTCCAAGGGCGCGACGGCCGCCGCCGCCCTGCAGCAGTCGAAGAAGTCGCTCGGCGAACGCATCGCCACCGAGTTCGGCAATACCGCCGCCAAGATCGGCATCCTCATCGCCATGGCCGCCATCATCGGCAAGTGCATGCTCGAAAGCGGTGCCGCCGAGCGCATCATCCGCTCCATCCTCCGCGCCATCGGCATCGACAGGGCCCCGGCCGCCTTTCTGGTCAGCAGCTTCTTCATCGGCATCCCCGTCTTCTTCGACACGGTCATCTTCCTCATGATGCCGCTGGCCAAGGCGATATCCCTGCGCATCGGTCGCAACTACCTGCTCTTCGTCCTGTCCATCATCGCCGGCGCCATGATGGCCAACTCATTGGTGCCGCCCGCCCCGGGGCCGCTGTTCCTCGTCACCGCGATGCAGATACCGATCGGGCTGATGATCGTGGCAGGGTCGATGCTCGGACTCATCACCGCCACCTCCGGCTACCTCTTCGCACGATGGCTGAACCGGCGCATGACCGTTCCCGTAAGGGATTCGCTGGACGCCAAAGTGGAGGACATCCGCATGATCGCAGAAAAAGACGACGCCCAGCTGCCCTCCCTCGCCCTGTCGCTCCTGCCCGTCGTCTTCCCCGTGTTCTTCATCTGCGCCGACACCTTCCTCAACCTCTCCAAGGACGCCGCCTCCGCCAACGCCTTCGCAAAGGCCATCGCCGCCGTGGTGCATTTCTTCGGCGACAAGAACACGGCCCTCGTCACGGCCGGCATACTGGCCCTGCTGGTCGTGCTGCGCCAGAAACGCGGGACCACCTTCGACATGTCGGGATTCATACAGAACGCGCTCATGAGCGGCGGCGCGATCATCCTCATCACCTGCGCCGGTGGCGCCTTCGGCGGCGTCATCCAGCAGACGGGCATCAGCGAGCGCATCACCAGCCTCACCAGCCACTACCAGATGGCACTCATCCCCCTCTCGTTCCTCATCGCCGCCGTCGTGCGCACCGCCCAGGGATCGGCCACCGTCGCGCTCATCACGGCCTCCGGCATCCTGTCGGGCATGGCCTCGCAGGCGGGACTGGCCTTCCACCCCCTCTACCTCGGACTGGCCATCGGTTGCGGTGCCAAACTCGTGCCCTGGATGAACGACCCCGGCTTCTGGATCATCTGCAAGATGAGCAACCTCACTGAGCGCGAAGCCCTCAAGACCTACGCCCCCATGGGTGTCGTGATGGGCGTGACAGGCCTCCTCTTCATCATGCTCGCCGCGGCACTCATGCCGTTCCCGGTATGAATGTAGACCTACGCAACGGAATGGATCAAACAACCCCGGTGCCGAAAGGCCCCGACAAACCCAAATGAATATGAAAAAGGACAAGCACAACCCTGTCTCCGGAGCAGGCCTCCCGCGCCGCGGCTTCGTCAGGTCCATGGCCGGGGGCACCCTCGGAGCGGCATTGGCCGCCAGCCCCGTCGGCAACGTCGCCCTCGGACAGGAGCGGGATGCGCCCCCAAAGCCGAATGCGAACCGGAAGGTCCTCATGCATGTCGGCTGCCAGACGGGCGGCACCACCGTCAAGAACCTCGAGTTCAAGGCACGCCACGGCGTGTTCAACATCGACGGCGGCATGCCCGAATACATCCCCGGCAAGGGATGGAGCCTCGAAGACTCCCTCCGCAAACGCGAGGCCTGCGAGAAGTATGGCATCAAACTCGATGCCTACCACCTGCCGCTCACCTCGGCCGGCATCGACAAGGTCACACACCCGAACATCATGCTCGGCAAAAGCCCGGAGCGCGACCGCGAGATCGAGGAGATCCAGCAGATGATCATGGTCGCCGGCAAGACGGGCGTCACCCTCCTCAACTACAACACCACGATCCTGCCCGTCCTCAGGACAGGTACGACCGTCGACCCCAAGCGGGGCAACGCCCGCTACAGCACCTGGGTCTACGAGGAGGCCGTCAAACGCAACGAGCCCCTCACAAGGGCGGGCGTCGTCACGGCCGACGACATGTTCGAGCGCATCAAATACCTCATCGACCGCATCGTGCCCGTCGCCGAAGAATACAAGGTCCGCCTCGGCAACCATATCGCCGATCCCCCCACGCATGTCGGCTACCGCGGCATCACCCGCTGGACGAGCCCCGACGTGTTCGCCGCCATGAAGCGCTTCGCCGCCCTCAGCGACAGTCCCTACCACGGCTTCAACTTCTGCATCGGCTCCATCGCCGAGGGCCTCAAGGACCCCAAGAACGAGATCCACGAGATCATCCGCTACTTCGGGCCGCGCAAGAAGATCTTCAACATCCACCTGCGCAACATCAAGGGGGGATGGGACAATTTCCAGGAGGTCTACTCCGACAACGGAGACATGGACTTCTACCAGGTCCTGAAGACCCTGCAGGAGGTCGGCTACCCATACATGGTCATGCCCGACCACGTTCCCTCGCACCCCGACGATCCCACCCACGAACAGGCTTTCGCCCATGCCTACGGCTATATCAAGGCCATGCTGCAGGCCATCGCAGGAGGCGCCTGAATCCGTATTTTCGAAGCGCCCGGTCCCGTATGTGACCGGGCGCCCTTATCCCTTCAAACCTTCGTCCATACATGGAAACCATCGGCTTCATTGGTCTCGGCATCATGGGCAGGCCCATGGCCATGCACCTCCGCAAGGCGGGCCATCCCCTGAACGTATATGCCGGTAACCGCGCGGCGGCCGACCTGATCGCCGAAGGGGCCTCCTCCTTCGACACCTACGCCTCCCTGGCCGCCGCTTCCGACATCGTCATCACCATGCTGCCCGACTCCCCCGATGTGGAAGCGGTCGTGCTCGGACCCGGCGGCGTCGCCGAAGGCATCCGGCCCGGCGCACTCCTGATCGACATGTCATCCATCGCCCCGGCCACGGCCAAGGCCGTCCACGCCGCCCTCGCCGACAAGGGCGTGGAGGCCCTCGACGCGCCCGTCTCCGGCGGTCAGGTGGGCGCGGAGAACGCCAGCCTCTCCATCATGGTCGGGGGGTCGCAGGCCGCCTTCGACAGGGCGGCGCCCGTCTTCGCCCTCATGGGAAAGAACATCGTCCGCATCGGTGAGGCCGGTGCCGGCCAGATGGCCAAGGTCTGCAACCAGATGATCGTCGGCATGACCATACAGGCCGTCGCCGAAGCCTTCACCCTCGCGAAGAAGGCCGGCGTCGACCTGGAACGCATGCGGGAGGTCCTGCTCGGCGGATTCGCCTCCAGCCGCATCCTCGACCTGCACGGCAAACGCATCATCGACCGGAACTTCAACCCCGGCTTCCGCGTACGGCTGCACCGGAAGGATATGAACCTGGCCCTCCAGGCCGGTCGCGAACACGCCGTCCCCCTCCACGGCTCAGCCCTGGTGGCGGCCCAGATGGATGCCATCCTCGCCAGGGGCGGCGGCGACTGGGACCACAGCGGCCTCGCCCTCCTCCTCGAACAACTCTCGGGCCTCGAATGAACGGCGTCCGCCATACCCAGGGTCGGCCGGGACCGCGCATCCGGGAAGTCCGCGTGACACCCGTCGCGACCGTCGATCCGCCCCTGCTCAATGCGGCCGGTCTCCATGCGCCCTACGCCCTTCGCACGATCATCGAGATCGTCACCGACGACGGCATCACCGGCCTCAGCGAAGTGCCCGGCAGCGCCGCCGTCACCGAAGCCCTGGCATCGGCCGGTGCTGCCATCGAAGGGATGGACGTCTTCCAACTCAACCCCATCCGACGATGCCTGCTGGAGCGGTTCGGACAGGATGCCTCCGATGCGCGCGGGCTCGCCCCCTGGGACCAGCGCAAGCTGGTGCACGTCTTCAGTGCCGTCGAAGTGGCCTGCCTCGACATCATCGGCAAGGTCGTCTCCCGCCCCGTCGTCGACCTTCTCGGCGGCCGCATGCGCGACGCCGTGCCCTATGCCGCCTACCTCTTCTACAAGCCCGAAGGGGCCGGGGGACCCCTCGGGTTCGGCACCGACCCGAAGGCGGAAGGGTGGGAGAGGGGGCGACAGGCAGCCGCCCTCGACCCCGCCGGCATCGTCGACCAGGCTCGCGCCATGTGCCGGCACTTCGGATTCCGGTCCATCAAACTCAAGGGAGGCGTCTTCGAGCCACAGCAGGAGGTCGACGCCGTCATCGCCCTGCACGAGGCCTTCGGCGACGATACCCCCCTCCGCATCGACCCCAACGGCGTCTGGCGACCCGACACGGCCCTGCACTTCGGCCGACAACTGAAGGGACACGTCGAATACCTCGAAGACCCGGTACGCGGACAGCCCGACATGGCCGCCCTCCGACAGGCCCTCGGCATCCCCCTCGCCACCAACATGTGCACCACCTCCTTCGAAGACATCCCCTCCTCCATCCGACTCGGGTCGGAGGACATCATCCTCAGCGACCACCATTTCTGGGGCGGCCTCACCGCCTCCATGCACCTCGCTGCCATCTGCCACACCTTCGGGCGCGACCTCTCCATGCACTCCAACAGCCACCTCGGCATCTCCCTGGCCGCCATGACCCATCTCGGAGCCGCGCTGCCCGACCTCCGCTACGCCCTCGACACACACTATCCCTGGCAGTCGGAAGAGGTTGTCAGCGGCGGCCGCCTTTCGTTCCAGGACGGCTGCCTGCCCGTGCCCACCGGCCCCGGCCTCGGCGTATCCCTCGACAGGCAGGCCCTCGAAAGGCTCCACCAGAACTACCTGAGCTGCGGACTCACCCGTCGCGACGACGAGGTCGAAATGCAGAAATGGACGCCGGGATGGACCTTCCAGGCCGTGCGCTACTGACCTCCGCCACCCCCGCCACCCCCTCGACGGCACCGCCGATGTCAGCCGGCAAGTGCCCCGGCGGACACCTCCGCCTCAAGGACATGATAGTGCACCCTCAGGTCGATGACATCCTCGTAGCGGAACTCCATATGCCGCGCATCCAAGGCCTCGTAGCGGGTGCCGCACCCCGCACCCGACGTGGCATCGCTACCCGCCTCGGGATAGCGCCGGAAAGGATGCTCGATGCGGAAGGCCTCCAGCCCGTCGTCGGGCAACAGCCGGAACTCGGTCAGCCGTCCGGAATACTGGACATGCCTCTCGCCCTCCCGGCACAGCACCTCCAGCCGTACATAGTTCACACCCGAGGGCAGCGGCACCAGCCGGCCATCCTCCGATCGCATGCGGCCGGAAAGGATATAGTACCACCGGTTGGGATACCGTAAGAGCGGAATGTAGCGGTCCGCCCCCGTACGGAGCACGAACCGGCGCATGCCCGCCCCCAGCCCGGCCGCGAACGCCAGCGGGGCGCAGAGGAAACCCAGCAGCTGCAGCCGGCGCTCCACCATGTTCTCCACCATGATGCTGCCCAGCTCGCTCTCCGGGCTTCCGGAAAGGAGGAACAACACCTCCTCCGACCGGAACCAACGGCCCGTGACCCGGTGGTGCAGCCATAGCCAGGCGACCTCGATCGACGTACCGATCACGAGCGTCCAGAAGAAGGCGGGCCCCGGGGCCCTGCCGGTGGCTGCCGCGTCGAAGGGATGCGTGAAATATGCCGACCGGGCGACGATGCCCGGAAGGACCAGCATCACCGACAGGAACAGGAAGAGCAGGACCGGTATCAGCGGTACGGCCCAGCCTTCGATCACATCGGACATGGGAAAGGCTTGAAGGTTCTTTTCTGCAGGCAGCCCCAGCTTCCCGGGGGACGGGCCGCCGGTAAAGATAGCGGGGAAGGCGGATACCTGCCTTCCCCGCCGCCTTCATCGCAAGAGGGTCACGTAACCGGCGATCTTCTCGCGTCCCGACCGGGCGAAGAGCACGTAGTAGTAGGTCCCCGCCGGCAGGGGCATGCCGCGGTAGGTGCCGTCCCAAGGCCTGTAGGTACCGATGCTTCGCATCAGCAGCTGGCCCCTGTCACTGTACACTTCCAGGATGGGGTCGGGGTATGCGTCGAGGTGCAGGATCTCCCATCTGTCGTTGTAGCCGTCGCCGTTGGGGGTGAAGGTGTTGGGTATGACAGGCTTGAAGAGGACCCTGACCTCCATGGAGCTCGTGTCGGCACAGCCCTTGTCGTTCGTCACCCGGAGGAGATAGCGCGTCGTCTGCATGGGGGTGGCCACCGGGGTGGGGCTGGTGGCGTCGTTCAGCGCGGTCGACGGCGACCAGCGGTATTGCAGTCCCGTTCCGTTGGAGGCGCTTCCCTGCAGCGTCACCGGCCTGCCGTCGAGGCTCGTCCGGTCGGGTCCGGCATCGACGACCGGCGTAGGCCATACCGTCACCTGCCGCTGGCCGGCCGCCGCCTGTCGGCAGCCGTTGGCATCGCTGACTTCCATCAGCTCGTAGCGCGTCAGGCCCACGGTGCCCGTGGGGTGGTAGACGGACAGGGGATTGCCCTTGCCGGTCAGTACCTGGCCGTTCCGTCGGTACTGGAAGGTATAGGGCGCATTCCCTCCCTCGCCGGAGAAGCGGATGAGCGGGTCGGGCTGCCCCTGGCAGACCTCGATGCCGGCGGGGGCGTCCGTCAGGGTGCCCCGGGGCAGGTCGTTTATCTTGATGACGGCCTCCAGCGAGAGGTCCTTCGAACAGGTGATGCCATCGGTATAGGACACCTGCCTGAGCCGGTAGGTGAAGCGGCCGGGGACGGCTGTGGGTGCCCGGAGGCTGACGGTGTCGGCGCCGGCCGGGCTGTTGATACGCAGGGCGGTGCCGCCGTCGACATCGTAGGTGAAGGTGTAGGGTGCCATCCCTCCCGTCCCCTTGAAGGTGATGTAGGGCTCGGCGTCCTTCTCGCACAGGGTCGCGCCGTCCGCCACGGAGGCGTCGGGATTGCGGACGATGCGTATGGTGGCGTTGCCGGTCAGGGGCCGTTCGCAGCCCTTGGCATCGGCTATCCCAACCAGGTCGTAACGATAGGTCGAGGCGGCATCCGTCGCTATGCGGATGACGAGGCTGTCGCCTGTCGGCGGGGTGGCCGTCTGGGCGGTGCCGCCGTTGAGCCGGTAGGTGAAGCGGTAGGGCGCGGTGCCGTTGACGGCCCGGAAGAGGATGTCGGCGGCGGGGGCGTCCTGGCAGAGGAGCAGCCTGTCGCCCGTCTGTCCGCGGATGGATGCCGACGCGTCGGGCAGCGGATTGACGGCGACGACGGCCTGCTGCGTGAGGTCGCGGCTGCAGGTCGCGACGTCGGTATAGGCGACGCGGAGGAGCCGGAAGGTCTGCGGCCCGGCTGCCATGGTCGGCACGGCCACCGAGGCGCTGTTGCCGCCGTTGGCGGACAGGGCGGTCCGCTCGGGGCCATTGTTCAGCGAATAGGTGAAGGTGAAGGGTGCCTGGCCGACGCCGGCGTTGAAGGTGACATTCGCCGTTGACCCTTCACAGGTCTCTGCGGGTGCCGACAGCAAGGCGTCGGGTGTGGCGAGGATGCGGAAGAGGGAGGTCGAGGGCTGGTCCTGCCGGCAGCCGTTGGCGTCGGTGACCCCGACGAGCTGGTAGGTGAAGTTGCCCGCCCCGCCGGTCGGAACGCTCAGCGTCGCGGACACGGAGCCTGCAGGGCTGACGGCCGTGGCATCGGTGCCGTTGAGGCGATAGGCGAAGGTGTAGGGGGCTGTCCCGCCGGCGCCCGTCAGCAGCAGGCCGGGCTCGGGCGCCGACTGGCAGAGGACCGTCCCGCCACCGATCGTGCCGGAGGGCAGGGGATGGATACGCACGCCCAATTCGGCCCGCTGGCTCTCGCAACCCGTCGCCGTGTTGTGCTGGCTGACATAAAAGTTCGTCAGGCCTGCCGCCGCCGTGGAGGGCACCGGAACGGTGGCCGAAAACGCACCCCCCGTGGCCGACGTGCCGTACCAGCGCAGGGTATGGCCCGGCAGCGGACTGACCGTTGGCAGGGCTGCGCCGGCCGTGCCCAGGCAGAAGGCTCCGGGGATGACGGAGGGCGCCACCGGGCTCGGGTTGACCGTCACCGTGGCGGAGCCTGTCACGTTCTTGGTGCAGGTGATGCCGTCCTGATAGGAGACGCTCACCAGACGGTACACGAAGCTGCCCGACTGGTCGGAAGGGGCACTCACGACGGCCATCGCGCCCGTCCCGCTCGAGAGGTTCTGGTCGGGGGCGCCGTTCAAGGCGTAGGTGAAGGTATAGGGCGCCTTGCCTCCGCTGCCGGTGAAGGTCACGGGCGTGTTGCCGGCAAACATGCAGAGGTCGCGCGTGCCGGCGATCGTCGCATCCGGCAGCGCGAGGATGCTCACGCTGGCACGAGTCCCCGGGTAGGTCCTCCGGCATCCCCTGGCGTCACGTACCTCGGTCAGCTCGAAATCGTGTCTGCCGGCAACGTCGGTGGGGATGGGGAATGTCAGCTCGCTTTGCCCGGGCGTGAGGTTGGCGGTCTGCGCCGCGCCCTGGTAGCGGTAGTTGACCACATACGGACTCAGCCCATTGGTCACGGTGATACGTACGGAGGGCGATGTCGATTGCTGGCACAGCAGGAGATCCGTGCCCGTATGGCCGGGAATGGAGGCCGTCAGGGTCGGCGACGGCAGCACGTTGAACGGATGGTCCTGCGAGAGGTCCTGCTCGCAGGTGGCGCCCCCGGAGGTGTAGGAGACCTTCTGCAGCCGGTAGACGAAGGTGCCGGAGGCTGCAGTGGAAGGACTCAGCGCCGCAACAGACGAAGTGGGCGCGGAGATGAGGGTCTGGGCAGCGCCATTGTCGATGGCGTAGGTGAAGGTATAGGGCGGGAGGCCCAGGGCGCCGGTGAAGTTGAGCGATGCCGACGCAAGCTCGCAGGCCTCGTTGGAGCCGCCAAGGGTGGCGGTGGGCTTGGCGAGGACGCGCACCGTCATCGAGGGGCTTCCGCCCTGCCCGCATCCGTAACTGTCGGCCATGCCGACGATCTGGTACATCGCCACCCGCGGGATCGCCGTCGGGACCACCACGGAGGCGGTGGTGCCGCCGGGGTCCGACGTCGCCGTCTGGATGGCGCCCCCGTCGATGCGATACGAGAAGGTGTAGGGGGCGGCCCCGCCAGCGGCGGTGAACTGCACCTGCGGTGCGGCGGCATCCTGGCAGATCACCAGGTTGCCGCTGATGGCCGCCGACGGGTTCGGGTGTATCGTGACCGGTATCGCCGCGCGACGGCTCTCGCAGCCGTTGGACTGCCGCACCTGGCTGACGTAGTAGTTCGACGTGCCGATGGCCGATGCATTGGCCGGCTGGCTGACAGACGTCCAGTTGCCGCCCGTCGCCTGCGCACCCCACCAGCGGAGCGAATGGCCGACCAGGGGCGTCACGTTCGGCAGGGGGACACCGGAACTTCCCTGGCAGGCATCCATGCCCGCCACCACCGGCATCGCCGGTCGGGGGTGTATCGTCACCACCACCTCGCTGCGAGGACTCTCCCCGCAGCCTACGGTGCTCCGCAGGCTCACATAGTAACTCCTGCCGGGGACGGCCCCCGCGTCGGTGGCCGGCACGGGCGCAGTCGGAAGGGCCGCCTCCGAGGGGTCGTTCGTCAGGAACCAGCGCAGCTGCGAGCGGAAGGGGATCGTGGCGACACTCCCCGCCAGGGACAGCGCCGTCGCGTCCTCGCAGTAGGTGACCGGGCTGGGCGTCGGCGCATTCGGCCGACCCGTGATCACCACCGTCACCGTGTCCCAATCACTCTCGCACTGGTTCGTGCCGACATGTGCCACGTAATACTGGAAAAAGCCCGACTGGCCCGTCTGCGGCGTTGGAGCCGTTGGGGATCCATCGAAACCCACGGCCGGTGGCGTGCGGCTCACATACCAGACAAGCGAGTTCGTGCCCGTCGGAGATCCCGAGAGCGGTATGGGCGTGCTGCCCAGGCACCGGTCCACCGTATCCTGCAGACCCGGACGACCCGGCCGGACCTTCGCCTCGATCAGCCGGGTGACCGTCTTGGACGTATTGTTGGCCTCGAAGAGCGTCAGGGTGATGTTGTAGAACCCCGGAGTCTGGTAGCGGTGCAGCGTGTGCATCCAGTTGAACGACAGCCGCGGGTCGTTGGCGGGTATCGGGAGGTCGTAGGTCGTCCCGTCACCCATCGTCCACAGGGCCCGCACATAGGGACTGTTGGCCGGATTGAAATCAGGCACGGCCACCAGTGTGGAGTGCCGTTCCGTACAGACATTCTGCACGTCGAACCAGATCGAGTAGAACATCCGGCTGTCGGTATGCGCCGGCACTTCCTCAGCGACTTCGTCCGGACCTGCCGCTTCCGGCAACGGCCGGGCATATGCCCACGCCTCTGTCTGGCCGGGCAGGACGTTCATGAGTATGGGCTCCGCATCCTGCCCCATGGGCTGGATCCAAGGGAGCAGGCATGCAACGGCAGTCAGGATAGGTTTCGATAGGGATTGGCTCACAAGCATGGTATGATGATGGAACGACAGGAATCATGCCAAAGTATGTCGACCGGGCAGGACGACGGCGCAGCTTGTGGTTCGGAGGAGGTCGGCAGGGTTTGTCAGGGCGGCAGGTGGATGGCTTCTTGCGAAGACGATCAGCGGTATCCGCACCTGTCGACGGCTTGACGCACATGCCGGGCGGCATGTGCTCGCAAGATATAAAATTTTCAGGTATGCGTACGGTTTCCGGGTTGCGATCAGGGTCGCAGGATGAGTCAGGTAGGTAGCTGATGGGATGAAGCCTGCCCCGCTGCCCGATGCAAGGGTTGTCCGGCAGGGATCTCCGGGGTCAGTCGGCCGTCGCCGGGAGGGTTCCGGAGAGCGGAGGGCTCATGTCCCCGATGTCATCGATCGAGCTGATGCGGATTCGGAGGCGCCTGCCCTCCCCGTCCTGACAGCGAAATTCCGCTTTCCGTAGCGGAATCGTGGTTGGGTTCAGGAGGAACCCCATCACGGCCGAGCCGGCGACCGGGTCGGCGAGTAGGCCCTCGAGCCGTCGGTCGGCCATGCGGAGGAGGTGCTTCACGCCGGCCAGCATTCAACGTTTGCGCCATATGCAGGTGGCGCCGTCCTCGTTGGAGTAAGTGTAGATGTCGCCCGCCTTGTTGTAGGTCACGCGGGCCGTGTTGTCACCGGCCTTCTCGAAGACGCCCTCGCTCACCTGCTGCCAGGCCTGCCGCCGGCCGTTGACGGTCTGCTCCAGGACCGTCTGTCCGGCGGCGTTCCGGGTCAGGACGATCGACATGCCGACATTCCCGCAGTCGCTGACCCAGTCGCCTGCACCGATGCCGGTGCCCGCGCCCGTGCCCGTCCGCACGCGGAAGCCGTCGAGCTTCCGGATGCCGCCGTCGAGCATGAGCATCATGTTGGGCGTCTTGCCCGCCCGTACGGTGAAGGTGAGTTCGGTGGTGAGGCGTCTGCCGGCGGCGATGCGGAACAGCTGCTGGTCGCCTTCGGCCTGCAGACGGGCGTCGTCGCCGGCGACCGAGGCCGTCTGTCCGAGGAAGCCTTCCAGTCCCGAGGTGTTGTATATGCGCACCCGGGCAAAGCTTCGGTCCGCGGCGGCATCCATCACCAGCGTCCCGTCGGGCTGCTTCCGCAGCGGCTTGCCGTAGTAGACCTCGTGGGGGTTGGTGTTCTCTGCGGTGAGGACGACGCGGTAGCGGTCGTTGCGGTCGCCCTTTTCGAGCTGTTGCAGCGTGTATTTCGCCACGATGCCGTCTCGGCTGCGGGAGGAGTCGCCCTGTGCCGCCAGCAGGCAGGGGACGAGGAGGGCCATCAGGGTGATGGTGGGGACCGAAGGCGGTATCGAAAGGGAGTTCCGTTGCACGGGTTGGGGGTTTGGTGGGGAGCGCTTGTCTGTAAGCGTGAAGGGGGGGTCAGTTCCGCGTCCATTGGCAGATGACGCCGTCGGTATGCGAATAGGTGAAGCGCCCGGAGAGGCGGTCGTAGGTGAGGCGGGCGCCACTGCGGCCGGGCCGCTCGTAGATGCCGTCCGAGACCTGCAGCCAGGTGTTGGTGCGGCCGTTGACGCCCTGCACCAGCTCCGTCTGGCCCTTGTCGTTGCGCCGCTGGGTGAGTTGCATCCGCACGTTGCCGCAGCCGCTGTTCCAGAAGCCGTCGACACCCGCGGCGTTGCCGGAGCCGGGCACCCCCAGCAGGGCTTCCCGGCTGCGCAGCGCCGTGGCGAAGTTGCAACTCATCTCCGGCCGCTTCCCGGGCTTCATCACGAAGTCGAACTCCCTTTTCACGACGGCCCCCCTGGCCACGCGGAAGAGGATCTCGTTGCGGGTCGTCTCCTCGGAGGTCTGCTCCCCGGCCAGCCTGGCGTTGGCCGAGAAGATGTCCTTGAAGCTGGCTGGATTGCTGACCATCACTTCCACGAAATGCCGGTCGTCGCCGCGCCCCAGTCCCGAAGTGCCGTTGGGCTGCGGCTTCTTGGCGACGGCATAGTAGATGTCGGCGGCGCCCTTGTTGGTGGCCGTGACCGTCAGGCGGTACCTGTCACGCTTCTCATCCTTGCCGAGGAGCTGCAACTCGTAGCCGACCTCGACGCCGTCCTGCACCTTCAGCACCCCCCCGTCCTGGGAACGGCTCATGGCACAGAGCGACAGCATGCACGACATCCAAACGAATACCTTCATCCATCAATGGGTTGAAGCGACAAAGTAGCCATTTATTCCGTTCCATGGAAGTCTGCGCCCCATCCCCGTCACGACGGCGGCCTGACAAGCGCCATCGTCGCTTTTTCGTACATTCCCGTCCAGTCCCAAACACACCCCGATGAACAGCCCCTCCACCCGCCCCTCCCCCAGTTCCGTCCTCGGCATCTCCGTCATCGCCGCACTCGCCGGTTTCATCTTCGGCTTCGACACCGTCGTGATCTCGGGTGCCAACCAGCCCATCAAGGACCTTTGGCGCACCACCGAGATCTCGCCCTGGTTCCACGGCTTCTTCATCATGTCGATGGCGCTATGGGGCACCGTGGTGGGCGCCATCTTCGGCGGCGTGCCGACCGACCGCTACGGCCGCCGCAGGGTCCTGCTGTGGATCGGCATCCTCTTCACCGTCTCGGCCCTCGGCTCGGCCTTCGCGACCGACCCGTACAGCTTCTCCCTCTTCCGTTTCCTCGGCGGCCTCGGCATCGGCATCTCCTCCGTCGCCGCCCCCGCCTACGTCTCCGAGATCTCCACCCCTTCGATGCGCGGCCGCCTCGTCGCCATGTACCAGTTCAACATCGTCTTCGGCATCCTCGTCGCCTTCCTCTCCAACTACCTCCTCAAAGGGGTCGGCGGGGCCGACGACTGGCGGTGGATGCTGGGCGTCATGGCCGTCCCCTCCCTGCTCTACACGGTGCTCGTCCTCACCATCCCCGAAAGTCCCCGCTGGCTCATCGCCGCACGCGGCGACGAGGCAGCCGCCCGGCGCATCTTCGAGGGGCTCGGCGTGGCCGACGCGCAGGCCGTCATCGACACCGTCAAGCGCAACATCGCCGCCGACGCCGGCAGCGCCTCGGCCGGCGACTTCTTCCAGCCCCGCCACGGCCGCGTCATCCGCCTCGCCTTCTGGATCGCCTTCTTCAACCAGCTCTCCGGCATCAACTTCATCCTCTACTACGCCCCCGAGATCCTCGAGCGCGCCGGCCTCGCCTCGGCCGACTCCCTCCGCAACTCCATCTACATCGGCGGCGCCAACCTCGCCTTCACCTTCGTCGGCCTCTGGCTCATCGACCGCATCGGACGCCGCACCCTCATGGTCGCCGGCTCCCTCGGCTATGTCATCAGCCTCTCCATGGTGGCCTACGCCTTCCACACCGCCGCCGGCCCCTCCTTCCTGCTGACCTTCCTCCTCATGTTCATCGCCTCCCACGCCGTGGGACAGGGCGCCGTCATCTGGGTCTTCCTCTCCGAGATCTTCCCCAACCGCATCCGCGCCCGCGGACAGGCCTTCGGCGCCAGCACCCACTGGGTCTTCGCCGCCCTCATCACCCTCGTCACCCCCGTGTTCCTCGACAAGGACAACGGCATCCTGCGCGACAACCCCTGGCCCATCTTCGCCTTCCTCGCCGCCATGATGGCCCTGCAACTCGCATGGACCCTCACCCGCATGCCCGAGACCAAGGGCGTTCCCCTCGAGGAACTCGAAGAGCGCCTCGCCGGTTGACACGTGCCGGCAGGCCAGGAGCGGAGGACATCACGGTAACGCTCACCCGAAGAACACCCCGCCGCCGGGGAACGCGGGACGCTACCCGCCATGGCCGTCCGCCGCCGCCCGCTCGAAGCGGTTGTGCACCATCAGGATCAGCAGACCGAAGACGACGGCCCCGAGGATCAGCGCGTTGTTCACCGGCCCCTCCACCGAGAACGAGACCTTGATGAGGATGGTCGAGATCACGAATCCCGAGTTGCGCATGATCTGGTGGAACTCGTCCGAATGGAAGAAGGATGCCAGCAGCAGGAGGACGTCCACCCCGATCAGCACCGTGAAGAACTCGTCGAAGAAGACGCTGTTGATGTCGCGGAAGGCGTCCATCCCCCTGCCCCCTTCGACACGCATGGCCGTGGCCCAGTCGGCGAAGGAGTAGACCGCCAACACCACCAGCAGCGGCACCAGCAGCACCGCGATGCCCCGCTTCAGCGCGATGAAGCGCCGCCGGGCGTCCGCACCCTCCCCATCCGCGGGGGCCGTCGGCTCGCGCCGCGCGACCTGGCGGTAGTACAGGTGGATCAGCCCGAAGAGCAGCAGCGAGGTGGCGGCGTCGAAGGTGAACTGCAGGTCGTAGGCGCTGCGGAACCAGTCGGACGACAGCTCCAGGTTCGCGATGTCCTTGAAGATCCGCCGGATGACGATCAGCGTGATGATCTCGTACTGCTTCCCGATGTAGTACGAGATCGACTTCGGCAGGAAGAAGATCAGCAGGTAGACCTCGTAGACCAGGATGAAGGAGAAGGGCGTGTAGATCGCCGCGATGGGGTTGCCGAGGAGCTCCGACTCGACCCGCACCAGCCCGCGGCCCGCCAGCAGGATCAGCAGCAGGTGCACGAGGTAGCTGGCGATGGCGATCGCCAGGATGGTACGCTCGCTGCGCCGCTTCATCGCCGGCGAGAGGACCCGTTCGTACCATCCGTCCAAGAGTGCCCCCGCCGACAGGGTGGGGCGTTCGGATCGTGCCATGGTGTTGTTTAAGGTTTAACGTCCGATCCCGGCTTTGGTTGACGGGGCGGCGCCCCACAGTCCGCCCGAGGCGCCGCTGGCGGTCGTGCCGGAGGCCCTCCGCCGTCCGGATGGCGGCTATCGGCCGATGCGGAGCTCGTGCGG
>Ga0172376_10000161_pt1 | contig 83376 bp, 69 predicted proteins | sample Lak35m_FD_121114 | JGI IMG/M metagenome (GOLD analysis project Ga0172376, IMG submission 121114) | Freshwater microbial communities from Kabuno Bay, South-Kivu, Congo - kab_092012_35m | ecosystem: Environmental > Aquatic > Freshwater > Lake | place: Democratic Republic of the Congo: South-Kivu... | reverse complement strand
GTAGCGGCTGTAGACGATGTAGTGGGGCACCTGCAGGTAGCGCTCGTAGACCTCCAGTTTTCCTGGTGGTGAAGTGGGTAGAGGCTGCACCGTTGACAGGGCATCCCCAGGGCGAAAGAACCGGCCCAGGTCCTCCCGCTCCGTCCCCGGGGAGAGAAACTCCACCACCACCTCTGGCCCCTTGCCCTCCTGCCAGGTCACATAGCTGAGCCGCAGGTCCTGGCCGCCATAGAGCCAGGGCACCCCCACCGACAGCATCCAATCCGGCCGTTTGTGCCACAGAGGATGCTCCGGATCGTAGTAGAGGTTGAGGTCTGAGGCATCGCAGTAGTTGTCACTGCCGTAGTCCACCAGTCGCAGGGTCTGACTCAACAGTTGGGGCTGCAAATCGTGGAAAACGTCAGGCAAACCCGGCTCCTCAGGAAACTCACTGGGCAGGTCGTACATGGTGGGCAGCCCCGGTTGCAAGGGAGAGACTGCCAGGGATTTGGGACGGGGCAAGGGGGTCATGGTTTAGCCACCCGCAACATGCTTCCATTCTATCCCAGCCCATGGTTCAGCTCCAGGAACACCGGTTTAAAAGCTTCTCAGTGGTCAAGAGTCAGTGGTCATAGGCCGGTCGAACAAACCGCCGCGATGGTGTCCGCCCTGGCTCTCTCAGGTTTCTCAGATGGCATTGCCATAGGCTGAGCTGTGGCCTTTGAAGAGCTTTTGCCAAAATTGAGAATTGCTGAATCCTAGGGATCAGGGTTGGCAAATAGTCAAGGATCATGAGAAGATAAAAGACTGTGTGTTTATCTTTCGTTCGTCGCTAGTCTAGGTAATCTGTCATGGCCAAAGGCGTCCGCCTCGTCATCACCCTGGAGTGTACTGAATGCCGTACCAACCCGGCCAAGCGCTCCAATGGGGTATCGCGCTACACCACTCAAAAGAACCGGCGTAATACCACTGGCCGGATCGAACTGAAAAAGTTCTGCCCCCACTGTAACAAGCACACCATCCATAAAGAAATTAAGTAACTCATCCAGTCAAAGCCATGGCCTATTTTCGTCGTCGTGTCTCCCCCATCAAACCCGAGGAAAAGATCGATTACAAGGACGTTGATCTACTGCGCAAGTTTGTTACCGAACGGGGCAAGGTCCTACCCCGTCGCATTACTGGCTTGACAGCACAGCAGCAACGGGATCTGACCAGCGCCATTAAGCGTGCCAGGATTCTGGCTCTGTTGCCCTACGTCAACAGTGAGAGTTAGCCCTACATCGGACCAACTCCCTCCAGCGGTACTGGTAGGGTTTGGCGACTCCTTCCCCCCTACAGAAGTCCCTCACCTGGACGGTGTTGATCCCCCATTCCTATCCTCGTTCCTGGGGTAAGTGTGTTTCATAACCTCCATTCAACATTACTTGGACCGATCAGTTCTGGCCTCAGCCTTCTGGCCAAAGCTAGGTCAGCTATCGATCCTTCTCCGCCCCTCTAGGCTAGGCTAGAAGGATAGCAACGATAGGGCAGAGTTAAGTGGAAAAGGGGACACTGGTTGAGTTCAAGTGGCAGGGCCAGCCCCGTCTGGGGGTGGTGGAGCGACCGGAGGGTAAAAAAAACTGGGTGGTAATTGATCAGCGCGGGCAGCCCCACACCCTCCATCCCAGGGAAATCACCTACACTATCCCAGGTTTCAGCGGTAGCCCTGGCGAAATCGAGGCCTTTCTCACCACCGCCACAGCCCACATCGACCCCTCCAGCCTGGAGGTGGCCTGGGAGCTGCTGCGGGAAATGGAGGAAACGGCGGAACCAACTTCCCTGGCTCTTCTGCTATTTTCCGATCAAAGCCCGCCCCTCTGCTACGCGGCTCACCGTTTACTGACGGAGGACCGGGTGTACTTTAAGCAGAAGGGTGATCACTTCGAACCCCGCACCCCTGCCCAGGTTGAAGAGCTACTCTATCAGATCCGCAGAGAAACCCAGCGTCAACAGGAGTGGGAGGTTTTTCTGGAGAAGGCTCAGGCTGCTCTGGGGGGAGAGCGGGTGACCTGGGACAAGGGCGATCGCCCTAAGTTAGAATACTTAGAGCGGTATGCCCTCTTCGGCGACGAAGCCAGCCAGCGAGCCCAGGCGATTGAAGTCCTTACCGCCCTTGGCCATGCCACCACCCCTGGTGCGGCCTTCGATGCCCTGGTAACCCTTGGCCTGTGGAATAACCACGAAAATCTGGCCCTGCGACGTAGCCAAATCCCCAGCCAATTCTCGGAGGAACTTTTGATTATGGCGCGCCGTCAGATGGACTCTCCTCCTCCCGATCTGGATCTTCAACGACTCGATCTGACCCGCCTGAAGGTATACACCGTTGATGATGCCAGCACTCAAGAAATTGATGATGGCCTGAGCCTGGAGGTGTTAGGGGATGGCCGTCACCGCCTCTGGGTCCACATCGCTGACCCCACCCGCTGGCTATTACCCGGGGACGAACTCGACCTGGAGGCCCGGCGTCGCTGCACCACGGTGTATCTGCCGACGGGTATGATTTCTATGTTTCCGGAGGAGCTGGCCACCGGGGCGATGAGTTTGACCCAGGGACAAATCTGCTGCGCCCTGAGTTTTGCCATCGATCTCACCCCCACCGGCGACATTGAAGCCTACACCATCCATCCCAGCCTGATTAAACCCACCTATCGCCTTACCTACGACGATGTAGACGAAATACTGCAGTTGGGCATCACCGCCGAACCAGAACTGCAGGGGCTAGCCCAGTGGGCCCAGGTGCGCAGCCAGTGGCGCCTCACCCAGGGCGCCATCAATATCAGTATGCCAGAAGCCAGTATTAAGGTGATTGACCAGCAGTCGAACCACCAGGAACAGGACATCATCATAGAAGTCCTGGAGGACTCCGCCTCCCGCCAGATGGTGGCGGAAATGATGATTTTGGCCGGGGAAGTGGCGGCCCGCTACGGCCAGGTCCACGCCCTGGCCATTCCCTTCCGCAGCCAGCCGCAACCGGAACTTCCCTCTGAGCAGGAACTTATCCAACTCCCCACGGGTTGGGTGCGAGACTCCGCCATTCGCCGCTGTATGCCCCGCAGTGAAGTCGGGTTAACCCCCAGTCGCCACGCCACCCTGGGGTTAGACAGCTACAGCCAGGTGACCTCACCGATTCGTCGTTACCTAGATTTGTTGGTGCATTTTCAACTGAAGGCCCACCTGCGGGGCGATCCCCTACCTTTTTCACCCATGGAGGTCACCGAGTTGGCCCAGGGGGCCAGTTCCGCTGCCTATGAAGCTACCCTGGTGGAACGCCAAACCAAACGTTACTGGGCTCTGGAGTACCTGCGACGCCACCAGGGTCAGGTTTGGGACGTGATGTTGCTGCGCTGGCTACGGGAGGATGAGGGCCTGGGCCTGATCATGGTGGAGGACCTGGGGCTGGAGTTAGGGATGCGGTTGGATCGCCCAGTAGCCCTGGGGGAACGTTTTCAGGTACGGGTCAGCCACGCCAGCCCCCGCCAGGATATTATTCGCTTTCAGGAGGTGGCGGGGGAGAGGGAGGAGGTTGCCGCCTCTGCCCTGGGGGTGGGCTAGGCCTCCCCTAGGGTGGGCCAGAAGCACAGGTTTGGGGGTCGTACGGCACCTCCAGGGGCAGCCAGTAGACCCGAGGGTTAGGCAGCCGATCGCTCTGGAGCTGACTAAAGGAGGTCTGACCAGCTTGCTCCAGGGCGGCGGCATCCAGCGGATCATAACCCGTGGAGGCCAGTAGCCGGGGCGATCGCACCAGGGCACCGCTGGCATCCACAATCACCTCCAGGCGACCAGGGGCGGGGGCCGGATCGAGACAGACCCCCAGGCCATAGCTGAATCTCAGGGGGGGCAGGGTTTCCGGTCCAGGTAGGGGGGGGAGTTCGAGGCTACCCCAGTCCTGCTGGCCGTACCAGTCTAAAAAACTCTCGGTGTTCGTGGTCAGGGCCCGAGCCTGGTGATTATAGGTCGGACCGGTGGGGGTCGGTGGCGGTGGGTCCGCAGGCTCATCCACGGGCTCCGGAGCCCGTGGTGGGGAGGGCAGGACTGGGGCGGCTGGGGGGGAGGGACTGGGGAGTGCCTGGAGGGGGGCCGTCAATGGGGGTGGGGCGGGGGGTAGGGTGATTACCGCCACGGTGGGCAATCGCGGCACCACTGGCCCGGCCTCTAGCTGCAGCCCTGGGGATGGAGGTGGAGCAACCGGTAGCTTCAGCAACAGCCCATGCACCGCCAGGGAGATCAACAAAACCCCCAGATTCGCCATTCGGGAGGCCCGGGGCAGGGGCAACCAGGGTGGGGAGTTGGACATGGCAGCCAGAAAACCAGGGAAATGCTTCCAGTCTAGGCGATCGCCCCAGCCCTTGGGGTCACAAAGTCCAGAGAGCTGACTAGAATGAACTCATCTGCGTCACCCTGTGCCGAGATCGGCCTACCCCCCTCAGGTTTCCCATGGCATCCCCCGATATTCAGTGGTATCCCGGCCATATCGCCAAGGCAGAAAAAGCCCTGGTGGATCAGCTCAGCCGCGTGGATGTGGTGCTGGATGTCCGGGATGCCCGCATTCCCCTATCGACCTGTCATCCCCGTTTAGACCAATGGGTGGGGGAACGGGGCCGGGTGTTGGTCTTGAATCGGGTTGATATGATTTCACCGGCAGCTCGCCAGGGATGGGAAAGCTGGTTTCGCCAGCAGGGCCAGGTCCCCTGGTTCGCCAATGCTCAGCAGGGTCAGGGGGTGAAGGCCATTGCTCAGGCGGCCCAGCTAGCGGGTCAGGCGGTCAACCAGCGTCGCCAGGCCCGGGGGATGAAGCCCCGCCCAATCCGTGCCGTCGTGATTGGCTTTCCCAATGTCGGTAAGTCGGCCCTGATCAATCGCCTGTTAAATCGGCGAGTCGTCGACAGTGCTCGACGAGCCGGTGTCACCCGCCAACTCCGCTGGGTGCGCCTGGCCACCGATCTCGACCTGCTGGACGCCCCCGGTGTCATGCCAGCCCGACTGACGGACCAGGCTGCTGCCCTAAAACTGGCCATGTGTGACGACATCGGGGTCGCCGCCTACGACAGCCAACGGATCGCCACCGCCTTTCTGGATCTGCTACAGGAGCTGGAACCCCGGTCTTCGGATAGCTATGGCCCTATACTGAAGGAACGCTATGGCCTCGATCTCCGCCAGCGGTCTGGCGAGACCTGGTTGGCTGACCTGGCTAGCCAGCGCTTTCACGCTGATCAGGACCGGGCCGCCAAACGTCTGCTCAACGATTTCCGCACCGGCCTGCTGGGGGCCTGGGCCCTGGAGTGGCCCCCGGCAACCCCCGTCCCGATGGAACCATGAAACCTGGCAGTAAATATTATCCCCTACTGGATTATCTGCAACGCTGTGGCGAGCAGCAAACCACCCTGAGTTTTGCCAGGGTGGAAACCCTGCTGGGCATCGCCCTGCCCCCCTCCGCCCGCCGTCGTAAAAACTGGTGGAGTAACCGGGATAGCCCCAGTGCCCTCCAGGCTGAGGCCTGGATCGGCGCCGGTTACCAGGTGGTGGCGGTGGACCTGGCCCAGGAGCAGGTTACCTTTAGTCAGTTTAATCGGCAGTATAGGATTTACCACCAAGATGGCAAGATTCTCTGGCATCAGGACGCCATTCGGGCCCTGCGTAAGCACATGAGTCTAACCCAGACAGAGTTTGCGGAACAGCTAGGGGTGCGGCGTCAGACCGTCAGTGAGTGGGAAAATGGCGTCTACGACCCAGACCGTAGCAAGGCAAAATTTTTAGAACTGATTGCCCAGCAGGCTAACTTCAGCGCTCCCGCTGATGGCTCAGACGAATAATACCGTAGGCCAGGGCCAAAGCCAGGATAGCGATCGCCAAACCCATCAGGGTAATTCCTGAGACCTTGGTCAAATCCAGGATAATGAACTTCCGACCCACCGCCGTCAATGCCGTGGCGATCACCAGCTCCACCTGCACCACGTGGGTTTTAATGTAGGCGGTGATATTTTCTAAAATCTCCAGGGCAATCAACACCCCCAGGAATAGGCCAAACAGATCGATCACCGGTTGCCCTAAAAAGTCTCCAGGGGCGGTGGTCAGAATTGACCGGGTCATGACAATGGCCAGATCCACCACCATCGCTATAATCACCCCAATCATCCCCAGGGAGAGGATTTTGGAAATTGTTCCTTCAAATTGGTCTAGCCGATGGATAAAGATATCATTGCGAAGCTGGTCTAACAGACGCCTGATCATAACGCTCTACCGATTCAGGAGGAAGAAACCCGGTTAGATTTAATCTTAGGAGCAAACCGGTGCTAGACGATCGGCGGTAGTGGCGATCCAATAGGGAGACTCCCCCGCCCGCTTCTGCCTATCCTGCTCTACTACCTGGCCCCAGCCCCCCTTTCCCAGCCCCACCATGCTGAATCTCCAGCAGTTCTACGACGCCTGTGACCCCACCCAACCCCTGCGCGATCGCCGCTACTACATCGATTTCTCGGCGGTCCGGGGGGGGGATCTGGTGCAGGAGTTGGAGCGCAAAATTGTGCGCCTGGCCCGCAACCGCCCCACCACCCAACTGTTCACCGGCCACATTGGCTGTGGTAAATCCACCGAGCTGCTTCGCCTCAAGGCGGCCCTGGAGCGGCGCAACTACGAGGTGATTTACTTTGAATCCGATCAAGACCTGGAGATGGCGGACGTTGAGATCTCCGACATTCTGCTGACCATTGCCCACAACCTGACCGCCCACCTGGAGGCACGGGGGATGGCCAGCGCCACCACCTACCTGCAAAGCCTCTGTCAAAACCTGGTGGATACCCTGCGTACCCCCATGGAAATTTCCAGCCTCAGCCTATCCGCCGGGATTGCTAGTATTACCGCCTCTGCTAAACAAAGCCCTGACCTGCGCAGTCAGCTGCGGCAGTACCTGGAACCCCGGACCCGGAGCCTGATCAACGCCCTCAATCAGGAATTACTCACCCCCACCCATCAGCGTCTGCAGGAGCAGGGTAAGAATCGACTGGTGATCATTATGGACAACCTGGACCGGATCGACAGTACCCCTCGGGCCCAGGGACGCCTGCAGTCGGAGTACCTGTTTGTGGACCGGGGGGAGCAGCTCAAGCAGCTAGACTGCCACCTGGTCTACACCATTCCCCTGGAGTTAATGTTTTCTAACGATCTGGTGCGGCTGGCTAACCGGTTTGGCAGTAACCCCATGGTGCTGCCCATGGTCCCCCTGCAGGACCGCCAGGGCGACGCCAACCCCCAGGGCCTGGCCTTGTTACAGCAAATGGTGCTGAGTCGAGCTTTCCCGGACTTGAATGTCAACCAACGCCTGGATCGGGTGGGGGAGGTGTTTGATCAGCTGTCTACCCTGGATCGGCTCTGCTATATCAGTGGCGGCCACATGCGCAACCTGATCCGGCTGTTGGATGGCTGCCTGCGTAAGCAAGACCCCCCCTTCCCGCGATCCCTGCTGGAGACGGTAATCCGCAATGAACGAGATAGCCTGATGGGGTTAATCAGTGACCCAGAGTGGCAGCTGCTGCTGCGAGCCGTATCCCGCCAGGATGTGCAGGGCAATGAGGATTACAACATTTTAGTCCGCAGTCTGTTTCTCTACGAGTATCGAGATCGGGAGGGGCGCTGGTTTGGCATTAATCCGCTGCTGGCGGAAACCAATCCCTACCGGGCCTGGCGATCGCAGTCCTTGGGGGCGCCATGAGTCCCCCCCATTCCCAGGCGGAAATTATCGCCCACAACCAGCGGGCCCTGGCGGAATTGCAGCGGGCCATTCGCCTAAGACCCCAGCGCTTTTCCCTGATTTTGGCCCGCTGTAACTACGATCGCCTGCGATCGCAGCTGGTGCAGCACCTGCAGGAGACCATGGCCCTGGAGGTGGTGGCCCTCTCCCCCCAAACCCGTCACCTGCGCCAGGCCCTGGAGCAGGCTCTCCCCCCAGGGGGGGGCGCAGCCCTGCTGGTGACGGGACTGGAAACGGTGCAGTCCCCCATACCCCTGCTGCAGGCTGCCAACCTGGGCCGCGATGAATTTCCCAAAACCTTGACCCTACCGGTGGTGATCTGGGTGAACGATCGCACCCTGCCCCTGCTCAGCCGCCATGCCCCCGACCTGAAGAGCTTTGCCGGTACCCCCATCCCCTTCGAGTATCCCCCCGGGGAGTTGATCTACGCCCTGCATCGCCGGGCCAATGAACTGTTCCAAACCATGCTGTCCCTCGGGGATGACAGCCCCTATCCCGACTACACCCCCGACTACCAGCCGGGCTCTAGCCTGCGCACGGAGCTGGAATTTGCCCTGGTGGAGATCGGTCAAGCCCCCGCCGTCGATCCCCGATCCCCGATCGGTAGGACTGGGTCCTCTCCTGCTTCGCCCCTGAGTTCCCTGCCAGACCAGGAGATCCAGGCCAGTCTGGACTTTTTACAGGGGCGAGACGCCCTCAGCCGGGGCAATTTTGACCTGGCCCGCTACTATTTCGATCGCAGCCTGCACTATTGGCAACAAAATCTAGATCACCTTGATCAGGGAGGTTCGCCCGGCTCCCCCCCGCCTCCCTGCCCGGCCTATAAACAGGCCCTGCTGTGGTTTTACCTGGGGGTGACCTGGCGCAGCCAGGCAGTGCTGGAGCGCTCTGTCTATCAACCCCTGTTAGCCAAGGCCCAGGCCTGCTTTAGGGACTGTTTAAAGATTTTCCGTCGGCACCAGCAGCCCCAATTGGTGGGGAGGTTTCTCCACGCCCTGGCGGAGGTCAGACAAAAACTGGAGGACTGGAACGGACTAGAGCGCATCGCCCAGGAGGGCCTGATCCTGCACCGTAGTGATGGGGTGCGATTGGCGCGGGATCACGGTTACCTGGCGGAGGTGGCGATGGCCCGAGGAGCACCGCAGATTGCCCAACACCACGCCCAGAAAGCCCTGGATATCCTGAAAATTGCCACGGCGGTGGCGGCCTATCCCCCCCCAGCGGTGGCGGCCCCGAGGGGGAGTGAGCCTGAAGCCGAGTCGAGCCGGGAGCAATCCACCGTGGCTTCCCCGCCTGAGCCCCTGGCCAGCCTGGCCCACCGCTATCACCGGGGCTGGTATCTCTACCTGCTGGCCCAAGCCCAGATTGCCCAGGGGCACCCCCTGGCGTCGATCACCCTGCTGCAACAGGCCCGCCACCACAGCCACCCCAAGCACGATCTATCCCTGCACCAGCGGATTCTGGAAACCCTACGGGATCAATATTTCCAACAAAAAAACTACCGGGCGGCCTTCCACGTCAAGCTAGACCAACGCCAGATCGATACCCGCTTTAAGCGTCGGGCCTTCATTGGCGCCAGCCCCATCCAACCCCAGGATGACTGGCTGGCGACGGAGATCGATGCCTCCGGCCGACAGGCGGATGTGCAGGCCCTGGTTACCCGTTTAGCCCTACCGCGCTATCCCCTGGTAATTCTCCACGGTCCCTCTGGGGTGGGTAAAAGTTCTATGCTGGTGGGGGGGCTGATTCCCGCCCTGGCCCGGTCTTTTCCTGAAGGGCGTAGCACCCTGCCGCTATTGATTCAAAACTATCGCGACTGGCCCCAGAGCCTTTACCAGGCCATCGAAACCGCTCTGCTGGCCAATCCCAGCCTGGCGGAGGTGGTGCCGATCCCCGAGGCCGGGGGGGTGGAGGGTCCGGGTCTCCTGGCCCGACTGCGCCACCTGATTGAACACCATTCTCTGCAGGTGGTGCTGCTCTTCGATCAGTTTGAGGAATTCTTTGCCGATGTGCCAGACCGGTCACAACGGCGAGACTTTTACGCCTTTCTGGTGAGTTGCCTGGAGGCTCCCTACCTGAAAGTGCTGCTGGCCCTGCGGGAAGACTACCTGCACTATCTACTGGAAATTGAACGGGGCTTTGACCTGGATGTTCTCAACCAGGACATGCTCTGTCGAGATCACCGTTACTACCTGGGGGAGTTTACCCCCCAGGCGGCCAAAACCCTGATTCGCCGTTTGACCAACCAGGTGCGGTTTTACCTGGAGGATGCCCTGGTGGAACAACTGGTGAGGGATCTGGCTAGCCCCGACCCTGAGGTCAAACCAATCGAGCTGCAGGTGGTGGGGGCCCAACTGCAGCGGCAGGGTATCAATCGCCTGGCCACTTACCAGAGCCTGGGGCCCTGTCCTAAGGAGACCCTAGTAGAGCAGTTTTTAGACACCGTCATCAACGATTGCGGTCCGGAAAACATCCTCCTGGCCCAGGCGGTGCTCTACCTGCTGACGGACCGCCACGATCGCAACCAGTACCTCTACCGACCCAAGAAAAGTCAGGATGACCTGGAGACGGAGCTGCGGCTACGGCGGTTTGCCTACACCCCGGATCAACTGGATCTGGTGCTGGAGATCCTGGTGGGTTCGGGGTTGATTTTCCATATCCCTGATATTCCCATGGCCCAGTATCAACTGGTGCACGATTATCTGATGAACTACGTGCGATCTCCCGCCACCCTCGATCAACTGGGTTGGTCTGGGGTAGCCCCAGTCACCGCTTCGGCCCCTAGATCCCCAACCCCGCCAGGGCCGCCTGACGGGACTGCACCTCCAGGTACACCAGCAGGGCATTAACATCGGCGGGGTTGACGCCGCCAATGCGGGAGGCCTGGCCAATGGTCAGGGGGCGCACCTGGCTGAGTTTTTCCCGAGCCTCCTTGGAGAGGGTGCCGATGGCGCCGTAGTCAATCTCGGCCGGTAGCTTGCGGTTGGCGTTTTTGGCCACCTGATCAATCTGGGTTTGCTGCCGTTTCAAGTAGCCGGCGTACTTGATGTCGATCTCCGCCCCCTGCTTTTCCTCCCGGGTCAGGGCCGGATTGCCCAGGCCGTAGCGGTCTAAATCAACGCTGTGGATACCGGGTCGGCGCAGCAGGTCCGCCAGGGTAATGGAACCCTTGATGCGATCGCCGGTGGTGGCGGTGATCGCCTGGGCGATCGGGTCCTGTTCCTTGAGACGGGTGCTGTGCAGGCGCTGTTTCTCCGCCGCAATGCGATCGTACTTGTCGGTAAAGAGGCGCCAGCGGCGATCGTCAATCAAACCCAGGTCTCGCCCCAGGGGGGTAAGGCGCTGGTCAGCGTTATCCGACCGCAACACCAGTCGGTATTCAGAGCGGGAGGTCAGCATCCGGTAGGGTTCCCGCAGATCCTTGGTACAGAGATCATCTAACAGGGTGCCGATGTAGCTCTGTTCCCGGGGGAAGACCACCATCTCCTGGTGTTGCACCCGCCGGGCCGCGTTTACCCCCGCCACCAGCCCCTGGGCCGCCGCCTCTTCATAGCCGGTGGTGCCATTAATTTGTCCCGCACAGAACAGGCCAGCCACCCGCTTGGTCATCAGGGTGGGGTAGCACTGGGTGGCGGGTAGGTAGTCGTACTCCACCGCGTAGGCTGGCCGCAGCATGGTGCACTGCTCTAGCCCCGGCAGGGTGCGCAGCAGGGCCAACTGCAGTTTTTCCGGTAGACCGGTGGAGAAGCCCTGCACGTAGATCTCCGGAATATCCCGTCCCTCCGGCTCCAGGAAAATCTGGTGACTGGCCTTATCGGCAAAGCGGACAATTTTGTCCTCAATGCTGGGGCAGTAGCGGGGCCCCTTGGCCTCCACCCAGCCCCCATAGATGGGGGACAGGTGGAGATTCTCCTGAATCAGTTGATGGGTGGCGGCGGTGGTGCGGGTCAGGTGGCAGGGCATCTGGGGGCGCTCTACCCAGACCTCGGGATCAAAGCTAAACCAGCCCGCCTGGGGGTCTCCAGGTTGGGGTTCGAGGCCGGCAAAATCAATCGATCGCCGATCGACCCGGGCCGGGGTGCCGGTTTTCAGGCGCCCGGTTTCAAACCCCAGCCGGTTGAGGGTGGTGGTCAGGCCGGTGGCGGCAAATTCCCCGGCTCGGCCCGCCGCCATGGAGCGATCGCCCACCCAGATGGTGCCCCCCAAAAAGGTACCGGTGGTGAGGATCACCGCCTGGCAGCGAAACCCGACTCCGAAGTAGGTTTCTACGCCCACCACCTGATCATCGGCCCCCAGCAGCAGGTCCGTCACCATACCCTCCCGGATCACCAGGTTATCCTGGTTTTCGACGATGGTTTTCATCACAGTGGCGTACTCTCGTTTGTCGGTCTGGGCCCGTAGCGCCCACACCGCTGGACCTCGAGATTGGTTGAGGATACGCTTTTGCAGATAGGTGCGATCGGCCATTTTGCCAATTTCCCCCCCGAGGGCGTCCACCTCGTGGGTAAGTTGGGATTTAGCTGGCCCCCCCACCGCAGGGTTGCAGGGTTGCCAGGCGATTTTGTCAAGGTTAAGGGTGATCAGCAGGGTGCGACACCCCAGCCGAGCACTGGCCAGGGCCGCCTCACAGCCAGCGTGCCCAGCCCCCACCACCACGACCTCGTATTCGTCAAGGATGTCAACGGCAGATTGGCGAACCATCCCTTTATTGATCAGCGCTCCGGTCTAACGGTAACAAACTTATGGCCCAAAGGGTATAGGGATGGCTGGACAGGAAAAGAAGGAGGGATGGGCCGATCCATGGAATCCCCCTGAGGGCTAATGATACAATGGCGGCATCTTGAAATTGACCCGTCTCTGCCCAGGGTGCTGTCACCGCCTGGGTCATCTTCCCCTATGGCCCTCGATCCGCCCTCCGACCCACCCTCCCCGACGCCCCTCAATCGGGGGGACTCGGCGGCGGTGATCGCCGAGCTGTTTGGCGAGGAGGTGGAGCCGCGGCGGTGGTCAGGCTGGCCCTGGCTGCTGGGGACTGGGGTGGTATTGGCGCTGGGGGTAGCGGGCTGGTGGGCCTATCGCCATTGGCAGGGTCAATCGGGGGAACCACCGGTGGTGACCACGGCGGCGGTGAGCCGGCGTGATCTGGAAAACCGGGTTGATGCCTCCGGTACGGTCACCCTGGGTAACCAGCAAACCCTCAAGGCCCCGGGGGATGTGACGGTGGAGGCGGTGCTGGTGGAGGCGGGCCAGCGGGTGCGGCAAGGAACGGTGCTATTACGGTTGCGCGATCGCGGCCTGGAACAACAGCTGGATGAGGCCCTGATCCAACGGGACATTCTGGACCTGGAGCGGCAGGGTCAGGACCGATTACTGCAGGAGAAAAGCCGCCGGGTGGAGCGGGCCCAGGATCGGTTGGCGGAGTCCCAAACGCTGGTGGAGCGGGGCTTTATTTCCGAGGATGAGTACGAACGGGACCGGGATGACCTGGAGTCGGCCCAGGCAGAACTGCGACAAACCCAACTGGATTGGCAACGGTCGCAACTGGAAATGCGCAAAAACCAGGCTACCCTCGACAATCTCAAGGCCCGCAGGGCGGACAATGCCATTCTGGCCCCCTTCGATGCCCTGGTGCTGAACATCAAGGCCCAGCCTGGGGATGGGGTGCCCCGGGAGGGGGTGCTGCTCACCCTGGGTGACCCCGACCAGGAACGGGTGATCTTCGAGTTGATGGCCCTGGATGCTCGCCGGGTGGCGATCGCCATGCCGGTGCGGGTGAGCATGATCGGACCTAACCCCAAACCCTTTACCGGTCAGGTGGTGAGCATTGCCCCCCAGGCCCTCAGCCCCGGCCAGGACAATACCGGCGATCAGGCCACGGTCCAGGCCATTGCCCAGCTGGATCGCCCCAGCGGTCAACTGATCCCCGGCAGTGCCGTCAGCGTGGAGGTGCTGCTATCCCAACGGCAGGGGGTGCTGGCGGTGCCCACCACGGCCCTACAGCGGCAGGATCAGGAGACCTACCTTTGGCTGGTGGAGGGGGGGGGCACGGCTCGCCGCCGTACCGTACAAACCGGGCTCAGCACCCTGGAGGCGGTGGAAATTACCCAGGGTCTCCAGGAGGGGGACCGGGTGATTGCCACTCCTCCCCTCGATCCCCCCCTCAGGGATGGCATGGCGGTCAGCACTCCCCCTGCCCCCTCCCTGCCTGCTCCCTAACCCCAAGGCTGGAACTATGGCCCTATCCCCCCTCGATTTAAGTCTCAATACCCTGCGGGATGTGACCGGCAATTGGGTCCGATCGGGCCTCACCACCCTGGGCATTTTTATGGGGGTCGCCGCCGTCAATGCCACCCTGAACATCGATAGCATCAGTAACCGGGTGCTGGCTGACCGATTGGCGGCGCGGGATAACCCCTACCTGACCCCCTGGGTCTACGGCCGCGATCAGCCACCGGTGGAATACAGTGAGGCGGCGATCGCCGAATTGCAAACCAGCCTACCCGGCATTGTCAGCATTAGCCGGGTGGGGTGGCTGTTCATTAACCAGGTGCAATACCAGGGCAATGTGGCGGATAACGTCGATGCCAGGAGCGTGTCCGAAAACTACCAGCGCACCACGGGACGGCGGATGCTCCAGGGCCGATTTTTTGAACCCACGGACTTTAGCCACTATCGACCGGTGGTTGTGATTGATCAGGTGCTGGCTCAGCAATTATTTGAGGGGGCCAATCCGGTGGGTGAGGGGATTTTCCTCGATAATACCCGGTTTACCGTGGTAGGGGTGAGCGAAACCAAGGTGAACAGCGAGGATCGGGAACCCACCGGCAGCCTCTGGATACCGGCAAGCTACGGTGAGGTGTTGCAGGGCGGGAGCCACTTTGGGCGCCAGATTCAAATCGCCATCGCCAGCCTGGAGGACTACGAAACCCTGGAAACCGCTCTGAAGGAGCAACTCGAGCAGATGTATCCAGGCTACACGGTCCTGCTCAGGGGCAATGTGGAGGACCTCTACGAAGCGGAGCAGCAGCAGCGGGCCGCCCTGCGCCTGCTCAAGGCGGTGGGGCTGTTAGCCCTGGTGATTGGCGGCGTGGGCATTGCCAACATCACGGTGGCGGCGATCATGGAGCGAACCCGGGAAATTGGCCTGCGGCGAGCCATTGGTGCCACCGATGGGGAGGTGATGGGCCAGTTCATTGCGGAGGCGGCCCTGCTCAGTCTGGTGGGGGGGCTGACCGCGGTGACTACCGTTCACCTGCTCACCCAGGTGGCCACCAGTACCATTTTTGAGGCGCCCTACCAGTTTCAACTCCAGGATGCAGCGATCTCCATGGGGGCGGCCTTTGCGGTTGGGGTGGGCTCCAGCCTGGTGCCAGCCCTGCGCATCACCCGCATTGATGTGGTCAGCGCCCTGCGGGGGGAGTAGGCGAACACCATGGTTAAGGCCAAATATACGGGGGGGGTGGCCTTGGTCCTCACCACCCTTCTGGGTCAACCCCTGCTAGCCCAGCCCAGTCTCCCCTTTCCCTCGGGCTCCCTGCCTGGGTCTACCCCTGACCCGGGGGCACAGGGCATCGACCTAGCCCCTGGGCCCTCCCCGGCAACGGCCGCGTCCCCCCTTCCCCTTACCCTGCCGGAGCTCCTCAACCTGACCCTGGCGGGCAACCGGGATCTACAGAACCGCCGCCTGGATCGCCTGGTGGAACGACAACAGCTAGCGGAGGCGGAACAGCGGTTTGATCCCCGCCTCACCCCTATCCTGGGGGTGAGTTCCTCCTTCAGGGAGGACAGGGGTGAGGCCAACCCCGGCGACGGTCTGCTGAATCAGGGGGGCACAGAGACGGACCTGGAGGGCCAGATTCGGCTTGACCTGGACTGGGCCACCCGCCTGGGTAGCCGCCTGACGGTGGGGATTGACCCTCTGGCCAGCCAACCCCTGGAATTTCGGCTGAGCCAGCCCCTAGCCCGGGGCTTTGGCTCGGCCATTAACGAAGCTCCGGTGAATCAGGCCCGCCTGGAAGAAGGCCGTAATCAACTGGCCCTACGGCGCACCCTGATTGACACCCTAACCACCAGTATCGCTGGCTATACGAACTTGATTAGCGCCCAAACCCAGGTGGAGATCCAGTCCCAGGCCCTGGCTCGCCGGCAACGACAGTTGGAGATTTTGCAGGCCCTGGTGGCGGCGGGGCGGCGAGCCCCGATCGACCTGTTTGATACGGAGCGATCGCTGGCGGACGCCCAGCGCCGTCTGGTGGATGCCCAAAACCAGTTGCTACAGGCCAACAATGCCCTGCTGAATCTGATCGGCACCGATCGGGCGCTGACCTTTGTGGTAGACCCCGGTGACATTGATCAACTGTTTCTCCTGGCCCAGGAGCGGGCCGCCCGCTACCAAACCACCGATCTGGTGCCGATCGCCCTGGCCCAGCGCCCCGATTACCAGCAAAGCCAGCTGCAGCGCCAGCAGTTAGACCTGGAACGGCAACTGGCTGTGGACCAGCAGCGCTGGCAAGTGGACGCGATTGTGGATGGCAACCTGGGGGATGGGTCCCGCACGGAGCTGGGGCTGGTGGCCCGCCGCACCCTCAATGACCCCCAACTGGAGACCGGCCAGGTCACTAGCCAGGTGAGGCTGCAACAGCAGGACAACACCCTGACCCAACAGCAGGATCAAATCCGTAACGATGTCACCACCCGGCTGGGGGACGTGGCCGCCAACCAGCGGGCGGTGGCCGCCGCTGAACGGGCCACCCAGAATGCCCGTCGCCAACTGCAGGCCAACCAGGAGCAATACCGCCTGGGCCGGGGCAATGTCACCCTGTTTCAGATTATTGCCCAGGAGGAGGACCTGGTCAGCGCCCAAACCAACGAACTGGAGTCCCGCATTGCCTTTCTCAATAGTGTTGCCCAGCTGGAGCAGACCGTGGGCATCACCCTGGCGGTCTGGGCTGATCAGCTGGACTGGACAGGCCTACCGGAGGACCTGGAGGTGATGGAGAATTATTCCGGGGCTAATCGGTGAACCTCCCCCTGTCCGCTCCCCAGTACCTTGGGCAAACGGTGCTGTTGCTCAAGGTCATCCACCCTCGCCTGAACCTGGATCACCCTATGTCGCTACCTAACTCAGGATACTGAAAACGATCTAGGGCTCAGCCTGTAGTAGGTGACGCTAGGGGTTTAAAAAACTGTACAACGGAAGCGGTGGGATTTGAACCCACGAGGGAAGGTTTACTCCCCTACCTCCTTAGCAGGGAGGCGCTTTCGACCACTCAGCCACGCTTCCAAATTTATAATCCCTTCCTAGTGTAGCAGAGACCGGGACTGGCCTACTAGCCCTTTGCCCTGCTCTCTTAAGTTGCTGGCGGGAGAGAGCTTACCCGCCCCCGCGATTTTGGTACTATATTAAGAAGGTTTTTACCCTAAGGGGGAATTAGCTCAGCTGGTAGAGCGCTGCGATCGCACCGCAGAGGTCAGGAGTTCGAATCTCCTATTCTCCATTGTCTAAAGCCTATACGGGGAAAGGCTTAGGTGCCTTGAAGCCCCCTCAGGGTTGGTTTTTCTTGAAACAGGGGGTTAAGCTGTGCGCAACGGGGCTCGGGATAACTCAGAGAGACTAGACTGTCTTGTATATTAGCAGTATGCCTTGATCAGAGTTGCTGACCTCTTCCCTTAAATCTTCGCCATGACCGACTACACAGGAATGACACCAACGGTAATCATTGGGCTCGGGGGTACTGGCAAAGAGATTCTCGTCAAGATCCGGCGGATGATTGTGGAGCAGTACGGTTCCCTGGATGCCCTACCGATCGTGTCCTTTCTCCACATCGATACGGAGCAAAACGCTAAGGTTTCCGAACCCCAGACCGTCCTCAAACAGGATATTTCCCTGCGGCCCATTGAGCAGGTCTGGGCCAAGGTTGAGGATGCCAAGGCCATCCTCAACAAGCTCTCCGCCTATGCCTACCTGGAGGAATGGTTCCCCGGGGAGCTGAAGGGGACGGATTCGATCCTGGCGGGGGCGGGGCAGATCCGGGCCCTGGGGCGGTTTGCCTTCAACCTTAACTATCAGCTGATTAAGGACTACTTCACCAAGGCCAGGGAACGGATCGTCGGCCATGAAAAGTTCATGCTCGATCGCTGGCAGGTGCGGTTAGACAAGGGCATCAATATTTTTGTGGTGTCCTCCCTCTCTGGCGGCACCGGCTCGGGCATGGTGCTAGACCTGGCCTACAACCTGCGGGATTGGGTGCCCCCCTCGGAGTTACCCCAAACCTGCGCCTTTTTGGTGTTACCCGGGGCCTTTTCGGGGTTGGGCGATCGGGTGATCGCCAATGCCTACGCCGCCCTGATGGAGCTCAACCATTTCTCCCGCAACGACACCCGCTTCGATGGCCAGTATAGCGACAGCGCCGCCGATCGGATTACCGCCCAGACCGCCCAAGACACCCCCTTCAACTTCTGTTACCTGGTGGGCAACAGCAACGATAAGGTCACCTTCCCCACCCTGGAGGCGGTGCTGGAAATGGTGGCCCAGAATGTCTTTTTAGACTTTACCTCCGGCTTTAGCCAGTACAAAAAGCTGGTGCGCGACAATGTCCGCAAACACTGGGCCAGCCCCGACGCCCTGGGCTATCCCCAAAACTTTATGGGGTTTGGCCTCTCCAGCATCCAGTTCCCGGTGGAGCGGGTGCTCAATGCCTGTGCCGCCCGATTGGCGGTGCGCCTGGTGGACTGGTGGAGCAACCCCACCCCGGCCCCCTCCGCCATGTCGGACCTGATCCGGACGGAAATTCTCCCAGGGCTGAACCTGGCGGAGTCGGACTACGACCACCAGATGCTTGACAGCATCAGCCTGGGGGATAACAAAAAGCCCTACGCCAAGGAGGTGGCGGATTGGGTGGCCAGCATTCGCAAACGGCGCAACGACCTCAACATTCCCTTCGAAAACCTGCAGCGGTTTATCTCCAACGAGCAGGAAAAGTACGCCCCCCATTTCAATGACACCGGCACCGATCCCAAGCGCTGGAGCGACTACTTCCAAAAGATGTGGGACAACCTGAATAGCCTGATTCCCGAGAAGCGTCAGGCCCTGCGGGCTAAGGTCTACGAACTGGTGGAGGACCGCTTTCGGGGGCCCAAGTTTACCCGCCAGTTCCTGGAGGTTTTGCTGGAGGTGCTGGCGGACTTTCGCAGTCGCTTTGATCAGGACCGGCAAAAAACCTGGCTGCCCCGGGAGCGATCCGCCCAAAATGCCCTGCAAACCCTGCTGAAGCAGATCGATAACCACGCCAATCAGCTGATGCTGATCAACCGCAAGAAAGTGATCGAAGACGACTTTCAGGCGATTATGCAGGCCCTGGAGTCGATCTACGGGTCTAAGGTGGAGGTCAAGGCCCGCACCCTGGGGGTGCTGCTGATAGATAGCCTGCGGGAGGAGGTCGATCAACTGCTCAGGGAACTGACCGCCTTTGATACGGTCCTGACTGGTGTGCAAGCCGAGCTCAGGGATAAGGAGCAGGTCTACACCCGCGAAACCCGGGGCCTGACGGTGAATGGCATCCTCCTCTACGACGACAAGGAAATTGCCAGGGTCTACGATCGCACCGTCAGCGACCAGGAGGAAACCCTCTGTCAAACCCTTTCCCAGCAGGTGCTCAGTGAATTGCAAATTCGCCTCTTTGATCTCTATCAATACGACAGCCTGAAAACCAGGGATCTCTATGAACGGCTGCTGGGCCAGGCCATGGCGGTGTTTCGCCGCAGCGCCCAGATCGATATCTCCACCGCCCGCAAGTTCCTGGAGCAATATCCCACCGTTGAGCAGCAGGAGGCCCAGATTAAAACCACCTTTGAAAAGTCGGAGCCCTTCCTGCGCCTCAGTCAGGAGCAAAAGAAACTGGGCTGGGAGGACAAGCTGGAGAAATACCAGAAACTGGTGGGTGTGCAGGGGGGCAACAAGCCCACGGACCCGGCGGTGAATGCCATCCTGCCGATCATCCGCAAAACCAGTACGGTCACCGATCAGGACATTCGCCCCCTCAACGACCCCTACCATATCTTCTTCGTCCAGGAGATTGGCGCCTTTCCCCTGCGGCTGATTGAGGGCATGGAACGGATGCGATCGCTCTACCGGTCGGTCAGCCAGGGCGATCGCAACCCCCTCCATACCCACCAAAACTCCCGGCAGTTTCAAGACCTCATGCCCGAAACCGCCAAGGAAACCCAGTCGCGCCATAACCTGCTGCTGGCCAGGGCCCTGGGGTTGGTGAAACAGACCGATAACCAGGTGACGGGCTTTGCCGAAATCAAATTTACCTTCCGGGATCCCCAAACCGGCTTTGATCGGGTAGAAGGGCTGGGGGCCACCTGGCAGGAGGCGGAGGAGTATTTGCTGGCGGATCAAAATCGGCGGGTGGCGGAGATCCTGGATGGGGCCATCCGCCAGGTGGGTACCCAGGCCGCTACCAAGCCCCAGAAGCAAGCCCTCTACCAGCAACTGATGGCCTACCTGGCGGAGCAGGAGCGCACCCTGCCCGGAGGCCAGGATAGCCAGGCCTATAAGGGGGTTTACGCTGCCATCGCCGAGTTTGTCAAGGGGCAGGGCTTGTTTATTCGCGATCAGGCCCCCACCCCGGTGGCGATCGCCCCGCCCGCCTTCTCTACTGCGACTCAACCCAGTACTGGTCAGCCCATTGGGGCCCAACCTACTGAGGAAAACCGACAAAAATATACCAAACTCGTAGACAGCTGCTATCGGCGGGGGGCCCCCTCCGCCACCGAACTGCAGCTCCTGGATACCTTTGCTAAAAAGTACGGCATCAGTCCCGAGCTGGCGGCGGACATCGCCGCCCAGTTCACCGCCAGGGCCCCCCTAGACCAGGCCGCGGAGGAGTACGGTCTGATGTTCCGGGCCTTTTTAGACAATGATCGGGCCATCGATGGCCAGGAGCAGGCCCAGCTACTGGAGCTGCAGGAGGAATTGGGCCTGACTAATGATCAGGCGGCCACCATCGAGGCCAATGTGCGGGAGGAACTGGGTTTGCCGGCAGGCTAGTCCAGTCAGAGTAGTCTAGTCAGACACTACGAGTAACACCGCCTAACCTAGAGACGAGGGGATCATGACAGAAAACTTTAACCGGGTGACCTGCCCCAAGTGTGGCTACGAGGAAAACCCCACCACGGCGAAAAAGTGTGAGATCTGTGGCCAGCTGCTCAAAAAAGGGAACTCCCTGGCGCCACTGCTGGCGGGCACCGCTGCCGCCGCCCTGCTGGGCACCCTGGGCTACCTTGGCTATGGCCTGGTGAAGGGTGGCCGTCAGGCCCCGGCGCCCTCCCCCCAGGCCAATGCCCCCAGCCCTAGCCCCGGGCCCACGGTGACCATCCCCAGCGCTGTTCCCGGCGGTCAGTCCATGGATACGGCTGCCTTGATCAGTTGGGGTGGTCAGGTGCTGTTTAAGGATATCCCGGGTGCGGATATGGCCGCCGGGGCCGCCGCCTACGCCCAGGGGGATTACCCCACCGCCGCCAGTCACTTTCAGCGGGTGCGCCAGGCGGCCCGGGGGGAGCCCGAGGCCCTGATCTATCTCAACAACGCCCGACTGGGGGCCACCCCCGCTCTGGGGGTGGCGGTGGTGGTGCCGATTAGCGATACCGCCAATGCCGCCCGGGAGCTGCTGCGGGGGGTGGCCCAGGCCCAGGATGAGGCGATCAAGGCGGGGGTGCCGATCAAGGTGCTGATCGCCGACGATAACAACAACCCTGACCAGGCCCGGGCCATCGCCGCGGCCCTCACCCAGGACACCGCTATTATGGGGGTGATCGGCCATGGCACCAGCACCACCACCCTGGTGGCCGCCCCCATCTACCAGCAGGCGGGGCTGCCCATGATCGCCCCCACCAGCACCAGTACGGAATTGGCGGCCCTACCCCGCTCCGGCCCTAACCTGATCTTCCGGGTGATCGCCAGTGATCAGTTTACCGGCACCGCCCTGGCCCGCCACCTGCTCAGCCGTAAACAGCAAAAGCCGCTCGTCTTTTACAACTCCCAAAGCTCCTATAGCATGTCCCTGCTAGAGGCCCTCTCCACCACCATCGGCCTGGAGGGGGGCCAGGTGGTGAAGACCGTCGATCTATCCCAGGGGAGCCCCGCCGCTGAGTTACAGGGTACCGATGCCGACTCCCTGGTGCTATTGCCAGACTCGAAAAGCTTTGAGGCGGCGATCGCGGTGGCTAGAGCCAATCAGGGCCGGCTGCCCCTGGTGGCCGGGGATGCCTTTTATCGCATTGAAACCCTGAAGCAGGCTGGCCCCAGCCTGCAGGGGGCGGTGCTGGCGGTGCCCTGGCATCCTCGCAAGTCAAACCCCCAGTTCGCCCAGGCCGCCGCCCAACTCTGGGGTGGGGACATTAACTGGCGCACCGCCCTCAGCTATGACGCCCTGCAGGTGTTGCAGGCCGCCGCTGCCACGGGGAATGTTACCCCCGCCCTGGCCGCTCCCGCCGCCCGCCAAGCCCTGGCCCAGGTCCTGGGGGACTCAGGCTTCACCGCCACCGGGTCTACCGGTGCGATTAGTTTCCTACCCTCCGGCGATCGCAACAGCACCGTTACCCTGGTCAGGGTGGAACCCGGACAACGCTCTGGCACGGGTTTTGACTTTGTACCCTTTTAGCTAGCCAGGCCACCGGATGAGGGGTATTAGCGCCCATCTGGCTAATCATGGGTGAACCGGGAGAATTAGGATGTCAGCTTCACCAACACAGCAGGTAGCCCCATGGCTATCACAAAGAAGACTAACTGGGTGGCCACAATGCTAGGACCGGAGGGTAGGTTGAAGGCGGCGGAGACCCCCATGCCCAGCACCGCACTCAGGGCCCCTAGTCCCGCTGATCCCAGTACGTAGCTGGTGAAGGTACGACTCAGTAGTCGGGCGGCACAGGCTGGAATCACCACAAAGGCACTGACTAACAATACCCCGATCGCCTTAATGGAGATCGCCACCACCAGGGCTAGCAACACAATAAAGGTAGTGCGGTGGGAGTTCACCGATATGCCCCGGGCGATCGCCAGGGGTTCGTGCAGGGTGAGGAGGATCTGGGTGCGCAGGGTAAGACCGATGAACAGGGTACAAACGAGTAATAATAGCCCACTGGCTACCAGATCCCCTGGGCCGATGGCCAAAATATCCCCAAACAACAGGTTATTTAGCCCCCCCTTATACTGGCCAACAAAGCTAAGAATGATGATGGAAATGGCCAGGGAGGAGGAATAGATCACGTTGAGCAAGGCATCGGTCCACAGTCGGGTGTGGGTTAACAGATAGGTGACCCCCAGGGCAAAGAGAACAGCGAAGGGTAACACCACCACCGAGGGATTTAGGCCCAGGAGCACACCGAGACTGATCCCCAGCAGGGCTGAATGGCCCAGGGCGTCGCTGAAGAAGGATAACTGACGGAGGATGGTGAAACTACCCAGCATGCCCCCCATTACCCCGGTGAGCGCCCCCCCAGCAGGGCCCGCTGCATAAAGGGCAGTTGAAATAGTTCGATCAGTCGGGTGAGTTCGGTAGCCATAGGGGCCGGGCTAGTGGTGGTGGTGATAGGGCACAAATTCAGACCCGTAGGCGGCGGACAGGTTATCGGGGGAGAGGGCGATCGCCGGGCTACCCTGGCAGAGGAGTCTACGGTTGAGGCAAAGGACGCGATCACAGCGGCGCCGCACCATATCCAGGTCGTGGGAAATTTGTAAAATCGTCCACCCCTGCTCCTGCTTAAGACGGTACAGCAGTTGATAAAACCCCGACTCTCCCCGGGCATCCAGCCCCGTCGGTGCCTCATCTAAAATTAACAGGCGGCGGGGCCGCACCAGGCAGTAGGCCAGCAGCACCCGCTTGATTTCCCCCCCCGACAGGCCGCTGAGGGGTTGCTGGCGGAGGTGGGCCCCCTCCACCTGGGCCAGGGCCTCCTGAACCGCCTGGCGACGGCGGCGATAGTGGGCCCAGGGTAATTGTAACCCCAACCGATCCCAGCCCAGGCCCACCAGTTCCTCCACCGTCATAGGAAGGCGGCGATCAAAGGGAAAGTGCTGGGGTAAGTAGGCAATCTGCTGTCGCACCTCTGGGCTCAGCACCCCCCGACGGGATAGGGGTTTGCCCAGGATGACAATCTTCCCCGACTGCCGTGGTAAAATACCCAAAATTGCCTGCACCAGGGTACTTTTCCCGGCCCCATTGGGACCCACCAGGGCGGTATCGGTGCCGGCCTCCAGGGTCAGCGAGACATCCTTCACCGCCCGATAGGTTTCCCGGTAAACTGTCAGCCCTTCAACCGATAAAACCGTTTCTGGCAAGGCAGCCTCCTAAAGCTTGAGGTTGCGATTCAGGGCGATCACCGACATCGGCCACCGAAAAGATTGGAGTCGCAAGGGAAGAAACGAAGAGAGAGGGGGGAGTAAATCCCACGGCGGATCATGAGAATGATTATCGTTGATTTATTGTACAGTATGCAGCCGGAAACGGCATGGGCTAGCCCCCGCATCCCTAACCCAGGGATGAGCAAGGTTGTCGGCTAATTTTTTAGCTTGTAGATAGGGGCTTGGACCCATCGGTCAGTCTGATCCTTCGGGTTCATCCAGGTGATCCACCACCGCCCGATAGAAACTGAACACGTGGTCATCCAATAACCGATAAAACACATGGCGCCCCTGCTTGCGGGCGCTAACCAGGCGAAGGGCCCGCAGGGTCCGCAACTGGTGGGAGACGGCGGATTCCCCCATGCTCACCGCCAGTGCCAGGTCCCCCACGCAAATCTCCCCCTGGGCTAGCAGCGAGAGGATGCGCAGCCGATTGGGGTCCGCTAGAAACCCCATAAACTCCGCCATCCGCTGGGCTTTCTCCGGGCTCAGGGGGGGCTGGGGTGGCCCAGCGGTGAGGGGGCTGGGATGGGGGCGATCGCAGTACAGATCGCTTCCATCCTCAGGGGCAACCAGGCCAGGTTGATCCGGCAGGGAGGCCGGCTCAGGCATGGCAACCGCAGCCGGTGTGACCACAACCGCTACCGGCGGGGTGACCCTGGGCGCAGGCCTCACCGCAGTATGCTTTGCCCTGCTTCATCACCGCCTCGCTGAGGCTGACGATGCACAGACAATCCGGGCAGGCACATTTCATTTGGGTGACGGTAGTCATAGCAAGACTCCTAATTAAGTCAGGGTTATATTCATGTTAACTTATGAACGGTCGTTCAGGTATTTGCCCGTAGACCTTGGTTAACCCAGTACGGCGCAGTATAAGTTCTGCAGCCCTCTGAAAAAGGGTCAGTAGCCAGAACTCAGTAATCAGGAGACGTAGAATGGGCAAAGGGCCTTAGCCCGTGCCCATCAACTTTAGCCGAGGACTAACAAGCCTGGGAAACAGATCAACAAGTAACTACTCAGGAGGGCATGATCAGCGATCGCTAGGGCTAGGCGGCGTATTTGTTAAGACCTGCTATGGCCATAGCACCATCCCACAAAAGCTAGGCTATGGTAGTAATAACCCTAGTCGAGCCGGGTAAACCCTTCCCCACTGGGGGAGACGTTAGGGAGGAAAACCGGGTTGCGAAATCAGCTGACCAGCCCGTTCCTTTCTCCACCCCTCGATTAGACCGTCGAATTCTTGGAGGAAGGACTTATTTCTAAGACTCAACTGGTAAACCGGCAAATCCGCGCACCGCAGGTGCTTCTGATCGACCATGAAAATCAAAACCGAGGTCTGATTGATACCCGTGATGCCCTCAAACTGGCAGAGGACGAGGGGCTGGATCTGGTGGTGGTTTCCGATGGCAAAGATGCCCCAGTGGCAAAAATTTTAGATTACGGCAAGCTGCAATACCAGCAAAGCAAGCGGCAGAAGCAGAGCGCCAAGCCCACCCTTAAGGAAGTTAAACTGCGACCTAACGTAGGGGAATCCGATTACCAATTGAGGATCAAACGATCCATTGAGTGGCTCTCCAAGGGTGACTCCGTCAAGTTTTTAATTCGCCTACGGGGCCGGGAGCACCAGCATCGTGACCGGGCAGGTGAGCTGTTGGATCGGATTGTTGAGGATATTGGCGATGCTGGCAAGGTTCAAGCCCTGGATAAACGAGCTTTAGTACTAATGATGACGCCGGCCTAAGTTAGTGCTAGCTGACCCAGATTTAGCTGCTGGGCCTCTGCCCACAGGAGCCAGAACTCAAAATTCTGGCTCCTAACTCATGTTTTCTAGCCCAGATCTAAATACCTAAACGTTGATAGACTTGATAAAGATGGCGCAGATGCTGATCAGGATCAAAACAGGCCGCTATTTCCGCCGCCGACAAATGGGTTGTAACCCGATCATCTTCACTGATAAATTGGCGAAAGTCTCCACCTTTGCGGTTCCAGGCCCGATGGGCGCAATCCTGGACAATGCTGTAGGCTTGCTCTCGAGATAAGCCCTTCTCCACCAGGGCCAACATCACCCCCTGGCTAAACACCACGCCGCCATAGATATTCATATTGCGGGCCATGTTTTCAGGATAAACCAGCAAATGCTTCACTAAGTCGGTGATCTCCACCAGCATAAAGTGGGTCAAAATACAGCTATCGGGTAAAATCACTCGCTCCACCGAACTATGGGAAATATCCCGTTCATGCCAGAGGGCAACATTTTCCAGGGCCGCCATAGCATTACCTCTGAGGATACGAGCCAGGCCCGTGAGGCGCTCGGATCGAATTGGGTTGCGCTTGTGGGGCATGGCTGAGGAGCCCTTTTGCTTCTCAGCAAAAAACTCCTCCACCTCCAATACATCACTGCGTTGCAGGTTGCGAATCTCAACCGCGAAACGCTCAATTGAGCCTCCCAAGAGAGCAAGGCCGTTCATAAACTCAGCGTGAATATCCCGGGCAATCACCTGGGTAGAGACGGTATCGGGCCTGAGTCCAAGGCGCTGACAGGCCAAGGTCTCCACCTGGGGATTAATATTGGCGTAGGTCCCCACTGCACCGGAGATCTTGCCCACCGCCACCGTATCCTGCAGGCGGGTTAAACGCTCCCGATGACGCAGCATTTCTGCCAGCCAACCCGCCAGCTTAAATCCCAGGGTAATGGGCTCAGCGTGGACCCCATGGGAGCGCCCCATCATCACCGTACTCCGGTGCTCCTGAGCCCGATAGCGCAGGGCTTGAATCAGGTTCTCTACCTGCACCAACAGCACCTGCAGACTGTCCACCAACTGCAGAGACAGGGCCGTATCCAGCATATCGGAGCTAGTCATGCCCAAATGAATGTAACGCCCAGTTTCTCCGACGTATTCATTCAGATTGGTCAAGAACGCAATGACATCGTGGCGAACCTCCGCCTCAATTTCCAGCACCCGCTGGGGATCGAAATTGGCCTTAGCCTTGATTTCCTCTACCGCCGCCTTGGGAATATACCCCAGCTCCGCCTGGGCTTCACAAACAGCAATCTCCACCCGTAACCAGGTTTGCAACTTATAATCCTCAGTCCAGAGATTACCCATCTCCGGCAGGGTGTAGCGTTCAATCAAGGGTTTGGAACTGAATACAACTGACCCATTCTACACTAGGGGAAACGTCTCCGATTTTCCTGGGCGTAGGCCAGATTTGCCTGATATTCTACGGCCTTAGCCTTGGCCACGGCATACTTAGGATGGGTACTGGGCACCTGTTTCATCAATGTAATGGCCTGGCTCCAGGTATCCGCCACAGCTTGCCATTCCGCCCCCGTCTTAGCAGTTTGGGTGAGGTTGGCCGCCGCCGTCGCCGCATTAACGGCATCCCGGAAGACATCACTGGACTCTGGCTTTATAGCCTCGCCAGGACCCATGCCGCCCTCGGGAAGCACCACTGGCGCCGAGGGGGGGAGCTTCAGACTACGGAGGATATTTAGCCCCATCATGGCCAATATCAAAGCCAAGATGCCAAAACCTAAGCCCGCTAAAACCTTAGGCCAACCTCTAGCGCGGCCCGCCGAGGCAGACAATTTATCCACCTCGCGATCCGCAATGGGGGCAAACGTGTGAATAAAGTCATCGGCGGCCTCCTCCTCCTCGGCTTGGGGAAAGAGCGGGTCAACATCATTGGCCTCGTAGAGAAACCCATTGGTTTGAGCCCGTTCTGAGGGGGAAGGGGCACCATAGTAGGGGGCAGCGGAGGCAAAGTCAATCGAGGGTAAGTCCAGGCCGTCCTCCTCCAGGTCTAGCCCCAAGTCAGGCTCCACATCTATTGAGGCGGAGTCAAAGTCCTCCAGGTCGGGTAAGGATTGATCCCTGAGACGCACAAACTCAGCCTCGCTATCGGGGAAGAGAAGGTCAGCGGACTCCATAGCCCCTTGCAATTCTTCGGTCTGGTCAAAATCTACCCCATCCGACTTGGCCTCAGGTGGGAAGACGACCTCGTCACTGGCCAAGCTATAGGCAAAATCACTGTCAATATTCAAGGTATCGGCCTCAAAGTTCGATACCGCTTCAGCTTCGATTGGCCAGTCATAGATTTGGGTTACCGATTCTCCAGGGGTCAACCAGGGTGCAGGTTGGCTGGCGGCAGGGAATTCGGGAGCATGGTCGACATCGGCGTCTTGCCCAGAGGAACTGACCGGCTCGCCAGGGGAAGACAGGACTAAGTTGGGGTCAAAGGTTTCCGCTTCCAGGTCTTGAAACTCTGGAGGCTGGGGCTCCAGGCTGAGGTCCTGATCAACGCTATCGGACCAGAGGGTGATGTCCGGGTCCAAGCTAACAACAGAATCTGATAAGCCGGCGTAGGCTTCTTCCGGTTGATCAGGGAATAGCACTGACAGGTCCAGGCCCGCTGTAACGACATTTTCAGCAACCCTATCCTCCTCCAACTCCAGATTTAAATCCAAATCTAACCCTTGATCTAATCCTTGGGTTTGCCAGTCAGGGGCAGGTGCGGTTACGGATTCGACCGGTTGGGCTCCCCAGTCCAGATCGAAACTCAAGTCCTCCTGGGAGGACTCCAGGTAGGTATCTGGAGTGGTTGATGGGGTTAGGGTGAAATCACTAGCCAAGTCGGCTTCATCGGACAGGGCGCTATCCTCTAACAAAAAGTCCAGAGTTAGATCTTGGGGTTCAGCCGCAAAAGTACCGCTGAGCAGTTCTTCAAAGTCTAAATTCTCGCTTGGGTTAGAGAGGTTGGGTTTATCGAGGTCAAAGTCGAGAAGATCCTCTGGAGGGGTGGAATGGTCAGGTTGACTGTCGAGAATGACCCCTAAGTCCGCCTCAAGATCCCCCGGATCAGAGCTTTGGATAGTCTCCACCCTATAGTTTTCCGAGGCCAGCAAGGCGTCCAGATCAGTCCCAGTATCTTTTCCAGCAGTAATAGAATGATGCTCAGATCGCTCCTCACCGGACTGCTGCAGGGTTATCGGCGGTTGCGCACTACCCCCCGGTAGGACTACGTCCTGACTCCAGGCGCTACTGTAGTCGCCCCGTTGTTTACCACTAATGCTCAGCTGCTGAATATGGGCCAGGTTCAAGCCAGTGATACCTTTAGTAATATAGGGCACTAACTCCCCTTGGGAGGGGACCAGGGCGGCCTCCAACACCACCTGTAACACAGCGTTCTGCTGGGCAACATGGGCCGTAATTCCCTTGGCCTCTAAGTGTCGGTTCATTAAGGTAGCAATGGCATCGGGATGGCCCTGTCTTGCCATGTGGAGAACTTGGGGGGACGGGGTAGACATAGTGGTCTATGGAATTCGGTGAATTCGAGGTAGAGGCCAGAGAATTCCCTATAGTATGCCCTGGTTAACCAATATTGGCACAACTAAAACCTCGATAACACGAAACCTGGCTGCGCAGCCTGATCAAGCATCGGTTTGATCAAGTCCCTGGGGCTTGGGGGGGCACTATCCACTTTAGGGTGACGGGTTGAGACCAGCAAGGGAGACGGTGGGAGGATAGCCTACCGGCTTTGGGCATCTAGCTGGCCTAGCAGGTTCTCCAATTGTTGTTGGGCTTCACCAAAGCCCTGCCAATCCCCGCGAGTTAGGGCTTCCTGACCAGTTTGGTAAGCCTTCAGGGCCGCCTGCACCAGGCTAGCCAGATTGCCAGGGGAGGAGGAGCTAGGGGCTAGAGTGGAACCTCCGAAGATTGACTCCAGGCATTGGGCCAGGGTTTCCCGCATGACCGCCCGATCGCCGTAGACCACAATCACTCGCCGCAATTCCGGCAGTTCCCCCTGTTCTGCCCGCAGGTAAATCGGCTGGACGTAGAGGAGGGACTGCTCAATCGGCACCACCAGCAGATTTCCTCGAATTATCCCCGAGCCCTGCTGACTCCAGAGGGTAAATTGCTCGGAAATTTCCGGGGTCTGGTTAATTCGGGCCTCAATTTGGCTAGGACCAAACACCAGCTCCTGCTTGGGAAATTCGTAGAGCAGCAGCTGGCCGTAGTTATCGCCATCGGAAATGCCCGCCATCCAGGCAATCATGTTGTCGCGGTTGGCTGGGGTGAAGGGAAGGATTTGCATAAACTGCTCCTGGCCGAGCTTGGGCAGTTTCATAATGATGTAGTAGGGCTCCATGGGCTGGGGCTCGGCAGCGTGGCTCACCTCTGGAAACCGCCACAGGTCTTCACGGTTGTAGAACACCTCCGCATCTTCCATGTGATAGGCCCGGTACATTTGGGCCTGGATAGTAAATAAATCCTGGGGATAGCGCAGGTGTTGGCGGTAAACCGCCGGCATTGCCGCCAGGGGTTTGAACAGGTCAGGAAAGATTTTCTGGTAGGTAGCCAGCAGGGGGTCCTGATCATCCCGGGCAAAGAGCTCTAGAGTACCGTCGTAGGCATCGATAAATACCTTGACCGCATCCCGAATGTAGTTGACCCGCAGGGGTAGCAGGGGGCTAGGCTGCCCCTCCAGGGCAAACTGCTGGTTGTAGCGTTGTAGGGGGGCGGCGTAGGGGTAGCGATCGCTGACCGTATAGCCATCCATGATCCACTTCAATCGGCCCTCAATGACGGCCAGGTAGGGGTCGCGGTCAAAGGTGAGGAAGGGGGCGACCTGGTGAGCCCGATCTTGAATCAGGCGGTGGTAGTGGAGGTGAGCATCACGACCAAAGTAGTTGGAGATCAGCAGGCGCAAATTACCCAGGTCGTAGGCGTAGGCCAGGCGGCGCCACCAGGAGTTGAGGGCAATGCCACCCTTGCCGGTGTAACGGTAGGCGGCGTTGGTGCTGCCCAGGGGGTAGTCAAACTCATCGGTTTGGGTACCGGTGAAAACGTAGTTGGCGGTGTCTTCACCGTAGTAGATCCGCGGTTGATCCAGGGGTAGATCGACGGTGGAGGTGGGGGGCACGTTGCGAATAAAGAATTCTGGTAGACCGTTGGGGGCCACCTGGTTGACCGGACTCATCACCAGGCCAAAGCCGTGGGTAAATTTAAGTTGGCGGTTAATCCAGTTTTGGGCCTCGGTAGGGAGTTGATCCACCGCCAGTTCCCGCGCCGCCAGGGTGACCTGCCGATAGTCGCCCTTCAGGGTGTAGCGATCGATGTCAACGTCATGGAAATTATAGTACAGACGAATTTCCTGGAGTTGCTTGTAGGTACTCAGCAGGGGCCCATAGTCCCAGAGGCGAATATTGGCGACGGTGGGCTGGTTGGCCGCCAGGGCCGCCCGATCTAGCTGATTTTCCGCTGGAAAGGGCTCCGCCTTCACCTGGGTGAGGTTGTAGGCCTGGCGGGTAAAGGCGATGTTGTGTTCAATGTAGGGCCGTTCAACCGAAAGCTCATTAGGTTCCACCACCAGGGTCTGCTGTAGCCAGGGGTAAAGGCCATGAACCAGCACCAGGATAGCCAAATAGAGGCCCATCCCCAGGACCGGCAGGGAAAACCCACTGCGTCCCAGGGCCATGATCAACAAAGCGGTGATCGCCAGGGTGACAAATATCATCAACCAATCGGCCTGAAGTCGGGCATGGACATCGGTGTAACCCGCCCCAAACACCACCCCACCCTCGTCGTATAACAGGGAAAACCGATCTAACCAAAACCCCAGGGCCAGCAACCCGGCCAGCATTGCTAATAACAAACAGAGGTGGGTTTTGGCCTCCCCCGTGAGAAAGTACTTCCAACCCCGTTCGGGCCGAATCTCCCCCTTCAGGGCGTAGACCGCCAGACTCAGGAGCAGGGCCCAAACCCCCAGGCCCACCAGGCTATGTCGCAGATTTTGCCAAAGGGGTAGACGAAACAGGTAAAAGCCGATGTCCCGCTGGAAAATGGGGTCAGCCTGGCCAAAGGGGGTGGGATGGAGAAACTCCAGGGCGACCTGCCAGCCCCTGGCTGCCGCCAACCCGCTCCCAAGAGACAGCAGCAGGATAGCCCCCAGGCTGACCCAGTGGATTCCCTGTTGGAGTTGCCGGCGCTGCTCCCCAGAGCTATAGCGACCCAGAAAACGGTAGCCGCGATCGCGGGTAATCCGCAGCGCTAAACGATAGTTGGCCCCTAGCCAGAGGGCCGTCATGCCAAAGCCCACCAGCCCCAGCCCCAGTTGCCAGCGCAACCGGGTCCAGAACACCGAGCCATAGCCCACCGACTGGAACCACCAGGATTCGGTGATCAGGTGCACGACACTGCCGGTGATGGTCAGGAGGATCACCAGGGCCAGTAGCCAGGGTAGCCAGGGTCGATGGGAGTCGGATCGCAGCACGGTCAGGAGCAGTCTAGTACTAGGGGGCGTAAATTAGGCGACCCTTCAAGAAGGGGGTCAGGAGTCAGAAGTTGGTGGTCAGGAGAAGTTGGTGGATTTATCCACGATTTACCCGGAACTATAGGAAGTTAGAACTTTTGGGAGTTGGGATGGAGGGGTAGATTGTGGATGCGGGTCTTGATCTCCTCCATAAAATCTCCACTGAGAACCTGACGTTCCCGTTCTATCTGCTTGAGTTTTGCCTCCCGGTCCATAGCGTTCTGCAGGTTGGCAATGTAAAACTCCATGTTGTGATCCGAGATGGCATCGGGGCTGCCGGAGGTAATCAGGGCCCTCAGGGCGCCCAGCAGGCGATCGGGGAACCGCTCTAGTGGGAAGGACTGACGGTGTAGGCGACCAAAATCATCGAAGTAGCGAAACTGTCCCATGTGGCCGTAGATGCGGCTGGGCATCCAGGGGGTAATCTGGGTGGGAATCAGGGGGACAATGTCGTTGTTATTCACATAGCGGTAGATGCGATCGCCTAGACGGCGGTTCATAGCATTGACCATACCCCAACCGGCAATGCGGGGCTGGCCAAAGGTGTAGAGACCACTGATGGGAATACCCCGGGACTCCAGGGAAATGGTGGCCATCGCCGCCAGGGCGCCCCCCAGGCTGTGGCCGGTTACCCAGAGCTTGAGGTCAGGGTCCTCTTTCATCCATTTTTTGACGTAGTAAGCCACCTTCTTCTCCACACTCTGCCAGGCGTCAAAAAACCCCCGGTGCACCCGTCCTGAGGGTGGGGTGACGGTCTCGTCCTGGACGGTAAAACGCCTTAGACGAATCTTCAGGTTGGTTTTCCAGTCCGACAGTTGTTGGGTGCCTTTAAAGACGAGAATGGCATTGCTTCCTTTACGGAATAAAAAGGCCTGGGTATCGGTAGTCAGCATGTCCATGTACATAAAGTCCTTGGCAATCTCCAGTACACGCTGACGCTGTCCTTCCTTCACCCAATCCTTTAGGACATCCACCACGTACTGGCGATCGTTCATTTTTTTCCAGGCGTCATCCATTTTGGCGCTTAACCACAGTCGGGAAATATCGGTGACGTACTCCCGGTCTTCGTAGATCAGGTAGGCGGCCTTGGCCAGGCAGAGGGCCCGGTGGCTATCGTAGCCATCCTCCTGATCCATGGTCTCAAAGTCATGGGTGGAGTAGGGTGGGGGCAGTAACTTAAAGCCGTAGCGTTCAAACAAAGACTGTACCCCACCGTAGCCAGCCCAGTGAATGTAGTGGAAGAGCTGGTCATAGAAACCCGACCCCCCCTTACGACGGTAGCGGCGATCGCCAATTAGCTTAATCCAATAGATAATGAAGGGCTGGAATTCATCCGCCCGCACCTGCCCCGATTGAATTAGAATTTCAAAATATTCCAACCCGCCCAGAAAGGAATCAAACCAATCCCGCAGGGTAATTTCAATCAAAAATTCTTCGTTGCTGTACTGGTTGACCAGCGCCAGGGTTGACGCTGGAATCCTATGGGGTTGGGTCGTTAACTGCTTAATTTCATCCAGGCCCCGGCGCATTTTCACCATTTGATCGTGGGACCGTAGGGCCCGCTTCAGGCGATCGTCGTGGGCTTCAAAGCTAATCAGCTTGCCGGTAACGGGATGGTGAATGTAAAAACTGCGGTACTCTTTGTAATCTAAGATATTTAAGACCCGCTTCACCACATCCCGCTCTCGAAAGGCCTTAGCCTCTGATCTAGCCTTTTCGATCCGTTGCCAGCGCTGATGTTGTTGGTAAAGGTGCAGCCAGACCAGGGCAATGAAGGCTCCTGTGGCCAGACTTAACCCCGTCAGTAACAGCCCTGGGGAAATACCGGTAGCCAGGCTAAACCGCCCTAACCAAGAAGGGGGCCGATCTACCTCCTGCACCAAAATCTGGGTTTGATCGGGTAGGGCAGCAGGGGGTTTAGCCATCAGCCCTGCACCGCCCGTCACCGTAGCCCCCAGCGCCGCAGCCAGGGCGAATAAAAGCAAAGACTTTCTTAACATGGTGGACTCCCCAGGAAATAGCCTTGCTTGATGCTACCGGAAAATGCCAACGCAAAACACCAAGATTAGGGGAACTAAGGGGGGCAAAAGTCATCACTAGTTAGATCGGGGGACGAATCCTGCCTCAGGTTAGGGCAGACCCTAACCCCCTAACCCAAGCCAGTCCGCCAACCCGGGGTGGTAATGGGTGTTAGCACAGTCAAGGCTTGGGGGATACATTCAATCTCTACCGGAGTGGTGCCCATAATTTCGCCATCTATGACCACAGGGCGAGGGCTTTCGGTGGTAATCCGCAGGCGAGAGGCTCGTAAACAGAGGATATCTTCACGGTTGGTGGGGTTGTTGACCAGGGCCACCAGGCTATCTTTGCAGGAATCATCGGCGATCAGGGTGACTTGGGTCGGTATGGAGCCCTAGTAGTAGTTACCCAATTTGCGGTGGTGGACCGCCGTCAGCCCATCGGGGTGAGAAACCTTGCCATCCTGGACGGTACAGTAGACCACCCAGTGGTCATTCACCTCCATGCGACTGACCACCTCACACTCCAGGTAGGCCAGGGCATCGGCCAGGATAGGGGAGCCATTGGTGGCAGGACGGGTACGGATGCCGGTGAAGCGATCGGCTCGGGGGGCAAAGCGCTTGAGAAAGTGTTTCATCAGGGGTAGGTGCTTACCCTCCTCTAAAACATTGAGCACAAAGGTATCGCCCACCTGCATCAGGGACTCAATGGCCCGATCCTTGGCGACGGCCACCGTAAAGCCGAGGGGCTGAAAACTGGCCTGGGCCACCCAGGAGGCCAACATGGCACTGGCCACCTCCCCCTTGCGAGCCGTAATAATGTATAAGCCACTGCTAATCCGCCCCAGGGCCTTTTCCAAATCCGCATCCAGGGTTTTCAGCTGCTTCACCTTACTGACCTGCCTCAGGGCCTGGCCCAGATCGGTACCGGCCTCTTCACAGTACTGGTAAACCGATTCCCCGGGGGTGTCCTTGACGCGGATGGGCTGGAACCCTGGCTTTAAACCCAGTTGTTGGAATTGAGTGGCAAGCGGGTCAATCGGTTCGTCGTTACCCCCGTAGGACTCAAACAACCCAAAGGTCTGCTTGGCCTGGGCGGCAGCCAAAATTGTTCCCAAAGTGGCTTGAGTCTCTGAGGCACCAGCGCCGGAGGTGGGGGGCACCGCAACCACCAGTCCCTGGGCCCGACTCACCAATTCCGTAACCTCCTGGGGGTCAGCGGAGCGCATGTCGATCATTTCCACCGCCACACCGGTCTTAGTAATGCCTCGGGCAACGGCCTGGGAGAGGCGATCGCCATAACCATAGTCCGCCACATAAAACACCGCCACCAGGTCCTCCACCTGGCTCTTCTCCAGGCTCCAGCGCTGGTAGCGATCGGTGAGTTCCACCAGGTTATGGTGTAGCAGAGGGCCGTGCCCAGTAGCGATCATGGCCAGGGAGGGCAGAGATCCCATACGCTTCATCGCTGCCAGTACGGAACGAGCATTGGGGGCCATTAAACACTCGTAGTAAAACCGAAAGTCTGGGGAGATCCGGTCTAGATCTTCGTCGTAGAGTGCCTCACTGCAAAAGTGCATGCCAAAGGCATCGCAGGTGTAAAGGATGGCGGTTTTATGGTCATAGGTAAACATGGTGTCGGGCCAGTGCAGGTTAGGAGCACTGACAAATTCCAGGGTGTGTCCCTGGCCCAGGTCAAGGGTGTCACCGTTTTTAACAATCAGCCGGGCAAAGGGGCGATGTACGAAATCCTCGAGAAAGGAGATCGCCACCTTTGACCCCACCACCGTCACCTGGGGAGCCAACTCCAGGATGTCTCGCACCAGCCCACTATGGTCAGGCTCGGTGTGGCTAATCACAAGATAATCAATAGTTGCTGGATCCAATTGGGTCTTCAGGATTTCCAGGTACAGCTGGCGAAATTTGGCATGGGAGGTATCCACCAGAGCCGTGGCATCACCGCAAATAATAAAGGAGTTATAGGTGGTGCCATTCTGCAAACCAAATTCAATATCAAACCGATCCCGGTCCCAATCGAGGGACCGCAGGGCGGTGGTATCGTCAGTCAGGGCTTCCACCTGCATTGTCAAGCGCTTTTGTTCAACCGGAGCTGTGGCAACCATACCTGATATACCTCCTAACCTGGAATTTAGGGGATGGGATTTTAACGCCCCATCCCTGGGTTAAACCCTTTAGTAACCTTTATATTGCTAATCTCACTATAGCAAGACCGGCAGGGGTTAGGCTCCAGTTCTGAGTGGTTTTACCTATTGATCTTTTAATCAATCTGGTAAGCAACGCTTTATCCTTCCTGGAACCTATGGGGGTTAAGCTCCCTCCTGCATCAATGGGACGGCACTGGGGTTGGGGGAGCTGACCAGGGCAAGGTCCACCCGGTTATCGCCAGGGGCAGCTAATTCCGCTTGAATGCCCGGGCCAAAGAAGCTTTCAATCTTGGCTTTCTTATCTACCCAACTGGAAAAGGGTACGGTAGCCGAGTCAAACTCCAACACCAGGGCGTAGCTGCCCCCCATTTCCACCTCGCGGATGGCTTTGAGTTCCGGACATTCCTGCCCGGAGGGACTTAACCCTAATTTCTGCAGGGCCACATCCAGGTGAGCTTCCTGACCGTAGCGGAAGCGGGTGACGTCTTGGCGGACCTGGTTTTGGGTGGGGGTGGCCATGGCCTGGCGCAATTCCACCACTGCTGGGGAGGTGGGCTGGCTGTAGGAAACCGGATCCAGTTCTGCCGCCCGTAGGGCTAGTCCCCCTAAAAGCACCGGGATGCCATAGAAAAACCCGGCCAGATTCAGGGTGGCATTGTCTTGAAAGTAGGCTACAAAGCCAATTAGGGTGAGCACCCCCCCCACCCCTAGGAGTACCGTACTTAAATTAATTCGACCCAGCATAGAAATTGTTAGTTGCTCACTACTTGAGGTTATCTCTCTTATCATGCCCCCTGGCGACCGGCAAGCATAGCCCTGCAGGCAAGATCAACCCGCGGTCTAAGCTCAACCAGGAGATCGGCTAGCTCCGCCAATCTGGCTTCAGACTTTTATTCAGGTTAAGGGCAAATTTGTTTATGCTGGGCAAGGAGAGTTTTGAGGGCACTGCTATGGACCATGAGGGTATTCGCGATCGCATCGCAACCATCAAGAATAAGCGCGAGGCCTTAATCCGCCTCTTGGAACAGCCCGATCTAGGGACTCTGCGGATCGATGTCAACCAGGCCTTAGAAGAGATTGACGATCTCCTAGAGGAGTTTGACCGATCCTTTCCAACGGCGTAATACGCTATAAAGGTTTCCTGTACTGACCACTGGCCTATGATCACCTGCTACTCGGTTGAGATTCATCACCAGGGAGTTAGCCATCTGCTCTCGGTGCCCTCCGATCAAACTATTCTGGCCGCCGCCCAGGCAGTCGGTCTTGACCTACCCTTTTCCTGCGGTGCTGGGGTCTGTACCACCTGTGCGGCCCTGATCCTGGAGGGCCAGGTGGATCAGGCTGATGGCATGGGGGTTAGCCCCGCCCTGCAGGCAGAGGGCTATGCCCTCCTCTGCGTCGCCTACCCCCGTTCCGATCTAAAAATTGAGACGGAAAAGGAGGATGTGGTCTACCAACGTCAGTTTGGTCAGGCTTGAGACGGAGGGTTTGGCGTTACCACTCCCCCTCTGGCTTCGACAGAAACTCGATCCCCGCCAGATCGATCCCGCCCTCAGGTATGCCGTCAAATCGCAGCTCCAAACTACTCAAGGCCGCCAGATCTACCCCTCGGAATTGGGCCAGGGGAAGGCGCAGGGCACTGGGGTAGGTGAAGGGGGAGGTATCGGGGTCCCGGATGAGGGGATTCAGGGCAGCGGTGGGGGGGGGCAAATCCAGGCGGACGGCCTTGCCCTGACGATCTCGCAACACAATCCCCAGGGGCGCTGAGGTGGAATGGGGGGGTAGCCCCTGCAGCCCCGCCAGGCGTAGCTGCAGGCTACTAAAATTCCTGAGGTCCTGGGGGGGCAACGAAAACACCAGCCCCTGGTTGGGTTGGTGCCAGCGCAGGCGCAGCACCGTAGGAAAGGTAGGCGATCGCTCCCCCCCGTCACAGGGGCGGAAAGCCCCGCAGGGGATCACCTGTAGATCCGGGCTGGGCTGATAGACAGAGGCCCCATCTCCGGCCCTAAATAGGGTGTACCGGTGCTGGCTGGGCCATACCAGGTTAGTGATCACCGGCTGATCATAGATCCGATCGGGGGCCGGTCGGTCTGGCGCCAGACCCAGGGTAGCCCCCTCTGAGCCCCCCTGGTCAGGCAAGACCGTAGTTAAAAATTCCACCAGGAAGCGCTGTAACCACTCCTCCTGGATCACCCGCGATAACCGTTGGTCTGACCGCTGGGGATCGCAGAGACTGTCATGGTTGGGCCAGCGATAGTAGTCATCGTAGTCGATGGCGGTATTGAAGAAATTATGGTTAGCACCCCATAGCATCAGCCCCAACACGGGGGTGTGGCGACGTTGATCCCGGTAGGCGGTTTCCAGGTAGTAGAGACTGCTGTAATCCAGGATGTCGCGATCGCAGCCCCCCAGCATCACCACGGTAGGGATATCCGCCAACTGGTAGGCCTGGGGGTAGTCCGCCAGGGGATGGCTACGGGTGGGGCTAACTAAGACCAGGGCCGCCACCGATCCTAAGCCCTGCTGAATTCGCTCTGGGCTGGTTTGGCCCTGGCGATTGAGGGCGCTGAGAGCGGCGGCCCCACCCCCCATGGAATGGCCTACCAGCACCAGTTGACGCCAATTTAACCGGCCCTGTAGGGGTTGATCGAAGAGGTTGGCCCCGCTGTGGCTGGCGATCGCCAGCCGCTGCAGGTGGGCGTCGATCAATTGCTGACTGCGCTGGTCCGCCAGCCGGTTACGGTTGTCTGGCCTGGCCCCGTGGGTATCGGTGAAGGCCCCATTCAGATTGGGCACCAACACCGCTAAGCCAGCTCTGGTGAGGCCGTCAGCCAGATAGGCCAGGCCCTGATCAAAGCCAGTTTCCTGGCCAATCGGGCAGGGCCACTGGCTAGGGGCTGGGGCGGCAAAATGACAGCCGCGATGGCGACCATGGAGCAGCACCACCAGGGGCACCGGGTCCACCCCTGGCGGCAGACCCAGGAGACCGGTCAAGGATACCGGTATGGAGGCGGGGACCCCCGTCTCCCCCCTATGCTGGAGGGAGATCGGCCCCAGGTCGTAGGTTCCCAGGAGGGGATAGCTTTCCCGATCCATGACGGGGCTTAGGGATGGGGGGGCAGCCGTGGCTGGCACCACCAGTTTTGCAGCGATCGTCAACCCCAACCCCAGGCCTAGGCCAACCCAATTAAGAATTTTTAACCAGCCAGGTCGAGCTGGCCTGGACAGGCCCTGCGGTTGATTCCGTTGCATGGCGATCTGCCCTCCCCGCGATCAAAATTCATCGAAAACGGTTACCCCTGATCTGGTCAAATTCCTGACCCATCCGCCACAATACAGATAGTTTCTTTCCTCGCTTCAGGCGCCCTTGCCATGCCGGTTATTGCCCCCGTCTCCTTCGCCCGCCTTAGTCTTGTTTTGTCTGCTCCCCTGGCTCTCCTCAGTTCTCTGGATAGCTTACCGGTTTGGGCCGCGACTGGGGCGATTGAGTTCAAAGATAGCCCTAAGGTGGTGCTGGATGAAGCCTGGCAAATTATCCACCGTGAATACGTCGATGGCGAGTTTAACCAGGTTGACTGGCAGGTCACCCGCCAGCAACTTCTGGGTCGGGAATATAGTTCTCAGGAATCCGCCTATAGTGCTCTGCGCAGCGCTCTGCGACAGTTGAACGACCCCTATACCCGCTTTCTATCCCCCGCCGAGTATAGCGACTTAACCGATCAAACCTCCGGCGAAGTGTCAGGGATTGGGGTACGGCTACAGTACGATGACCAGATTAGGGAGGTGGTGGTCAGTGAAGTGATGGCTGGATCACCAGCGGCTGAGGCAGGTATCGCAGTGGGCGATCGGATTTTGTTGATTGATGGCCAGAGTACGGAACGCCTCACCGCCGATGCCATCCTGCAATGGTTGCGGGGAGTAGCGGATTCTCAAGTCACCCTGACCATTGCTCGCCGTAGCGGGCCATCCCGTAGCCTGATCCTCACCCGCAGCCGGGAGGAGGTACCCACCGTCGAGTATGCCCTTAAACAGGCCGGCTCTCGCTCCATTGGCTACATTCGGCTGATTGAGTTTAATGCCCAGGCGGCTCACCAGATGGAGGCGGCAATTCGCAGCTTGACTAGTCAGGGAGTAGAAGGGTTCGTTCTGGACCTGCGGGGCAATCCTGGTGGCCTGTTGATGGCCAGCATTGACATTGGTCGCATGTGGCTGCAGCACGGCCCCATTGTCCGTACCCAAGACCGCAACGGTACCGATGAAGCCATTTCTGCCAATCGCACCGCTCTTACCCAGTTACCCCTGACAGTGTTAGTGGACCGTCGTTCCGCCAGTTCCAGTGAGATTTTGACCGGAGCTCTGCGGGATAACAGGCGGGCTATGGTGGTGGGCACCCCCACCTTTGGTAAGGCCCTGGTGCAGTCACTCCATGGTTTGGCGGACGGTTCCGGTCTGACGGTGACCGTGGCCCACTACTACACCCCCAATGGCACCGATATTAGTCGTCGGGGAATCACCCCCGATGTGGCGGTGGAGATTAGCGATCGCCAGCGCAGCGAATTATTCACCAACCCTTCCCGTTTGGGGACAGAGGCCGATACCCAGTATCTGCGAGCCCTACAGGTTCTAGAACAAACCATTGCCACCGATGCCCTGAACCGCCCCACCAGTCAACAGCTGGGGCTTGTGGAGCAAACCAGTCCCTAGCCCTGGGAAGAGCAGTGGGGCAAAACCCCATGCCAGGCTACTACCCGACCAATCACCGCCACGGCGGGGGGTTCAAACCCCAGGGCTGCGGCCTCAGCCCCAATAGTTCCCAACTGGCCCACCAGGGTTTGCTGCTGGGGACGGGTGCCCCAGCGAATTAAGGCCACCGGTGTTTCGGGGCTAAGCCCCGCCGCCAGCAGATCCAGGGTGATGCTGGCGAGATTATGTAAGCCCATGTATACCACCAGGGTTTCGGCCCCCTGGGCCAGGGCCTGCCAGTTAACCTGGGGGCGGTACTTACCCACCGCCTCGTGGCCGGTGACGAAGGCCACACTGGAGCTTTGATCCCGGTGGGTGAGGGGAATACCAGCATAGGCCGGCGCCGCCACTCCGGCGGTAATGCCAGGCACCACCTCCACCTCAAGACCCGCCGCCACCAGGGCCGCCATTTCCTCCCCCCCCCGACCAAAGATAAAGGGATCCCCCCCCTTGAGGCGCACCACCAGGCTGTGATCGGCGACCTTCTCAATAATGAGTTGACTAATCTCCGCCTGCTCCATAGAATGGCGGCCCCGTCGCTTGCCGGCGTTGATCACCTCGGCCTGAGGGTTGATCATGGCCAGGATGGGGGGGCTGACCAGGGCATCATGGATCACCACATCAGCGCCTTGTAACAGGCTCTTACCCTTCAGGGTGAATAACCCGGGGTCCCCGGGCCCCGCCCCCACCAGATAGACCTTGCCCGGGGAGGTACGGGCACCAGAGTGAAGCACCATAGGCGCCTACTCCCCCTCTGCGACAGAATTAAGTCCGACAATATCTTCATAGGCAGCGGTTAACACGCAGCTCGCCCAGGGGGCGGTGACAAAAATACCAACTCCAAAAAGTAATAGCCCCGACACTATCAGTAAAGACATCAACAGACCCAGGCCCAAAAAGGAAAACCATTTCTTGGTGATCAGGCGACGGCTGGTTTCCATGGCTGGCCAGAAACTGAGGTGCTTATCAATCACAAAGAGTTGGGCAAACATATAGGAGACCGCCAGGTAAATTCCTGGCAGGATCAGTAGGACTGAGCCCAAAACAATCAACAGACCCGACACCAGGGCGGTCAAAAACACCGGCACAAACTTATTAAACCCCCCAAAGAAGTCTGAAAAGCTCCTGGGGCGACGACGGGCAATTTGTAGAGCCACACAGTAATAGCCTACCCCCAGGATAGGACTGAGGATGTTGGCTGCAATGTTGGCGCCGCCGAAGGGCTCTCCATCAACCCCCCGTGCTCCTAGGGGACTGGGTAGGAGAACTGAGACTAACCCAATAATCAACCCCGACACCAGGGTGAAGAGGATAAACCCCCAGGCATAGTCTTTAAAGATCTCCCAGCCGCGGCTGAAATATTGGCCAATTTTAACCTCGTAGTCACGGTTACTGAGTTCAGCACTGAAGTTACTCATGATGGATTTCCTGAGAAAGGTGAGTCAGGGTCATTTAAGGTATAGCCTTGACTAGAACCCTGAGGGCAGAGTTGATCGATTAATTTTATGTCTGGCATTACGAAATATAAATAGATACGTAGGGTTAAGGCTAAGTGGAGTTTGGGCTTCGCCCTGGAACTAGGACCATAGCTGGGGAATCTTAACTGCAGATTAGGGACTTGACTGCCAGCGGGAGCATTGGTACACCATAATTAAGTCCAATAGCGACGGCCTATCCCCAGGGAGCTAATCAATGACAAGATACCAGGTATTATCGGCAGGACGCCCCAGGGCTGACTCTTTCTCCTGGCCAGGTTTACCCCCCTCCATCGACGAGGGGTTTTAGCCAGGTGACCGTCCTACCATAGGTCCGTTTCCTACCATAGGTCCGTTTATGTTAGCGCCATCTCATCAGAGTCTTCGCCATGATTACCCCTGACCAAGTTGCCACCCTGATCAGAGACAGCCTGCCGGAGGCGGAAGTGCAGGTACAGGACCTCACCGGCGGCGGTGACCACTACCAGGTGCTGGTGGTTTCGCCCGCCTTTGCTAGCCGCACTCTGGTGCAGCAGCATCAACTGGTATACGCCGCGGTGCGGGAAGCGATGTCCTCCCAGGCCATCCATGCCCTGGCCCTAAAAACCTATACGCCAGAGCAGTGGGCTGCGGTCCAGCCATCCTGAAGTATGGCGGAGGCGAGCCAGAACGCCTACCCAGACGTGGCTTTCACCCCTAAATCCTGTCCTTAGGGTTCTGGCCAAGGCTATACTATTGAATTACTGATTACCCCGGGAGGCAAACCTATGGATGGGTCCATCCAAGCAAAAGAACTGTCCGTGGAGGAAAGAATTGATCAGCTGATCAAGGCTAATCCAATCATGGTCTTCATGAAGGGCAACAAACTGATGCCCCAGTGTGGCTTTTCCAACAATGTGGTGCAAATCCTCAATATTTTGGGGGTTCCCTTTGAGACCTTTGACGTATTGGCGGATTCAGAGATTCGGCAGGGCATTAAGGACTACTCCAACTGGCCGACCATTCCCCAGGTCTACATCAAGGGAGAGTTCCTGGGGGGCTCGGATATCCTGATCGAGCTGTACCAAAACGGTCAGTTGCAGGAAATTGTCGCTGTGGCCCTGGCCTCCTAGTGGCGATGACCCCACCCTCACCCCCCGAATCCTTGGACTTGGCGGCCGCCAGCCTCAACCAAGCGGCGGTAGAGGCTGGTCTCTCTGCGGAACAGTATCGGCAAAAGATGCAACGACGCCAGCAGGTGCAGCGAGAACGATTAAGCCAGCGAACCCAGGAAAAGGGTTTGATTATTGTCCATACCGGCAACGGCAAGGGTAAAACTACCGCGGCCCTGGGAATGGTGCTGAGATCGCTGGGCCACGGTTTCCGGGTTGCCATCGTCCAATTCCTGAAGGGCGCCTGGGAACCGGCGGAAAAAGCTGTGCTGGAGCACTGGTCTGACCAGATTAGCTTTCATGCCCTGGGGGAGGGCTTTACCTGGGATACCCAGGACCGCGATCGCGACACCGAAACTGCCCAGCAGGCCTGGGCTACTGCCCTCACCTACCTGCGGGACCCCAACTACCAACTGGTGTTATTGGACGAGGTCAATGTTGCCCTGAAGCACGGTTTCCTCAGTCTCGAACAGGTGCTGCAGGGGCTGGCAGAGAAACCTGCCCACACCCATGTGGTGCTGACCGGGCGGGGCGCCCCCGCTGACCTGGTGGCGGCGGCGGACCTGGTGACGGAGATGACCTTGGTGAAACATCCCTTTCGGGAGCAGGGGGTCAAGGCCCAACCGGGAATTGAGTTTTAGCCGCTGAGGCCCTACTAACGGTGACCCAACAGACCCAAGAACTGATCCTGGCCGGTCACACCCTGCTCCTGCTGCCCCAACGGGCGGTTTACATTGACAGCCTCAGGGCCTTGCTGGTGTCGGACCTGCACCTGGGCAAGGCGGAGACTTTTCAGCGCCACGGTTTGCCCATCCCTCGCCAGGTCAACCAAGCCACCCTGGACCGCCTCCAGGCCCTCTGTGACACCTATCGCCCCCAGAGCCTCTGGGTCCTGGGGGATTTGTTCCACAGCGCCGCCGCCCATGACGATGGGATACTGCAAGAATGGCAGACCTTTCTAGAGGGGGCGGAGGTCAGGGCTGAAGTGGTGCTGGGCAACCACGATCGCCCCCTGGCCAGGCGACTCAGCCAGTTACCCGGCACCTGCCACCCCCAGTCGGTGGTGGTGGAAAACCTTTGCCTTAGCCATACTCCCCCAGCCCAACCCGATCAGCCTACCCTCTGCGGCCACACCCATCCCTGTTTGCGATTAGGAGGGCGGGGCGATCGCCTGCGCCTGCCCTGCTTCCACTGGCAGCCCCAGGAAAACTGCCTGACCCTGCCGGCCTTTGGAGAGTTCACCGGTGGCCACCCCATCGACCTGGCGGCGGGGGAAGTGGCCTACGTGGTGGCGGAGGATGCGGTGGTGGCCGTTGCGGGTCAACCTAGGGATAGACGACAGCAAGGCCAGAGAAAGCCGTGACTCAGCCCTATTCCCACTCGATCGTCCCAGGGGGCTTGGAGGTAATATCGTACACCACCCGATTCACCCCCGCCACCTCGTTGACAATCCGGTTAGAGAGGGTTTCTAGCAACTCGTAGGGCACCCGCGACCAGTCAGCGGTCATACCATCCTCGCTGCTTACCAGGCGCAGCACAATTGGGTAGGCGTAGGTGCGCTGATCCCCCATTACCCCCACACTGCGCACCGGTAACAGCACCGCAAAGGCCTGCCAGAACTCGTGGTAGAGCCCCTGTTTACTGATTTCATCCCGGACAATGTAGTCGGCATTGCGAAGAATTTCCAGGCGCTCCTCCGTCACCTCCCCAAGGATGCGAATGGCTAACCCAGGCCCTGGAAAGGGGTGACGCCGCACAATTTCCTCCGGCAGACCGATGGCTAGGCCCACCTTGCGAACCTCGTCTTTAAATAGCTTCCGCAGGGGCTCCACCAGCTTAAACTGCAGGTCCTTAGGCAGGCCGCCGACGTTGTGGTGACTCTTAATTTTCACCGCCACCCGTTCTCCAGTCTTAGGATCCACGTTAGTGTCTGCTGACTCGATCACATCTGGGTAGAGGGTACCCTGGGCCAGGTAGTCAAAGGGGCCCAGCCGTTTAGACTCCTCTTCAAATACCCGAATAAATTCATGGCCGATGCGCTTGCGCTTCTCCTCCGGATCCGTAATTCCCTGAATCCTTGTTAAGAAGCGTTCCTGGGCTCGGATGTGGTGCACAGGAATATGGAACTGTTTCTGAAATAGCTGCACCAGGCGCTCCGGTTCCTCCTTGCGCATAAAGCCCTGGTCGATGAACATGCAGGTAAGCTGGTCACCGATCGCCTCATGAAGCAAAAAGGCCAGGGTAGAGGAATCCACCCCACCGGATAGGGCCAGTAGCACCCGCCGATCCCCCACCCGGGCCCGCACCTCCCGGATGGCCCCCTCCACGAAGGCGGCAGTGGTCCAGGTGGGCTGACAGTCACAGATGTGGTACACAAAGTTGCGAATCAGGGCAATCCCCCCCCGGGAATGGACCACCTCCGGGTGAAACTGTACCCCATAGAGGTGGCGACCATGGTGGGCAATGGCGGCGCAGGGGGTATTGTCCGTATGGGCTAGCACCTCAAATCCGGGGGGCAGTTGGGTGACCGAGTCGCCATGGCTCATCCACATGGTGCTGCCGGGCTCCACGTTGGTCAGCAGATCGGTGGGGTCATCAATCAAGAGGGCCGCCTTACCGTATTCTCCCCGATCGGCCCGATCCACCTGGCCCCCCAACTGCTGCACCATCAACTGCATGCCGTAGCATACCCCCAGGATGGGAATGCCCAGGGACCAAATGCCGGGATCACAGTGGGGAGCCCTGGCATCGTAAACGGAACTGGGCCCACCGGAGAGAATGATGCCCTTGGGGTTGAGCTGTTTAAGCTGTTCCACACTGGTCCGGTAGGATAGCACCTCCGAGTAGACCTCCGTTTCCCGAATGCGGCGGGCAATCAGTTCCGAATACTGGGAACCGAAGTCGAGGATGATCAGCATTTGGCGGTTGATTTCTGGCAGCACATCCTGGTCAAGGGGGTTAAGAGGCTGGGTTTGGAGAGACACGGGTTAATCCTCAGGAGTAATAACGGGGGAAGGGAGTGAACTGGGGGGCTGGACCGATCTTCTATCCATCCTCGAACCGAAAGGCAGCTATGGTGTTGATGTGCTTCTACGGAGGCTATCGGCTATCAAACACAACCCAAGGGGTTGAAGACAATAGCCCTAGGGCCCTAAGGGAAAACGTTGGTGAGTCAGGGGGTGACCACTGGAGAAGGATAGGGGATGCCGAAGGAGACCAGACTAATTCAGGTACTTTAAAAAACTTTCCAGGGGTTTTTGGCAAGTATCTCCCAGGCTAAGGATTTTTTAAATAAATAAATTATAAAAAAAATTTGCTATGGCAGTTCCTGAGCGCACCTGAACGCATTAGATACACCTCAACTGAGTAAGAACCACTCAGTTAATACTAGACCACGGGTCAGCACATCTTTTGGAACTGATGAGTCCGACTCGTGTCGAATAAATTTGGGCATCCTGGATGCTGTCCCGACATAGCAATAGAGAGGCAACACTATGGTAGAAACTGGTACTCAGCGACGTAAATTCGGCAATCCTTCAAGAGGAGGTCACAATTCAGGTGTCAGCAGTCAGGAGCCAAGAGAATTGGGTAGATTTATACCAGAGTTTGCTAGGACTTTCCGTTGACTTGTCAAACAACTTCTAAAGCTTAATTACCTTCAATAGCTAACTTCAACTGTCGGCAAAACTCACCTACCTTTGCCAGAGCCTGATCAGCTGGGGCCTCTGACAGTCGCTTAACAAAGGCACTACCGACGATCACCGCATCGGCACCCCAGTCCCTCAGTTGGGCGACCTGGTCAGGGCCAGAGACACCAAAGCCAACCCCAATGGGTTTGTCAGTGGTCTGCCGAAGTTCCGTTAACAGGTCCTTAACCCGGCTCTGCAATTCCTGACGCATGCCGGTGACACCAGTAACACTCACCAGATAGATAAACCCCTGGGCTTGGGCAGCGATCGCCTCAATACGCTGCCTCGAGGAGGTGGGGGCCACTAATAGAGTCACCTCAACTCCGACCCGGTTGGCGGCCGTCAGTAACTCACCCATTTCCTCTAGGGGGAGATCAGGCACCACCAACCCCGCCACCCCCGCCGCCGCAATATCGGCCATAAAGGTTTCAATGCCACGGTTGAGGATCGGATTGTAATAAGTAAATAAGATTAGGGGTGCCTGGATTTGAGGACTAACGGTTTTAACCAGGTCCAACACCCGATCCAGAGTAACCCCCTGGGCCAGGGCCCGGGTAGCAGCAGCCTGAATCACTGGGCCGTCTGCTAAGGGGTCGGAGTAGGGAACCCCCAACTCAATCAGATCAGCACCGCTGCGATCCAGGGTGAGAAGGGCAGCAGCTGTGGTCTCAAGATCAGGATCGCCGGCAGTAATAAAAGGAATTAATGCACAGGGCTGACCCTGCCCCTCGGGAAAATTAGGTTGTCGCAGGGATTTGAACTTACGGGAAACTTTGGCCATAACCTTGGGTGGTGACTAACTCGAAGAGGATGGAGAATCAGTCTCCAAACGTTGCTGCAGGGTAGCCAGTTCCTCTGGGCTGAGTTCTTCTAACCGCTTTTCTAACACCGCTGACTCGTAGGCATCTAACTGTTCATTCAAGGTCATTCTGTGGGTGACCACCCGAAATAAGTAGGTAAAGAGCCAGGCCAATAGCCCAGCCACCATGGCCACCTGACTCCAAATCCCAGCCTGAATACCATCTAACCCCAGGGCCTGAAGTACTAAAAATAGCGCTCCCCCTGCCAGGAAAACCCCCAGACCCAATCCTAAAACATCAATCCGTCGCATCCTGGCTGACCAATCTCAACGGGATTGGGGACGAAAGTTCAAGAAGGGACTGAATACCAGGACCCCAGGGAAAAACACAAACATGGTGGCGTAGAGCAGGGTGCGTTCCACAGAGCCTGCGGTATGCCAACGGCTGCGCAGATATAGCAACAAGGCCAGGGGTATAGCCACTAAATATACCCCCGCCAGCCCCGCGTAGAGGCCAAGGACAATGATGACGTCTTGGGAAATTGCCAGGTTGGCCATGGATGCCGCCTATAGGTCGGTTGAGTAATCAACGGCAAGAAGATAACCATTACATTGGATTACCCATGGCCGTTGTTTATAACCATAATCTCAAATATTGTAGCTTTGTCCGGTTAGGCCGTCGAGTACTTCGTCGACCTAACCCCGACTCTGACAGTTATCAGTGACCCGCAGATCTCCCTTAAGGGCCCGTTCAAACAACTTAGACAACACAATTTTATACAAATGGTTGCAATCAACTCCGGTTAGTGGTGGAATGAAGTTCCATGCTGCCCCGTAAACTGAATGGGTTATCTGGGGTGGCTTCTGGGGGCGTGGCGGAATGGTAGACGCTGCGGACTTAGAAAACTGAGCCTTGGTGGAGAAATCCACCAAGTGAATGCTCTCAAACTCAGGGAAACCTAACTCTAGGGCTAGCCGATACAGGCTGGGGCTGAAACCCAAGGTCTAGACAAGGCAATCCTGAGCCAAGCCGGTTAAGTCCTCTTGATCGGAAGGTGCAGAGGCCCGACGGGAGCTACCCTAACGTCAAGACGAGGGTAAAGGGAGGGTCCGACTCTCAAGGCCAGGGCAGTTATGACTGCCTTGAGCTGCAGTGAAAACTGTGGGAGAGTGAAAATCCGTTGACCATAGCGGTCGTGAGGGTTCAAGTCCCTCCGCCCCCATACCAGCTTGTTACTTCTATGGATTCAGTGATCTGGTTAGATGCAATCAGGATGTTCCTTTCTCAGGTCTGCGACATATGGCTGAGTCAAGACATTCTATCCAGGTTATTTTTCTTGTGCTAGTTTATACTTAATTTTACTTAGTTTAAGAACAATGAATAATTCAATGGTGATTTGTGACCTGATTCAAAGGATATATCCAATCTATAAATGAGTGAAGTGATTGATCCAGGTTAGTCAAGGGTGCAGGCCCTGTTGGCGACTACCGGCTAGGCCTGCAAAGATAGCCTTCCAGGCTACAACTGGAAGGTAAATCCAAAAACAGTCCTAATGCCGATTTGTAGTTGACCTCCGCCCCAATAAATCACTTGCTGGTTAAGAACATCCTAGGTGCCGCTGCTTTATGACAGGTGACAGTACCCTCAGCTACCGTTCCATCAAGTTGAAGCCCAGGGCTTTTTCTCCCGATATGAACCTAGCCCAGGCTCAACAGGTGGTTTACGATTTCTTGCTAGATATTGTTAAGGTTTGGCCTCCCGAGGATGTACTCGAGGAGTTTCGCCATTTATTTATTCATCATACCGAATCCATTAGTTCCCAAACCATTCCCGCTCTTCACCTGATCCTATTTGCTAATGATGAAGTGGAGTTTCGCAACACCCTCAAGCGCTGTTGCTACATCTTGATAAATAATTGGGAGTTATCTCGACAGTTTGAGCCTATTCAGGCTCTGGTAGCTCTGTTTGCTGACCCATTGCTGCAGCGTCGAACCCTATCCCCTACCCTAAAACGACTACGGAAGTGGCTATGTAGTTTTGCAGACGGTCAGGACTTTCAGGATTTAAAGTTGTTTGCAGCTCGGTTCTCCGAAGAGCGTACCCTAAATCGGCCAGGAGAATGGGCTAGCCGTTATACATCTTACCTGCTGGTACCTCAGTATGTGGATGAAACCAATCCCATTGAGCAACGGGAGGCCGCCAAGACCCTGTCCCGCCGACTAAGGGACAAATTTAAATTTGATTTGGCAATGTATACAGCCCATGCCCAATCCCTCGCTCCATCTCATCGATCGTTACAAAATCCCACCACGCTTGGCGATGGGGTGCTGCGTCTAATCAAGGCGATCGTGGCTAAACGAGGTGACTTTAGCTACAGGAATCTGTCTCGACTGTTTTTAGAGCAAATCCACGGGGGTACTTACCTCAGCTTCAAGGCGAGCTTAACCAAATACCTGCTCTATACCGTCAGGAGTAATCCTATTTCCCAGCAAATTGAGAGTTACCTTGAGGCCAGGCTCACCAGTCTTTACACCGAGCACGATGCCGATCCTCTCGATTCCTCCCTGCTGTTACGTACCTGTAACCGCATGATTGATTGTTTAATGACAGAAAACCAGGAGATGCCCTCTCCCCTTTTTACCCTGGTGCTATCCCAGGGCAACTGCCTCACCCTGGCCATCATTTTGTTGAAGCTGATTTTGATTTCTCGTTATTCCCATCTCTACCTGGAGGTACGGATAGCCGATCTAATTCGTTACTATGAGGCATTTCCCCGCGAAGAATGCCAGTGGGTGATCAACTTTCTGGAGGTATTTCAAGTCACCTTTGCTATTTGTGCCGATAACATAGAATACAACCTGGTAAAGGTTGAGAACGCTAGTTCTACGGCTAGTCAAGAGGGGGTAGATGGAGATGATCTGGCGGCTTTCCGAATTTTCTCCCAAATAATCACCCCCCTTCGGTCCCAGTCTGACGGCCCCCCTTCCCTACCCATTGATGCTTGAGGGAAACCCAGTGGTCTATCCACCTACGGTTAATCGACAATTTTATGCATCAGAGGATGAGACCGATGCCGAGCGAGGTCAGGGGCCTGCCTTCAACTATTCCCAAACACAGGATCCTCAGAGGGTGACGTCCCATCCTACTAGGGTTGACACCCCTGAACAGCGATGGCAACTCCCCAATCTTGATCCAGGGGTGGTTGACCCGTTAGTCCCCCTGACTGGCCTGTCTCCCCTACTTGTACAGGTACTAGTACAACGGGGTCTAGTTAATGCAGACCTGATTGGAGAATTTCTAAATCCCGAACAGCAACGGCTGCCCTCCCCCCTGACGGAATTCCCAGACCTGGCCAGTGGTCTTGAGCTCTTAGTGGAGATGATTCAAACCCAGGGTCAGATTGCCATCTGCGGTGACTATGATGCCGATGGTATGACCAGTACGGCCCTGCTGCTGCGGGCTCTGCGCTCCCTGGGAGGACGGGTAGATTACACCATTCCGAGCCGGATGCAGGAGGGATATGGCCTTAACCTGCGCATGGTAGAAGAGTGCTATGCCGCAGGGGTGAGGTTAATCCTGACGGTGGATAACGGTATTGCCGCCTACGAGCCCATTGAAAGGGCCCGCAAGCTAGGGGTGGCGGTGATCATCACCGACCACCATGATTTGCCGGCTCGGTTACCCCCCGCCAACGCCATTCTCAATCCCAAGTTATTGCCCCCGAGTTCCCCCTATTACGGGGTGGCGGGGGTGGGGGTGGCCTATATCCTGGCGGTCTGTTTAGCCCAGACCCTGGGCCATACCCAGGATCTAACCGCTCCCCTTTTGGAGCTCTTTACCCTGGGTACTATTGCTGATCTGGCCCCCCTGATTGGGGTGAACCGCCGCTGGGTACGCCGAGGGTTGGCCCTGCTACCTAGATCGCGAATCCTGGGAATTCAGGCCCTGATTGAGGTGGCCGGGCTGGCGGATCAAAGTAAACCTCTCAAGCCTGAACACATTGGCTTCCGTCTAGGCCCCCGCATCAATGCCGTTGGTCGCCTCAGTGACCCCCAGATCGTGATTGACCTGTTGACCACCGATGACGTCGATAGGGCCCTGAGCCGAGCCCTAGAGTGTGAGCAAATTAACACCCAGCGCCAGGAACTCTGCCTGGAAATTGAACAGGAGGCGGTGGCCTGGTGTGAACAGCAGCTGCAAACCGGGGCGGTGGATCTGGGACGGGATCGGGTCCTGCTGCTCGTCCAACCCCGCTGGCACCATGGGGTGATTGGCATTGTGGCCTCCCGCCTGGTGGAGCGCTACGGCGTACCGGTGTTTATTGCCACCTATGAGGATGACGAGGCCCAGTTAATTCGGGGGTCAGCCCGGGGTATCCCTGAGTTTGACGTCTTTGGCGCCCTGGAGAGCTGTGCCGATCTGCTGGAGAAATTTGGTGGCCATCGGGCTGCCGGCGGCTTTTCCTTTAGGGCCAAACATTTACGCCAGGTGCATAGCCGCCTGGTCAACTATGCGGGTCAACAACTCCACCCCAATTTACTCAAACCCCTGATCACCATCGATGCCCAGGCCCAACTTGGGGATCTGACCCAGGCGCTCTATGACCAGATTGATCAACTCCACCCCTGTGGTATCCAAAACCCTGACCCCGTCTTCTGGACCCCCAACCTGCAGGTGCTGGAACAACAGGTGGTAGGGCGCAACCGTGACCACTTGAAATTGGTCCTCCAGGATCGGCAGAGTCACCTCAGCATTAAGGCGATCGCCTGGCGCTGGGGGGACCGTTTCCCCCTACCAGCGGTGGTAGATGTGGCCTACAAGCTCAAACTGAACGAGTGGCAGGGGGCCACCAGTCTAGAACTGGAGCTGGTGGGCGTGCGATCTGCGATCGCCCCAGTTCCCCTTGGCATCAGCCCCGATCAGGTCAACCCCACCCCCCCTCCAGTCCCCAGCTTTGAGCTGCGGGAGGCCGCACCGAAAATACCTGCCCCCTCGCCCTCCGGCAGCATTGAGTTTACCTATAGCCAGCGCTGTTACTGGATTAGCCGCCAATCTCCCCAAGCTGGGGATCCGATCACCATCGGTAACCCCCAGGGGCAGACCCTACGGGCTGATCTCGAGGGGGCCCAGGGCTGGCTGGAGGGGGCCGGGGGCCTGACTACCCCCATCGACATCGGTGAACCCCACTACGCCAATCTGATTCAAGCAGCCCTGGCCGCCCTGCAGGTGGATCAGCTAACGGCTTTGCTGGTGGCCAAGGAGGCGGAATTGGCCACCAAAGAGCGCCAGATTCAGGCCTTGACAGCGCAACTGGCGGATCGTTCCCTGGCAAACCAGCCCTCTGCCCCCGGGCCAGTCAGGGCTAAACCGTCAGCCCCCCCGGCCCCCACCCCTTTACCGCCCCAGGTTCGCACCGCCCTGGGGGATCAGGTGTGGTTCTGTCTCAGCCCGGAGACCCAAGCAATCTTAGATCGGGCTTGGCCGTCTCAACATCAGCTGCAGGGGGGTGACCCCGAGGCCGACTATTCCCCCCCCGCCCTGGCCCTGGCGGAGGCCGTACGCCGGGAGGTGCTAGAACCCCTGATCGCCGGACTACAGGACCATACCCGGCAGCACCTTGATCCCGGATTGGTGGCCCTGGCCACCCACCTGGGGGAGGAGGCTGGCTTAGCCCATCTGCCCCTCTGGCTGCAGGAGTCCTGGCAGGGCATTTCGGCCAAGGCGATCACCGCCGCCCAGCAACCCCAGCGGGGTCTGCGCCAGAAAATGACTGCCACCACCTGGGTGAGGCCGGGGCTCCCCGTAACCGACCAGGAGCGTCGTCTCTTGGCAGAGTTCCTCCAGACCTGGGAGCATCCCCTGGCGGTCTGGTTGATCGGGGCCCAGGGGGAAGCCGCCACCTACCTGGCCCAAATTCACCAACTACACCAGGTTGCCCTGGAGCCGGATCGGGCCATGCCCCCCTGGCAATACCAACTTCTCTGCCAACTGGTGCTAGGGGCAGGGCGCAAACCGGGGCTGCTGCAAAAAGTATTTGGCGCCTAGGAAAGTAAGCGGTTCAGGCCATGACCTAACCCGGGGATTGCCGCTAAGATGGGAACGCTCCCTACCCTGCCCTACCATGTCCGTCACCGCCGTCCCCCGTGAAAAGCTCTACGAAGGCAAAGCCAAGATTATCTACAGCACCGATGATCCGGGGGTGTTGGTCACCTACTTTAAAGACGATGCCACCGCCTTCAACGCCCAGAAACGCGGGCAGATTACCGACAAGGGGAAAATTAACTGCGCCATTTCCACCTACCTATTTCAACGCCTGGAGGCAGCCGGAGTAGGGACCCATTGGCTGGCTACCCCTGGAGATCGCCAGATGGTGGTCAAGGCCCTGACCATTATTCCCCTGGAAGTGGTAGTGCGCAATCGGGCTGCGGGCAGTCTGTGTCGCCAGACTGGCCTACCCCTGGGACAAGTCCTGGACCCGCCTCTGGTGGAGTTTTATTACAAAAATGACGATCTGGGAGATCCCCTCCTCACCCTGGATCGCCTAGGGGTGATGGGCCTGGCCAGCCCCAGTCAGGTTGCCTATTTAGACGAAAAGGCCCGCCAAATCAACCAAATTCTGACGGTGTTTTTTGCCGACTGTGCCATTACCCTGGTAGATTTCAAACTTGAGTTTGGTCTGGATGCCCAGCAGCAGATACTGCTGGGGGATGAAATCAGCCCGGATACCTGTCGTCTTTGGGACCAAACCAACCAGGACGAGCAGCAACGGGTGATGGATAAGGACCGCTTCCGTCAGGATCTGGGCCAGGTAGAACAGGCCTACCAGCTTGTGCTAGAACGGGTAGCGGCACAGTCTAGCAAGAATTAAGGCGATCATGCGGTAGAATTTGTCGGAATTGTTGCAGGTTCACCTCCCTGGCCAGGCTGGTAGTCTGATCGGTATCAGGGGTGGCCGCGATGGGTGGGTGTTACTAATTTTAGGTAGGCTTGGATGCGGCTATCTCCTCAGTTTTTAGTGATTTTAGCGACCTCCGGGGTAATCGGACTAGGGCCAGGGGCCACCGCCACCCGTGCCAATCCGGCTCCAGTCCCCCCGTCTCAGGCGGCTGAGACTAGACCAACCGGGGTGGATGCCCTGGTCTCCCCAGTCGGGGCGGAGGCTCTGGTCTCAACCCCAGCTTCATCCCAGGCCTCTGTCACCCCAATCCCCGAGGGTCCCCTGCTGAGTGGGGCCCGCTCTGTCTCTAACCTGGTCCCCCGCTCCCCATCCCTACCTTCAGACCTGCAGGCGGTGGTTCGCCAGTATCAGCCCACCCTTCCAAAGGTTGATGCTTCCCTTGGAGAAGAGGGGAGCCTCCAGTCTAACCAATCCCAACCCTCCCTAGAACCGCAGGCAGAGCAGGGGACCATCGCCCAATCTACCCCCGGTCCTCGTCAAATTTCTCCGGAGGAAGCCCAGGAAATTCTCCAACGGGCGGTGGAACGCCGGCAAGGAACTGAAGCAGAAACCCCCGAGACGTCCCCAGTTCCCACCCAGACCGAGGCGACCCCCACCCCCCCTGAACCTGCCCCAACTGCCCAACCGGAACCAGAGCCCGAACCCCGAGTGTTGGTGGCCGAAGTCCTGGTGAAGGCGCCAACCGGTGACCTGGCCCCCGACCTACAGGATTTAGTCTATAGCGTGGTGCAAACCCGGGCTGGCCGCACCACTACCCGCAGCCAATTACAGGAGGATATCAACGCTATTTTTGCCACCGGCTTCTTTGCCGATGTGGAAGCCCAACCGATAGATACGGACCTGGGGGTGCAGGTTAACTTTATCGTCCAACCCAACCCGGTGCTAACGGATGTGCGACTGGTGGGCAATGAGGTCCTCCCCCAGACGGAGGCGGATCGGATTTTCGCCGATCAAAAGGGCAAAATCATTAACCTGCTAGATTTCCAAAATGGCATCCTGGCGATCAATCAGTGGTACCAGGACAACGGCTACGTGCTGGGGCAGGTGGTGGCCTCCCCCCAGGTGGCGGAGGATGGGGTGGTCACCCTGGAGGTGGCGGAGGGCGTGATTGAAAGCATCGAGGTGCGTTTCTTTAACGACCAGGGTGAGTCCGTTGACGAGCAGGGCGAACCTCTGCGGGGCTATACCCACGAATACATCATTACCCGGGAGTTCCAAACCCAACCGGGGGATGTGTTTAATCAAGCCCAGATCGAGCGGGATTTTCAACGGGTGTTTGGCCTCCAGATCTTTGAAGACGTCACCCCCGGACTGGAACCGGGTAGTCAAAACCCCCGTAAGGTGAAGGTGATTGTCAATGTGACGGAGCGCAGTACGGGCTCCGTCGCCGCCGGATTGGGCTTTAACTTTACCGGCGATATCTTCGGCACCGTCAGTTACCGCCAGGACAACTTTGGGGGAAATAACCAAAAACTGACCGCCGAGGCCCAGGTCAGTACCCGCGACCTGCTGTTTGATGTCTCCTTTACCGATCCCTGGATTGCTGGTGATCCCTTCCGCACCTCCTACACCGCCACCACCTTTGCCCGTCGGGCCATCAACCTTAACTTTGATGGGGGGCCCAATGAAATCAACCTGAGTAACGGCGATCGGGTGCGGATTCGTCGCCTGGGGGGTGGGATCACCTTCAGTCGTCCCCTGGATAACGGTTGGACCGTCGCAGTCGGTACCCTGGCCCAAAATGTCTCCGCCCGGGATGGCAGTGGGGATCTATTTACCACCGACGCGGCTGGTAACCCCTTGACCGCCAGTGACACCGGCGTAGATGATTTGTGGACCATACCCCTGAGTGCCACCTGGGACCAGCGAAACGACAGCTTTAACCCCACCAGCGGTGGTATTCTGCGCCTGACCTCCGAGCAATCCATCCCCGTGGGGCGGGGTAGTATTCTCATGAATCGGCTGCGAGCCAGTTACAGCCATTATATTCCCCTGCGCCTGATTAACTTTACCGATGGACCCCAGGCCCTGGCCTTCAACTTTCAATTGGGTACGATTCTGGGTGATGTGCCCCCCTACGACGCCTTTTCCCTGGGGGGGACCAACTCTATCCGGGGCTACGATGAAGGGGAAACTGGTAGTGGGCGTAGCTATGCCCAGCTGACGGCGGAATATCGCTTCCCCATTTTTTCCTTTCTCGGCATGGCGCTCTTCTTTGACGCCGGTTCTGACCTGGGTAGTGGTGGGGCCGTACCCGGAGCCCCGGGCCCCTCCCGGGGTAAACCTGGCAGTGGGTTTGGCTACGGTGCCGGGGTGCGGGTGCAAACCCCCCTGGGACCTCTGCGGATTGACTATGGTTTTAATGATGAAGGGCAAGGACGTCTACACTTCGGCATTGGGGAGCGCTTCTAATGACCACTCATCCCGTTACGGTGTCTAATCCGCCCACACCCCTGGGGAGGGTTCCTGATCCTGCCCCGGTGCAACAAACCCTGGCGGAGATCGCCACTGCCCAAGGCATTGGTCTGCACTCTGGTGAAACAGTGGGGATCAGGCTTTGTCCCGCCCCGGAGGGTCAGGGTCGCTATTTCGTCCGTACGGATTTACCTGGCCAGCCCGCCATTCCCGCTGCCCTGGCCACCGTGGATCAAACCCTTTTGTCCACTGAGCTGCGCCAGGGTGATGCCACCGTCCGGACGGTGGAGCATTTATTAGCGGCCCTGGTCAGTTTTGGCATTGATAACGCTCGCCTGGAGGTGGATGGGCCTGAAGTTCCCCTCCTGGATGGGTCAGCTTCGGGCTGGGTGGAGGCGATTCAGGCGGCGGGGGTACAGGCTCAAACCCAGCCGCGATCGCCCCTGCGCCTGCAACGGCCAGTTTCCCTGCAGTGGGAGGATGCCTGGATAGCTGCCTTCCCCGCCGATCGCTGCCGCCTCACCTACGGCATTGACTTTGACCTGCCCGCCATTGGCGAGCAGTGGTTTAGCTGGCAGCCCAACCCCCTGAGCCCTAAGGATTTTGCCACCGCCCTCGCCCCCGCCCGTACCTTTGGCCTGGCCCACCAAATTGACTACCTGCGTAGCCAGGGGTTGATTCGGGGGGGCAGCCTGGAGAATGCGCTGGTTTGTGGTCCGGAGGGCTGGCTGAACCCGCCCCTGCGCTTTGAAAATGAACCGGTGCGCCACAAACTTTTGGATTTAGTGGGTGACCTGAGTTTACTGGGGGTACTACCCCAGGCCCACGTAGTGGCCTACCGGGCTAGCCATCGGTTACACGTCGGCCTGGCCCAAGAAATTGCCCAAACCATGATTGACCACTCCCAGGAGACCGTATAGTGGCACAATCAATACATTGAGATCATGGGCAGGGTTAGTTCCTTGCCCTGTCACCACCGCCCAGGCGGTGACAAGGTCTTGACCGTCAGCAGCCCGGGCCGATTAGAACCGTCGCTACGGTAAGTTAGTAGGCGTAATTCGGACTCAGCCTTTGACTTGATCAGTTGACTCAACTATATAAGCGTTTTGAGCAACGCCACACCTTCTCCTGTCTCGCGTGTAGCCAGGATTTAGCCTAGGGGAGCCATAAGCCGATTGTGATTAATCTAACCTCATCAAATCCCGTGACCTCGGAGATCAGCCCTAACCCGACTGACCAGGACTCTGCCCTCACCCCTCCTGCCCCGGAGACCATCCATTACTCCGCCGAGCAGATCTACAGCTTGCTTCCCCATCGCTATCCCTTTGCTCTGGTGGATCGGATTACGGAATATATCCCTGGCAAACAGGCTACGGGCATTAAAAATGTCAGCTTTAACGAACCTCACTTTCAGGGCCACTTCCCCGGTCGGCCGATTATGCCCGGAGTGTTAATTGTGGAGGCTATGGCCCAGGTGGGTGGAGTGGTGCTCAGTCAAATACCCGGGGTTAACGGTCTGTGCGTATTTGCCGGCATTGATAAGGTGCGGTTCCGTCGCCCTGTAGTTCCCGGTGATCAATTGATCATGACCGTTGAGTTATTGGCGATTAAGCGCCTGCGCTTTGGCAAAATGCAAGGGCGTGCCGAAGTAGAGGGTCAACTGGTCTGCGAAGGGGATCTGATATTCTCCGTGGTTGATGCCCCCTCCACCCCTGGCTAGAGACCGGCCAAAGTCTGGACTTACCCCCTGCTCCCCATAACTCACTGTGCATCCATTTCCATCCCTGGCTTGCGGAGGCAACCCCTTGACTACTACTCTGATTCACCCCACAGCGGTTATCCACAGCGGTGCTCAACTCCATCCGACGGTTCAGGTGGGTCCCTACGCAGTCATTGGGGAGCGGGTCACCATTGGGGCGGGTACCCAGATTGGGGCCCATGTGGTGATCGATGGTCAGACCAGCATCGGTGCCAAAAATCGCATTTTCCCCGGCACCGCCATTGGCCTGGAACCCCAGGATCTTAAGTACGATGGTTCCATTAGTCGGGTTGATATTGGTGATCACAACCTGATCCGGGAAGGGGTAACCATTAACCGGGCCACCAATGCTGGCGAATCCACCCGGGTGGGTGACTATAATCTGTTGATGGCCTACTCCCATGTGGCTCATAATTGCGTAATCGAAGACCAGGTGGTGGTGGCTAATTCCGTGGCCCTGGCGGGCCATGTCTGGGTCGAGTCCTGGGCTCGGATTAGCGGATTGGTGGGGGTGCACCAGTTTGTCCACATTGGTCGCTATGCCTATATTGGTGGCCTTAGTCGTATTGATCGGGATGTGCCCCCCTTCACCATGGTGAACGGTAACCCCGCCCAGGTGCGGGGGTTAAACCAGGTGGGGTTACAGCGGGCTGGGCTGGCATCCCAGCACCAGGGAGAGAATTATCGCCAACTCAAGCAGGCCTATCGCCTGGTCTATCGCTCCGATCAGACCTTTGCCGATGCCCTGGAGCAGTTAAGTCAGTGGCCCGATAACCAGCTAGTCAGCCACTTCCGGGGGTTTCTGTTAGCCTCCTCCCAGCATCCCCAGCGTCGCGGTCCCCTACCGGCCCGCTCCCACCGTAGTTATCTCAGTGGCGAGGGGGACTAAACCAGGGTATGGAGCGTGCCATGGTGTCCTCCGGCAGAAAGCGGATTTTTATCAGTACCGGTGAGGTCTCTGGGGATTTGCAGGCAGCCCTGCTGACCACCGCCCTGCAGGAGGTGGCCCGCGATCGCCATCTAGACCTGGAAATTGTGGCCTTGGCCGGGCCCCGCACCGCCGCCGCCGGGGCCATCCTGCTGGGCAATACCCTAACCATTAGCTCGGTGGGGCTGTTTGAGGCGCTACCCTACCTGTTGCCCGCCCTACAGTTGCAACGGCAGACTCGCCGTTGGCTGGCGGAGTATCCCCCGAATCTGGTGGTGCTGATCGACTATATGAACCCCAACATGGTGTTGGGTAGCTACGTGAAGCACCACCATCCCCAACTACCGGTGGTGTACTACATTGCTCCCCAGCAGTGGGTGTGGGCTTTTTCTGAAAAAGATACCCGGCGATTGGTGCGCTGTAGCGATCGCATGGTGGCGATTTTCCAGGCAGAGGCCGATTACTACCGCGACTTTGGTGCCCAGGTGACCTGGGTGGGCCACCCCCTGGTGGACCGCTACCCCACCCCCCCAGACCGGGGGCAGGCCCGCCAGCGGCTTGGCCTCAGCCCCGACCAACCGGTGGTCACCCTCTTACCCGCCTCCCGTCGGCAGGAGGTGAAGTACCTGATGCCGGTGTTTCTGGCTGCCGCTCAGGAGTTACAGCGCCAATGTCCCGACCTATTTTTCCTGATGCCGGTCTCCTCTCCCACCCTACAATTCAGCTTTGAACAGGGACTGGCCCAGTCAGGGCTGCGGGGCCGCATCGTCACCGACCACACCAGCGATGCCATCGCCGCCGCCGACGTGGCGATTACCAAATCTGGCACCGCTAACCTGGAAATCGCCCTGATGCAGGTGCCCCAGGTGGTGGCCTATCGCCTCAACCCCCTCAGCGCCTGGATTGGCCATTATCTACTGAAATTTGACGTGCCCTTTGTGTCACCGGTGAATTTGGCGGTGGATCGGGGGCTGGTGCCGGAGTTTCTGCAATGGCAGGCCACCCCTGGGGCGATCGCCAGCGCCGCCCTAGACCTGCTGCAAAACCCCCAAAGTCGGGAAACCATGCTAGCGGGCTACCAAACCATGCGGCAAAATCTGGGGGAACCCGGAGTTTGCCACCGCGCCGCCACCATAATTTTGAACTGTCTAGAAGGTCAAGGACAGTTCTAACCCCACTCATCTGCCATAGCTTTAACCCCTAGCTCTGGATCTCGGTGCAAGGCAAATGGGATCGTGATTTTATTCTTCTAACTAAACTGATGACTGCGTAGAATGGCTGGCATTGGCTTCCAAGGTAGCCATAGGGGCAAACTAGGGAGTATTATGAACAACTGTTGCCATTCGACTAGAAACTTAACAAAGGAGTGTTTCCTGTGAACCAGAGCCCTAGCCTTGCCGATGGTGCAAACCCGGTGGTCATGACCAGGCCTATTCGCCTATCCCTGATCAAAATGGCCGGTTGGGTCACCCTCGCGAGCTGGGTAGCTTGCTTAACCCCAGTTGCCCAGGCAGCGACGGTAGCCTCCCCTGAGCTCAGTCCCTGGGTGGGTCAGGAGGCTGAGAGGGCATCTGATTCTCCCCTGTGGATAGCCCAAACCAGCAACCTCAGCTCCGCCCAACAAGATCGCTTGAATGATCTACTGCGACAGGGGCAGGCCCGGGTGAACGCCAAGGACTACGGAGCAGCGATTGCTATTTATCAACAGGCGGCCCAAATCGATCCGCAGCAACCCCGGATCTTTTCTGGTATGGCTTACCTCTATCTCCAGCAGGAAAAATACCCCGAAGCGATCGCCGCCTACCGCCAGGCTCTCGCCCTGGACCCTAACAATTTGACCTTCCGCTATGGCCTTGCCCAGAGCTTTTACGGCAATGGTGAAGAGGGCGAGGCCATGGCCGTTTATCAAGATATCCTCAGCCGTCATCCCAGGGAGGTCAATGCCTACCTGGGGATGGCTAATCTACAGATCAAAGCCGGAGATGATAGCGGTGCCACGGCCACCTACGAACGCCTGCTGCAGGTAGCTCCCAGTAATGCTCAAGCCTACGAGGCCCTGGCCAATCTGTTTAGCCAACAGGGGGACTATCAGCAGGCCCTGACCTACCTCATCCAGGGGTTGCAGGCCAACCCTAAGCAAGACCGCCTATACCTGCGGGCCGCTAGCCTGCAGTTACTTCTGAATGACCCCAGCGCGGCCCAGGAGAATTTACGCCGAGTCCTGGCCCTGAATCCTGACCATGCCGAGGCCAATTACCAGATGGGCTATCTGCTTTATCAAGCCAATGATCGGGAGGCTGCCCTTACCTATCTGCTTAAGGCGGTACAGAGTAATCCTGACCTGGTGGCGGCCCATGCTCTCCTGGGGGAACTGCTGCTGGAGCGTCAGCAGTATCTCCGGGCCGCCGTTTCCTATCGTAAGGTGGCTGAGGCTAATCCCAATGATCCCGCCATTCTCTATAACCTGGGACTGGCCCTCTGGGGTCAGGAGCTATCTCCCCAGGCCCGGTCTAATATCGAGCTGGCCATCCTGTTCTATGAGCGCCAGGGAGATGACGCTGGGGCTGATCGGGCCCGGGAGTTAATTAACTTGATGAGTCAAAATTAGCCGCTGTCACTGCCCTGGTAAGCCGATCCTAGGCTGAGGGATGGGCCTAATCCCCAAGCCGCTGGCTCAACATCTCCAGGAACTGTCCTAGTTGAACGAGCCGCGCCTCGATCTGTTGCTGGCGCTGCTGCTGGGTTATTGCTTGCCGACTACTCCGCCAAAAGGTGACATCCACCTCCAGCAACCGTAGGGAACGATTAATTTCAGTCAGGATGGGCTGCAGAGCTGAGTCAGCCTTGGCTTCCAGGGGTAAAACCTGGCTTTGGAAACCTTGGTGCAGAGCTAGGACCTGCAGGTACAGGTCGGTCTCCCCAGGGGGGGAGGACTGGGTTAGGTGATGACAGTGGGTTAACTGCGATCTCAGGGCAGCAAATCGATCCATGGGTCCTATTCCTCAGGTTTTAAGCAGCAGGGGAGAGTATAGCTTTGGCCAGAACCCCCAGGACAGGATTGATCGGTCAAAGCAATTGCTGGCCAGACTTTCTGGCTCGCCTCTGCTCCTTACAAGTGGCTACGGCTATACTTTAATGATTTCAAATCATAGAATCTGACCCAGTGTAACGGATTATTTGATAGAATCAAATCTATAGGGAATTTTGAGCGCCCATAGGGAGGCAGAAGGTTGATCCACGCCACACTTCACCAACTTAAAGTGTTTGAGGCCACAGCTCGCCATGGTAGCTTTACCCGTGCCGCTGAGGAGCTGTATTTGACCCAGCCAACGGTTTCGATCCAGGTCAAGCAACTGACTAAGGCGGTGGGGCTGCCCCTGTTTGAGCAGATTGGTAAGCGGCTCTACCTGACCCAGGCCGGCCAAAAACTTCTGGAAACCTGTCAGGAAATCTTCGGCGGGCTGGATCAATTCGAGATGGCCATCTCTGACCTGAAGGGGCTGAAACAGGGCCAGCTGCGTCTGGCGGTGATTACCACGGCAAAATACTTCGTCCCTCGCCTACTGGGGCCCTTTTGCCAGCGATTCCCGGGCATTGATATCTCCCTAAAGGTGACCAATCACCAGCACATCCAGGAGCGCATGGCCAACAATGACGATGATCTCTACGTTATCAGTTCGCCCCCCGATCAGCCTGACCTAAAGATCTATCCCTTTTTAGAAAACCCCCTGGTGGTGATTGGCCCTAAGGATCACCCCCTGGTTGGTAAAGCCAATTTGCCGATTCAGTCCCTCAACGGCCACCAGTTCATTATGCGGGAACCAGGGTCCGGTACCCGCCAGGCGGTCCAGAAATTATTCACTGAGCATAACATCGAGGTTAAGGTCCGTCTGGAACTGGGTAGCAATGAGGCGATTAAGCAGGCGATCGCAGGAGGCTTAGGTATTTCTGTGCTGTCCATGCATACCATCATTTCCGAGGGTACCCGTGGTGAATTTGCCATTTTAGATGTTGAGCATTTCCCCATTGAGCGCCACTGGTACGTGGCTAGTCTGGCGGGCAAACAGTTGTCGGTGGTTTCCCAGGCCTTTCTTAGCTACCTGTTAGAAGAAAGCCATGCCATGGTAGAAAAGTGTTTGCCGGGCATTAACCGAGTCCCCGTAGTGGCTGCCGGCTCTACATCTTCAGAAGGCTAATGGGGTACAAACCTAAGCCAACAAATGCTGATCAATAAGCCATGTAGAAGTCAGCAGTCAGGGGTCAGAAGGTGGCCAGGCTACTGGGTTCTAGATTCTGAGTTCCGACCCCTAACTGCTTTCCTATACTCATGTTCGACAATGCCACCCCTCTCCATGTCCAGCCTCAAGCCCTTGATGATCAACTCTCTAAACGCTTCATTGACCTGGATCCTGGTGGATATTTTCTGATTTATCTAGATAGCACCGCTGGTCTGATCTGTGCCCAGCATTTCACCAACACCATCAACGACAAGGGGTTAGCCTGTGACCCTGAGACGGGTATCCCCCTGCCGGTGCGGGGCAAGGTAGAGCGAGTCCCCAGCCATACCTACCGCGGACGTACCGCCAAGGAAATCTGTATCGCCATTTTTGAGGACCCCCAGCGCCCCTCCCCCGTCACCTACCTTGACCACGCCGCCTACCTGGGGCGAGAGTTTGTGCGAGCTGAGGTGGCCCTGGTGAGTGGGGCCACCTACGTCCAGGATTAGGGACTAGGCCATTCCTCCTGGGCTTCCTCCCGGGTGTTGGTGCGGCGATCGGGGGTTTGGCGATCAAAGGTCATATGGATCGATCTGCTTTGTTCGCCGTCCGCCGCCACCGCCATGATTGGGTATTCAATAGGGCCATCGGGGAAACTGCTTTGGAAGCGGAAGGTACCCTCCGGGCTTAGCTGAATCGGCTGGCCCGCCACTGTGACCGTGGCATCGGGTTCCGTGGCGCCGTAGACAATCAGCTCCGCATCCGCCACCAGCCAGAACTTGCGAGGGCGGATCGGGGGCATGGAGGCGGAAAAGCCCACCCCAGACATGGTCAAGCCAGAAACATTGAGGCCAATGCCGGAGAGGGTTGGCACCAGACCCGACACCGTCGGTAGGGCGGCCATCCCCACCCCGGAGGGAAAGATGTAGGAACTGATCGGGGGTGCCATGGAGCCGGGCACGTGCTGCATAGAGCCATATACGGAACCAGCGATCCGTTCCCATTCCGATGGCTGGGAAAGGGCGTAGAGTTGCTCGTGGAGGCTGGTCTCACCCTGGCTGAGGCGGGGGTTGACCAGGGTCATCAGGGTCTTGCCCCGCAGACTTTCCTGCCAATTCAGGGTCATAAAGTGGTCTTCACTCCAGTCGGAGGGATAGACGGGGGGAATGCGTACGGTGTTGGAACGGGCCAGCACTAACCAGCGACCGTCACCGGTCAGGTAGCCAATTTCCACCTGGTAGTCGCGATCGCTAATGGGAATGGGCAAATACCAGTGGCGGGCCAGCTCATCACAGTCAAACTGCTGCATGCTATGGGGGGCCTGCTGGCTTAAATCGATGTCTGTAACATCGTACAGACGCAGGGCTAGCCGTTCCCCCCCCTGACTGCGCAGCTCCGCCTTGTGACCATCGGGGGTATCCCAGTAGGCATAGGCCCATTGGGGATCCCGGGGCATCAGCACAATCCGACTTTCGCCGTAGCCATCCGGGAGGGGGGGTAGACCGTCGTCGATGGTGGAGAGATCCAGGTCACCATCCACCGGGTGGCCAACAACGTTGAACTTAGCTGCCTCAATGGTGGCCTGATCCTCTGTGCTGGCCAGGGAGGCGAAGGCGCTGGCGGCCAGACCCGCGGCCCCCACCGCCGCCATACCGGTCACCGGCAGGTTAAACTCAGGGGTTTCGATATCTGGTTCCAACGGTGACTCCGCGACGGTGATATCCTCAGGGCTGGCCGTGGCCGCCAAGTCGACGGCAGCCTCGCTGGCGGCCACCGGGGGTGACGGGGGATCGGCTAGATCAGGGCCAGGCAGGGGCGGCTCTGGGGCAGGGACGGCCGGTGAAGGGCCAGATCTTCGACTAGCGGCCCAGGCAGCAGCCCCCAGGGCTCCTACCCCCGCCAGGGGTAGCAACCACCACCAGGCCAGTCCACCGCGGGCTTCGGGGCCCGCCGTAGCAGGTGGGGTGGGTACCGGCGTAGGGGCGGGGACAGGCGCAGGGGTTGGCACCGGAGCTGAAGTGGGGGGTGGAGCTGTCTCCAGATCGGCGGCGATCGCGGCAGCTTCCGCCGGAGTGACCCTGGCCAGGGCTTCTACCCCAGGGGGGGAGGTCACGTACCCCAGAAAGGCAGCAGCGGCAGCTCCGGCAGTGCCCTTGTAGACAAAGTAACGGGGCTGGGAGTAGGGGTAGCGGGGGTCATCCGGTAGGGTTTGGTGCATGGGCACAATTTTCACCCCCTGCTGGCCTACCACATCACCGGCGATGGCATAGCTAATCCCGTCCTTGCCCAGGGCTTGCAGAACCGTGGCGGTGCTATCCTGAGTGACCGGATCAGCGGTGGACCCGGTGACAAAGGGAGCCCCCCGGAAGACCTCATACTGGCTCAGGGAGCGGCGAGTGTCACTGCTGTCGGGGCGATCGACAAAGCGAATGGGGCCGGCTAGCCCCCCTACCTGAGACCAATCGGTAATCTCACCGCGAAACATGGCGGCAAACTGCTCAAAGGTGAGGTTGCCGTTAAAGGGATTCTCAGGTCCGATGATGATGGCAATTTTAGTCCTCTCCAGGGGCACGGTGACTAGCCCCTGGGCCTGCTCTGCTTCGGTTAGGGGACGTCCGATCGCCGCCAAGTCAATCTCTCTAGCCTGCAATGCGGTCAAGGCGTCTTCACTATTGGTCACATCGACCTGCACCGCCGTCCCCTCGTAGGTGGACTCAAACCGATCCTTCAGCACCTGGGTGGCCACCCCCAGGTTAGGGGAGGCTTGAATGGTCAGGCGGGTACCGGTGGGTACGCTCTCAGGCACTGGAAATCGGCTACTGGCCTGGGCTAACATCGTGGAGAGGGGTAGTGCCATGGCCTTAATACCGGCCTGGGTACTACCGATAAGCAATAGAGCGGCAATTAGAATTTTGGCGGAATAGGGCATTGTGTCGATTAGATCAATAGGACTCTAGTTAAGGCAGCCTCACCCCAGGCTCAACGGCCACGACTCGCGCTGGGAAAATCTCACCCCGATCAAGGATCAAGCCGGTTGACTGACTTGATGGAAGGCAGTGCCGATCACTACCAAGTTATCAAAGCCATCCCCGCATCATAGGTAATTACGCTCAACTATGGCAGTATTCGCCAGGGGAGTCAATGGTAACCACTAAACCTATTGCCCCATTCCCCAAGACTGCTGGAAAGGCTGGGCTGCAACTGATCCAGGCGATTGGCAGGCATCGTCAGGTAGAGTACATCCCCCTCTACCAAGGTCACCTCCAGCAAATCGTAGCCGTGCAGGGTTCGATGCGGGGACTCAATATAGAGGGGCACTAGGTGGGCGTTTTGGGCGACGGTTTGAATCGACTGATGGATGAAGGGATGGTTAGGGGTAATCAGGGTGGCGATGGCCACCCAGAGTAAGTCCCCCGACATGCCGTTACCTAAAATTCGCCCCCCCAGGGCCGCTGACGCAAAGGCGGGGGCTGCCAGGTCCATGGGGCTGAGCACCTGGTCAAACTCAAACACCTGTTGCACCTGTTTGGCAAACTCGCCATCATAGATACGCACCACCGCCAGTACTCGGGGGGCAATGCTGCGGGCGGTGAGGGCAACTTCCAGGTTGACCGTATCGTCACTGGTCACCACCAACACCGCCTGGGCCGAGGCCATATTTACCGTGGTTAAGGTGGAGGCGATGGTGGCGTCCCCGAGAATTACCGGGATTTTCAAGCTCTTGATCGAGGGCAGGAAGCGGTTATGGGGGTCCTGCTCCACCACCACTACCCGATGGCCGGTGGCCTGCAGGTAGGTAGCAATCCGGTAGCCCACGCCCCCCAGACCGCAGACAATGAAGTGGTGTTGTCGAGGCATGCGGGCCACACTCCAGAGGCTTTGGAAGTGGGCTCCCAGGATAAAGTCGTTCAGCAGGGCATAGGAAATGCCAATCACCCCAGCCCCCACCAGCATCATCACGGCGGTAAACACCTTAATGACAGGGGTGGACTGCTCCGCTACCTGTTCTTGACCGCCGGCTCCGGTAATCATGCCGACGGAAAAGTATAGGGCGTCTACCCAAGTGATGTTAAGGTCTTGCCACAGGTAGGTGAAGGTGGCGATGGCAATGGTGATCAGTAAGGTGAGCATCACTAATAGAGTGGCCTGGGCCCGGCGCCGACCATGGTCAAGGGTGACCCATAACCGTTGCCAGAACTGCATCAACTGGCGGGACTTAACCATCGGTTGCTGGGGTTGGCGAGCTAGCACCAGGCGATCGCCCGGCTGCAGCACCTGCCCGGTCACCACCGCCGTCACCAGATCCATGGTGGTCTGGGCCGACTGATAGTAGATCAATAGCTGGGAGCGGTTATCCCAGAGGGTTTTCAAGGGTTGACCACACCAGGGATGGTGGGCCTCGATCACCTCTTCGTACATGGGCCAGGTCAGGTCAAATAACCGCAGTTGGCCAATGGCCCGGTTACCCTTAGCAGCAAAGGCAAACAGGGGGGCGGCCAGGGCCGAGGCGCTGAGGCTAACGTGGTCCGGCAGGGTGCGGTCTAGCCGTTCCCCCAGGCTGATGTTAAACAGCCGATTAATGATCCGGATCTGGGGGTTAAGGATGCGGGCCTGGGTGAGGATGGCCAGATTTAGGGCGTCATCGGAGGTGCCCAGCACCAGGGTGTGGGCCTGTTGGATACCCGCCTGCAGCAGGGTGGTGGGCGATCGCAGATCCCCCACCACCATCGGTTCCCACTCCCTGGGTAGGGGATGGTGGCTAATTCCCACCACCACTGCCCCCTGTTGCCGCAGCAACTGTAGCACCCGCAGACCGGTGCGACCCAAACCACAGACAATAATCTGGGGAGCTAGGGTAGGATTGGAGGAATTGACTCGAGGGACTACAGTCATCGCCGATTGATCAGGGGTATCATCTTCTATCTGTTGTGCGAGGTTGGCAGTAAAACTACTGTAGCCTTGGTCACCTTGTTGTAAAAGTTAGCCTTCCCCTATCCTTGGGGAGCCACCTGGGGTTAGCCACCATGAGTAACGTTACTGAGGTAAATCGGGCACGGCAAGAGCTGCAGCAGCGCTACGCCCTGCTGCAACCGCCAGACCAGGAGATTCTGCAGCTGATGTCGGTTATCTTCAGCCCGGTGGCAAAAAAACAGCTGCGGGAGTGTATAGATATCTACTGGCGCCAGCACACTCCCTCCTCCCCCCTCACCAACGACGACTTCAACCAGACCTGGAAGCAGTTGACCAGTCAGGAGTTGGTGGTGGCGACCAGTGGCTATGGCTGCCAATGTCACCCCCTGATGATGGAAATCCTCACCCGCGAGGCGGTGCGGCTGGGGCAGTTTGAAGCCATGGTGACGGTGGTGGAGCAGGTTCTGCCGATTCCCGTTGCCCAGTGGCGCGGATCCCAGCGCCTATTTCAAAACCAAGGGCAACTGCTGCGGGAGCTCCGCATCGGTCTCTACCGTTGTGACTGGGCCTACATGGAACGGCAATTAGACGACTATTACGACAGTATCACCTTCATCCCCACCGTCGGCATCTCCACCGCCCAGGTGTTTAACCTGGTGTGCAACAACCCCTTTGATCGCGACTGGTTTGTCACCCTCAAGGCCGATGCCGATCTTTACCAGGCCGCCCTCGCCAGCCTTAGCTCCTATGCCCTGATGAACCTCACCCCGGCGGAGGAGATCTTTGCCCTGATGGACGGGGAATGCCGGGACCCCACTGGGTCACTTGCGGTGCAGGTACAGGAAATCTGGATTCACCACCTGCTGGTGCGGGGGCAATTGCCCCAGGCGGCCGCCGCCATTGACCAGCTGGCGGAGCAGGACCCTGAGGCCAGTTTACTGTTGCAGGGGTGGCTCGCTTGCCTGCGGGGAGACTACCCCCAGACCATTACCCTCGACAGCCTGGCCCTCAAGCAACGGCGCAAGCAAACCGGCAAACGCAAGGCCTACTTTGATGAGTTAGCCGGGATATTTCTAGTGCTGGCCCTGATTGGAGAGGGGTCCTCCCCCCGTCTGCAGGAAGCGGAGGGCTATGCCAAGCTAATCACCGGTCAGCGGCAGCGCCATCGGTTAGAGGTGATTTACACCTGTCTGGAACGGGTCAGCCAGGTGCTACAGGGCCATGGTGAGGCTAAGTTTTACCTGACCAACACCCCCGTCAGTCGCCTGGAGGATAATCATAGCTTTACAGTCCTGATCGATTGCCTCAGCCTCTACTGGGTTGACCTGGACAATGCCCGGCAACGGCTGCCGGCGGCCCTCAAGGAGCTCTATACAGCGGCGGAGGCAGGGGGCTACCATTGGTTTGTCCTGGAGACCGCGGAGCTGCTAGCCCGCCTCACCTCAGAACCTGTTTACGGCCAGCGGGCATCAGCCCTGCGGGAGGCCACTGGGATTCAGCCCCTGGCGGGGCTGGCCAGCCCCAAGGAACCCTGGGAGCTTTCCCTAGCAGCCCTGATGGGTTTGAACACCACCGTGGCCCCCCAGACCACCCCTGCCTCGGTCTCGGACTACCGTCTGATTTGGCTATTAACCCTCTATGGCAACGGCGCCTGGCAACTACAACCCAAGGAGCAAAAACTCAGTGCTAAGGGGGGCTGGAGTCGGGGCCGGGTGGTCAGTCTGCGCCGCCTGAAAACCGAGGGGAGCAACCTGGGTTACCTGACCCCCCAGGATCTGCAGGTCTGTGCCCACCTGGTGCCCGACGCCTACAGTTATGACAATTATAAGTTTCGGGAGCAAGCCCTAACCGCCCTGGTGGGCCATCCCCTGGTGTTTTGGGAGGACAGCCCCACCACGCCAGTGGAGGTGGTCAAGGGAGAACCGGCTCTGGCGGTGCGCCAGGCCAAGGAGGGTAAACTGGCCATCTCCCTGCAGCCAGAGGTCAAAGAGGGCAGGGCCCTGGCCCTCTCTAAGGAAACCCTCACTCGCCTCAGGGTAGTGGAGTTTACTGCCAACCACCGTCGGATTGCCGAGCTACTGGGACCGAAAAATCAGCTGGAGGTGCCAGCGGCGGCTAAGGACCAGGTGCTGGCGGCGATTAGTGCGGTGGCAGGCTTGGTGACGGTGCACTCTGACATTGGCGGCGGGGTGGCCGATGCCGAAACCGTTGCCGCCCAGCCCCAACCCCACCTTCACCTGTTACCCGCCGGTGAAGGTCTAAAGGTCTCCCTATTAACCCGCCCCTTCGGCGAGGGAGGCCCCTACTACCGACCGGGTAGTGGCGGTGAACTGGTGATTGCCGACATCCAGGGGAAACGCCTCCAAACCCAGCGCGATCTGGCCCAGGAAAAAAGCCTGGCCCTGGCGGTGGAGCAGGCCTGCCCCACCCTAGAACGGCTGTCAACGGATCAGGGAGAATGGCTGATCCCTGACCTGGAGGACTGCCTGGAGCTGTTGCTGGAGCTCCAGGATCTGGGGGACCGGGCGGTGGTGGAATGGCCTGAGGGGGAGAAAATGCGCATTGCCCATCGGGTCAATCTGGGTAGCTTTAAGGTGCAGATTCAGCGACAGCGGGATTGGTTTGCCGCCACCGGTGAAATCCAGCTGGGGGAGGATCAGGTTATGGATATGCAGCGCCTGTTGGAGCTGCTGCAGGCCTCCCCCGGGCGGTTTGTAAAACTGGCGGATGGGCAATTTCTTGCCCTGACCCAGGAGTTTCGCAAGCGCCTGGAGGATTTGCGCACCTTTTCCGAGCCCAGTGGGGCCGGGGTACGCTTCCATCCCCTGGCCGCCGCCGCCCTGGAAGAGTGGATCGATGAGGTGGGAGAACTCAAGGCCGATAAGCAGTGGCGAGACCACATCAAACGGCTAAAACAGGCCCAAACCCTCCAGCCCCAATTGCCCTCCACCCTACAGGCGGAATTGCGAGACTACCAACAGGAAGGATTTAACTGGCTGGCCCGGCTGGCCCACTGGGGGGTGGGGGCCTGCCTGGCGGATGACATGGGGCTGGGTAAGACCGTGCAGGCCCTGGCGGTTATCCTCAGCCGGGCACCCCAGGGACCCACCCTGATCGTTGCCCCCACCTCGGTTTGCATGAACTGGTTGAGCGAAGCCCAAAAATTCACCCCCACCCTCAACCCGATTCAGTTTGGCAGCGGCGATCGCCAACAGCTGCTGGACAACCTGCAACCCTTTGACTTGCTGGTGTGCAGCTACGGCCTACTACAGCAGGACGACCTGGCCGAACGACTGGCCCAGGTGCAGTGGCAAACCATCGTTCTAGATGAGGCCCAGGCCATCAAGAATTCCACCACCAAGCGGTCTAAGGCGGCCATGAAACTCCAGGGGGGCTTCAAGCTGATCACCACCGGCACCCCGATCGAAAACCACCTGGGGGAACTCTGGAATCTGTTTCGGTTCATCAACCCGGGCCTGCTAGGTTCCCAGGACCAATTCAGCGAGAGGTTTGCCAACGCCATTGAGCGGCAGCAGGATACCGCCACCCGTAACCGCCTCAAGCAGCTGATCCAACCTTTTATCCTACGGCGCACCAAAAATCAGGTGCTGGAGGAACTGCCGGCCCGGACGGAAATCACCCTGCAAGTGCAGCTCAGTACCGAGGAAATGGCCTTCTACGAAGCGCTGCGTCGCCAGGCCGTGGCCAAGCTCAGCGAAACCAATGGGGAAGCCGGGGCCAAACATCTTCAGGTGCTGGCGGAGATCATGCGGCTGCGACGGGCCTGTTGTAATACCCGTCTGGTCAGTGCCGAGACCCCCCTACCCAGTGCCAAGCTGGAGGCCTTTGGGGAAATCCTGGAGGACCTGCTGAGCAACCACCATAAGGCCCTGGTCTTCAGCCAGTTTGTCGATCACCTCACCATTCTGCGGGAGTACCTGGAGAGTCAGCAGGTCACCTACCAGTACCTGGATGGCCGCACCCCCGCCAGGGACCGGAAAAAACGGGTGGATGCCTTCCAGTCGGGGGAGGGGGATGTGTTTTTGATCAGCCTTAAGGCCGGTGGCACTGGCCTCAACCTCACCGCCGCCGATTACGTGATTCACATGGACCCCTGGTGGAACCCTGCCGTGGAGGATCAGGCCAGCGATCGAGCCCACCGCATCGGCCAGCAGCGCCCCGTCACCATCTACCGCCTGGTGGCCAAGGACACCATTGAGGAAAAGATCGTTGACCTGCACCGGCAAAAGCGCGACCTGGCGGATAGCCTGCTGGAGGGGGCTGACCTCAGCGGTAAGGTATCCACGGAAGACCTGCTGAAACTGATCAGTGAGGGCTAGCGGAGATCCCGGCTCCGTCCTGGCAGGGCTACTCAATAGCTACTCAATACTGACGCCACCAAAGGTCTCGGCGGATTTGGCCCTGGCCAGGGGAGCCTGCTCTAGCCGGCGAGACTGCTGCTGGCCGGGTTGGAAATAGCGCAGCCAGGTGGCGGGGGCATCCATGGTTTCACCGCCGTGCTGGGTCTGGCGCTGGCGCACCTGGCAAAGCACCGGGGTATTGACGCAGGCCCCCGACACGATCACCTGGCCCTTGGTCAGGGCGGGTAACTCCTGCAGCAGGTCCCGACCAGCGGCTTCAACCCCGTATTTGAGACTCTCCTGATCCACGGGGTTGACGATGCGCATGAGGAATTGACTCATGCACTGGGAGAGCACGTCGGAGTCTAGCTTACCGGGGCGTTGGGTAATTAGCCCCACCCCCATGCCAAACTTGCGCCCCTCACTCAGGATGGTGCGGAGGATTTGCTTGCAGCGGGAGGGTTCGTGGGCGGGGGCAAAGCGGTGGGCCTCTTCGATCAAAATAAATACCGGGTAGGGCAGGTAATTTTCATCCTCCGGGCTAATTTTCTCCTTAGCGGTGTTCATCCGGGCCTGGTAGCTCTGGCGCAGCACCGCCGCACAGATCACCTGTTGCTCCTCCTGGCTAATCTCATTCATCTGCAGCACCGTGGCCTGACCGGGGGTAAATAAATCCTTGGGGGCCAGGTGTTCGAAGCGGTGGAAGTAGTCCGATCGCTCCAGCTTGCCCAACTTCCACTCCAGGGCGGGAGCGGAGGACCCAGTTTTTTCGTTACCCTCGTCGTCGGTGCTGCGATCGGCTTCGTAGCAGGCGGAGATTAGATCCTGGGCATCCCAGCGGTGTTCACTGCCCTTCACCCGATGTTTGCCCAGCAGGCTAAAGCCCTTATTGAGGATGGCCTGCTGGCGATCGCTCATATCCGGCAGCAGGGTGAGGATATCGTAGTAATCCAGGGAGGACATGCGGATGCGAATATCATCGGGGGTGAGGATTTTCACCTCGGGGCTGTAGCCATCGTCGCTGGCGAAACTAGGGTGGCCCCGCATATCGGTGAGGGTGCCGTACTCCCCATGGGGGTCAAAAATCAGCACCGCCGCTCGGTTATAGGGGCTGAGCAACTCCTCAATTAACACCCCAGCGGTGTAGGACTTGCCAGAGCCGGTACCGGCCAGAATGGCCATGTGGGTACTGACCAACTCCTTCACATCAAGGCTAACGGGTACCCGCCCCCCGGGCCGCAGTAGCAGGGAGCCAATGTGGGCGGAGCCGACGCTTTGGGGAGGCCTTTTGTTAATAATCTGGCGCAGGCTATCGTCATCCGCCAGGTAGACCCTGGCCCCGGGGTTGGGGGCCAGGCGCGGGTTGATAAACCCCAGGCCAGGATGAAAGTAGCCGATCACCTCCACCGTGACTTCGTAGAGCTCGGGGTTGGGATGGGCAAACCCCACCAGGCTGGCGATCGTCTCCGGGCTAATGTCAGGGTCAGCAAACAGGCGATCGGGGAGGTGATCAATTAACCGCCGTTGGGATATTTTGCCAAGAATTTGCGGGCTGTCCGCCGTCCCCGAGCTTGGGGCGGTGTAATAGACAAACTCGCCAATCTTGACCTGACCGGTGTCAGCGGTAATGAAGACATACTGGTTGCCCGTTTCCCCCGGCCCCTTGACGGTGCCAATCACCTCGGCCTGGGGCGATATGGTTGGATGGGCCATGGCCCCCTCCTGATCATCAGCGTCGTCAGCGATATAATACTAATGTGCTATTGATAATTTTGCCATAACCCCTTGACTATTTCCAGGGTGGCACAGGGGGCAGCCCCCTGACCAGACGGCTAGGGAGGAAATGGCTGAGATGGCGGGTCAGGGCTGGGAGAGTTGCGATCAACGGTTGTGTTAGTAGGGTTTTATAGTCTATAGTTGTAAACTGTTCACATTTGCAGGCTCTATGAACGCAGAGGATATCATCCGCTCAATTGAGGCGGAGCAGTTAAGGACAGACCTGCCTGATATCTACGTCGGTGACACCATTCGGGTCGGCGTCCGGATTCAGGAGGGGGGAAAGGAACGGATTCAACCCTACGAAGGCACCGTTATTGCCATGCGCAATGGCGGTATCAATCGCACCATCACCGTGCGTAAGATTTTCCAGGGGGTCGGGGTGGAGCGGGTATTTTTGCTCCATGCCCCTAAGGTGGCCGATATTAAGGTGCTGCGCCGGGGTAAGGCCCGTCGGGCGAAGCTCTACTATCTGCGCGATCGGGTGGGTAAGGCCACCCGGCTTAAACAGCGTTTCGACCGTCCGATCTAGTAAACTTTATCGAGGGGTTATACGCTAGTATGGCAGGTAACTGCGGCCCTATGCGTCCTTAGTTCAGTTGGTAGAACGCGGGTCTCCAAAACCCGATGTCGGGGGTTCGAGTCCTCCAGGGCGCGCTGAGTCCTAGTGCTGAACCTACTTTAGGTTTCCTGCCCTAGGGTAAGAATTTGGGGTTTCTGAGTCAGACACACCTAACTTCTCGCCGCAGTACCTATCCCAACCCATTGATTTCCCTGGGCCTATGGGTGCCGTGCAGGCCACCATCGGGGGGGTCACCATCCAACAGGAGAAAGCCAGTGGCTAAAAAAGAAGGCATTAGCGAATCGACTCGTAAGCCCGCAGAGCTGAAGGAGTCCGGCGAAGGTTTTGATCCGGGCAGCTTTTTTCAAGGGGCTCGGGAGGAGCTTAGTAAGGTGGTGTGGCCTAGCCGTCAGCAGCTGATTAGCGAGTCAGCCGCAGTCATTTTGATGGTCGGCCTTTCTGCTAGCCTGATTTATTTGGTGGATCAGCTATTTGGCTGGGTTTCAAAGCAGGTATTCTAATGGCACTGACCTTCGAGGACTTTGACAACGATTCGGACTCCCTACACTTTGCTGAGGAGTCTGGCTTTGCTGATCTGCCGGAGGAGACGGTACCGGAGAATGAGGAGCAGTCCTCCAGCTTTTTCCAGCGACGAGCTCGCTGGTACGCGGTGCAGGTGGCCTCTGGCTGTGAAAAGCGGGTCAAGCTCAATCTGGAACAGCGAATTGGCACCCTGGAGGTGTCCAACCGCATCTTTCAGGTGGAAATTCCCCAAACCCCAGCCATTAAACTCCGTAAGGACGGTAGTCGGCAGAACATCGATGAGAAGGTTTTCCCGGGCTACGTCTTGGTGAAAATGTACATGGATGATGAAAGCTGGTCGGTGGTGAAAAACACCCCCCACGTGATCAACTTTGTCGGAGCGGAGCAGCGTCGGGCCTACGGTCGTGGCCGCGGTCACGTTAAACCCATGCCCCTCGGCCCTGGGGAAGTGAAGCGCATCTTCAAACGCACCGAGGAACTCAAGCCTGTGGTGAAGGTGGATATGGCCCCCGGGGATAAGATCACCGTGCTTTCCGGTCCCTTTAAAGACTTTGAAGGGGAAGTGGTGGAGGTCAGCCCTGAACGGAGTAAGCTCAAGGCCCTTCTATCGATCTTCGGGCGTGATACCCCCGTGGAGTTGGAATTCAATCAAGTGGAAAAAGAGAGTTAGTGAATGGCCAAGAAAGTTGTTGCATTGATTAAGCTGGCGATCACGGCTGGCAAGGCTAACCCAGCGCCGCCCATTGGTCCGGCCCTGGGTCAGCATGGGGTCAATATTATGGCCTTTTGCAAAGAGTACAACGCCCGTACCCAGGATAAGGTGGGGCTGGTGGTACCGGTGGAAATCTCGGTGTTTGAGGACCGTAGTTTTACCTTCATCCTCAAAACTCCTCCTGCCTCCGTGCTGATCAAAAAGGCCGCTGGCATTGACAAGGGTTCCGGTGAACCCCGCACTAAAAAGGTAGGCTCCATCAGTCGGGCTCAACTGCGGGAAATTGCCGAAACCAAGCTACCCGATCTGAATGCCAACGACGTGGAGGCAGCCATGAAAATTGTCGAGGGTACCGCTCGCAATATGGGGGTCACCGTTGCTGACTAACCAGCCCTGAGCTGGATTAGGCCAGATTCGGTTGGCTGACCCAAGCCATTGGTACAGTGTTCATCATCGGGGAAGAGGCCAAGCTTCGTCATCACCCCAAGGAGAAAATATGGTTAGCAAGGTTTCTAGGCGGCTGAAGGCTGCTCAGGCTAAGGTGGAGGATCGGCTTTACACGCCCCTTGAGGCTCTCGAGCTTCTCAAGGAAACCGCCACTGCTAAGTTTACTGAGTCCGCCGAAGCCCATATTCGACTGGGCATCGACCCTAAGTATACGGATCAGCAACTGCGTACCACCGTCATCCTACCCAAGGGGACGGGGCAAACTATCCGGGTAGCGGTGATTGCCAAGGGGGAGAAGGTGGCGGAGGCCACAGCCGCCGGAGCTGATCTAGTTGGTTCCGAGGAACTGATCGACGAAATTCAAAAGGGCATGATGGATTTCGACATCCTGATTGCCACCCCCGATGTTATGCCCCAGGTGGCCAAGCTGGGCCGCCAGCTCGGTCCCCGGGGGCTGATGCCTTCCCCCAAGGGCGGTACCGTTACCTTTGATCTACCCCAGGCGATTTCGGAATTTAAAGCCGGCAAATTAGAGTTCAGGGCAGATAAAACGGGCATTGTCCATGTTATGTTTGGCAAGGCGAGTTTTCCGGCGGAAGATCTACTGCTTAACCTCAAGGCTCTGCAGGAGTGTATTGACCGCAACCGTCCCTCCGGGGCAAAGGGGCGCTACTGGCGCACCGTTACCATTGCCTCCACCATGGGTCCGGCGATTCGCCTTGATGTTAATGCCCTGCGGGATCTAAAGCTGGCCGATGCGGCCTAGAGCTTAGCCCCAAGGCTGCTCTAAACCGAGCTAAGTCCTACTATTCATCGGAGATTCGAACCAGCCCATACCACCCACAATTACATAGGTGACCGAAGACAGCAGGTGCATGGCATCCATGCTGAAGTCCTGCCGAGGTTGACCAGAGTGTTACACCCCTCATCTGGGGGGTTGGTTCCATTCTTTGTCAAACCCCGGCCTGGCGCTGGGGTTTGTTGTTGAACCCTGTTTTTAACAACCCTGGCGGAAACCCTGACGGGACAGCCAACGCTGGGCGCTTTAGCCCTAGCCCCTGTAAGGGGGCGGCGGTGAGCCAGAAGAACTACCAGTTCCTGGGGTTCTCCGGTTCACCCTGTCCTAAGGGTGCTGGCTAAAGCAATGAATCAGACCGATGAACATTGGGTAGAAGCTTTTCTATCCCCGCTAACAAGGAGGTGAGATTGATATGGGGAGAACCCTAGCGAACAAACAGGAGATTGTGGCTGACCTTCAGGCCCTGCTGAAGGAGGCCCAACTGGCCCTGGTGATTGATTACCAGGGGTTGAGTGTGGCGGAAATGACCGCCCTGCGCGATCGCCTGCGGCCCAAGGGGGCGATTTGCAAGGTGACAAAAAATACCCTGATGCGGATCGCCGTAGAGGGGAACAGCACCTGGGAACCGATGACCGAGTTCCTACAGCAGTCCTCCGCCTTCCTGCTGGTCAAGGAGGACCTTGGGGGCGCCATTAAGGAGTACCAGGCCTTCCAGAAGGAGTCTAAGAAGACCATCCTCCGGGGCGGTGTGATGGAAGGTCAGGCCCTCACCGAGGATCAGGTGAAGGCGATTACCGAGCTGCCCTCCAAGGAAAAACTGATGGCTCGCTTGGCTGGAGCTATCAAGGCCATGCCGACCCGGGTGGCGGTGGGCATCAAAGCCGTACCGACCCAATTGGCGGTGGGCATCAAGGAAGTACCGGCTTCCCTGTCTCGGGCGGTCAAGGCCGTCTCCGAGCAAGGTCAGGACGCGGCCTGAGATCACGAGTCCGGTCCGATATTGGTTCAAGTTTGTTGTTGTATACCAGGAGTTAAAGGTTAAACCATGTCTGCTAAAACCGATGAAATTCTCGAACAGCTTAAGTCTCTCTCCCTGCTAGAGGCCTCTGAGCTGGTCAAGCAAATTGAGGAGGCCTTTGGTGTCGATGCCTCCGCCTCCGCTGGCGGTGGCATGATGATGATGGCCCCCGGTGCGATGCCGGGGGGCGGTGGGGCCGCCGCCGCTGAGCCCGAGGAGGAAAAGACCGAGTTTGACGTGGTGCTGGAGGACGTCCCGGCTGACAAGAAGATTGCTATCCTGAAGGTGGTGCGATCGCTGACGGGCCTCGGTCTGAAGGAAGCCAAGGAATTGGTGGAATCCACGCCTAAGGCCGTCAAGGAAGGGGTAGCCAAGGATGGCGCCGAAGAGGCCAAGAAGGAACTGGAGGAAGCGGGTGCCAAGGTGACCATAAAGTAGTCCACCTTAACTTTTCTGCTGTAGCTGTGCTAGCCCTAGGGCCAGCACAGCTACAATACCAGGGTTCCAACCCCTTTTAGAGGTTGTTTGAAAAGCCAAAGAGAGTCTCACACTACACCTATGGAGTAGGATAATCACCGCAAAATTCAGTATCAGTATTTTAGCGACCCCTTGGCGGCGAACTATACCTGAACCCTTTTCAAACAACCTCTTAGGGAGGTTTGTCTAAAAGGGGTTATGTTACTATCACCCTTTCTACCGCTGCCTAGCCTATGCCATGGTCTCGGATTACTAGTGCGGTGGTCGCCATTGCGGTGGCCCTGACCATGATTCTTTTAGGTGGTTGGTACTTTACCCTGGGGTTTGGGGTGATCGTATTCCTGGGCCAGCTAGAGATTTTTCGATTGGTGCAGGCCAAGGGAATTTTACCCGCCACCAAAACCACCCTGGTGGTTAGCCAACTAATTCTGGTGACCGCTCACCTGGCTCCGTCCCTGGCGGATGCCCTGCTACCCCTGGTGGGTACCTTTATTTGTTTTTACCTGCTGTTTCAGCCCCAGGTGGCCACCATCGCTGACGTGGCGGCCTCCATTTTGGGGCTATTCTACGGCGGCTATCTACCCAGTTTCTGGATTCGTCTGCGGGATCTGGGCCAGGCCGGTAAAAGTAACCTGCCCCTGGGGGGCTACTGGCCTGATTGGCCCCTGGACTGGCAGCATCTTCCCCCAGGCCTGAACCTCACCCTGCTGGCCTTTGCCTGTATCTGGGCCGCCGACATTGGCGCCTACACCGCCGGCAAGGTGATTGGCCGCACCCCTCTCTCCAACATCAGCCCAAAGAAAACCGTTGAGGGGGCCGTGTTTGGCATGGTGGCCAGTACCCTGGTGGCGATGGCGGGGAGCCACAGCCTGCAGTGGCCCCTGGCGCCCCTCTCCGGTATTGCCCTGGGGGTGATGGTGGGCACCTCTAGTCTACTGGGGGACTTGACCGAGTCCCTGATGAAACGGGATGCTGGCGTTAAGGACTCGGGAGACCTGATTCCGGGTCACGGTGGCATCCTCGATCGCACCGATAGCTACGTTTTCACTGGGGCCCTGGTGTTTTACTTTGTTACCCTACTACTGCCACTGCTGGGGAACTAGGGGGTAATAACGCCGTTAGTTTGGCTTCCAGCAAGTCCTTAGCCACCACCCCTTCAATGGTCTCCATGCGTTCTCCCTTGCGAAACAGAATCAGGGTGGGGATAGCGTTAACATGATACTGTAGGGCTAATTCATTTTCTTCATCAACGTTTAGTTTGGCGATCTTAGCCCTACCGTCAAAGATCTCTGCCAACTCATCAATGATTGGGTTCATGATGCGGCAGGGGCCGCACCAAGCCGCCCAAAAATCCACCAGGACCGGTACATCACTCTGGAGAACCTCGCTAAAAAAGTTCTCAGCGGTAAGGGTTAGGTACTTTTGGTCTGCCATAGACTGGAATACTCCTGACTGAAGGGTAGTTGGGGACAGGCTGATTTCGCTGTGCAGTATAGCAGGCAGTTGCCTGGTTAAGCCAGGACTCGCAACGGACTTGCTACAGCCTAAGGTGCAGAGCCCTATGGGTTGCCCTGGGCTAAGAAGCTCCAGCATCTTTTCCACTCTACCCTATTCATTCGGGCAGGCAAGGGGAGACTACCATAACAAATCCCCTGGATAGTCCATAAACTATCGCCAGGAATCTGGCCTGGCGGACCGGGTTGCCTGGCGCAGGTGGCGGCGGTGCAGAATCTCTAGCTTACCGGCGGCCTCCTGCAGAAAGGCCCGCTGGCGGCGGTAGAGGCCCTGAAAGAGGTTGGCAAAGAGTAGGGTGGCGATCGCCACGATCAGCCCCGCCGCCGTCGAGATCAGGGCCTCCCCCACCCCCAGGGTAACCCCGGTGCTGGAGGCCATCCCCCCCTCCCCAAGGCGAATCGAGGAGAGCACCTCTATCAACCCCAGCACCGTGCCCAGCAAGCCCAGCAGGGGGGCAACGCCAATCACGGTTTCAAACAGGGTTTGGAACCGCTTCAGCAGGGGGAGTTCCGCCTGGGCCGCACTTTCCAGGGCTAGGGTAAATTCCTCCGGGGTGGCCTCCCCCAGGCTGAGGGCGGCTAAAAAGATGCGGGCCAGGGGCAGGTGGGGATACTGTTTGAGTTTGGCTAGGGCCCGCTCCGGGTGCTGCTGGTAGAGGGTGAGGATATCCCCCACCAGCTGACGTTGCTGCCGACTGAGGCGCAGCCAAAACCAGCTGCGCTCCAGCACCAAGGCCAGGGTAACCAGGGAAAAAAGCAGCAGGGGCCACATCACCACGCCCCCAGTGGTAAACCAATTGCCCATGGATTGATGCCTCGCCAGATTGCTGTTCCATCATAGTCGGGAGCCCCAGTCGCAGATCATCTGGGCCGATAAGTTATAGCTTTGACCAGCAGGCCCAGGACGGGGTGGATGGGGGATGTTAGGCCGGAAGATCCCAGCTAAACCTAATCCTTCAGCAGCTAGCCCTTAACGCCTACTGGGCCCGGCAAGACCGCAGCCGCATCCTGCCGGGATCTCACCAGTCGGAGGACCGGTTTGTGCGGGCCTCCGACTATCTGGAAAAGCTGCCCCAGACTACCGATAGGCGGCAGGTGGTGGCCGGAGTCTTCAGTGTGATGCGGAATGTGTCCGTACCCTGGGGCCAGGCGGATCCGGATCATCCTAACCTGGCCCCCACCTACTGGCGCACGGTGATTGATCAGCGCCATCGGGTCTACTACTTTGAGTCGGCCTTGAGCCCCAACATTGTTTGGGTAGACCTGAAAGCCCTGGATTTCTCGCCGGGCTCGGGGGGTCGCCGGGTCAGGGTTGAGGGCAATGATGCCCTGATCGGTAACATCAACGCCAACTTTGAGCCCTCTGAACCGATCGCCTATCTGGCTCCCTAGGGTGGCGGTAGGCTATGATAGTATATTGAAGCTGTGAAGCTAGGCTATTATCCCTCTTAACCTGGC
>Ga0172376_10000160_pt1 | contig 83399 bp, 71 predicted proteins | sample Lak35m_FD_121114 | JGI IMG/M metagenome (GOLD analysis project Ga0172376, IMG submission 121114) | Freshwater microbial communities from Kabuno Bay, South-Kivu, Congo - kab_092012_35m | ecosystem: Environmental > Aquatic > Freshwater > Lake | place: Democratic Republic of the Congo: South-Kivu... | reverse complement strand
CACGGTAGAGGCATACCCCATACCGGTAGCGTCGTTCTACACAGACCCTACCAAGACCACAGTGGCATTGCCGAAGTTCAGAATGTTCAACCAATCAACCGTAACTGCATCGCCGTTTAACCCAACCATGCGTTACCTGTGGGATTTTGGTGTACCAAGCTTGTTGGATGATACATCTACGGCGAAAAATACCCAATACTCATACGGAAAAGATACGGCTACATTTACCATCAGGTTGATTACCGTAACCAATAAAGGTTGTGCAGACACAACTTACCGTACGGTTTACATTGGTCCGGATATCATCGTGTTTATCCCTGATGCCTTTACGCCTGATGGTGCAGGGCCGAACAAGAACAACACGTTTGCACCGGCGGCAATGAATTACAAAAACGCGGTAATGAAAATTTACAACCGTTGGGGTGAGAAGTTGTATGAAACCGACGACTTAACCAAAGGTTGGGATGGAACTGCCAATGGAGGCATCTGTGCCGATGGGGTATATTTATATGCCATCAAATTGTATTCGCTTGACGGCGAGCTGTATGAATACAGCGGTACGCTCACCTTGTTGAGATAATTTCAAATTCAAGGACGATATTCACAAGAAAGCCCAGGCGTTGCCTGGGCTTTCTTGTGAACGGGTAGTCGACCCAATATCAATTTGTCACTAATGATTATTTTCTATTCACCCTTGCTTGCGCGATGCGTAGGTTGAAGTTTGTCGGCCGGCAAGAAGTAAAGAATACTCATTCCAATGAAAAAGAATACCATGAGCGACAAAATACTGTTTCTCATGTCGCCAGTGATATTGTCGATGGCGGCCCATGCAAAAGTTCCAAGTACAATGCCCAATTTCTCAGTAACCTCGAAAAAACTAAAGTAGGACGTATTGTCTCTATCCCCAGGAATTAATTTGGCATAGGTAGCTCTGGATAAACTCTGAATTCCACCCATCACTGTTCCAATCAAACAAGCCAATGCGAAGAATTGTTCTGGATGACGGGGTTGTAACTTGAAAGCGAGTGAACAAGCAACTGTCCATATGATCAAGCTAATGAATATGGCGGGTTTGTTTCCGATTTTATCGGCCAAATACGCGAAGAAATAAGCACCGGCGATACCGATCAATTGTATCAAAAGAATGGTGGTTAGCATTTCTTCGGACTTTAGCAAAAGTACATCCTTACCGAAAAGTGCAGCGACATAAATCACCGTTTGAACACCCATGGTGTAAACAAAGAAAGCGCCTAAGAATATTTTTACCGCTTTCATGGTTTTAACTTCATTGAACACTTTTCGGATTTCATGATAACCACTCCAGATGCTGGTTTGGCTTTTGGCCGCCAACTTGCCCGGCAATTTGAGTAATGGCCAGAATGACCAACCCAACCACCAAAATCCTACCGATAAAAAGCCTACTTGAAAGGGAAGAACACTTTCTTTGGGGCTGGGCAAACCAAACCAATCGTGTTTGATTAACAGCAATAAGTTGAAGATCAAAACCAATACACTGCCGATGTATCCCATCGTAAAGCCTCGGGCGGAAAGTCTGTCAAACCGATCAGGCGTAGCAATTTCCGGTAAAAAAGCATTGTAGAATACCAAACTACCGGCCCATCCCAGAGTCGCTACCATAAAGCATCCCAATCCAAAAAGGTAATTATCTCCGTTAAAAAAGAACAGACTGCTGCAACCCAAACTACCCAACACCACGAAAAATCGCATGAAAGGTTTCTTTGCACCAGAGGCATCGCTGATACCTGAGAGCAATGGGACCAATAATACATTGAGCAAGAAAGCCAGACTCAGACAATAACTGTACAAAGCCGTGTTCTTGAAGTCGTACCCCATGAACTCGATGTGCTTGGGGGTGAAACTCTCATAAAACGTGGGGAATATGGCAGAAGAAATACTCAGGGAGTATACGCTGTTGGCCCAGTCATACATTGTCCAGGCAGAAAGTACACTTTTGTTGTTTTTTTCCATACAGGGCTGCAATTTACCCAAAAATGGATGGTATGCAAGTGGGATTAGGCGTATTTCTGACTATCCGCGCGATTCCATTTCTCTTCAGCGATGGCTCGGGTGATGGTCAGTGCGTTTTTGGATTTAGCCGATGGACCTTCGTACATAAAGTCTTGTAAAATGGATTCGCAGATGCCCCGCAATCCCCTGGCGCCCAATTTGTTTTCGAATGCAATTTCCGCGATGTAATCAATGGCGGCCGCATCAAACTCCAAGTTGATTTTATCCAAAGCAAACAAGTGTTGATACTGTTTGATTAAGGCATTTTTTGGGTCTGTAAGAATCAATTTGAGCGTATCCTTGTCCAAAGGTTCTAGTGCAGTAAGAATGGGCAAACGACCAATCAATTCAGGTATTAATCCAAATGACCTCAAATCTGAGGGAGCCACCAAACTCAAGAGTTTTTTGTCTTGAATTTCTTTGTTGTGACTGCTTTTGAAACCAACAGCTTGCTTTTGAACCCGACGGGAAATTATTTTCTCAATGCCATCAAACGCACCACCGCAAATGAAAAGGATGTTCGTGGTGTCTACTTTGATGTATTTTTGGTCGGGGTGCTTGCGACCACCTTCTGGAGCAACATGGGCCACAGTGCCTTCCAAAATTTTCAGCAATCCCTGTTGAACACCTTCACCACTTACATCCCTGGTAATGGAGGCATTGTCGCCTTTTCGGGCAATTTTGTCCATTTCATCCAGGTAAATGATGCCGCGTTCAGCCAATTCGGGTTTGTAGTTGGCAACCTGTAGCAATCGGCTAATGATGCTTTCAACGTCTTCACCCACATATCCCGCCTCAGTTAATACGGTGGCATCGGCGATGCAGAAGGGTACATCCAAGATTTTCGCCAAGGTTTTGGCCATGAGCGTTTTTCCGGTACCCGTTTCGCCGATCATCAAGATGTTCGATTTCTCAATCTCAACATCACCGGAAATAGCATTCTTTTTGCTGTTTAACCGCTTGTAATGGTTGTAAACGGAAACACTGAGTGTCTTTTTGGCTTGGTCTTGGCCAATGACATATTGATCCAAAAAAGCCTTTATCTCAGCCGGTTTTGGCAGTCTTTTGTTGCCGCCTTCTTGGCTAGAACCACCCACCGATCTGGTTGGAGCAACGTCGATGTTGTTTGCATTGGCACTGCCTCCCAATTCCTTTTCTACAATCTTTTGGGCTTGGTCGGCACATTGGTCGCAAATATGACCATCGAGACCAGAAATCAACATGAGTGATTCACTCTTTCTGCGTCCACAAAAAGAACAAATGGGGTCCTTGGCTTTCATTCCAATTATTTGTTACGACGACCCAATACCTCGTCAATCATGCCGTAGGCCTTAGACTCATCGGCAGTCATCCAATAATCGCGGTCGCTGTCTTTTTCTACCTTCTCGTAGGGTTGTCCTGAGTGGTGAGAAATAATGTCGTAAAGCTCTTTCTTCAACTTACTGATCTCTTTATAAGTGATTTCAATGTCAGAAGCTTGTCCTTGCGCACCGCCCAAAGGTTGGTGAATCATGATACGAGAGTGGGGTAGCGCCGTTCTTTTTCCGGCAGCACCAGCACACATCAATACAGCACCCATACTGGCAGCCATACCGGTACAAATGGTAGCAACATCAGAGCTGATGTACTGCATGGTGTCGTAAATGGCCAATCCGGCGTATACACTTCCACCAGGACTGTTGATGTAAATTTGAATGTCACGGTTTGGATTCGCACTCTCCAAGAACAACAACTGGCCCATGATGATATTGGCTACATCTTCATAAATGGGTACACCCAAAAAGATAATTCTGTCCATCATCAAACGAGAGAAAATGTCGATTACACTCGCATTCATCTGTCGTTCTTCGATAATGTTGGGGGTTAGCCCGTAAATGCCTCCCGATTGAGATACCAATTTAGTGTATTCGTCAACCCGCAAACTACTGATGCCCAAGTGTTTGGTTGCGTATTTCTGAAATTCTTTGCCGTAATCCATTTTGTTTTCCTTGTATAACAAATCTACATCAGAAAAGGTTACTCACCATGCGCAGATTTGTGCGCATTTACATGAGCGAAGTAATCTTCTACAGAAATTTTCTTAGATTTTAAGCTCACAATGCCTTTGATTGCGTCGTAGGCTTTGCGATATATTACGCGATCTGCCATTTGCATAACGAATTCACGCTCACCCAAACGTTTGTTGATGCTCTCATCCAAGAAAGCGTCGTTCATGGGGATGTTCAATCCATACTGTCTGTACAAACCATGGAAATAAATGCGGGCTTCTTCGCGAATGTCTTGCTCAGTGCTCTGTAAATTCTGGCTTGCTGCGATTTTATCAATCACCAATCGACGTTGTAATGCACTTTTCTCTTCGGCATATTTCTCGTCGATGTTTTCAAAATTGTACTCGTTTTCTTTAGTAGTAATCAACCAACGCTTCAAGAATTCATCGGGCAATTCAATGTTGTGTTTCTCCATCAACATATGGCCTATCTGGTGATCCAACCAAAGGTCTGCCTCGTTGCGGTAGTAATTTTCCAAGTTGGATTGGATGCGTGAGCGGTATTCCTCTTCACTTGCTGGGATGTCTTGATCCCCGAAAACCTCGCGGTAGTATTCTTCGTTCAATTCAGCGTCTGCACGACGTTTGATCTCAGTGATAACCAACTTGAACTTATCGCTCAGGTCGGCTACGCCTTCCTTCGCTATACCTAAGGTGTTAGAAATAACCGTTTCGTTGTTGTTCAACAAAGTTTTAACACTGCAAACCAACTCGTCGCCCACTTTCTTGCCCAAAACCGATTTCTTGGCCTTTTTGTCTTCAATCATGGAAGCAACAAAACTGATGCTCTTCTCTGCAGCACCACCTTCCAACACTTCACCGTTGTCGTCCAACTCAGTAATACCCGCATAGAGGATGTCCTCATCCTCCGATGACTCCACATCAAACATTTTACCGTGGCGCTTGCGTGAGTAATTGATGTCCTCAGTCACCTCTTTTTCACTTACTTGAATATCGAACTGCTCCAAAGAATCTTTTGAGGTGATATTCAACTCAAACTGAGGCGCCAATCCCAAATCAAAGGCAAACTTGAAATTCTCACTGCTTTCAATATCGATCTCACTCTCAACTTTGTTACTGGCAATGGGGTAACCCAAAATGTCCAACTTCTCATCTTGAATGTATTTGTTCATGGTGTCTGAAGCAATGTTCTGAATCTCTTCAGCCAAAATGCCCTTGCCGTACAATTTTTGAACCATGCCCATCGGGGCTTTTCCCGGACGGAATCCCTTGATGTTGGCAGTTTTCTGGATGCGCTTTACTTCTTTTTCTACCTTCTCTTGGTAGTCTTCCTTACCCAAAGAAATGATTACGGTAAGATTAAGATCGTCGTGTTTTTCGAGTTGAATATTCACAGTTTAATGCGTTTCTAAATAAATGAAAATCCCCGCCACATTGCATACTTGCAACTAGAGGAGGGGATTAGTGCACGCGGAGGGACTCGAACCCACACACCTTACGGCGCCAGATCCTAAGTCTGGTGCGGCTACCAATTACGCCACGCGTGCAGAAAGGACCTTAAAAAAGGACTGCAAAGGTAGTGAAATTTACCTTCTAATCAAAACAAGGTGGTATTGTAGGTGTAAGTTTTCTTGTTTTTGAGGGATATGGTGATGGTGATTTCGTCTCCGGCCGACCACTCAGTCATTCCCAGCGGGGTAATGGCCAAGGTGGGAAGGCCCAATCCATTGCCCGGCTGAACGCTAACATTGCTTTCGATCTTGCCGTGCTTCTTGGAAACAATGCTCACCGTAGCTTCTTCAAGTGGCTGTAAAATTGAAAAGCTCCAACGTTCAAAAACCAACATCGATGGCGTTGCACCTGCCGCGGGCCAAGCCACAAAATGTTCCTTGTAGTAAGCCGTATCCACCACCATGATGTTTTTATCGGCCAACCAAAATACGGAGTTGTTTTCTGCGCAACCAAACCCGTAATTCACCATGCCAGGATGTGTGAGCAATCGACGGTTGTACAACTCTTCACTCTTGGTGTCGCTCATCAATACAGTTGTGCTTTGAGCGGGGTTGGGTTCCAAAATGGCTGTGCCGTACTGTGCTGCATCCGCCGCTGCCGTGGTAAAACACTTGTGGGTTTCGGGCTTGGGCTCCCTGCTAAACACGCCAATGGGCGCATACATGGTAGCGGCCTGCATCGAAGCCACATGTTTGTCCATATCGAATTGTATGCCCCGAGTTACCCCCGCATTCTGACGGAAATAATTGATTCTGTGGGTGATCTTTTGAATGGTAGAATCGGGCAAATTGCCTGCATTACAGGTTTTGCTGTTGCCTGTCCAGCCGGTTTGTGCCACCTTTTTGCCTTTCACCGTGGCATAAGCGATTTTGCTGCCCTTGTATCGAACTTCGAAGTCGGTTTCGGCCAAACGCACCTGCAACGCCGCGATTACTGCGAACTTTGCATTCTCTTTTTGTAATCGATAGTAACAGCCCCAAGCCGCCTCCATCAATCCTTGTTTCATCAAGGAGTCTGTGGCACGGGCCAATAAGTTTTGCTGCAGGGGCTTTAACGTGGTGTTTTTTGGAAAGTCTTTGATCACAGAGTCGCTCAATGAGAGTATTCTTGCCCAATCGTAGTAAGCGATCTTTTGCTTGGTCCACGCGTTAAAGGTATTCAAGCGGTATTGTTTCAAGTTTACATTTTTGGGATATCGGTTCGCGCCGTGATCCATCAGCATAGAAATCAATCGGTGACTCACTACCGCAGGCGGATTGTTCAACAACGTTTCCAGTTTTTTCTCGTCGATGGGTGTGGTTTTGAACTGTATGGGGTACCATTTGTAAAAGAAGAATATTGTACCACCCTTGGCATTGTTCGCCAAATAATATTCCAAACATTGGTTGATGAAGGCAAAGGAATCCTTGATGAGGAAGGGGTCTGTGGCATTCTTTGATTTCCGATCCAACAAATCCACTTTGCGGTTGTAAAAATCAATGAAAACCGTTTCAGCTTCGGCCCAGTCGTTGTTTTCAGTGAGATAACCCAAACGATTCAAATAGTAATTGTTTTGCTCGTGCAGGTAAAACGTATCACTGGGGAAGAAAAACAAGGCTTTGGTAAGCAATTGGTTGTACATCTGGCTATAGCCTGTGTTTGCGCGTGTTGTGGCCAAATCTACATCAATCATCGACCGTTCCCAGGCCAATAGTTTTTGGTTTAACGGGAAAACCGACAATCCCATTTCGCAATAAATCAATGCGCTATCGGTGAGCTTGCGCTCGTTGAGATAGTAATCGGTCAATACTTCAAACGCTTCCCGAACATATGTTTTCTTGTGTTTGCCTTCGGCGTTGGCCAAATAATTCATGTTGGCCACCTTACGCATGGTTTTTACCGCATCCAAATTCTGTTTCTGTAACCAATAACAATGTCCAGCCATCCCCAAAGCAACGGTATCGCCGGTGAGCTCGTAGCTGGTTTTGTACATCTGAAGGGCGCGGGGGTATCGGCCTTGCCCATAATTGCTGATGGCCTCTTTGTTGTTTGCCACTACCAGGGCATTGAAACGTTCGCCGTATTGTTGGAAAAATTGTCCATCTTCGTCATACCCTTTCGCCTTCACGGCGCTTTTCATGGCTTCTTTGAAATAATCCACGTCGCCTTTGCGGTATTTCTCAAGCTGATACATTTCGTATTCAGAAATGGCTTTGATGTACCACAATTCGGTTTCGGTTTTGTCATCTTCCAACCCTTTTGCGCTCATTTTTTGCGCCTCAACATATTTTCCCGCAACGAAATATTCGCGAGATTTTAGTACGACTTTTGTTTGTGCCGATGCCAAACCATACACACAAAGGGTTGCGGAGAGAAGAAAATGTTTGAGGTTCATGATTTTCGATGCCAACTAGTACAAATAAAACAATTACCAACAACAAATTCACAAAGCGTTGGTAAAGGGTGTAAAAAAAATCTTTGTTCAATTTTGTTGTGTTGCTGTTTATTGCCGCCGGTTGGCCAGCAAAGGCGGAGGCCCACCATCAAAGGGATTGTCTGACCTTCCCAAGCTTTGGATTTCCAACCCATTGGCCCGTTTTACCGCATCGTTTCCATAGCGGTTTCGCAATCGATCCATCGCCTGATACAAGTTGGCCATCTCTTCGCTGTCTTCAAACAAATTCATCTGAAACCCACCACTCACCAAATCACTCAATCGCACCCCAATCAAACGAATCAACAACCGCCGGTTATAAAGTTTGTCGAACAGTTCCAAGGACTTCGCAATCAATACGTGGTCGGCACTGGTATAAGGGATTTTTGCTTGCAATGTGTGGGTGTTGAAATCGCTGTAGCGCACCTTCACCGTGAGGCAAGCACAGAGCTTATCGCCCTTTCTCAGCTGGTAAGCCAAGTTCTCAGCCATTGCACTGATGATGTTTCGCAGTTTGATCACATCAATGGTGTCCTTTTCGAACGTCCTTTCCGTGCCAATGCTCTTGCGCTCCTGATAAGGCTCTACTTTGCGATTGTCTATTCCCTGTGCCTTCTTCCATAGGTCGATGCCTGGCTTTTGTAACGTCTTAAACAACAACTCCATGGGCATTTCCTGCAGCGTTTTGATGTACTGTATCCCCAAGCCCCTCAGCGTTTTGTAGGTCTCTGTGCCAACGCCAGGGATTTTTCTGACCGATAAAGGGGCTAAAAACGGAATCTCATCGCCAAAATCTACCTTCCGCTGCCCAGCGGGTTTGGCGGTGCCCGTGGCTACCTTGCTTACCGTCTTGTTGCTGGCAACCCCAAAACTGATGGGCAACCCCGTTTCCTTTAAAATCTTCGCCTTCAATTCCATCGCCAACTTCCAAGTACCAAAGAATTTTTCCATCCCCGTTAAATCAATGTAAAACTCATCAATGCTGCTCTTCTCGTACAAAGGCACCGATTCGGCAATGATGGTGGTAACATCCTTGGAATAATCGCTGTATAGCTGTGAATCCCCGCGGATGATGATGGCGTTCGGACACAATTGCTTCGCTTGTTTCATGGGCATCGCGCTGTGAATTCCAAACGATCGGGCCTCGTAACTGCAGCTCGCTACCACGCCGCGATCACTATTGCCCCCGATGATGACGGGCTTGCCCACCAATGCACTGTTTTTTAATCGCTCTACACTCACAAAAAATGAGTCTAAATCCATGTGGGTGATGATGGTTTGTGTCATTTTGGTAATTTAATTAACAAATTTTCGTCAATAAATTAATCAAAATTATCGAATCGACAAACAAAAAATCGGAAATTGTGGGTAATTAGCCGAAGCGGTTTGGTCATTTGCAAATGGGCGCGCTGGGGTTGAACCTTGGGGATATAGTGCGTGACTACTGGCTGAGAAACTTCAGACTGAGTGGTTGTGAGCGAATAGAACAGCGCTCAAAATAGCAACAATTGCTCGGGCAACAAACGGAAAGATTTGCGGTGATCGCTGGTGATGCCGAATTCCCGAATCGCCTGTCGGTGTAACAACGTTGGATACCCCGCATTTTTGTCCCAACCATACTGGGGATGTTGATTATGCAATGCCTCCATCCACTCGTCGCGGTGTGTTTTGGCCAAAATGCTCGCCGCCGCGATGTGCAGAAACCGACCATCGCCCTTTACCTCCGTTTTGTGAGGGATGTCGCCAAAAGCCTTGAATCGATTGCCATCTACCGCAATGAATTGGGGTGGGGTAGGCAATTTTTCCAACGCCCGATGCATCGCCAAAATGCTGGCATTCAAAATGTTGATTTTGTCGATCTCGGCTGGACTGCAACTGCCCACAGCCCAATACAAGGCCTCCTTTTCAATCACTGCACGCAGGGCATTTCGCTGTGATTTGCCCACCTGCTTTGAATCGTTTAGCCATGGATGATGAAAATCCGGGGGCAGAATAACGGCCGCTGCCATTACCGGACCTGCCAAACAACCCCTGCCGGCTTCGTCGCAGCCCGCTTCTAGCAGAAAATCACTGATTTTGGGTAATAAGGCCATCGTTGCAAGCGTTTTTGTTGTTTTGAGCGTGGTATTAGGGTTGTCGTTTGCCAAAAAGCGCCCAGCCGTATTTCAAAGTAACTTCAACCATTTGCCAGTAACAGATCGCAAGTCCGTTGTATCCATACATCCAACCTCGTTTGAATAAATAATTTCGAATAAACCGCGTTGGGCCAGCCGTGAGGAGTTTCAGGAGTAAAAAGGCGAAGATCAATTGGTGTCTAACCGGTGAACCTGAAAAATCAACGAGTTCTGACTGAATGGCTCTGCCTCCAATCTTGCCAAATTTAAAGGCTTGCTGTTTCACTGCACCCAAATCGCTGTAGGTGTAATGCAAAATATCGCCGGGGATGCTCGACAATGAATACATTGATTCAACAACAAATTTGTCGTGCGGATTACGCCCCTGCCACTGTCCGCAACTACGTTCCCACAGCCGCAATTTGGCATCGGGATACCAGCCACAACCGCGAATGGGGGTGTCGCCCAAATGATTGAGTCGAGAAAATGAAAACCCTTTGGCTTTGCCATACAAGCATCCATTTTTGATGGCGATTTTCAGGTTGGTGTGTAGTTCATCTGAAAGACACTCATCGGCATCCAAACTCAAAACCCACGGGTGGGTGGCTTGATCCTTGGCCCAGTTTTTCTGTTGGATATGTCCTTCGAAGGCGTGCTGCACAACCCGCGCTCCCAAGCGTTCTGCGATTTCGCAGGTGTTGTCTGTGCTGAAACTGTCTACAACCAAGATTTCATCGACCAAGTCCGACACCGATTCAATGCAACGCGCGATGTTTGCACTTTCGTTGAATGCGATAATTACCGCAGATATCTTCACAGAAGCCTCCACGGAGGCGAAGATAGGAATTAACTCGCCTTGTTGAAATGCTCCTAAATCAGTTCCGACCCCAGCAAAATGGTCATATAAAAAAGCCCTTCATTTCTGAGAGGCTAACAATCAAGTTGAGGAAGTTAATTCCTGATGTTAGCCAAAGTCACTTCATTAATTTATGGGTGAATAGATAACCAATAACTGCAATATGTAGCAAGTAACAAATAAAATACTTACCTTGGCAAAGGTGTATCGTTTAGGCTTAGGCTTACTATTTGGTGAAATACTTGATGTATCCTTTGCTTGGTCGATATGACGAATTCAATAACTTACTGCAGAAAATTAAATCTAAATAAATAAACGGATTACAAAATAAGTTAACAATAAACAAAATTACTATCTCTGAAAATAATTAAAAAATAACATGTTAAAAAAATTCACTTTAACTGACAAGCTATTAATTGTAGCTGCAATGCTTTCTCTTATATATTCTGAAGTCTTGTTCTTTAATGGGAACTCCGACCAGGCAATTTTTATTGGGCTATGGGTTCCCTCAATACTATGCTTTGGAATATACTTAAACCTGATAAATAAAAAAAACAATGATTGATTTTATACCATATTTCGCAGGGTTAATAACCTTATTATTTGGCGTAGCCTTTAGCTACGCTATAACTGATGGTTGGAACTTTAAAGGAGACCAAAAGAAATAATGTTAAACTAAATTCTTTACCAATGAAAAATCTAATCATTGCAGCACAACTTATCGTGCCAATATCAGTTGCTTATGTTTGGGTTTTTCGATATGAAGTAATCATAAAAGAATTTAAAGAATTCGGATTAAGTGATTTAATCCGAACTTTTGTTGGAGCTTCTAAAATTTCTTTAGCTACTTTATTAATAATGGGAATTTGGTATCCTCCATTAATTTTGATTCCTTCGATTCTAATGGGATTATTTATGTTAGCAGCTCAATATTTCCATTTCAAAATAAAAAATCCCTTCAATAAACATTTGCCATCTTTAATTTTCTTGATTTTATGTGCCTTCATTGCATTAGCGTCAATGAAGACCATATAATACTCCCTGAATCCTGGTACCACAATAAAAAAGGGCCAGCATCAAAGCCAGCCCTTTTCAGTAAAACTTGAGTAGTCATCCTTTATCCCTAGGATAAGGTGATCAATCAATCTGATGTTCAATAGTTCACCTGCGTCGCTGATCTTCTTGGTGAGTTTCAAATCTTCTTCCGAAGCTTCCAGATTGCCACTTGGGTGATTGTGTGCGATTACGATTCCTGAAGCCAAAATTTGAGAGCAGTAGCGATGATGATGCCATGGTCCACCACAGTTGAAGAAATGCCTCCTTTGAACGCTTTTAAGCCACCTATCACTTTATTGGCTCTATTCATAAACAGAACAACAATTTGTTCGTTTAAACCCAAGGAATTGGGCTCAAATAGATCTTTGAGTAGTCGGTAAGCATCAGAAGAATTACGAATTTGTGGGAGTGGAGTTTCCTTGGGTGATTAACCAATGGAAAGTTCACGTAGTTTGAGTAGTTCGTTCATAATCAAGAGAAGAGAAAATCACAATGACACTTTATCCCTTGTCTTAAAGCGTATCATCGGGGGTTACTCGATTTGCCGAAGGCATAGGGGCTAGACCCAGTTATTTGGGGCCATAAAAAGCCCCTCATTTCTGAGAGGCTTTTGGTGGGCCCTGCTGGGTTCGAACCAGCGACCCCCTGATTATGAGTCAGGTGCTACTAACCAGCTGAGCTAAGGGCCCAAAATCCAAATGACTTCGGATTCTTAGGGCTGCAAATTTAGTCTATTTATACCCTTGAAGACAACCCCGATGCAAAATAATATTTGGGTTTAGGTCAATTATTCCCCGCAACCTTGATGTAAATTCGCCAAGTGCAAGCATCGAAACTTCCAAGTCAAGGCGCATCCATATTTACGGTCATGTCGGCCCTGGCCACCAAACACAATGCCATCAACCTATCGCAAGGATTTCCCGAATTCAGTCCAAACCCCGGGTTGATCGCATTGGTCCATCAAGCCATGCGCAACGGTTTCAATCAATACTCGCCCATGGCAGGTCAGTTGTCGTTAAGGGAAGTGTTGGCGGACCGACAAAATACATGGGGCAGGGCATTTGGCATAGATCCGGTCAATCATATTACCATCGTTCCTGGGGCCACTGCCGGTTTGTTTGCCGTGTTTCAGGCCTTAGTGCTTCCCGGCGATGAAGTGATTTTGTTTGATCCATCCTACGACAGTTATGCACCGTCTATCATACTTGCTGGCGGGATTCCCGTGCGATTGACTATCAATTCCGACGGTACATACCCCTTTGACCGGTTGAAACAATCTTTATCCAACAAAACGAAGATGGTGGTGGTGAACACACCGCACAACCCACTTGGGATTGTGTTCAAAAAAGAAGATTGGCAGCAATTGTCGGATGTTTTGGCTCATTCTAAGGCCTTGGTCCTCAGCGATGAAGTTTATGAGCACATGGTTTTCGACGATGCAATACATATATCGGTATTGCAAATTCCATCGTTGGCCCAACGTGCCATTGCGGTATCCTCGTTTGGTAAAACCTTCCATGCCACCGGTTGGAAATTGGGCTACATCACCGCCAATGAGGAACTCACCCAAGAAATAAGAAAAGTATATCAGTTTTTGGCCTTTGCTGCCAATACACCCATGCAAGTGGCTGCTGCCGAATTTTTAGTAACTCATCCCCAATACGAATCTTCCGTTTCCAAAATCATGCAAGAGAAACGCGATGTTTTTGTCGGTGCGATGTCGGACTCTGGATTTAAACTCTTGCCTTGCGAAGGTGCCTACTTTCAAATGGCGGATTACAGTGCGATTTCAACCATGAAAGACACCGATTTTGCTGTTTATCTAACGGAAAACTTGGGGGTGGCGGCCATTCCGGTGAGTGCGTTTTACCAACAACCTCAGGAAAATCAGTATTGGCTCCGGTTTTGTTTTGCCAAAAATGATGATACTTTGCTAAAAAGTGCAGAATTGTTATGTCGGCTCTAGATGTATACCTAATACAAACTGCCCTGAATTGGGAAAATCCTGCGGCCAACCGGGCGCGACTTCAGTGGCATATGGGACAAACAACGGCGGGGTCTTTGGTTGTGTTGCCTGAGATGTTTGGTACGGGCTTTACGATGAACCCCCAGGATTGGGCCGAATCCATGGACGGTGAAACCGTGCAATGGATGAAGGCCTTGAGCGCAGATCGGATGATCTGCGGCAGTTTGGCCATTGTAGAAAACAACTGCTTTTACAATCGATTTTTGGCCATTTTTCAAGGGGAAATTGTGGCTCAGTATAACAAACGACACCTGTTTTCGTACGCTGGGGAAAATGAATCATACACTCCGGGAGAAGAAACGTGTGTGTTTCAATTCCAAGGATGGGAAATCGCACCGTTTGTTTGTTATGATTTGCGCTTTCCTGCCTGGATTCGCAAAACGCTCGCAAGTGGAAATTCTTCAATTCCTCAATGTCTGTTGTTTGTGGCCAATTGGCCTTCGGCAAGAATTGCCGCTTGGGATGCACTGTTGAAAGCCCGTGCCATTGAAAATCAGGCCTATGTAGTGGCCGTGAATCGGGTAGGAAATGATGGTAAAGGCATCGCCCATAACGGTCATTCACAAGTGCTCCGCTTCGATGGCGATTATCTCCTGCAGCCCCATGAAAGGGAGGGCTTGGCACACGTAGTGCTTGAAAAAGGTCCACTTGAACAGTACCGCAGCAAATATCCATTTTGGTTGGATGCCGATGGATTCTGACAATAATTTAACAATGTACCATCGGGTATGTTGTATCTTTATAAGGTTGAAAAAACCAATCTCATATTATCTATTGGGTTTAAAAAACATGGTTCTCACCTTGTTTTTGTTGGTTTTTGTATCCAATCTCAATTCAACTTCCTTTACCAAAGATTTCCAGCAAACAGGTTTTGTTTGTGAGCTTGACATAGATTCCGATGAGTTTAATATAGAGTCTGCTGCGAATTTCTTGGATCATTTTCTCCCTGTATGCAATCAGTTTGCCTTGGTAAATAACCTAAGTTCAATCTGTGCGGATTTGTCTGTAAGTGGCAATATTTCAAATAGTTAAGGGTTTCATTTCCTCAGGAAGCGACCTGTTGTATTGCACAACATCATACACTTACAAAATGATTTTGAAAATGCAGGTGGTAAACTGAACGTGATAGGGCTGGATACATTGACCCCGACTTCCAAATCGAATCATTGAATTCACCCGAGCACTGCGATTTAACCTATCTTTGCACTTGTGAATACAGAGCAATTTAAAGATTTAAGAGGCCGAGTAGAGGCTTTGAGGAGGTATCTTTGACGTCGATCGCAAACTAGCGGAAATCGCTGACGAAGAAGAACAAACCCTAGATCCCAAATTTTGGGATGAGCCCAAAAAGGCGGAATTGCACCTGAAGAAAATCAAGGATAAAAAAATATGGACCGACGCCTTCGGTGCGATCGAGAATAGGCAAGGCGACGTTGAAGTATTGGTTGAATTTCAAGAAGTTGGCGAGGCTACAGCCGATGAAGTGCATGCTCAATACTTAGAATTGATGCAGTTGGTGGAAGATTTGGAGTTCAAAAACATGCTACAAAGTGAAGAAGATCACTTGGGTTGTGTTCTAGAAATCAACGCCGGTGCCGGAGGTACGGAAAGCTGCGATTGGGCACAAATGCTCATGAGGATGTATGTGATGTGGGCTGAGAAAAATGGGTTTAACATTACTGAACTCGACAGACAAGACGGTGATGTAGCGGGTGTAAAGAGTGTTTCGTTGGAAATCAAAGGCGATTTTGCGTTCGGCTACCTCAAAGGAGAAAATGGGGTTCACCGCATGGTGAGGATTTCACCTTTCGATTCCAATGCGCGCCGACATACCTCTTTTGTGAGTGTGTATGTGTATCCGTTGGTGGATGATACCATCGAAATTGAAATCAAACCACAAGATGTAGAATTGCACACGAGTAGATCTGGTGGCGCGGGAGGTCAGAACGTGAACAAAGTTGAAACCAAAGTACAGCTTACGCATATCCCAACGGGCATTGTTGTGGTTTGTCAGGTCGATAGAAGTCAGCTAGGCAACCGCGAACGAGCCATGCAAATGTTGAAATCGCGATTGTATGAGCTGGAATTGGCCAAGCGCAATGCGGCTCGCGCAGAAATCGAAGATGGCAAAATGAAGATTGAGTGGGGTTCGCAAATTCGCAACTACGTTTTTCATCCCTACAAACTGGTTAAAGACGTTAGAACATCAGAAGAAACGAGCAACGTGGGGAATGTGATGGACGGTGATATTTGGCCCTTCATCAAAAGCTACCTGTTGGCCGCCAGTGGGGGTGAGTTGAAGAAATAACTCAGGTCGATTTCAACGCCGCATTGTAAGTTTCCAAACAGCGTTTTCGTGCAAAGGCATGGTCAACCATCGGTGCGGGGTATTGTGTCGTGCCAAACTCCGGTACCCATTGCTTGATATAGGTAAGTTGCTTGTCGAACTTTTCGGTCTGTAATGCGGGGTTAAAAACCCGAAAATAAGGGGCTGCATCCACGCCTGAACCTGCTGCCCATTGCCATCCGCCATTGTTGCTTGCCAGTTCAAAGTCCAACAACTTCTCTGCGAAATAAGCCTCGCCCCAGCGCCAATCGATCAGTAAGTGTTTGGTCAAGAAGCTTGCCACAATCATCCGAACGCGGTTGTGCATGAACCCCGTGCTATTCAATTCTCGCATGCCGGCATCCACTATGGGATATCCTGTTTTACCTTGTTTCCAACGCTCAAATTCTTCTGTGTTGTTGCGCCAATCGATCCAGTCATACTGCGGTTTGAATGCACCCGCAACTACATGGGGAAAGTGCCATAGGATTTGTAGGTAAAAATCGCGCCAAATCAACTCATTCACGAAAGTTTCATTCAGCGCCAAAGCCTTGGTTAATTTCTCTCGAATGCTAATTGTGCCAAAGCGGAAATGCAATCCCAACCGGCTGGTCCCCTGTATGGATGGGAAATTTCGCTTTTTGTCGTATTCTTTGATTAAGGTCTGGGAAACGGTTGTCTCAGGGTACTGAAATGCAAACGCCTCAAAACCCATTTCTTCCAAGGTGGGCATCCGCGATCTGTCCGATTCTGTGACCATCTGCAAATGCTGTGTTACATCATTAGAAGGGTAGTGCGATACCGGATTTTGCATCAAATGCGCTTTCCACTTCCGACTATAAGGGGTAAAAACTGTGTACGGTTTTCCATCGTCTTTGGTCACCTCTGATTTTTCAAATATGCAGTGGTCTTTAAATGCTGAAAATGTGGTTCCTGCTGTTGCACAGATTTCGGCAATGCGCTGATCCCGTGCGATGGCCGCCGGTTCGTAATCGGCATTGCAGAGCAATGCCGCTGCGGGATGCTCCGCCAAAAGGGTCTGCCAAATCGTTTCGGGACTTCCATGCCATACCATCAAATCACCGCCGTGAACTTGACATTGTTTTTTTAATCCGGCCACCGTTTGGTGGATAAATTGAACCCGAGCGTCGCGCTTGTTGGATAGTCTGTCCAGAATCTGGGTGTCGAAAATGAATACCCCTTGAACCTTCGCGCCTGTTGTTTTTGCGCGTTGTAAGGCTTGGTATAGACCGTGGTTGTCGTGCAGTCGTAAATCGCGACGAAACCAGAAATAAATGGTGTTTTGCATCAGATTTCGGGATGGCTTTGCAAATGTTGCATGGCCTTTTCAATGGTTGGATATTGATAACAAAATCCTTGGTCCAATGTTTTTTGGGCAGATACATACTGATTGGTTAACGCAATCACAGCGCGCTCGCCCCACGCAAGTTTGATAACCCATTCAGGTAAAATGGGTCGTTTGCGAATGCCCCAACTGCGGATTGTACCGTTTACTTTTTTCGCCAAAAAGAACTGAAATCGCATCACGGGCAACCACAGGGGGACTTTGATCGCTGGGAACCGCTCAAACGCATCCCCGAATTCCCCCTGGGTGCAGGGATTGGGTGCAACGCCATTGTAAACGCCGCTTTGGAGTCGTTGTTCTGCCAAGGCAAGATACAAACGGCATAAGTCTTCGATGTGAATCCAACTCCATCGATTGCTGTGAGATCCAACAGAACCCACCATCCCACACAACAAGAATTGCGCTTGGGCCGCACCCACAATTTTGCTTTTGTTGGATAATACCAAGCCGGTACGCACAACGCTTACTGGAATTTGTTTGGGGTTATTGCCCAACATTGCCTCTTCCCACTGCTTGCATACATCTGCCAAAAACCCTTGTCCTGCCTCGCTTTCCTCGGTGAGTGTTTGCGGTACCCATTCTGGGTAATAACCAATGCCACTGGCCGAAACGACGTGTTTGGGCGGGTTGATGCAGGCGGAGCAGGCTTCCATGAGTGACTTACTGCCCTCGGTTCTGCTGTTTAAAATGTTGCGTTTGTATGATTTGGTCCATGGTTTGGCCACATTGGCCCCCGCCAAATGAATGACTACATCGGCGTTTTCTAAGACCTCTGGATTCGACCAAAAAATATTTTTTTCCGATGTGAAATCTTTTTTATGTGTTTGTTTGTTACTATGCCATCGGCGTAAGTGCGAAACCGTATGACCCTTCTCTACAAAAACGCGAGATAGGCATCCGCCAATGAGCCCTGAGCCACCAGAAAGAACAATTTTCATATCGATGTCGAATTTTTCAGAAGAAGTGTCTAGTCGTAAAAAACAAGATGCGAAAAGGTCGAAAAAAGATTATCGCGACAAGTATTTTATCAAAGATATCGAAAACATCACCGGTATCAAAGCCTACACGCTCCGCATCTGGGAACAGCGTTATGGTATGTTAGTGCCCAAGCGCACCGACACCAATATTCGTTACTACGAGGAAGATGATCTCAAATACATGATGAACATGGCCATGCTCAATGCCAACGGCTATAAAATTAGCAGGATCGCCGAGATGAGTAGAGACGAGGTTCAGCGCAGAACATTGAGCATCTCAGAGAATAGCTCCAGTCACCAACACCAAATTTCGGCCCTGAGCACGGCGATGTTTGATTTTGACGAAAAGGAATTCAATAAGGTTTTATCCATCAATATCCTCAAGTTGGGTATGGAGGAAACCACTGTGAACATTGTCTTTCCGTTTTTACAGCATGTGGGCGTGCTTTGGTTGAGTGGTACCATCCATGTGGCACATGAACATTTCATCACCAACCTTATCAAGCAACGCATGTTTGTGGCCATTGACCAATTGAATGTGCCGTCTCATCCCAATGCCAAGAAATTCTTGTTGTTTTTGCCCAATAGTGAGAACCATGAGTTGAGTTTGTTGTTCGCTTCTTACATATTGCGTGCTCGCGGACAAAAGGTGACCTATTTGGGTACCTCAACGCCACTTGATGATCTCAACAAAATCTACAAACTGCACAACCCAGACGTTGTGTTTTGCGCCATTACCAATGCCAATGCCAGTATGCCCGTGCAAGTTTACATTCAAACTTTGGCGCGCAATTGGCCCAATACCCAAATTTTGGTAACGGGTACGCAAGTAGTGAAACGGAGAGATTTGAAAATTCCAAGCAACTGCAGAATCATCACCTCTCCCGATGATTTCCTGGTGTTCTTGGATCAAATCAATATGTAAAACGGGCGATATCAACTTCGGGATGTAATGGTATATCCTGCGTAAGGAAGTTGGCCAGCATGGGCGAAAGCCAACTGCACAAACTACTGCCTTTTGCACCCAATCCATTGTATACATACAATCCCTTCTCGTTGGGATGTTTTCCCAGGTATGGACGTCTTTGTTGAACCGTGGGTCGCACCGCTCTGCGATGTTCTATTAAAGTGACGGTTTGTTTGGTGATATACCTTGCGCGGGCCAGCAAGAATTCGGCATCGGCTGGTTCAGGGACATGGCTCAAATTGTTTTTGTGAAAATTGCTTCCCAATAAATAAATGTTGGGCTCCGCAGTTGGCACAATCCATTGTTTCTGTTTGATGATACAGGGGTCTTCACCCAGATTGGGTATGTGTACCTTCAAAATGTCGCCACCTGTTGGGTCGAAAAACAGATCGTTAAACCACGGATTTTGCAAAATGCCAATGCCTTCGCAAAAAACGAAGTCGCTGTAGATCTCCTGTTCGTATTGCCAACCTTGGGCGAGTTGCTGGCAGGCGTCATGCGAAAAAGGGGCTGTTATGTACTGGTTGTTTTGCGTGAAAAAGGTTTGACATGCCAGCAGGAATTCGGGTACGTCTAACCGACCGCATTGGTTCACCCAAGTAGCAGATTCGCGGGGGATGTGCGGGCTACGTTGGGGGATGTCGGGCTCTAGCCAATGAAAAAGGGCTGGGTCTTGGGAGCGCTTCTGCCATTCCCGCGTTTCACTTTCGTTGGCATGAATGTTCAAAAAGGGAAAGCGGTAAATAAATTTATTTTGGAGCAATTGTTCCCATTGTTCATAGTAGTTGAAAAGGGCTGGGAAAAGGGTATCGCATTGCCATGTTTTTCTCACGCCTTTGGGTACGATTGGGTTCAATAATCCAGCGGCAACGCGACTGCTACTGTGCGGGAATTGATTGTCGATTAGGGTGAAATCCACTCCGCGACTCCATAATTCCAGTGCCAGGGTACTACCGGCCAATCCTCCGCCAACAATCAATATTTTGTTTGCCTTGCTGTTCACTCCTTTTTGCGATAACTTGCTGCAAGTTACAACAGGAATAGAATGTCGAAACGATTTTTATTAGCATTGCCGGTCGTGGTGTTTAGCATGGCAATGGGCGCGCACAGGGCGTGGGCACGTGGGTTGGAAAATCCTCCTATGGGTTTTTATGGGAAGCCTTTGATGGGGGTAATTGCCTCGCAGTTGGATGGAGACCAAGCCTCTGGATTTAACAAGTTTGGCTATCAATTGGGGGTGGTAACGGGGTTTCGTTGGAACGATGATGGGTTTAGTGCATTGGAAATGCAAATGTCGATGAATGAGCGTGGGAGTCGGAGGGCATTTGATCCAATTACGTTTGTCAATGCCTTTCATATCCAATGTAGGCAAATAGAGTTGCAGGTAAACGGTTTGTACGATGCGGAGTTGCCGGTTGCGGGGATGGTTTCATTTTCAGGTGGGTTGCGATACGCGAAATTGTTGAAGGTAGAGGAGAGGGAGGGAACGAATCCAGGTATTTCCGAGGACTTTAAAAAAGGGAACATGATGTTGGAGCTGGGCGTGACCAAGGGTGTGAGCGAGTCTCTGGATTTGAGGCTCACTTGGGATTATAGTATCACATCGGCGGTGGTGCAAGACAACCGCAACATGTTTTACCCAACGGGGGTTTATCACAACGGGGTTGGGGTGAGTGCGTTGTTCAAGCTGGGTAAGCGATAATGCAATGTGGTGGTGGGGTGAGTTACGGGCGTTGTATTCAGTTGCAGGGAGCAAAAAAAAGCCCAGCGGAGCTGGGCTTTCATATGAAAATAGAGATTGATTATCTTGTGCGAAGCTCTTTGATACGGGCCGCTTTTCCGATTTGTGTGCGGAGATAGAAAATACGTGCACGACGTACACGACCTTTTCTGTTTACTTCGATTTTATCGATGAAAGGAGAGTGCAATGGGAAAATACGCTCTACACCGATACCGTTAGAAATTTTACGAACGGTAAAGGTTTCGTCGATACCGCCATTGCGACGTTGAATCACATCACCTTGGAACTGCTGGATACGCTCTTTAGAACCTTCTTTGATTTTATAATGAACAGTTACACGATCTCCTGCCTTGAACGCTGGAAGGTCTGTTCTCAAGTACTCAGATGCGATGCTATTAACGATGGAATTCATGGGTTTTAATCCTAATTGGGGTGCAAAAATACACATTTATTCTCTCTTTCCAAAGACTTTCTTCCTTTTTTCTTGTGAAACATAAAATTTCAAAATGTGGAATAACTTGTGTTAAACTTTTCGGTGTGCCATTGTGTCTTAGTCATGTAATTGTTACTATTTCGCATTTTGATTGTTGTCACTGTTACGAATGAGTCACGAATCAACCAAACCTTCAATTATGTCTAACGCACAGCGTCTGTCGAACTGCACAGAAGATGAGCTCACGGCTGAATTGTTGCGCGATGGTATGTCTTCAGCCTTGTTAGTTGAGTTGGTTAGTCGCTATCAAAAATTGGTTTATTATCATTGTCGGAATTTGTTGGTTAGTCACGACGATGCCGATGACGCGGTACAAAATGCTTTCATCAAGATTTGGCAAAACGCCCAACAGTTCAAAGGTGAAAGTCAGTTGAAAACATGGGTGTATCGGATTGCTACCAACGAGTCCATCAATTTGATAAGAAAGCGTAAGCCGAGCATCGACTTCGATGAAGCCCAACCCGAAATGGCGGAAATGATCTCTGAGGATTTGTATTTGTCCGGCGATGACATTGCATTGAAACTGCAAAAAGCGCTGTGTTTCTTGCCATTTAAGCAGAAACTGGTTTTTACCTTGCGGTATTTCGAAGGTCTTTCCTATGCCGATATTGCCCTGCTTACCTCAACCTCGGAGGGGGCGTTGAAAGCCTCCTATCACCACGCGGTGAAAAAATTAGAGATTTATTTAAACGTACTTCGTTAAACCTTTGGCCATTCAACCCATCTATAACAATAATCGCACAACATGGATTTAGAAAACGAGAAAATTGGACCTGCTTTTTCTGCACCGGATTCCTATTTTAAGGATACTGAATCACGATTGCTACAGCGCTTGGGAATCCAAAAAGAATTGTTGGAAAATCAGGCAGCCGAAACGGTAGAAACCCCTGTAACCATTGCAGCGGCGGTTACACCGTTGGATACGTTGGGCGTACAAAAACGGGCGAGAAAACAAGATCCCATCACCGCCAAGAGTCAGGGAATCAACAAAGAAGTTGAAGCCGTGGGTAGTGTGGTAATTCCTCCGCTTACATTCACCACCAACGAAAATCCGGAATGGGTGAACTTTGGTGCCATCTCTGAGGAGGTGAGTGGAAACGGCGATCAAATCAAAGTAGTTTCATACGGAGATTTGTTGAGCAATACAGAATCCAATGATGCGGGAGCGCCATCGTTGAATCAAGAGAACATCGCAGAGAACATCACCTCGGAAATAGCAGAAGAAACGGTATTGGAGGCAGTGAATCTGGATCAACCCGTAACAACGGTTGAAACCCCAGCAACCGAGCTGACCCAAATTGAAACGCCTGCATCTGAATTGGAAATACTTGCGGAAATACCGGCGGAATTATCAACGGTTGAGCCTTCGGTGATTGTGCATGAAGTTCCTGAGTCGGTGGGGTTGGATGAACTTGAATCCTACATTTCGGCGAGTGTGCAACCTACATCAACTTCCCTAGAACCTCTGGTTTCTAGCGAAGTTGAGGAACCAGTAGTTGTTGATCCTGCCAAACAAGTAGAAAGTCCATCGCCCAGAATTGCTGAGGAAAAGCCCATTTCACTGGAAGCGCCCGCCACAGCTTTTGCACCCATTGCTGGTAGACAGCATGAATCTGCCACGCCAGGTTGGTTGGGTGTAGCCGCTGCCTTGGCCGCCATTGTGGCTGCCTATTTCATTTGGACGGCCATTCAACCGCCAAAGGTTGACACGGAACAAGTGGCTTTGCAACAAGAAGAAGCTACCGTTCCAGAAGCGCCGCTCGATGAGCAAACGCCCATAGATACCATCCCAGACGGACTGCAATTGGTAGAACCGTTGATCATGGAGGAAATGCCCAAGTACAAAGAACCCAATGTTTACACGATCACGGACGCGGAAGAAATGCCTGCCATAACCAAGCGCGCCCTTCAAGACTTGGAAGACAATGGATTGGCTACCTTCGACATGGAGGATGAATTGTTTGAAGAATTAGATTTCGAATCACTATGAGATTGATAAAAATAGTTTCCATTTGCTTTTTGATGCTTTTTGCCGTTTCTGCAAAAGGGCAGAATGAAGTGCGAAAAGATAGTTTGCGTGCCGCCAAAGTGGAGGAACTGCGCAAGTTTCGCGAAGGCTTGTTTGTTGAACGGTTGTCGCTCACGGAAGCGGAGAAGACCAAATTCTTCGTCATATACGACGAGTATCAGTTGAAATTGCGCGATGCCAAGCGTGCTTTTAGAAGTAAATGGGAGGGAAAACGTCCAGCCGAACTCACCGATGCGGAGGCAGAATTGTATTTCAAAGATGCCATTGCCTTGCGCAAGTTGGAAGTTCAACTCATGGAAACCTACACCGTAAAATTAAAGCCGGTGATTGGGATGCAGCGTGCGGTGCAATTGCCAAGAATTGAACGCGAAGTGAAAAAAGAGTTGATTGCCAAGGCACGGTCTATGCGCAAAAAGAAAAAAGGACCGAATGATGCAGCCGTGGGAGAGGGTAGACCAGCCGATGAAAGACCACGCCGTCGTCGTCCAGCAGGAGAAAATGCATCTCCAGCCACACCAAATTAAGGTTCGATTGTTGTTGGGTATACGATGCCTGATGTACAAATCTATGGCGGAGGGATTGCCGGATTAACCGCGGCCCTATTGCTAGAGGAACAAAAACAAACATACCAGTTGTACGAAACCCAATCGCATTGGGGCGGTAAACTGCAAACCACGCAACAAGATGGGTTTGCCTTGGATCATGGTTTTCAGGTGATTCAATCTGCGTATCCTGCCCTAGAAATTTACCACAAGCGGGGCTATTTGAATGACGCCCTCGCCTTCGGCTCGGGCGCTTGGTTGCTATCGAACGGAAGAAAAACCCTGCTGGCCGATCCCTTGCGGGAGTTTCCAAGAGGCCTCGCTGCGCTCGGCCACCCTAGCATCAAACTTAACGACGTATTTCAAGTGGTGAAATTGCGCAATTCCCTGATCAATCAATCACCTCAAACCTTCTTTCGCGGCAACCCAATAACCACCCTACAATACTTGCAATCGTGCGGGTTTTCTCAATCCTTCATTGAATCGTTCTTCAAACCCTTCTTTACCGGCATCTTTCTCGAAGAAGCACTCAATACCCCGCACAGCATGTTCCAATTTGTGTTTTGGGCACTGGCAAAAGGGAACGCTTGCCTGCTACCCGGCGGAATCCAAACCCTGCCCAACCGCATTGTGGCCAGCCTCAATCCCAACAACTTGCACCTCAATGCATCCCCCGATTCCCATACAGAACGACATACACCCCAACAGCATTTTGCGACCCAAGCACATTATTTTGCAGTAGATACGCATCTTGGGTTGGGTAAATTTATTGGACTGAATGCCACAAACCACGGAAATGTCAACCTCATCGCCATTCCATCGGCTGTGCAATCGGGTTATGCCCCCAAAGGGAAACACCTACTCTGCGTTTCTCTGAAGCCCAGTGTTAGTAATGGCCCTGCTCAAATGTCGCCCAGTCAAATTCTGACAGAAGTAGAACACCTGCTCAGTACAAAAATCTCGGCCCAATGGCTTAATACCCTCGCTGTGCCCCAAGCCCTGCCAAGCGATACCCCCTATCTGTATGGTGATGAACCGCAGCCTGAGACCCCAACATCAAATAACGACGGAAATCACCTGTATGCCACCGGCAACATCGCAAACCCCTCACTCAATGCCGCCATTTTGCATGGTATGTCGCTCTATTCCTCAGTAAATTGTCGATAAACGACACCGATTTAACATTTTGTTTACTTGCTTTTAACTGACACCAAGCGTATTATTGCATCTTTATAGAATCAGAAACATTCAACCATTATGACTAATAACAACACAAAATCAGAAAGCAGCCCATTGATGGCTTATTTCTCCGGCCTTGCCATTTTGTTTGCCATTGCCGCAGGGTACTCAATTTACATTTTCTTGTTGGGAAATCCAGCCAACTTCGAAGACGGTGATGTAGCCAAAGGACATCCCTTGGGATTGTTGGGTATCATCTACCGCGGTGGTATCGCCATCGTACCTTTGTTGATTGCTGTAAACATCACAGTAATTTTGATTGCCATTGAGCGTTTCATCACTTTGTCTGCCGCTTCTGGCCTTGGAAATGCTACTGATTTCGTGCGCACCATGCAGGGTTTGTTGGCGAAAAACGATATCGACGGTGCCATTGCCGCTTGCGATAAGCAGCGCGGTTCTTTGGCGAATGTGGTTCGTTCGGGTTTGACCCGCTACAAAACGGTGGCTGCAAAATCTGATTTGGATCGCGACGAAAAGAAAGCCGCCATCGAAAAAGAATTGGAAGAAGCTACCAGCTTGGAATTGCCTATGTTGTCTAAAAACTTGGTGATCGTTTCTACTTGTGCTTCTATTGGTACGTTGATCGGTTTGATCGGTACTGTATTCGGTATGATTCGTGCGTTCGCGGCGTTGGCAAACTCAGGAGCTCCTGACACTGCAGCGTTGGCAACGGGTATCTCTGAGGCGTTGGTTAACACTGCCTTCGGTATCATCGGTTCTACCTTGGCGATCATCAGCTATAACTACTTCAGCAATCGCATTGATAGTATGACCCATAGCATGGATGAAGCTGGTTATTCTATCGTGTCTAACTTCCAGGCAAACCACGGTTAATCCGTTCCGTTTACCTTTTCGGTTTAATCCGTATTAAGACCCGTTAAAAAAAACGAACATGCCTAAAGTTAGTATGCCCCGTTCCACCCCTTCATTGGATATGACGCCAATGGTGGATTTGGCATTCCTTCTGGTAACGTTCTTTATGTTGACCTCAAGTTTCCGCGCTCCGGAACCTGTTTTCGTAGATCCTCCAACATCAACCACAGAAGACCAAATACCCAAGCAAGTGTTTTTGGTGACCGTGGATGAAAAGGGCAGGGTGTTCATCGATCTAACCAATCCCGCTGTGAAAGAGATGGTATTGAAAGACATGATGCGCGATTTCAAGGTTGGAATGAGTGCTGAGGAAGTAAAGAAATTTGCTGGTGCCGGTCCCATCGGACTGAAAATGGAATCCATTCCCGCTTATTTGGAGTTAGAAGTCAATGAACGTATGAAGGTTGAACAGCCCGGCGTTCCCTATGATACATTGAATATCAAAAAGAGTCAATTGTACCACTGGGCCTACAACGCCCGTTTGCGATCACACGAAGATTTCAATGCCCGAAAGGATGAAGCTGAAAAGCGTGGATTGCCGTTCGACAACAATACTTATGTACAGTTTGCGGTAAAAGCCGACGGAAAAACAAAATATAATGTGCTAAAACATGTTATACAGGTATTCCGGGAGGCCAAAGTGAAAAATTTTCAGATGATAACCGGTTTGGAAGCCAAACCCAATGATTAAAAGATAGGAGAGATAAACCATGGCAGAAATTCAATCGAATGGTGGCGGAGGCGACGGTGGCAAAAAAAGAGCCAAAAAACAGAGTACCAAAGTGGATATGACCCCTTTGGTGGATTTGGCCTTTTTGCTGCTCACGTTCTTCGTACTTACCTCAACTTTCTCTCAGCCCAAAGTGTTGAGAATGATCTTCCCTGAAAAATTGGATGAAAAGGACTTGAAAAACATGAAACAACCCGAGGTAAAAGATGGTATTACCATCCTTCTTACCCGTGAGAATCGTGTTTTCTGGTACCGCGGTGCCCTCAACGAAAAAACTGTTTTAGAAGAGACCGATTTCACCAAAAACGGATTGCGCAAAATATTGGTGGAAAACAACTTGTCGTTGTTGACCCAATTGCGTGATTTCGAAAAACAAATGAACAAAATCGATGAGAAAGATACTGCCAAGCGCAATGCCATCGATGCCAAAGTAAAACAAGCCCAGCGCGATTCTAAGTTGGTGGTATTGTTGAAGAACGACGATGAAGCCACTTACAGAAATGTGATTGATGTGATGGATGAATTCATGATCTGTCAGATTGCTAAGTACTTTGCCGTTGATGAAGGTATGGCCCCCTTGGAAAAGAAGCTTATCACCGACAAACTTAAATCCTAAACGCTATGTCAGAAAGTTTGATTAACAAATGGGACCAAGTGCAATCGCCAGGACGTAATGAACTGGTATTTGCCGACCGATTCAAAGAATACGGGGCCTACCAAATTCGTAGTCAGTTTAGTAAAAACCAATCTGTGGCAACCCTCATCGCACTGTCGGTTACGGCTTTGTTCGCGGCGATGCCCATCATCGTAGAACACTTTTTCCCAAAGGAAACTGAAACCAAAACCGCATTGAAGGTAACCAACATCGACGATGTTAAAGCGCCCGAAGAAGAGGAAGAAAAAGAGCCCGAGAAACCAAAAATCGAAGAGCCCGAACCCCAAGTAGCTTCTCAACAATACGTGGTTCCGCGCATCAACCCAGATGCGGCATCGGATGATGTGATCATTCCCCCAGACGACATCAAAACTACGGGTAAGAAGACACAAGAAGGAGACGAGGACTTTGATGTGCCCGATTTCAACGACAACAGTGGTGCATCGGGTGGAACAGGTGATCAGATTGCGACCAACGTGCAGATCAAAGCGAATTTTCCTGGTGGAGAAGCGGCTTTCCGTGCATACGTTGAAGGTGAGTTTCAATACCCACCACGTTGTATGGAAGAAGGCATCAACGGTGCTGTAATGTTGCGTTTCGCAGTTGACGAAGCTGGTCGAATTTCTCGAGTTCAAGCCATCGAAGAAACCAAGAGCTGTCCTGAATTCACCACCGAAGCCATTCGTGTTTTGAAAAAGTCGCCCCGCTGGGTGCCTGGTCAAAACAACGGTACTTTCTTGAAATCTTGGCGTGAAATTCCCATCCGCTTGTCGGTGGAATAAACCCATTGAATGTGATAAAAAAGGCGGGCCAATGGCCCGCCTTTTTTTGTTCCATCTGACTATCTTTGTTCACCATGTCAGCCACGCCGTTGCTCAGCATTCGCGATTTACGTATCCATGCAAAAGAGGCATCGCTACTGCATTTGCCGCATCTGTCTCTGATGCCAGGAGAACTGCAAGGGGTTATAGGTGAAAGTGGCAGTGGAAAGTCGCTCACCTTGTTTGTGGTGATGGGGCTTATTTCGCCCCAACTGACTGTTTCTGGATCGGTACAATTTCAAGGAATCGAACTCACTCAAATCGGAGAGAAGGATTGGTTAAAAATTCGGGGTAAATCCATTGGTATGGTATTTCAAGAACCGATGTCGGCCCTCAATCCTCAAATGCGTTGCGGTAAGCAACTGATGGAAGCCGCCTTAATCCATGAACCGGATTCATCGAAGGCAGAGCGCATGGTATTAAAGAAGTTGGATCAATTGGGACTGGGTGAGTTGAAAGAACGCATTTTGCAAGCCTATCCGCATCAATTGAGTGGCGGACAAAGGCAGCGGGTGATGATTGCCATGGCCTGCGTGCATGAACCGCCGCTGATATTGGCCGATGAACCTACCACAGCATTAGACAGTGTGGCTAGGGCCCAGGTCATGGATGATTTGCAGCGGGTTTGTCGCGACCAAGGAAGTGCTTTGTTGTGGGTCAGTCACGAATTGGATTTGGTGCAACAGTACGCCGAAACCATGACGGTGCTGAGAAAGGGGGCGTGTATCGACCAGGGTAAAACGGAAAAAGTATTGGGGCCGGATGCGCATGAATATGTGCAGGCATTGATCGCGGCGATGCCCCATGGGAAATGGGTAAAGAACGTCAACGAAAGTGCCGCGGTGCTCTCGCTGAAAGAGGTTTCCAAGGTATACGGCAAGGGTGCCTTTGAGGTGAAAGCACTGAATGGGTTTTCTGAGTCGTTAAAGCCCGGTGAAACACTGGCGGTGGTGGGGCTTTCGGGGTCCGGCAAAAGTACGTTGGCCAAATTGCTGGTTGCTTTGGAGTTGCCTACGGGTGGATCCATCATTTTAAATGAAAATCCGGTGGCAAAACGACCGCCCACGGGGATACAAATGGTGTTTCAGGATCCGTATTCTTCGCTCAATCCCAATTTTACCGCGGTGGAAGCCGTGGCAGAAGTGGTGGAATTTGTCCGGGAAACGGCGGATGGAGACGGTTCAAGCGAAGCCAAAGCCATGGAATTGTTGGCTGAGGTAGGGTTTGATGTGCGATTGAGTCGCGCCTATCCTCATCAAATGAGTGGGGGACAGCGACAGCGGTTGTGCATTGCTCGGGCGTTGGCATCGAATCCAAAGGTGTTGATATTGGATGAGGCGGTGGCTGCGTTGGATCCTTTGGTGCAAAAACAGGTGTTGGATTTGTTGATATCGATACAGCACGAAAGGAATTTGGCTTACTTGTTCATTACCCACAATTTGGAGGTGGCACAAGCCATTTCCCATCGGATTGTATTCTTGGAGAAGGGCGAGAAAAAGCCGTTGCCGAGCGATTGGGTTCGGGCTTAATGGGTTGAATTTCTTGATTTGTTGGGCAGGGTTGGTTTGGGGTGGTGCGGGTTGAAGGGTTTTGTGCTAATTCAATGATTTTTAGTTGTTTGGTGGATAGTGTTTGTTTTATTGAACAAGGGGTTGGGTGTGCATACGATGACAGAAATATCTTGGGGTTATTGAGTAATGTTGTTGTATGATCCACTGGATACTTTTTACGCGCAAATCTGCGCTCACTGCGTTCGCGCTTTGTGGCGTTTCATTGACTATATCTGCCCAAGTTTCAAAACCGGTTCCAACGAATGCAGGGAGTGCGGCCGCCGAGGGGACCGAGGCGGCAATTACCGCGCAAACCCCCGCAACAACCGCTCAACCGCCCACTGCGCCTGCGCTGATGGTTATTGAGCTCGACCACAAAGTGAAAAAGGGTGAAACCCTGTATGCCATCGCAAAGCACTATCACTGCACCGTGGCTGAATTGCAGTCGCTCAATCCCGGTATTGGGATGCTTAAACCCGGCATGAAAGTTCGGGTGAAACAACGAACCAAAGTTCCTGTAAAATCGGCTCCTGTAGCAGCCCCTCAACTCAATCCCATCGCCGCGAGAAACAAAGAAGTGGCCATCGCATCGCTGCCAGAAATACCCGAAAATGTGACCGATCACGTGGTGGAAAAAGGACAAAGTCTTTACAGCATCTCAAAAATTTACGGGGTAACCATCGCGGAAATAAAAAAAGTGAACAACCTCACCTCTGATCAACTGTCGATCAATCAAAAGTTGTGGATTCCCAACAAAATCGCTGTGGCCAAAACTGCGGCCGTGAGTGCATCTGCCTTGCCGGTTATTGGGGTAGCGGCAAATTCGGGGAAAGATTCCGCTGCCTTGCCGGTGACGACTTCCACCGTTGCAATCGCCGATGGATCCACGCCAAATGCCACGGTTAACAATGCCGGCGTGTCGATCAAAGACTCCATGGATAATCAAGGTGGCATGCCCGAGCAAGTGGCGACCAAATTGAAAACGTCTAATCTCAAAGAATACGAGAAAAAGGTTACAGCGCAAATTGGCTATGAAGGCATGAAGGCCGACCGTTCTTGGGTGATGATCAACAAACACAAAAAGGGCGAAGTTATTGCAGTAATTAACCCTGCCAACAAAAAAATGGTGTATTGTACCGTCATTGGTGAACTGCCCGATAAGGGAAATAAACACATCGCTTTGTCGCAGTCGGTGGCCGATCGTTTGGGAATCACTGAGGCCAATGCTACCTTGCGGGTTCGATATGTGGCCCAATAATGGTTGGATAGATAAGGATTTTTGGCGGAGCGACGTTCTTCTTTGGATGTCGGTGGGTTTCCTGCATGTCTCTCCAGCGCTCTCTTCAATCTGTCTAGGCCTTTTTATTCTGCAATTGCTGTTTTTGGGTGAGACCGTTTCAATTCCTGGAGTTCAACGTTGGGGATTTGGGGCGATGTCATTGGCTTTGTTGTGGAACATGGCTTGCTTGTGGGACAGTATTTCTATGGGTTGGATTACCCAGACTTTTCTCACCGATAGGGCGGCGGCCGATATGCAAAAGTTGGCCTTGGTGAAAATTCAAGTCAAGTTGCCATTGTGTATTGTGTTAGGGTTGTATGCGGCCGGCCGCCGCCTTCCTTCCGTGTTATACAGGGCTTGGCCCGTGTTGGTTTTGCCGTTGATTTGGATTGCGGTGAGCAGTGTGATTCATTACGCGCAACACAGGGCTTTCTACGACCAAATGGTCCTTGAAAGCAAGCCCATACCCTTGTATTCCAATGTGTATCATATTGAATTTGCCGTGATGGTGGGCGTTGTGGTGCTGCTGATGTTGTACGGATTGCTCAATCACCGGATTGAAAGCAAAGAATCGCGGCGATGGCTCATGGCTGCGCTGCTGGTGCTGGTGGTGTGCATGCATATTTTGGGTGCGAGAACGGGGCTGGTAACGCTGTATGTGGGCGGTGGTTTGATGGCGGTTCAATACGCAAGAAATCGACCCAAATGGCTGCTGCGGGGCTCTGTGATTGGACTTGTAATGTCGTTGGGACTGTTGATGTTGCCAAGTGCACAGAACCGGATGAACAATACTTGGGTTGATTTAAAAACCACATTCAGTGGTGGGGATGTAACCCATCAGAGTTTTGGTCAGCGCTGGGTGGCCTGGAATACCGCTTGTGCTCTGTTGGGAAAGGGAGAAATGGTGTATGGTGGGTATGGCGTTGGAACCGACGAAGTGATGAAAACGGCTTATGATCAGGGTGGGGTGGAATTGGCGGAGCGACACAGGATCGGGGTACACAATCAATGGTTGGAGGGTGCTTTGCAGTCGGGCTGGATTTCCATGGCGCTGATTTTGTGTGCGGGATTTTTGGCTTTGATGAATGTGAAAAGCGGACAACCGGTGAACGGCTCTGCGGTTTGGTTGGCACTGGTTGTAGCGATGATGTTTGAGAGCTTGATGGAGCGACAAGCGGGCATTTTGGTGCTGATGATGGTATTTCAAGCACCCATGAGAGAAAAAAATGGCATGAATTCCGAAATAAAGAAGGAATATGCTTTGAATGATGAAAATAAATAGGTATATTTGCAACCCCAAAAATTATGTCTCGCGTTTGTGATTTAACCGGAAAGAAGGCCATGAAGGGCAACAATGTTTCGCATTCTAACAAGAAAACGAAGCGTCGTTTTTACCCTAACCTTCAAACTAAGAAGTTTTTTATTCCCGAAACAGGGGAGTGGATTACCTTGAAAGTAGCTGCGTCTACAATCAAAACCATCGATAAGAAAGGTATTTCTTCTTGCATCAACAATTTGTTTAAGAAAGGAAAAATTTAATCATGGCAAAAAAAGGAAACCGTGTTCAAGTAATCCTTGAGTGCACAGAGCAAAAGGGTAGCGGTGTAGCAGGTATGAGTCGTTACATCACCACCAAAAACAAGAAAAATACCGCAGAACGTATTGAGTTGAAGAAATACAATCCATACATGCGCAAAGTAACCGTTCATAAGGAGATCAAATAATGGCAAAGAAGGTAGTAGCAACCCTAAAAAAAGATGGTGCTGGTAGCGAATACGTGAAAGCAATCAAAGTAGTAAAGTCTGCCAAGAGCGGCGCTTACTCTTTCAAAGAAGAAATTTTGCCTACCGACAAGGTAAAGGCGTTCTTCGCGAAATAATTGATCCTTTAAAAGATATTATAGCCCCTCAATGGGGCTTTTTTTTTACCTTCACATCAAACTAGCCCATGTCAATCTTCAATTGGTTCTCGAAAAACAAGCCCAAAGAGGAAATACCTGCAGCGCAAGAAGAGCAAGCCGCACAAACCCAAGCAGCCTTGGAAAAAACGCGTACAGGATTTTTGTCGAAACTGGGCCGATTGTTTACCGGAAAACGACAGGTCGATAACGACTTTCTCGATGAATTGGAAGAAGTATTGCTCACCTCAGACGTTGGGGTGGAAACTACCGTGCAAATCATTCAGAATTTGGAAAAGCGCGTCTCCAAGGATTCCTATGTCTCCGAGGAAGAACTCCATGAATTGTTGGCCGATGAAATCGCCAAGTTGATGCCCGACATCCAAGCGCCAGTGGCCAAGGATCTTACCCTGCAGGGTGCATCGTTGCCCTATGTGGTGTTGGTGGTTGGGGTGAATGGTGTGGGTAAAACCACCACCATCGGGAAACTGGCCCACCACTATGCCCAACTGGGTAAAAAGGTAATATTGGGTGCTGGTGATACGTTCCGCGCTGCCGCTGTAGAACAGTTGAGCATTTGGCAGAACCGCGCTGGCGTTTCCATTGTTTCTCATGGCATGAACACCGATCCTGCTTCCGTGGCCTTTGATGCTGTGAAACAAGCCGTGGAGGAGAATGCCGACGTGGTAATCATAGATACGGCTGGGCGTTTACACAATAAGGTTGGACTCATGAATGAACTGTCGAAAATTCGTCGGGTCATAGAAAAGTTCAAAGCCGATGCGCCCCATGAAGTGTTGTTGGTGATTGATGCAACGACCGGACAGAATGCCTTTGAGCAGGCCAAGCAATTTACCGCCGCCACCCAAGTGAATACCCTGGCCGTTACCAAACTCGATGGAACCGCCAAAGGCGGTGTGGTGATTGGCGTAAGTCATGCCTATCAACTGCCCGTGAAATACATCGGACTTGGTGAAAAAGCCGAAGACCTCAAATTGTTTAATAAGTACGATTTTATCAAATCGATTTTTGTATCGTGAAAACCAAATCCAACAAGGAAACCAAAGTTAACGTGATCACATTGGGTTGTAGTAAAAATCTGGTGGATAGCGAAGTGTTGATGGGACAGCTGAAAGCATCTCAATTTGATGTTACCCACGAAAGCACCAAAGACGATGCCGATGTGGTGATTGTGAATACTTGCGGATTCATCGAAAATGCCAAGCAAGAAAGCATCGATACCATCCTTGCCTACGCCGATGCTAAGGCCCAAGGCAATATTGAGAAATTATACGTAACCGGCTGCCTGTCGCACCGTTACAAAGATGAACTGCAAGCCGAAATCCCTGAGGTTGACGCGTGGTTTGGGACCCTCGATATGCCTCATTTGCTGCGCACGGTTGGGGCCGATTACAAACATGAACTGGTGGGTGAGCGACTGCAAACCACCCCCAAGCATTACGCCTATACCAAGATTTCGGAGGGATGCGATCGACCTTGTTCGTTCTGTGCTATCCCATTGATGCGCGGAAAACACGTTTCTAGGCCCATAGAGATCATAAAAAAGGAAATTCAGGGGCTTGTGGCCTCTGGGGTGAAAGAAGTGATGCTTATCGCCCAAGATTCTACCAGTTACGGGATGGATATCTATGGTGACCGAAAACTGGCCGATCTCATGAAACACCTTTCAGACGTGGAAGGGTTGGATTGGTTGCGCTTGCATTACGCCTATCCCTCACAGTTTCCTTTGGATGTATTGGAGGTGATGGCAAAACGCAGCAACATCTGTAACTATTTGGATATTCCCATTCAGCATATTTCAGACCCCATGTTGAAAGCCATGCGTCGCGGAATCACCAAGCGGAGAACCTATGAGGTGCTGAACGCCATCCGTAATCGTGTGCCTGGCATCGCCTTGAGAACTACTTTGCTGGTTGGACATCCCGGTGAGACAGAAGAAGATGTGAAAGATTTATTGGATGCCATCAACGACATCCGTTTTGAGCGTTTGGGTGTGTTTACCTATTCACACGAAGAAAATACCCATGCATATTCATTGGCCGACGATATTCCACAAGAAGAGAAGCAACGCAGGTCTGACGCCATCATGGAAGCCCAAATGGTGATTTCTGAGGAGTTTAACCAGAAATTGAAAGGTCAGACCCTGAAAGTGTTGTTCGATCGCTTGGAAGGTGATGAGTTTGTGGGACGTACGGAGTATGATAGCCCCGAGGTCGACAACGAAGTGCGTGTTCCAGCCAAAGACAATTATGTGCGCATGGGTGATTTTGCCAATGTGAAAATTACCGATGCTAGCACCTATGATTTGATGGGTGAAGTTGTACCATCGTGAACCTAAGAAAAATCCCATATCCACCCCAATCCATTGATTCGTTCCTGCGCGATTCGGCCTGGGAAGGGAAGGGCTCGGGGTTGTATCCTCTCGAGGGCATTACCGCGGATCCCGCCAAAGCCAAAGCACAGATTATTGAACGATTTGATTTGCAAGACCGACAAACCCTGAAGCAGGTTTTTCAGTCGCAGATGGGACAGCAAATCAGTGCTTTGCAACAGCAAAACATCGATTTGTTGGTTGAGCCAAACGCGTTTGCCGTAGTAACCGGACAGCAAATCCATGTGGGGTTGGGTCCAGCATACGTCTTATACAAAATTGCCTCCACCATTCAGTGGGCAAATAATTTGAAGTCGAAATACCCCCAAGATCACTTTATTCCGGTCTTTTGGATGGCAACCGAAGACCATGATGTGGCGGAAATCAATCATTTCGACCTACATCAAGAGCGATTTCAATGGGATTTGGCATGGAATTCCGCGGTGGGGGATATGCCTACGGCTACTTTGGCATCGCTGTTCGACTGGCTCGTTGAGAAACTGGGCAGAAACCAAGAAATCATTGACCGGATTGAATCGGTTAGGGCAATGTATCTTCAACCCCATGCTACGTTGGCAACGGCCACCGCTGGTTGGGTAACCTCTCTGTTTGCAGAATTTGGGTTGCTGGTTTTGGATCCCCGTGATTTGAGGTTAAAAAAACAAGCCAAGTCCTTGTTTGAGCAGTCCTTGTTTGGACAAACCCTACACAGTGCCTTTCAGCAAAGCACGGAGCGCTTGCAGACTGCCAAACAAACACCGCCTGCCCATGTGGGTAAAAGTTTGGTTTTTTGGATGGATGAACACCGCAGAACCCGCATTGAACCCCAGGGGAATGGCTTTCAAACTGCCGATGGTGCCATTCAGTGGACGGCAGAGCAAATGCAAGCAGTAATCAACAGCGATGATATTGCCCACCTATCGGCCAACGTATTGCTAAGGCCCCTGTATCAGCAGGTGGTTCTGCCCTGTGTTGCCTATGTTGGAGGTCCTTCCGAATATTTGTACTGGCTACAAACCGCCCATGCTTTTGAAGCGGCCAATGTAACCCCGCCCCAATTGCTTCATCGGAAAGGTGGGGTGATTTTAACGCCCTCACAACGCAAAAAATTGGATCGTTTGGGATTGACAGTAGAAGATTGTTTCAAGGGGGTCGATGCGGTAAAAGAGCAGATATTGCAGCGCATCGCTGGCGAGAATGTGCTATTGAATCATATTGAAGCCGCTCATGAGCAATTGCAGGAACAGTTGAAGTCGCTCTATCAATGGAAATCGCCGCTGCTCTCAGAATCGAAGAAGGAGATTGATGCGTTTGTTAAATGGCAAAAAAAGATGGGCACGGCCGCCGCGGAGGCGTATCTGCAGGATCAATTCAGTGCCGACACCTGGCAATCCGCAGCGCATTTGATTGCGTCCCAATTTTCTGCATCAGCTCCTCAAGAGCGAACCTTGCATTGGGTTCAGTACTGGTTTTTAAATGGCCAGGACTGGATTTCAGCCTTGTGTTCATCTGGGGATTATTCTGCGGAAGAGGGATTTTTCGTGATGGAGCTGTAATTATGGATTTTTCCCATCGCGAATCCCAATAGAATTGTCGAAACGATGGATTTTGTCCCTAAATAAACGGAAATTTTTTATAGTTTTACGGGGATGAAATTTCACACCAAAGATCTGTCTTCCTCTATCGTAGTATTTCTGGTTGCATTGCCCTTGTGTTTGGGGATTGCGCATGCCAGTGGCGTACCAGTAATGAGTGGTTTGATCGCTGGCATTGTGGGTGGTGTTGTGATCGGTTTTTTGAGTGGTTCCCACGTTTCAGTGAGCGGACCTGCTGCCGGGCTGATCACTTTGGTTGAGTCATCGCTGCGAGATTTGTCGGGCGGATCCCAAGCCCAAATCGCCACAAACGCCCTACAAGCATTCGCGGCGGCTGTGGTGGTTGCTGGCCTGTTACAAATAATTCTGGGTGCCTTGAAAGTGGGTAAATTGGCCGATTTTATCCCTGCATCTGTCATCAAAGGCATGTTGGCGGCCATTGGCTTGATGCTCATTTTGAAACAGGTTCCGCATTTGGTTGGATGGGATGCTGATGATTTTGGGGATGAAGGGTTTGTTCAGCACGATGGACAGACAACCTTTTCAGAGATTTCGGTGGCATTTCATCATTTAACTCCCTTGGCAGTGATCATTGGAGTGATTGGTCTAGCGATTCAATTTTTATGGGAAATACCTGCAATGAAAAAGCAGACTTGGCTACAGCTGATCCCTGCACCGTTGTTGGTTGTAATATTGGGTGTTGGTATCAATGCTTGGGCCATTAAAAACAATCCAGCATGGGCCATTGTAGATCATTCGCATTTGGTGAATATTCCTAATTTTCTGAGTTCAGATAACCATGTATCGCTCCTGCAATTTCCCGATTTTGGGGCACTCGGATCTTTGTTGATTTGGGTGATTGCAATCAAAATAACCCTGATAGCATCCATCGAATCTTTGTTGAGCATAGAAGCTTCTGATAAAATTGATCCACACAAACGCGTGAGTCCACCCAACAGGGAATTGTTGGCTCAGGGGGTAGGTAATACCGTCTCTGGCCTATTGGGGGGCATCCCGGTAACGGCGGTGATTGTTCGCAGTTCTGCCAATGTGAACGCCGGTGGAATGAGCAAGTGGAGTGCAATTTTCCATGGCCTTTGGCTTACCATCGCAGTTTTGATGTTTCCACAGGCATTGAACCTGATTCCCAATGCTGCTTTGGCGGCCGTTCTGATATATGTTGGTTACAAACTGGCCAAACCAAGTTTGTTTAAAGCGGAATGGGAAAAAGGAAGAATGTCGTTCCTGCCGTTTATCATCACCATTGTCTCTATTTTGTTCTCTGATTTGTTGATCGGAATATTGATTGGAATGGCTGTAGCTTTCTATTTCATCATTCGTTCTAATTTTCATCGATCCATTACGTTGGTTGAGTTAGAAAATAATTTCATGGTGCGTTTTCAACAGCAAGCAACCTTTCTCAATAAATCGCTCCTTAAATCTCTGCTCGATCAAATTCCTGCAAATGCAAAGGTTGTCATTGATTTAACACATTGCACATTCATGGATGTAGACATACTCGATATCATTGATGATTACCAAGTTCGAGCCGACGAGCGTGGTATACAGGTTACTTACGAATTTTTAAATGAATCCCATAAGTCCAAATTGCTGGGCGACATGAAATGCAACTTCATCAGTAAAATCAAATAATCATGGAAGATCAAATCAAACTATTTTTGAGTAACAGGGCATGGGCGGCAGAAAAATTGTCTGATGATCCCACTTATTTTGAAAACTTGGCCAAAGATCAGCGCCCTGATTACCTCTGGATAGGGTGTTCGGATTCGCGCGTGCCAGCCAATGAAATCATCGGTGCTGAGCCCGGAGAACTGTTTGTTCATCGAAACATCGCCAACATGGTGGTACATACGGATCTCAATTTATTGAGCGTGCTGCAGTATGCTGTAGAATATCTGGAAGTGAAACACATCATTGTATGCGGACATACGGGCTGTGGTGGGGTGAAAGCGGCATTGACCAATAACAGTTACGGTTTGTTAAACAAATGGCTGAGGAATCTAAAAGACGTTTATCGCCTACACAAAGACGAGGTCGACGCCGAAATAGGGGATGAAGCGAAGTTGAACAAAATGGTGGAAATGAACCTCATTGAACAAGTGGGCAATGTGGTAAAAACCAGCATCGTTCAGAAAGCGTGGAAAAATCACCAACGGCCCCACGTGCATGGTTGGGTTTATGAGATGGACTCAGGCCTGTTGCGTACCGTCATAGACGTGGCTCCCGGTGCCGAAATCGATCCGATTTATACGTTTGAGGACTAACGCGTTCGCTTAGTGTTCGCGCTGCTTATCCAAGCGCATATTGATCAATTCGATGACGAAGGAGAAAGCCATCGCAAAGTAGATGTATCCTTTTTCGATGTGTTGACCAAGCCCCTCGCCCAACAAACTCACACCAATCAATACCAAAAAAGCCAAGGCCAATATTTTGATACTGGGGTTGTCGTTGACGAAATTCGCAATGGGTTCGCTGGCCCACAACATCACCAACATCGAAATGATGACCGCAACAATCATGACCCAAACTTCGTTGGCCATGCCCACGGCAGTGATGACGGAATCCAAGCTGAAGACGACGTTGATTAACACCATTTGCATTAATATACCCGTCCACCCTTTGGCATCCGTGCGCTCTTTGATTTCTTCTTCGTGGCCTTTCATTTTGAGGTGGATTTCACGCACACTCTGATACAATAAAAACAATCCACCTAAGATTAACAGCAAGTCTTTGCCTGAAATTCCTTGGTTCATAACATGGAATAAATCGGCTTCCTGGCGTTGCACCCAGTTAATTCCCATCAACATGATAATGCGGATCACCATACCCAACAACAATCCGTACTGACGTGCCTGCTTTTGCTTGCTGCCCGGGGCTTTGTTGGCCAATATCGAGATAAAAATGATGTTGTCTATCCCCAATACAATTTCCAAAACGGTTAGGGCAACCAAACTGATGATAATATCTTGTGTCATGATGATGTAGCAAATTTACGCACGAATTCGGCCCATCCGTCAGGCGAAATCCATGTCGTTGAAAACCGATTGTTGAAATAGGTTATTTGTCGTTTCGCATAGTTTCTCGTATGCTGTTTAATCCTATCCAAGGCCATCTCCAAAGAAATATCGCCCTGAAAATGTTCAAATAATTCAGTGTAACCCACGGTTTGTAGCGCTTTCAGCTCTCTGAAAGGGTATAATCCCCGGGCTTCGTCAACCAATCCCGCTTCAACCATGGCGTCTACCCGCTGATTGATTCGTTCGTATAATATTTCTCGGGGATGATCGATTCCCAAGAATTGGATGGCTACGCCTTCAAAATGATTGACCTTCTCTTGTCCGTATATCTCTTTCAAAGGCTTACGCAATTGAATGCACAACTCCAGGGCCCGCATCACACGCTGGGGGTTGTCGAGCCGCACAAACCTACCCGCTTCGGGGTCGAGCTGTCGCAACATGCCCAGCAGCGGTTCGATGCCCTTCGCAACATATTGGTCTAAAATTTCACTGCGCAAATCGGGATCCACTTCTGGCAAGTCGTCCATTCCATACAGCAAGGCTTCGATGTAAAGCCCTGTGCCACCGCAAAGTACGGCCGAGCCTTTTTCTTGCAACAGTTGTTGGGTAATGCCCCTAAAAATCTCAGCATGGGCACCCGCATTGTAATGGTATTTGATGGACACATGTCCAATGCCATGGTGTTTCACCGCCCGCAATTCCTCTTCGCTGGGTTTGGCTACCGCGATGTTGAGTTCCTCGTAGACTTGTCGAGAATCCATGTTCACAATATCCGTATTCAACGCCTGGGCCAATGAAATAGCCGCAGCGGTTTTTCCGGAGGCCGTAGGACCTCCCACAATGAACAGGGTAGGTTGGGATGTCAAATCGAAACGGGTTTATTTGAGGTCGTCCGCATCGATGCCTTCACCCAATGCGCCAAAATCGAATTCATCATGATCGTCTTCTTCCTCTTCATTATCCAAATCATCGTCTAAATCATCGTCATCCTCTTCCAACAATTCCTCCTCATGTTCCACCAACAAGCTTTTCACGCCTTTGGCCGCCAAGATTTTCTCTGCCAGGGTATCGAATTCGTTGTCGTCCAGCATTTTGAACTTACCCTCATTATGCTGCCTAGGGGCTTTCCCTTCGTTGCGATAAATTCTGGGGTAGGCCTGTTTTTCATTGCTCTCTTCGATACTAATGAGTTCGCAAAGCAAGGTCCATTGGGCATTGTAATCAAACACATAGATAAACCGTTGATGGGGGTCGTTTACGCAAGTGCGAAGCTTGGTCTCAGACATCAAAGGGGCATTTGCGTTGCCCGTGATATCGGTATCTCCGGTGGGCTTGGCTTTTTTCACCTCGGAAATGCGACGCCAGCGGTCATCGCTCACAAAAAAACTGGCCAATTCTTTGTTGTCAAAGCCAATGGCTGCTTGAATGATGTTGTTGAAATCCAAGAAGGTATGCGACGGTTTGATTTCAATCCATCGAACTATGTCCTCCATGTCTTCGAACCATATTTTAAAACGGTAAATCATGCGAAATGCAAAAATAGTTCTCAGTCGTTGGTTATCGATGAAAAAAATGAAGTCAAAGAAAATTAGCCGTATTTTCGCGAGAATAATGAGGCGAATTATCCTGATAATGTGTGTGGTCATCCCAACTTTATTGATGGGTCAGGCGAGTAAAAGCGATATACGTGGGTTTGTTTACGACGCCAACAACGGCGACCGTATCGTCGGTGCCAATATTCTGTGTGTGAATGAGGGAGCCTCAAAATCAACGCTTACGGGGAATGCGGTAAGGGCGGTAATGACCGATAACGATGGATATTTTGCCCTCACCGGTTTGCCCCCCGGCAATTATTATGTGAGGATTTCCATGGGCGGTTTTGATACGTTCATTGAAAAAGTGCCGGTAAAACTGGGTGCGAACACCAAGAAAGACTTTTACATCAACCGCATTGCGAGCATGGGGGAGGTCAACATCTCCGTAAAGTCCAAAGCCAAAGAGGCCCAGGTATCGGTGACTACGGTGGATGCCAAAACCATTTCGAAGATGCCGGCCGTGGGTGCTGAACCCGATATTCTGCAATATTTGCAAGTGTTGCCGGGAGTTGTTTTCAGTGGTGATCAAGGAGGGCAGTTGTACATAAGGGGCGGTTCACCGGTGATGAACAAGGTGATGTTAGACGGACTCACCATCTACAACCCGTTTCACTCCATTGGTTTGTTTTCTGTGTTTGAGACAGATTTGATTCAAACCGCCGATGTATACAGTGCGGGCTTCGGGGCAGAATACGGGGGTAGGGTGTCGGCAGTGGTTGATTTGAAAACCCGCGATGCCAACAGAAATAGAACCACCATGAAGGTAGGACTCACAACGTTCACCTCGAAGGCCTTGTTGGAAGTGCCATTGAAGAAGTATAAGCAAGGAAAAGGCAACAGTTCCTTGGCCATTTCATACAAGAACTCGTTTTTGCGTGAATCTTCCAAGTTGCTTTACAATTATGCCAATCCCGACAAGCTTCCATACAACTTCGGGGATTTGTTCATCAAAGCGAGTTTTAACAGTGCCAACGGCGGGTATTCAAAATTGTATGGGTTTCGCTTTGGAGACAATGTAGCGTTTCCGGGTTCAACCAGTTACAATTGGTCTTCTACGGGTTTGGGCGGTAAGTTTTTGGTGGTGCCAGAGCAGGCTAAGACCCGGGTGGATGGATATTTTTTGTGGAGTGAATACCGCATTCAGCAGGAAGAACAAGATGCCAAACCCCGCAGCAGTTCTATTGGTGGGTTCAACTTGGGGATGAATTTTGGGTACAATTTCCGTCGCGACGATTTGAAGTGGGGCCTTGAAATAAACGGGTTCCAAACCAATTTTGAATTGTATAATTCCAACAATCGACGCATTTCGCAATTGGAGAGCACCACAGAGATCAACACCTTTGCGAATTATCGGGTGGCAAGGAAAAAACTGGTGTCGAACTTGGGTTTACGCGCCCAATATTACGCTTCATTGGGCAATAGCAGTTTTGAACCCCGCTTTCAACTGCGGTACATGCCTTGGAAGTCGATTGGTATCAAATTCGCCGTCGGCGCATATTCACAGAATTTTCTGTCGGCCATGAGCGACCGCGACGTGGTGAATTTGTTTTACGGATTTTTGTCGGGCCCGGACAATCTGCCCGATTCATTCAATGGCAAACCCGTCACGCATGCCTTGCAGAAGGCCCGCCACGCAGTGGCGGGGTTCGACTATCGCGTGAACAAAAAGCACAGTTTCAACGTGGAGTCTTTTGTGAAGTTGTTTGATCAAATTACCAACATCAACCGCGACAAACTGTTCGAAGACGATGAATTTAATTTGGATAAGCCAGCGCGACTTCGTCAGAACTTTATTTTGGAAGAAGGCAATGCCTACGGAGGCGACTTTAGCTACAAGTTTACAGACAAGCACTGGTATGTTTGGGCTGTGTATTCACTGACATGGGTAAATCGCTTCGATGGAAACATCAAGTATCAACCCAATTTCGACCGACGTCACAACGCCAATTTCTTGGTAAACTACGAAATGGGTAAGAAGAATCCCGTTGAGCTATCGCTGCGTTGGAACTTCGGGTCGGGTTTCCCGTTCACACAAACCGAAGGATATTATGAGAAATTCAATTTTCAACAGGGGTTGAGTACCGATTACACCAGTTCCAATGGTCAGTTGGGAGTGGTTTACGCGTCCATCAACCAAGGTCGTTTGCCCTATTACCATCGCCTCGATTTTTCGGCGCGTAAAAAGTGGGTGATGGACAAGCAGCGGGAGTTCAATTTGTTGTTTAGCTTGACCAACGTGTACAATAGAAACAACATCTTCTACTTTGACCGTATCAACCGCAAGCGGGTGGATCAATTGCCCATTTTGCCGGCTTTTGGCTGCAATTACAGCTTCTAATTAGAGAAAAAATGGTGTTGTAGTCCAAGGGCTACAGTTTGTTGTTGAGGATGCCCTGAATGGCCTGTAGTTTCAACAGCGCCTCTATGGGGGTGAGGGTATTGATGTCGAGGGCCCCACAAAGTTTTTTCACCTGAATGAGTTTTGGGTCTTCCGTTTGGAATAGGTTCATCTGATATACCGGTTTGGTATCGGTCTTTTTCAGGGTCTTCTGGGGCGATAGGTTGGCGCGTTCTTGCTCGAGTTGATTCAGGATCTCTGTGGCTCTCAACAGCACGGCGTTGGGAATCCCCGCGAGTTGGGCCACGTGTATACCAAAGCTGTGTTCACTGCCACCTTGGGTGAGTTTTCTCAAGAAGATGATTTGGCTACCCTGTTCCTTGATGGAGATGTGGTAATTGCGGATGCCCGGACATTTCGACTCCAATTCATTCAGTTCGTGGTAATGGGTGGCGAAAAGGGTTTTGGGCTCCGCTGGGTGAGAATGGATGTACTCGGCAATGCTCCATGCCAAGGATACCCCGTCGTAAGTGCTGGTGCCCCTGCCGATTTCATCGAGTAAGACAAGGCTGCGGTCCGACAAATTATTCAAAATGCTGGCGGTTTCTGTCATTTCCACCATGAACGTACTCTCACCAACCGAAATATTGTCTGAAGCACCTACGCGGGTGTAGATTTTGTCGACAACACCAATTTCTGCCGCGCTGCAAGGGGCGTAACAGCCAATTTGTGCGAGGATGACAGCCAGGGCGGTCTGACGTAAGATCGCGCTTTTACCACTCATGTTCGGACCTGTGAGGATTATGATGCGCTGGGCTTCTTTGTCTAATGATATGGTATTGGGGATGTAAGATTCGCCTGGGGGTAATTGATATTCGATGACGGGGTGACGGCAGTCTTTCAACACTAGGTCAAATCCATCGTTCATGGAAGGTTTGCAATATTGATTGTCCATGGCCAACTGCGCAAATCCTGCCAGTACATCCAATTCGGCCAGCAGGTTGGCTTGCAGTTGTAGTGGGGCTACGAACGATGACATTGAATCGAGTAATTGCTCCCACAGTTGGGCTTCTAACGCCAAAATGCGATCTTCTGCATTGAGGATTTTCTCTTCGTAAATTTTGAGTTCCGGGGTGATGTATCGCTCCGCATTTGTGAGGGTTTGCTTGCGTATCCAATCCTCGGGGGCTTTGTCCTTGTGCGAATTGGTCACTTCGAGGTAGTAGCCAAAAACATTGTTGAAGCCAATCTTTAAGGAGGGGATGCCTGACCGTTCGATCTCTTGCTGTTGGATTTCAATGAGTTTGTCTTTTCCGCTGGTGGTCAATCCGCGCAGTTCCTCGAGTTCGGGGTGGATATGCGATTTGAAAATGCCACCTTTGGCCGCTACAGCCGGAGCGTCTGCCAAGATTTGATCCATGATCAACGTTTGGAGGTTTGGCAGGGCATCAATTTTATTGGCCAGGGCCTGTAGTTGAGGGTCTTTGCTTTGGGCAAAAAGGTCCTTGCTTTCTTGCAAGTTTTCCAGTCCATAGCCCAGCATGAGGCATTCTCTCGGACCAATTTTTCTCAGTGCTACTTTGGAGACCAGGCGTTGTAGGTCGCCAATTTGTTTCATTGTATCGCGAAACGACGATGTTTCTGTGGCGTTATTGATGAAGACTTCAACTTGGTTGTGTCGGGCTTCAATGGCTTGTCGGTGTATGAGCGGAAAAACCAACCATTGCCTAAGCAATCGGGCGCCCATGGCGGTGCAGGTTTTGTCGATCACATCGATAAGCGCCGTACCACCTTGATAGATGGGTCGAACCAATTCGAGGTTTCTGGCGGTAAATCCATCAATCCAGACCGATTGGTTTTCATCGATGCGTGAAATGCCATTGATATGAGCGATGTGGGTATGATGGGTCAGGGTTAGATATTGCAAGGCTGCGGCAGCCGCCGAAACTGCCAAAGGCATTTCGGCGATGCCAAAGCCCTTTAAATTCTGGGTTTTGAACTGACGACAAAGTGCTTCTTGCGCGGTGGACGGCTCATAAACCCATGTTTCCATGGTTTGGAATGAGGTAGGGGTGCCCAGCATCTCTTGAATCAAGGTCTGCTGCTGTTTGGGCATCAGCCATTCAGAGGGTTTGTAGGCATCGATGAGTTTTTTGATGGACAACATCGAACCTTCCGAAACGTAAAACTCGCCCGTAGAAATGTCCAAGAAAGCCACCGCCCATTGCATGTTCTGCTCATACACCGAGGCCAAGTAATTACTTTGTTTGGTTTCAAGTACTTTATCGTTGTAGCTAACCCCGGGAGTGACCAGCTCGGTAACACCCCGTTTGACGATGGTTTTTGTCTTTTTGGGATCTTCCAATTGATCACAGATGGCCACACGATATCCCGCTTTCACCAATCTGGGTAGGTAGTTGTCCAACGAATGATGAGGAAATCCTGCCAAATCTTGGTCCGAAGCAGCGCCGTTTGATCGCTTGGTTAGTACAATCCCCAACACTTTTGAAGCGATGCGGGCATCCTCGCTAAACGTTTCATAAAAATCACCCACCCTAAACAACAAAATGGCACCAGGGTATTGAGCCTTGATGCTGTAATATTGCTTCATGAGCGGTGTTTCTTTGTCTGTGCTTGCTCCTGCCATAAACCCCAAAATTACAGCCAAATACCAGGTCGATTTCCACATTTAAGCCCCCTTTTTCCCCATTGATTTTAAGTATCTTTGTGTTTGTGAAGAAATTGGTAGGCGCAGCCCTGCAACGATTGAGCGTTGATGAATTCAAACAGGCCAACAAATGGCCCTTTGCCGTGGTGCTCGATAACGTGCGCAGCATGAACAATGTGGGATCGGTGATGCGAACCTGCGATGCGTTTTTGTGCGATAGCCTTTATTTGTGCGGCATCACGGCGAAACCGCCACACCGCGACATTACCAAAACGGCGATTGGCGCAGAGAATTCAGTGAATTGGATTTATAGTCAATCAGCGATGGATGCAGTACTGAGTTTGAAAGAGCAGGGGTTCTTGGTGTACGCCGTTGAGCAAACCAGTGATTCGGTGATGTTGCAAAACATGCAGTTCAATCAAACATCGGTAGCCTTTGTGTTTGGCAATGAGATCGATGGTGTTGATGAAGCGGTTATCAAGGCCTGTGATGGGGTCATTGAAATACCCCAATTGGGGACGAAACACTCGTTCAATATCTCGGTTTCTTGCGGCATGCTGCTCTGGGAATACGCCAGAACCCGGGTTTAAAGCTGATTTAAATGAGACATTATGGTTGCCATAACCCCATGTTTTCCTTCAAGCCTTTTTTGGGTTTGGTATGTGTTACGGCGGTGGCAATACTCACGAACTGTGTTGGTGAGGGTTCTGATGAAGGGCCTGTCAATGCTGAAACTGAGTCTCTAGTGCAAAATGATTCATCGTTAATTGTTGATGAATTTAGAAGCAGGTTTGAATCGGAGAAGTATTTGTGCTTGATTGCCTATTCCAGTGAATGTCCGGTAGCCAAGAATTACATCAAAACCATCAAGGATCTTTATGAGGATTACGGCAAGCAAGTGACATTTTGTTTGCTAGATCCAGGTGTTGGGACCAAATCCATCTCGGGGATGAATGGTCTTCTTTTTCGCGATCCTACACACATAATCTGTAAACGGTATGGATTGACGGTTTATCCGGAGGTGGTATTGGCGAACTGTTTGACCCGTGAAATATTATATCAAGGAAAAATTGATGATCGGGCTGTTTCGTTGGGCGTGGTGAAACATCAGGCCCAAAACAATTACTTGAGCGAAGCCATCGCTCAGTTGTTGGAAGATGGAGAAGTTAGGGTAAAAAATACCCAAGCAGTGGGTTGTTTTATTGGGGTTAATCAAGCCAATTTGAATTTTTAATATGAAAACCAATCGTTTGTATATCATTGTTTTATTAATGTTTGTTTCAATCATTGGTTGCGGTGATGGAGGGGATAGCAAATCCGTGCCTGCCAAACCCACGTTTGCGGAGCATATTGCTCCAATTTTGTCCAAGAATTGTTTACCGTGTCACCGTGAAAATGGCGCCGCACCGTTCTCTTTGGAAAAATTTGAATCGGTACAAAAACGGGCGAGAACCATAGCGAAAGTTACACTCAATCGGTACATGCCCCCTTGGCCAGCCGATCCCAACTACACGCATTTTGTGGGAGAAAAGGTATTGACAGAGGTGGAAATTGCGACCATTCAACGATGGGCAGAACAGGGGGCGATACAGGGCAGTGGCCCATATGTTTATCAAGCACCAAACACCCACCGCAGCAATATTCGAAAGCCAGATTTTGTTGTTCCGTTCGATTCAGTATCTTTAAGAGAAGGGGATCTCGATCGGTTTTTCATCAGCAAAGCAATGGTGCGGTTGGACAGAAAACGGTATATCTCGGCGTTGGAGTTGGTACCCTCGCGTGCGGGTCTGATTCACCACGCAAACGGACATTTATTGTTGTATGCCGATGGTTCGAAACTCGAACCCAGTAGGGCGGTTGGTAAAATAGAAACCACCAATTCAACGGATTTGAACTTGATTGAACAGCTACGGTTATTGCCCAAGGATGGACCTCTTCCAAGCAGGATTCATTCGGCCTTTAACTATTTGCCGGGGGTTGAAGGGATTGAATATCCTGCGGGAATCGGTGTTTACGAGGTACCGCGCGACTTTGCTGCTGTCATGAATGATGTGCATTACGGTCCGTCCGACACCAACATTACCGACAAGCCCGTTTTGAATGTCTTTTTCACGGATGTGGCTCCCAAACGCGCAACCGGCGAGTTGATGCTGGGTACCAATGGTGTGAGTAAGATTGTGCCGCCTTTGGTGGTTCCTGCCAATAAGGTAACAAAGCATGTAACCCGATATACCATCGATGCAGACATCTCAGTGCTTACAATCAATCCCCATTTGCATCAACTGGGGAAGTCGTTTTGGGCATTTGCCATCAAGCCCAATGGCGATACCATTCCATTGATTCGTATTCCACGATGGAATTTTAATTGGCAGTATTTTTATACGTTCAAGCAGATGGTCAAGATACCTGCAGGCGCTGAAATCGTGGCGATTGCCGAGTTCGATAACACTGCAAACAATCCCTATAATCCCAACCACCCACCCAAATTGGTGTCGGAACGATGGGACTACGGCGGAGCGAGCATGCGGGCGTCGGACGAAATGTTTCAGTTTATCCTCACATACACAGTGTACCAAAAAGGCGATGAGCACATATCTTTGGAAAGGAAAAAGTAAACGATGAAGAATTCAGTAGGCGAGGCAAATGGGTTTGTTGTATCAGAGGTGTTACAAACAGACAAGGTGTTGGATTTTCACCGGGTGATGGACTTGGTATATGCCAATGATCCCGACTTTATTTATCCCTTAGAGAGTGATGTTGAGGGGATTTTTAATCCGCAAAAGAACAAGTCGTTCCTGAACGGCACTGCCCGTAGGTGGGTGATTTATGATTCGGCCGGCCGGCCGGCCGGCCGAATCGCTTCCTTCTATACCCAAAAACTCAAATCGGGAAAAAGAGGGGGCATCGGATTTTTTGAATGTATAAATGATCGCAATATGGCGATGAAATTATGGGACGTGGCGGAAAAATGGCTGGAAGACGAAGCTTGTCTCAGCATCGATGCCCCCATAAACTTTGGAGACCGCGATAGCTTTTGGGGACTATTGATTTCCTCGGTAAACCCTGTATCGTACCGCGAAAGTTACAACCCTCCATACTACCGAGAATGGATTGAAACCCGCGGATACTCACTGGAAATCGAGCAGAATACCTACGATATTTCCCATAAAACCTTCAATTATGAGAGATTTAGCAAAATTGCGGATCGCGTCATGAGCAAGGATAATTACAGATTTGTGCCGCTCGACTACAGCAAAATTGAAAAATATGCAGCAGATTTTGTGCAGATTTACAATGAGGCTTGGGCGTTTCATGAGGATTTTGAGCCACTCACCCCTGAAGTGCTGAACAAGCGACTCAAAGAGGTGAGGCCCGCCATGCCCAAGGAATTTGCCGTTTTCGCTTACGATAACGACCGTCCCATCGGCTTCTTTATTGCCATTTTGGAAATCAACCAGGTGTTTCGTCGGTTCAAAGGCAAAATGGGGCTGTGGCAACAACTCCAATTTTTGTGGTACCGCAAATCCATCAACAAAGCCAAGGGGATTGTCTTTGGCGTGGTGCCAGATTATCAGAATTTGGGCATAGAAACTGGGTTGATTATGAAATTTTACCAAGGAATCCACAGCAATAAAACCGTTGATAGTATGGAGCTGGCTTGGATTGGGGATTTCAATCCAAAGATGATCAGTATGTTAGAGAGCCTAGGAGCCACAAAGACAAAAATTCACCATACATATCGTAAAGAAATTTCATAAAAACATTTGATTTTCCGGTGTAGAGATGTATTTTTGCACCTCCTTAAACGAAAGTAAAAAGGAAATGATTCCGTAGCTCAGTTGGTAGAGCAATACACTTTTAATGTATGGGTCCTGGGTTCGAGTCCCAGCGGGATCACCACCAAAGCCTCCTCAATATGAGGGGGCTTTTTTTATGCAATTACCCGATTTCGCCAGCGGAGTATCGGGATCTCGATGATCTGAGCCATCACAATGCCCAAAACGATCGCAAAAACAATGGTGACACTTCCAGCCATCGTTTCTCCGTAAACCAGTCCAAAACGGTCAAAAAGCCCCAATTTCACCAACACATTATCGGCCCAACACCAACAAAATGGCCAAGGCCCGCAATAGGTCTAACGATATCTTTGGGGATAGCCCAAGGGTTTGTTTTACGTCTGTGCCTTGTACGGGGGGTGAAGCACTCATTGAGCCAAAGATAAGCACTTAACGGCCTGGCCCACCCATTCCCGGCATCCCATGGCCTGGCATACCTGGAGGCGGCATCCGGCCGGGGAACATCATCTTCATTTCTTTGCCATCTTCGCCCTTGCCTTTGAATTTGCGCAATTTGTAGCTGTATGTCAACATCACAAACCTCGTTAATACCGTTGTTTTCACGTCTTCGTAGTAGGTCTGCGTCACGTTTCGCTGGATGCTGCGGTTTTGGTTTAAGATATCATAAGCCGTTAGTCTCAACTCAGAGGACTTGTTTTTGCCAAATTTGTAGCCCAATGCCGCGTTCCATAGGTAGTAAGATTGGTTGAATGCGGCAGACAATCCCCTAAAGGCTTGATAGGTGATGTCTGAATTGATGACCCAACTTTTGGTGGGCATGTAGTTCAAAACAAACTGACTGTTGTAACTCACGTAAGTTTGATCGTTCGCTTTTTGCAACGTATTGATCACCTTGCTATAGCTGCCATTTCCCGTAATGCGGAAATCCAAACGCTCAGAGATGTTGCTGCCCATCACAAGTCCAACATTCATCGAAGGGTTTTTCGCTTGGTTAATCATGGGTTTGCCGTTGCCAATTTGAATCATGCTGGGAATGTTGTTGGTCGATAAACCGCCCGTTGCGTTCACATTGAACTTTTTGATGGTTTTTCCCCATGAACCAAACAGCCGCAAACTGTAATATCCATTCAAGTTGATGGGGATGGTCATTTGTGCCCCTGGGGTTAAACGAATACTGTCGATACGATTGCCCATGCCCATCAAATTTGTGGCAGAACCACCGCCGTAAAATGCAGAATCCAACTTAATCCAGCCAGCATCTCTGCCGCCCAATACCGATTTGCTGCTGATGTAGTTGTTGCTTTGCTGGGCATTGATCATCCAGAAAACGTTTTTGCCCGATTCAGGCACCACCGAGAAAAATCTCAGAAATAAACTATGTTGATAGTCCTGCACCAAATTCGGATTCCCTGTACTCAATTGCATGGTGTTGTTGTTGTTGATCACCGGCTGCAGTTGGTCAATGGAAGGGGCATTGTTGGATGTGCTGTAATTCAAGCGCAAATTTTTCTTCATCCCCAAATTGTATCGGGCTTGCAAATAAGGTAGCACCGATTTGAATTGCCTGTCCAACTCACTGTTTCGCGGCATGCTCTGCGATCCATCGAGGATGGCCAATTGTCCGTCTATACCCGTGGTAACATTCCATTTGTAGGTTTGATATCGATAGCTTACCCCGGCTTTCTGTTGGGTGTAGCCGTTCACAAATTGACTCGAGAATAGGGTATCGAGCAGTGAATAACCCAAACTCGCGGCATCTTTCAAATACGCCAAACGGTCGTTGTTGTTTTGGTTGATGTTCGTAGATACACTGGCTGCCAAAAAGTGATTGGTGTCCAGCGCATCTGTGAAAGTGAGGTTTCCACTAAACGTGCGGGTTTGCTTGAGGATGTCGGTGCGCTGGTCGCGACTATTGATCACCATCAAACCATTGGTGTCAACGGTTACTTGGTTTTTGAAGTTCAGGTTTGTGAGACCCGATTGTCCGTTAATCCCCGGATTTGCCTCCATCGAGAAGGTTCTGCCCTTTTTGGCAAATGCATGTCGATACAAGAAACTGCTCGACGCCCGATATCCATCGGTATTGGTTTGGGTGTTATTGAGCAAATCTGACACCGGCGACAACAAACTGTTATAAGTTACCGCGCTGATGGGACTGTTGCTATTGTTTTGCTGAATCGATACGCGGGGTTCAATCAACAGGGTATTGGTTGAGTCGAGTTTGATGTTCAACCGCCCATTGAGTCGATGGTTCATGTTTTTCGTGCTGCTGGGGTTGGTTTCTACGTAATTGAAGACACCCATTTTTGGATCCCCGCCAACGTAAAATCTATTGGTTTCTGTGCGATTGTCGTTGTCCGTGCTATTGAGAAAGTAACTGCCACTGAATTCTAACTTTTTACCCCATTGGTTGCTGTAATTGATTCCGATGGCTCGGGTAGTGGTGATGCCGTTTTGACTGCCAGTGAAAAAATTGGCGCCGCCGCCCATACCACCCATAGACATGCCGCCCATACCGCGGTTTCCGCCGCCGCCCATACCGCCTCTGCCGCCGCCCATACTACCAACGATGTCTTCAAATGAGAAGTTCTGTTCGTTGATGTTGTTGATTTGACTCAAAAAGGTCAGGCGGCGATTTCCTTTGAAGGTATTCACCGTAAGTCCCGCCTTGTTCTTCAACAAATCCCCTGTACCGTCGATCGATTGTCCCAATCCCGAAAAGAATCGACCGAAAACCCCATTCCTAAACTGAGATTTGGTCACAATGTTCATGGTTTTGGTGGTGTTGCCATCATCGATGCCTGAAAACAAACTTTGCTCTGATTTGGCATCATAGATTTGGATTTTACCAACCACTTCGGCTGGTAAATTTTTCAAAGCTGCGTTGGGATCCTCCCCGAAAAAGGGCTTCCCATCAACCAACACCTTCTTTACTTGTTCGCCTTGTGCCTGAATTTGACCATTGGAAGAAGTTACGCCCGGCATTTTACTTACCAAATCCTCGGCAGAAGCATCGGGATTCACTTTGAAACTGGATGCGTTCATTTCGGTGGTATCGCCCTTGATTGTCACTGCCTGCACCTTTACCACGGCCGCCTCCATGGGAATCATTTCATTCACCAACCACAATTTGGGGAATTCTACGTTTATTTCACCTTGGGAGGTGGCGAGCGGACTTGATACCAATTCATGCAAATTGATCCATTTCTGATCATGCGTGCCGTTGGGATGAGTGGCCAACAACAAAAAGGTGAACTTCTTACTCTTCGTATTGCGGATTTCTTTTCCCATGGCGCCAAAATCCATGGGGTTTTGGGGGTCCATGAACTGACGAACAGAGAATCGCAAAGCATAATTGCCCAACGAATCGGTCTCTGCAAGACCGTTGTTGGCAAACAATCTGTCGCCCTCCACCATACGACGTGTCATGGCGCGAAATTGCATTTTTGACGCGTCAGAAACGCTGCCATTGGCCAATACAGTCAGGGTTTTTCCAATAGCGTTTGTATCGTTGGGAATCCACAATGAAATGCTCGCGCCGGTAACCGCCTTAGCAGACCCATCCGCTTGTAAAGAAAAGCAGCTACCTTTGGCTTTGACGCGAAATCCAAGACCATCTCTTTGTCCAGGTCCTGGGCCATTTCCTCCCGCTTCCCCAATGTTTTCGGTGCCATTGACACGTCGTTTTTCAAATTCTTGCGCTTGTGTAGGGTTGCATACAGCGAATGCAAGTGCTATTATTAGTATGGAAGGATGGACTATGTGGCGGAACGACATAAAGCGCAAATATCGCCAAATTACCTAGATAAAATGCGGGAATACGCTATTGGACGCGCAATAATCGACCAACGGCGATGTTGTTGCTCCTCAATCCATTCATGCGCTTAACATCATCCACAGTTGAGCCATAGGCTTTGGCAATGGAATACAATGTTTCACCTGGGCGAACTTTGTGATAAACCACTTTGGGGTTGGCTGGTTTGACGGCTGGGGGCACTAATTTGGGCGATGCGCTTTCTGCCGTATCCACTGTTTTGGTTGGTAGGGTTTGATTGATGTTGACCGTTGGTAGACCTTCTGCATCGGCGCTGTCTTTCATTTCGATGGTTTGAATGGGGTCTGACTTGGTAGCGATAGACAGTTTTCCCACCTTCAATCGCGTTCCAGCCGAGATGTTGTAGTTGCGCAAGTGATTCCATTCTTTCAATTGGGCGGTGGTAATACCATAGCGCAGCGCGATGCGATAGGCCGTTTCACCCCGTCTCACCACATGATAACGCCACACTTCTGTAACCACCACATTTTTCGATAAAGTATCGCGCGTTCTAAAAGCCAAACGCTTGCTGCTGTCCTCAGCCATTACAAACTGCCGATAGCCATTATTGTAGCGCTCTATTGTATTGTTCCAAGCCGATGCGTAGAGTTTTCCTTTTAAGGCATTGCCCGATGCTTGAAGATGCAGCCCATCGACCATGAAAAGTTGAAAATCTGCCCAGTATTGCGCCGAATATTTGCCACCGGCCACACGGTACCAATCGTAATAGGTCACTTTTTCCGTTTTGCATAGGGCGATGATGGCCTTTTCGTATTTCTCAAAAGCCTTGAGCGTGCGACCACCCCGAATTCCATCTTGGGGTATCACCACAACGATCTTTGTAGAGGGCAACGCCTCTTTGATGAGTTGTATGCTTCGTTTGATGGGCTCTAAGTATACCGACTCCGATTCACTGCCCCGATAGATGTCGTGGGTGCCAAAATCGAGCAGTACAACATTGGGCGATAACACGGCCAATTGCTTTTTCAATAGGGCCAAACGATTGAATTGACTGTAACCGCAACCCCGCATCCCAATGCTATGCAGATTTCCTTGTCGGCTGTTGGTGAGTGATACTCCGTAAATCGTGAACGACTTTTGGGTTGATATCACCTGTTTGAATTGAATCAATACTTCCTTGGTGCCAACGGGCAGGGTGAATTCTAGGTAGGGTGAATTTCTGTATGTGATAGACGCTGGAAATTCCTTTTTGGATAGTTGGATGGGTGAGCCATCGGTTTTTTTACCGCCCAAACAAGAAATGACTACATCGAACTGTTGCTCGCTCCGCTCGCAATACATGGCAAAACGATCGATGTGCTTGGCATAGGCAGCCGGTATGGAGATGCTCAAGGTGGATTTCCAATCTTCCGTTTTTGCAGCATATCCGGTAACCCCCACACTCAACAATGGATTGTTTTCTATGGGCGCTGCGTAGAGCCAGTCTCCGGTACGTTTGGTATCAACCTCTGACCCCAAAGCATAATTGTTCAAACACCCCGGGAAAAACAACCCTGGCCCCCTGCTGTTGCCAAACCAAGCATCGCCCAAAACGGGCGCAACATCGCTCACCAACTCATCGCCAATGTGTAAGACACTGAAAGCGGCTGTATTGTGCAACGCGTACTGTTCCGACAAACTGCCAATAAGGGTGGCGGAATGGGCCTGAAATAAGTTGGCTGTGGTATCTAAAAAGGAAAGTTCTTTGATGTTTGGCAAATCATTGTCTGCCGCAAAGGAGGTTGAATTACCAGTCTGGGCTGAAGCAATTCCTGTATACAGCGAGAATGCCCAAAATATCCAGCCCAATTTTTTCATGGTTTCCCAGATTAAGGTTGCTCCAAGGCTGCTTTCACTAACGCATTGGCCGTTTTAGGGTCCGCTTTTCCTTGTGAACGCTTCATGACTTCGCCCACAAACAACCCCAATAATCCCAATTTTCCAGCGCGGTATTCTGCGACTTTGTCGGGGAAATTGGCCAACACTTCTTGAACCAAACCATCAATGAATGAACTGTCGGTGATGTTCGCCAATCCCAAAGAAGTAACCAATTCCTCGGGGGTAGAGGTTGGATTTTGGGTGAGGACGGGGAAGAGCTGCTGTGAGGCGGCGGTGTGGCTGATTTTGTTGGATTCAATCAACTCGATGATGCCCGCAATTTGGCCGGGTGAAAGGCAAAAATCCTCCATGCCCAGAGCATTTTCGTTGAGGTATCCGCGGATCGGGCCAGCGATCCAGTTCGAAGCCTGTTTGTATTTGGGGGCATGTTTCACCACTTCCTCAAAATACAAGGCACTTTGCTTATCGTCTACAAGAACCGAAGCATCGTAATCACTCAATCCGTATTGTTCGGTGAAACGAGCGTACAAGGTGGATGGCAATTCGGGCATTGTCGCGCGCACTTGCGCCAAATAGTCTTCAGTGACGATGGTGGGTGGCAAATCGGGCTCTGGGAAATACCGGTAATCGTTTACCGCTTCCTTTTTTCGCATGCTGAAAGTAGATCCGTTCAATCCATTGAATCCACGGGTTTCCCCGTCAACGGTTCCACCGGCGTTGATGAGTTCGGTCTGACGTTTGATTTCAAAGTCGATGGCTCTCTTCACGTTCGAAATAGAGTTCATGTTTTTGACCTCTACTTTGGTTCCAAAAGTTGTTGAACCCACGGGCATTACAGAGATGTTGGCATCGCATCGCAAACTGCCTTCTTCCATGTTTCCATCGCAAATGTCGAGGTAGCGCACCAGTCTGCGGATTTCCGTGACAAATGCATAGGCTTCGTCGCCCGTTTTGATATCTGGCTCGGTTACTACTTCAATCAAGGCCGTTCCCGCACGATTGTAATCGACCAGCGTATCATTCAAATCTTGGTCGTGCATGCTTTTTCCGGTATCCTCTTCCATGTGGATTCGGGTTAGGCGGATGCCTTTTGTGGTGCCATCACCCAATTTGATCTTCACCGCGCCGTTGTTACACAAGGGAGTGTCGAACTGGGTAATTTGATACCCTTTGGGCAAATCGGCGTAGAAATAGTTTTTTCTCGCATAGCGATTTACCCTGCGTATGTCGCAGTTTAAGGCCAAGCCCATTTTGATGGCATTGTCGATGGCTGCTTGGTTGTGACGCGGCAATGTACCTGGATGTCCCAAACTGATGGGACTCACCTGGGTATTGGGTAAAGCGCCATATTCTGTACTGTCTGCAGAGAATGCTTTGCTTTTGGTTTGCAATTGCACGTGAATTTCCAAACCGATTACCGCCTCAAATTGTGTTTCCATACTTAGGTTCTACAAAGATAGCAAAACCTCATTGTGAATGGGGAGCGTGTTTTCCACCGAAATCGGTGTTACCTTTGACGAAGGCAGTCCGTTCTATCGATTCGTAAAAGCGAATAGGAAAGTCCGGGCAACACAGGGTACCGCACTTCCTAACGGGAAGGCGTTTTGAATTTCGGTTCAAGACGACAGACAGTGTCGCAGAAAGCTAAACCGCCACTTTCGGGTGGTAAGGGTGAAAAAGTGGGGTAAGAGCCCACTCGTTTCGGAGTGATTCGGAATTGGGACAAACCTTGCGGGTTGAAAGGTCAAATAAACCTGGATTAAAGGGCGACCCGCCCAATTGCTTCGGCAAGCCAGGAGGGTAGACCGATGGAGGTGTCGCGTGAGTGGCATCCTAGATCAATGATAGAAGCTTCAGGCAACTGAAGTACAGAACCCGGCTTATAGGACTGCCTTTTTAATTTTTTTTTCGGATTCAACTTGACGGATTAGAAACTTTCAGTTAGTTTTGCACCACGATTGAGTCATCAATCTACAAGCGAGAATAGCTCAGTTGGTAGAGCACAACCTTGCCAAGGTTGGGGTCGCGAGTTCGAGTCTCGTTTCTCGCTCTAAGAGCACACGAAAGCCCCGGAAACGGGGCTTTTCTTTTTTGGTACCTGGAGTGTTTTCATACCGCAGTTGCAATGATACTTAGTTACTCTTTTGAAGTTTATTTCTTGCGCCGCAAGATTTCTCGTGGATTTGGAAGCGGTGAATTGTTTATTGGAAGTAGTAATGGTGTAGGTAGTGCCTATAACGAAGAAGGGCCGCTCATTGAGCGGCCCTTCTTCGTTATACGTGGCAGAGGATTATCTTCTGCGTTTTGTCTTCTTGTCGATTCCTGAGCTTGGCAATACGTTGTATTTCTTCTTGCTGTTACCCACGGGTGAACCAATGCGAATCATGGCACAACGGAAACCGATGTTTGATTGGCTTTGTTTCTCATCCAAGAAACGACGAGTTCCAGGAGAAGCCCAGTATACGCGATCGTTCCAAGAGGCTCCTTTGTAAACACGGGCTTTGTTGTTTACCAATGAAGTAACACCGTACTCATAGGTCATATCACCGTTGTTGTAGTTCTCTTCGTCTTTGAAGCCAATGTTGTCGGCTTTCTTGTAGTTGCGACGGTTTACGTTTTCACGCTCGGTAACATCGCGGTATTGCAAACGACCCAAAGAGTCTTTTTGCTCAATCACACCGTATTGATCCAATACCAAGGTTTTGTATACGTTACCACGGAAAGGCATGAACGCATCGAAGTCTTCTTGTGTCAAAGGACGGTATACATCCATTGTCCACTCAGCTACGTTGCCTTCCATGTTGTACAAGCCGTAGGCGTTAGGCCAGTAGCTGTATACAGGCGTAGGCACAAATCCCGCGTCGTTCAACTGTCCACCAGCAACTCCACCGAAGTCACCTTTACCAACCATGCCGTTCAAACGAATCTTACCGCGGTCTTTTTCTTTCTCTTCTTTGATACGGATGGTGTAATCATTCCAACCGTAGATTTTCTTTTGTTCTACGTTATTGAATTGAACGTCACCGATGTTGGCTTGAGCGGCGTATTCCCATTCTGCTTCTGTAGGCAAACGGTATTCAGGCAAGAAAATACCATCTTCCATGTTCACCTTGAAGCGCTTCTGGTCTTTTTTCTTCTTTTTGCTGTAGTCGGACAAAGGACGTTTTCCTTTTTTGATGAAATCATACTGACCCGCCAAGTAGGTTCTGGTGTGGAACGTGTTGTCATCGTTCGCATCAGTAACAACATCGTATTTGATGATGCCTTCGCGATCCAAGATGGTTTCGTTCACACGCTCAGTTCTCCACTGTGCAAATTCAGAAGCCTGCTGCCAGTTAACACCCACTACAGGATAATCTTTGTAGGAAGGGTGACGGAAGTAGTACTCCACGAAAGGTTCGTTGTAAGCCAATTTACTTCTCCAGCACAATGAATCGGGGAGAGCGCGTTGGTACACTTCAGGATAACTGATGTAAGTACGCATCAACCAATACACGTATTCGCGGTACTGCAAGTTGCTTGCTTCTGCTTCATCCATGTAGAAGGAATTCACAGTAACAGTTCTCTCTGTATTGTTGTTGTCGAACTGAAGGTCTTTTTCCGTAGAACCCATGGTGAATGAACCACCTTCTACCAAAACCAACCCTGGTCCTGTTTCTTGACCCCTGTATTGCGGATTGGCAAAACCTCCCCATTTGGGATTGTTGTAACCTTGACCTGTGGTCTTGCTTACATTTTTAGGACCGCAAGCACTGGCGGCCACCATGGCTGCCACTGCCCAAATCCAAGTGCGATTTTTCATTAACACGGTTTGCATTCTTTGTTTCTAATAACGACAGATTGTGTGTATTATTTGCAAATATATATTTTTTTTCAACATACGCAATAAAAAAGCCCAACTGGGGTTGGGCTTTTTGTGAATATTTGTTGTGGAAAAGTGATTCGTTTAGAATTCTGGACAGCGCAAAGGCTTGAACGGCGTTCTTCCGGGAGGAACACACCAGTCAATGGTAGCGCTAACCTCGTGAGAAGAAGGAATCGCGCTGCGACCATCGCTCACGGTGAAGTCGTAGCTGTAACCAAACTTAAAGCGGTTCTTTCTGAATCCAACCAACATGATGATCGCATCAGAATTTTTGAATGCACCAAACGTTTGACGGAACCACAAACCGGTTACCAATGGACCTTTATTTGCATAGAAACCAAGGTTCAATTGGGTGAAGTTGCGTTGTTTCATGAACAAGGCGTTGGGAGAGAACGTGTTCTCTTCGTAACGACTTCTGGTCAATGGAATAACAGCCCCTGTGTGGACAGTCATACGCATTGGCTGAATCTCATCTGGGTTGTTGTAGAAACTCCAGTTAGGTTCAATAATGTTGTGGGCCGCAAATCCCATGTAGAATTTGCTTGAATACATCACCCATCCCGCGTTAAAGTTGGGGTAGTTTTTGTTCAAGCTCGCAGGTTTTTGCTCACCTGTAGGCAATACGAAGCCTTGGGTTGGATTGATTTCGTCTGCAAAATCCAAATTGTCCCAGTTGATGGACTTCATGGTGTATGATCCCTGCAAACCGAAACGCATATAAATTCTTCCGCGATCCAATGGCAATAAATAACTGTATACACCACTGATGGTTGTTGACGTTAACAAACCAGATCCCGCGATGTCATGAAATACCATGGCACCCAAACCACCACCTACGCTAGGGATGTGTTGATCCCATGAAGCACAAAATGAACGGAAAGTGCCAGGCAAGTTTGGCCACTGGTTTCGGTAATTGGTTGAAAAACGTCCTGCTGCACCATAAGCACACACCGCAGACCCGGCCAATGCTGGGTTCGTGTATACAGGGGATGCATAGAACTGCGAAAGCTCTGGGTCCTGCGCTTGAAGATTCAAACTCAATGTTCCCAAGAAGCCAAGACTAAGTACTCGTAATACTCTTTTCATGTGGTACGTCTAACAAACTTACAAATAAAAACGAATCAAAGGATAAATTATTGGTTTTATCCGCAAACTTTCTAAAAAAATCATCGAAAAGTTGGGGTAGTGACAATACAATGACAATTCATATCAATGATTTTTTGTAAATTTCCGTTCTCAAATGGTGAAAAAGTTTTTTTCTGTAATCGTTGCATGGTGTTGCCTGTCAATAACCCTTGTAAAGGCTCAATCTTTCTTGAGTCAAGGTAAATGGGTGCAGATTGAAATTGGACAGTCGGGCATGTATAAAATTAGCAAAGCCGAACTCCAAGCGATGGGTTTTGATTTATCAAATACGGACCCAAGAAATTTTCAGTTGTTTGGCATTCAGGGTCAGGGGCTCGATGAAATGAATGTGCCCCAAATTCGTTGGCAAGCGCCCCAAATTCCCTGTGTGGTAAAAGGCGAGTCAGACGGTGTTTGGGACGATGGTGACGCCGTAATTTTCTTCGGTCAGTCCGTCAAAGATTGGGCGTTTAACCAAGTAGAATTTCAGCATACGAACAATTTCTATTCGGGCAAAACCTACTTCATCATTGGTCATGGCAACAGCGCAGGATTGCGAGTAGCTCCTCAAAGAACCGCCACAGGGGCAGTCACAACAACCTTTAAAGGTACCCAATCCTATTGGTTTCACGATTCGGATATAGTGAACCCTGCGGCCATGGGTCGACAATGGTTTGGCGAGCGTTTGGGCAATGAAACTTTGGTACGGAATTTTTCCAAATCCATTCCCGCAATTCCAGGAGACTCCTTGGAAATCACTTTTCAAGTGGCTTCGTTTGTCACTGAAGATACGGGATCGCTCATCGTTACCGCCAATGGCGTTTCCAAGCGTTATTCCTTGAGGGAAATCGGTGGTTCCTACGAACCGTATTACTTGCAAAAAGGCAAATTGAAAGTGCCCGTTTCGGGGAACAATCTGTCGTTGCAGTTCAAACTCAACCGCCCCAACACCAAATCCTACGTACTCATCGATTTTTTTGAAGTCAAAAAGTGGGAAAATATGGGTTACAATGCGTCTTCCACCGGGTTCGTGCGCAACAATGAGCTGGGCATGTACAACCAGAATGCCTATTTCGAATGGCAGGCCTCAGCAACCATTGGAATGAACGTCTGGAATGTATCCAACAGCTGGCAGCCGAGTTTAATGAATGTTGAAGATGTTGGAAATGGCTTTAAGCGATTGCTCATTGCCAAAGAAGATCCCCACCATACCTTTATCGCCTTTAATCAAAACGGCAACGATTTTTTGAAAGTTAAGGCCAAACAAACCCTATCAAACCAAAATAAAGCCTTCGAAGCCGCAGCGGATTTGTTGATTATTACCCATCCCGATTTCCTTGAGGCGGCCAACGATTTGGCGAGTTTTAGAAGGGTTAATCCAGGTTATGCCGTGCAAGTGGTTACACCCCAAGAAATTTATAATGAGTTTTCTGCCGGACAGCAAGACCTCGTGGCACTCCGCGATTTTATTCGTTTCAGAAAGAAATACGGGGAAACCAATGGAAGACCATTAAAATATGTAACCTTATTCGGTGCAGCCTCCTACGATATGCAGGACCGGGTACCAAACAACACCAACTTTGTGCCCATCTATCAGTCTACTGGTTCCAATGGAGCGGGTTCATTTTGCTTGGATGACTTTTTGTGTTTCTTGGATTCCAACGAGGGAGATCCCATGCAAGTGAAAGGGAAAATGGATGTTTCCATTGCTCGTATTCCTGCCAGAACCCTGGAAGAAGCCAAAGCGGTGGTGGCCAAAATTCGTCGTTATAATTCCCCCAATTCCTTGGGACCATGGCGTGCGAACATTGCTTTTGCGTGCGATGACGTGGACGAAAGTTGGGAAACCGAATTCGTGGTTGAGTCAGAAAATAATGCCAATTACATCAATCAGTATTTTCCCTATTTCAACGTAAACAAATTGTATGCGGATGCCTTTCCCCAATCTACTACGGGAAATAACGAAAAGTATCCAGAAATGAGTGCTGCAATCAACCGTACCATGAATGATGGTGCTTTGTTTTTGAATTATCAAGGTCACGGCGGATTGAAAGGCTGGGCGCAAGAATCGATGTTGGATATCCCCATGATCAGCGCTTGGAACAATACTTATCGCATGCCCATTCTGTTTACGGCTACCTGTGAATTTAGTGCTTTCGACGACCCCAAAGTTCAAAGCGCCGGTGAACTTGCCTTGCTCAATCCCAAAGGTGGCGCCATCGCATTGATGAGCACAACCCGCTTGGTTTATGTCAGTGGTAATACCCAGATCAATCGCGACTTTTGGACAAACTACGGATTTCCAAAACCCAATGAGCCCATTCCCACACTGGGTGAAGTATATCAACGGATGAAAAATCGTCCGAGTTACACCACCGAAGATAACAAGTTTGCCTTGTTGGGAGATGCCAGTATGCCCATTGCGTTTCCCAAGCACTTGATACAAGTAGATTCGGTTCAAGGCATGCCCATTAGTGCGTTCAGAGATACCATCAAAGCTTTCTCGGTGGTGAGACTTTCCGGCCATGTTAACGAGCGTTTGGTGGGTCCATTTACCAATTTTAATGGTACCATGTGGGTGAAAATTTATGATAAACCCTTGCAGAAATTCACGTTGAACAATGACGGTCAAGCCAAACCCGTTGCGTTCTCTGAACTTTCAGGGGTGTTGTTTAACGGACAAGTAACGGTGAAAAACGGTCGTTTTGAAGTTGTGTTTTCCGTCCCCAAAGACATAGCCTATAACTACGGTATTGGTGTGGCGAAATTTTATGCCCACAATGGAGAAACGGATGCCGCTGGCTCTTGGCAGTTTTTCATTGGAGGCAGCGAAACACTTCAATCGGTGGATTCGGATGGTCCAACCATCAAGGCCTACATGCAAGATACCACCTTCGTTGATGGTGCGAAAGTGGCCCGTGATGTTGATTTTGTTGCGCGTATTTTTGACAAGGACGGCATCAATGCTACAGGTGCGGGTATTGGCCGAGACATGCAGTTGATCATCGATGAGGGTACTGAAAATCAAAAAAGTTTCGTGCTGAATGACTATTTTGGCTACGACGTAAACAGCTACACCCGCGGAACAGTGCGTTTCCCATTGGCGGGTTTGGTGCCCGGAAAACACACCTTCACGTGTAAAGCTTGGGATATTTACAACAATCCCGGAAAAGGGACGGTTACCTGCTTGGTTATTCCGCCCAGAACCCTTGAAATCACCCATTCAATGGCGTATCCGGTGCCATTCCGCGATGAGTTGAAAGTATCGGTTCAACATACTTTGCCGGGTGAAAATATCACGGCCAGATGGTCTTTGATGGACGCTCAAGGCAGGGTAGTGCATCAAGGGGAAACTTTCCATGAGTCGGCCCCTGCCAAAATGGTGGTCATTGACTGGGATGGTAGAACCTCCAGTGGTGCAGAATTACAGGGCGGTGTGTTCTTTTATCAGGTGATTTTGCTGACCGAAGATGGTCTGGAAAATCAGGTAGGCGGAAAGTTCGTCAAAGTACAATGATTTTGAATTTCTTTCGTTTATTTCAAATATCTTGCTTTTATCATTAGGATGCACAAAATCGAAACCATATTTTTGCCATTACGCGATATGAAAAAAACAGCAGCCATTGCTTTATTATCACTTTCTGCATGGGCTTCTTTGGAGGCACAAAATAACTCAATGACTTCCAAGCAATTGGCAGGCCAATTGAATACAGTGACGACCATGGTTCCCTTTTTAACAATCACCCCAGACAGTCGCTCTGCGGCCATGGGTGATGTAGGGGTTGCCTTGTTTAATCCCGATGCCAACAGCGGATGCTGGAACATGGCGAACTTGGTTCATGCCAAAAATAGAACGGGTTTCTCTTTGTCTTATGCGCCTTGGTTGCGTCAGCTGGTGGACGATGTAGGATTCTCTTATTTGTCGGGCTACGCCAAAGTGGGTAAAGGCTCTGCTGTTTCTGCCTCGATGCGATATTTTTCGTTGGGAAACATCCAGTTTACCGATTTTGAAGGTAATCCAACAGGAAATTTCAATCCCAATGAATTTGCTTTCGACGGCGGATACGCGACCCAATTCAACAACAATTTCTCAATGGGGGTAAACCTGAGGTTTATTTACAGCAACCTCACCGGAAACCGCGCATTTAACGGAATCGATTATAAAGCAGCCATGGGTGCAGCGGGTGATGTCAACTTGTTGTACAAAACCGAAGTGAAGAATGCCAAGGGCGGGTTCGACAAATTGCAGTTCGGGTTGAACCTGCAAAACATTGGATCTAAAATGACCTATTCTTCAAAAGAAAAGCGTGATTTCATTCCCACCAACATGAAAATAGGGGTGGGTTACAGCCACAAGATTGATGATTACAATACTGTGAATGTGTACGCGGATGTCAACAAACTGTTGGTGCCCACACGTCCTTATTATTTGGTGTCGTACAATGGCGATGATTCCCTCGTTAACGGCATCAGACAGTTCACGGGCGTTGATCCCAACGTAAACACCATCCAAGGAATGATTCAATCTTTTTATGATGCTCCCGGTGGATTTGCTGAAGAGGCCAAAGAATATAACTTCAGCGCCGGTACGGAATATTTGTACAACGATCAGTTTGTGCTTCGTGCGGGTGTTTTTTATGAATCCAAAACCAAGGGTGGCCGTCAATATGGAACCATCGGTTTGGGGTTGAAATACAACACGTTTACAATCGATGCGGCTTATTTGGTGCCATTTGCCAACCGCCATCCTTTGCAGAATCAAATGCGTTTCTCCTTGTTGTTTGACTTGTCAGCACTAAAAGATAGCCCAGGTTCTAATTAATTCCAATCTTTTTGTTCTGCATACGGGTGGTGAGATGTAAATTTGCCCTCTATGGATTCACGCAGAAACACACTCATCCAAAAGCGCGAGGAAGCGGCAATGGGTGGAGGACAAGCTAGGATTGATTCACAACACAAAAAAGGAAAATTAACGGCCCGGGAGCGGATTCAACTGCTGCTCGATGAAAATACATTCTGCGAAATTGGTGCGTTTGTAACCCATCGCAGTACAGATTTTGGCATGGAGAAACAGCAGTTTCTCGGCGATGGCGTTGTTACCGGGTATGGCACAATCAACGGCAGAACGGTTTATGTGTTCTCCCAGGATTTTACTGTTTTTGGTGGTTCTCTGAGTGAAACCCACGCGGAAAAAATTTGCAAAATTATGGACATGGCACTGGCCAATGGTGCGCCGGTGATTGGCATGAATGATTCTGGAGGGGCAAGAATTCAAGAAGGGGTGGTTTCATTGGGTGGTTATGCCGATATTTTCTACCGAAACGTTCAAAGCAGTGGGGTAATACCACAACTTTCTGCCATCATGGGCCCTTGTGCCGGTGGTGCGGTTTATTCGCCTGCATTGACCGATTTTATTTTCATGGTGGAGAATACGAGTTACATGTTTGTAACAGGTCCGAACGTTGTAAAGACTGTAACCAACGAAGATGTAAGCAGTGAAGATTTGGGCGGCGCCTCAGTGCATGGATCAAAGAGCGGGGTTGCCCATTTTACCATGGCAAACGAGGTGATGTGTATTCAAAACCTCAGGAAACTGCTGAGTTATGTCCCACAGAACTGTGATGAAAAGGCACCCGCCATTCCTTATACATCGGGCAATGAAATTCGTGAGGTGTTGAAAGACATCGTTCCGGAAAATCCAAACCAGCCGTACGACATCAAAGAAGTAATACAAGGGGTAGTGGATTCGGACAGTTTCATGGAGGTTCACGGTTCCTATGCCGAGAATATTGTGGTTGGTTTTGCGCGATTGGCAGGGAAAAGCATTGGGGTAGTCGCGAATCAACCCGCATTCCTTGCCGGTGTGTTGGATGTGCATAGTTCTCAAAAAGCCGCTCGATTTGTCAGGTTTTGTGATGCTTTCAATATCCCATTGTTGGTTTTTGAAGATGTGCCAGGATTTTTACCCGGAACAGACCAAGAGTGGAATGCCATCATTACCAATGGCGCAAAGTTGCTGTATGCCTTTAGCGAAGCCACCGTGCCAAGAATCACAGTGATTACCCGAAAAGCGTATGGAGGTGCTTATGATGTGATGAACAGCAAACACATCGGAGCCGATCTGAACTTTGCCTGGCCCACGGCAGAAATCGCGGTGATGGGTGCCAAAGGCGCTGCAGAAATTATCTTCAAAAGAGAAATCGATGCTGCAGAGGATCGCGATGCGGCTTGGAAAGAAAAAGAAAAAGAATATGGCGACCTATTTGCAAACCCATACAGAGCGGCTGCCCGTGGGTTTGTTGATGAAGTGATACTCCCAGAGGAAACCAGAGCTCGCTTAATTCAGGCGTTTGATATGCTACAGAACAAAGTGAAAAACAATCCCAAAAAGAAACACGGCAATATTCCGTTGTAATAAGATACTATGAAAAAACTATTTGCACTCATTGCGGTCATGGGATATTTGACCTCGTCCTTATCGGCTCAAACTGAGACGCCAATGTCAAGTGAAGGGTCTCAACATAATATTATGTTAGGCGCAGGTGCAGTTAATGGGCTTTACATCATAGTAAAAAATGCCGATAAAATACAAAGTGGTGACACAACCTCGTTTTTTGCCGGAATTACAACCAATTCGGTAAAGCCGTTGTATTTCATCAAGTACGAATCCAAATTGGGTAAGCGACATACACTGGGGTTGAATTTCGCCAACAGTGGTATTGTTATTGGCGGAATAGTGAGGGATTCATTCTTCCTTACAGACCAAGGGGTGTTGACGCAGGCTAATTTGGATGTAACGTATCGTTCACGGAGCTTGAATTTAAGGTATAATTACTTGTTCAACACCAGTGAAGCGTTTCAAGTATACTGGGGGTTGGGTATTGGCATTCGCGGGAATTCAATTTCTGTGAAAACCAACAGTCCCAATATGAAAAATTCAGGCCTGCTTCCGGATCTTCCGTTGGTGAGTATGCCTACTATGGGATTTGAAAGTACTTTGGGCTTTCGTGGTAAAATTCAAGAACATTTGGGCTGGTATGCTGAAATGGGTATTTCCAAAGCCGTGTTCCAAGCCGGACTTTCATATCGCTTCTAATTTCATCGAATGTGCGATTTGGCCATTTTTTTGGCCATTTTGCCCTTTTTTTCGTAAAAAACGGCTCGTTTTTGAACAATTTTCGTCGTTTTCGGCAAAATATGGTTTTCTTTGTACCTTAAACTTAAAGCGCAAATATGGACTTAAAAGAGATTCAAGCCCTGATTAAATTTGTCTCAGGCGTAGGTGTAGATGAAGTAGAAATCAATCAGAAAGATTTTAAACTGTCAATCAAGAAGAATCCTGCACAAATCACCACAGCCCAATATACCCCTGTGGCCGTTCAAGCAGCCCCTGTTGCGGCTCCTGCTGTTGCCCCTGCTGCGCCTGCTGCTGAGGCCAAGGCTGATAATTTGATCACCATCAAATCTCCCATGGTTGGTACATTTTATCGCACGCCCAACCCTGAATCGCCCGTTTTCGTTAACGTAGGTGATGAAGTGAAGCCAGGCAAAGTGGTTTGTATTATTGAAGCCATGAAGCTTTTCAATGAAATCGAAAGTGAAATCAGCGGTAAAATTGTGAAAGTGTTGGTAGAAAACGCTACGCCAGTAGAGTACGACCAACCCTTATTCTTGGTTGAACCTGCCTAATCAAAACAATCATGTTTAAAAAACTCTTAATCGCAAACCGCGGTGAGATAGCGTTGCGTATCATTCGCACGTGCAAAGAAATGGGTATCAAAACGGTGGCTGTATATTCTACAGCAGATCGTGAAAGTTTGCATGTTCGCTTTGCCGATGAAGCGGTTTGTATAGGTCCCCCGCAAAGCAAAGACAGTTATTTGTCGATGTCCCGAATCCTGGCCGCAGCTGAAATCACCAATGCCGATGCAATCCACCCTGGGTATGGATTTTTGTCGGAGAACAGTAAATTCTCTGCATTGTGTCGCGACCACGGAATCAAATTTATTGGTGCAACGCCAGAGCAAATCGACCAGATGGGCGACAAATCCAACGCCAAAGACACCATGAAGAAGGCGGGCGTGCCCACCATTCCGGGTTCTGAAGGTTTGTTGGAGAGTTTTGATCAAGCCATAAAAATTGCCAACGAAATTGGATACCCCGTAATCATGAAAGCCACTGCCGGTGGTGGAGGACGTGGTATGCGCATCGTTTGGAAAGACGAGGAAGTAGAACCCGCTTGGAACAGTGCCAAACAAGAAGCCGGTGCGGCCTTCGGAAACGATGGACTGTACATGGAAAAATACATTGAAGATCCCCGCCACATTGAAATTCAAATTGCGGGTGATCAATATGGTAAAGTTTGTCATTTGTCGGAGCGTGATTGTTCAATCCAACGTCGTCACCAAAAATTGCTGGAAGAAACACCATCGCCTTTTATGACCCCAGAATTGCGTGAAAAGATGGGTGAGGCGGCCAAAGCAGCAGCCCAAATCATCAATTACGAAGGGGTAGGAACGGTTGAATTTTTGGTCGACAAACACCGAAACTTCTACTTTATGGAGATGAATACCCGGATCCAAGTAGAGCACCCAGTAACCGAAGAAGTCATCAATTACGACTTGGTGAAGGAGCAAATTTTAATTGCCGCAGGCGTGCCGATTTCTGGGAAAGACCATTACCCCACCAAGCATGCCATTGAGTGCCGTATCAATGCCGAGGATATTCACAACAACTTCCGTCCTTCACCCGGTAAAATCACCCAATTAAACCGTCCAGGTGGCCACGGAGTTCGTGTGGATACCCACATTTATGCTGGTTATACCATTCCTCCATTCTACGATTCTATGGTTGCGAAATTGATCGTTTCTGCGCAAACCCGCGAAGAAGCCATTGTAAAGATGGAGCGTGCTTTGGGTGAATTTGTGATTGAAGGGGTAAAAACTACGGTTCCTTTGCATTTGCAATTGATGCGTGATGCAGATTTCCGTGCAGGAAATTTCACCACTGCCTTCATGAATACCTTCGAAATTCAATAACCCGCTTAGGTTATATCAAAAAGAAAGGGCACCCAACGGGTGCCCTTTCTTTTTGATAGCCGTAATCCTTCCAACAGCAATGGCTCTTGGCTTGATTTATTTAAATTTCACTCCAGTTGCCCGGAATTTGATTTCGATGGTTTTATCCTCCAAAGTGTCGCGGTAAAAATGTCCTTTGGCGTACAGGTCTTTGTTGGCAATATTCTTGGGAACAGTGAATACTTCGCCAAAATCTACAACCATTTTGTCGTCTTCGGTAACGTAAGATAGCCAGCAGCCTTCGGCTTGACATACTTCAGCCACTTTTCCAAACAACACAGCTTCCGCTTTTCCCTCTTTTTGAAAGGCTTCCATTCCTAAACCCACAGATATAGCGTCGTCCGAATTAACAGGATCGCCAATTTGGTTGATCGAAGTTTGGTTGCAAGCACCAAGCACCAACGCGATGGCCACAATGGAATTGAGAATGGTTCTTTTCATAACACAAATATAGGTCAATTGAGGCCAATGTTGGGGTCGAACGGATACAACAAATACGGTTTCCTCGCCTGCATAAATTGCGCGATGCCCGGTTGCCATGAATCCCTAATTTCACTGGGTTTAAGTCCTTGAATGATCTGCTGTTTCAACAGGGTGGTTCCCGCCAATTTGTCGAAAAATGGGTTAAAGAACTTCGATTTATCGGGACATTCTTGATATAGCATGAACAACCACTCAATGTAAATGTGTTTGTAGGAAATGATGAATTCTGAGGCGAAATTGGTTAACAAAACGCCGTGACAAGTATCGCCCAAATAGGGTGGATTCAGAGATTTTCCTTGAATGGCTTTTGGCACAAATGTATAGGTGCCTTGCTTGAGCCAAGGGGCTCCAAAACACTCGAAGGGTTTTTCGGTCCCGCGACCCATGCTCACGTTGGTGCCCTCGAGCAAACACAGTGTGGGGTAAAGGTAAATGGCATTTTGCGTGGGCAGGTTGGGCGATGGGGGCACTGGTAAAGGAAAAATGCGGTTATGGGTATAATTTTTACAGTCCACAACGGTGAGTTTACAAGCCTTTCTCTTGGGCGATAAACTGTCTTTCAGCCAACCTTCCCCGTTGATCATTTTGGCGAGCTCGCCGAGGGTCATCCCGTGCACAATGGGGATAGGATGCACACCCACCATGCTTTTTAAGGACAGTTGTAGCACCGGACCATCAACGTAAAAGCCGTTGGGATTGGGCCGGTCTAACACAATCAATGCTTTGTTGTGGTCAGCACACGCTTGCATCACATAGTGTAAGGTGGTGAGGTAAGTGTAAAATCGGGTGCCAACATCTTGAATATCGAATACAACCACATCCATCAGTTTGAGATCTTCTGCGGTGGGTTTTACATGCTTGCCATACAGTGAAATGATTTTAAGTCCAGTTTTTGGATCGATGTCGTTGTTGATATGGGCTCCATTTTCTGCATCGCCACGAAATCCATGCTCGGGCGCAAAAACCCCGGTAATATTAACGCCGAGGGCTTTCAGTGTGTCGATGAGGTGCGTTTTTCCAATGGTAGAAGTGGGGTTGGCTACGATGCCCACGCGTTTATTTTTTAGCAGCGGCAGGTAAGCGGTTACATTGTTGGCGCCAACTTCAATGGCTGGCATTGGTTGGTTGTTACTGGTAACGATGTTGGATGGCTTTGCCTGGGTGGGTGAGGCTGATATGGGTTGGGCTTGAATGGGGTGCGCCAGAAGACCGCAGAATGTCTGAAGCGCTAGTATTACGAGTGCATTGAAAGAACTACCTTTGAAGGCTGTAGTGTCTTGGGTCAAATTCATAGCGTTTCGATTCATGGGGAGTGGAGGCAATTCCTTCTCCAAAAATATGATGCGTTTGGCAATTTCCGCAGTTTCTTTGAGCGTTGCCACGATGATTGTGACAATTGCCACAGTAAAGGGCTTTCAGAACGGAATTCGCAACAAGGTTGTACAGGTTCATGGCAGTTACATTATTGACCATGCGGCCAACGTTGAGGGCGCAGAGCCCATGGTGGTATCCTCTCAGCATTTACCCGCTTTTGCCAGGGGCAAGTCTGTGGGGAACTCCGATTTGCCTGCCGGAATATCTCATTGGGCAATTTCGGCGAGCAAGGCATGCATTGTGAAGGGAGAAACTGAATTGGACGGGGTGGTTGCCAAGGGAATGCGGCAGGCAGATTTCGAATTTGGGATGGGAGCGTTTGTGCTGAAGCGATGCGCTTCGATGCCGGTGGCTCAATTGGCGGAGAAAAATGCGAATTCGGGATCTGGGACGGATCCTTGGGTTTATATATCCCAGGCGATGGCCGATCGGTTGCGTTTGGATACGGGGGATAGGTTGACCTTGGTCTTTTTTGTGAACGATAGTTTGGGCAGGGGGAGGCCGCGCGCAGCGCGGCCGCTCATTGCAGGGTTGTTCGAAACCGGAATTGAACAAATCGATAATCAAGTCATTTATACCGATCTGCCCCTGGTGCAAAAATACCTCGATGTAAAACCAGGCTTTACCCAAATTGAATTATGGGAGCAGCAACAAGGCCAAATAGATCCCCTTGCCATATCCATGCAACTGCCCGCCGGCATGTTGAGAATTTCCGATTCCCGACAGTTTCACCGACAGATTTACGATTGGTTGTCCATCCTTAACACCAACGTATGGGTAATACTTACACTGATGGCCTTGGTCGCAATCATTGCCATGTCTACCATCTTGTTGATTTTGATGGTGGAAAAAACCTCGTTTGTAGGCATCGCGCAGGCCATGGGGAGCAGCATTGCACAAATCCAGCGCATATTTCTGTGGCAATCGGCTTATATCGTCACCGTTGGTGTGCTGCTGGGTAATTTCATCGCCATCGTTCTTTGTTTGATACAAGACAAAACCCAAATTCTCGCCCTCAATCAAGAGGTTTATTTTGTGAAATACGTGATGGTAGAGTTAGATCCTTGGGCCATTTTGTTTGTCAATCTGGGCATCATCATTGCCAGCATTTTTGCGGCCGTCCTCCCCGTAAAATGGATAAAGCGGATGACCCCTTTCAGAGCCATCCGCTTCCAATAGGTTACTTCGATAATTGTTAGGCGTCGATCTTCGCGTATTTCGCGTTGGCTTCGATGAACTCTCTGCGAGGAGGGACATCATCGCCCATCAACATACTGAAAATACGATCCGCTTCTGCAGCACTGTCGAGTTCAACGCGCTTAAGGGTTCTGCGTGCAGGATCCATGGTGGTTTCCCACAACTGCTCCGCATTCATTTCACCCAAACCTTTGTATCGCTGAACACCTACGCTGTCTTCATTGCCGCCTTTTGCCAATTCTTTGATGGCAGCATCTCTGCCTGCATCATCCCAACAGTAACGACTGTCTTTCCCTTTTTTCACCAAGTAGAGTGGGGGTGTAGCAATGTACAAGTGGCCATTTTCGATCAGTTTTTTCATGTGGCGGAAGAATAAAGTCAAAATCAAGGTTCTGATGTGTGAACCATCGACGTCAGCATCCGTCATAATCACAATTTTGTGATATCGAAGGTTGTTTAAGATCAGTTCTTTTTCGCCCTCTTCATTGGTTCCGATGTGAACACCCATGGCAGTGAACATATTGCGAACCTCTTCGTTGTCGTAAATTTTGTGTTCCAACGCTTTTTCCACGTTCAAAATTTTACCGCGCAAGGGGAGAATGGCCTGGAATTCACGGTCGCGACCTTGTTTGGCCGTTCCACCCGCTGAATCTCCCTCTACCAAAAATATTTCACAAATGGCGGGGTCAGTTTTAGAACAATCGCTCAATTTTCCTGGCAATCCCATTCCGCTCATTGCACCCTTTCGCTGCACCATTTCACGTGCTTTTCGTGCCGCTGCACGTGCCTGGGCTGCAACAATCACCTTTTCTACAATCACACGCGCCTCTTTGGGGTTTTCTTCCAAATAGTTGTCCAGCATTTCACCCACCGTCATGTCAACCGCACCCATCACCTCGTTGTTACCCAATTTGGTTTTGGTCTGTCCTTCGAACTGAGGTTCCTGAACTTTTACAGAAATCACGCCGGTGAGTCCTTCGCGAAAGTCATCGCCAGAAATTTCAATCTTCACTTTTTCCAGCAACTTCATGCGCTCGGCATAGGCCTTTAAGGTACGGGTCAACGCCCTGCGGAATCCCGCCACATGGGTACCGCCCTCAATGGTGTTGATGTTGTTGACATAGGAATGCAGGTTTTCTGCATAGCCCGTGTTGTATTGGAAGGCGATTTCAACTGGGATACCGTGCTTATCGCTCTCGGCGTACACAGGGAAAGGAATCAATTTTTCACGCGTGCCATCAATGAAAGTGACAAATTCCTTCAATCCACCTTCAGAGAAGTAATCGCCTTTGCGGAATGTGTCGTCGTCTAACTTTTCGCGTTCATCAATTAACGTCAAATGAATGCCCTTGTTCAAGTACGCCAACTCGCGCAAACGATTTTGCAAAGTTTCGAAGTTGTATTCTGTTGCTTGGAAAATGCTTGCATCGGGCTGAAATTCCACCACCGTACCACGACGATCAGACGTACCGATTTCTTTCACAGCATACATCGGCTTACCAATTTGATATTCTTGTTGGAAAATCTTGCCCTCGCGGTATACGGTAACTTTTAAGTCGGTAGACAATGCGTTTACGCAACTCACACCCACACCGTGCAATCCACCCGATACTTTGTATGTGTCTTTGTCAAATTTACCCCCAGCGTGCAATACCGTCATTACCACTTCAAGCGCACTGCGATTTTCTTTGGTGTGCATGCCAGTGGGGATACCACGACCATCATCCTCAACGCGAATGGCGTTACCCGGCAAAATGGTTACGTGAATATTCTTACAATGGCCCGCCAACGCTTCGTCGATACTGTTGTCGACAACCTCGTAAACCAAATGGTGGAGTCCCTTTGCACCGATGTCTCCAATGTACATCGCGGGTCTTTTTCTTACCGCTTCTAATCCTTCTAAAACCTGAATATTGTCCGCGTCGTAATTCGCTCTACTTAAATCTTCCGTCATTTGACTTTGTTGTTAATTGATTCGTAAAAATACCCATTAAACCCACCTGTGCCTCGGAAATAGGCGGATGATTATCCACAATTTAACAACGAGAGAAGGCAAGGGTTAGCTGCGCGATAGCCAACCTAAAAAATGGAGATATTGAATCCCTGAGAGTTGATATTGCAACTTGTAATCCAGGGCCAAGCTCAACAGACCTGAAACGATGGCGTAGATGAGGATGAATTGGATGTTCTTTTTTTCCTTGATCACCCAATTCCAAATCAGAGAAATGGAGGTGGAGGACACCGGTTTGTTTTGTTCCATGTTGGATGTTGAAACAAAATTACGCAGAAAAAGTTGAGCTTTACTTGCCTCGGCCCTGCACCATGATGAGCAAGGTATAAAGCATGATTTTGAAATCCAATCCCAACGACATGTTTTCCAAATACAAAATGTCGTATTTCATCCGGTCGATCATCTCCTCTACATTGGATGCATAGCCGTATTTAATCTGACCCCAGCTGGTGATGCCGGGTTTGATTCGATGCAATCGTTGGTAAATGGGTGCTTTGATAATGATTTGATCCTTGAAGAATTCTCGTTCGGGTCGCGGTCCTACCAAACTCATTTGTCCCATCAATACATTCACAAATTGGGGTATTTCATCGAGCCGACTTTGTCTGAGGAAAACGCCAATGCGAGTGCGTCTATCGTCTTCGTCGTGACTCAGTTGTGGTCCCGTTTTTTCTGCATCCATGCGCATCGAACGGAATTTGATAATGTTAAACAATTTGCCTTTCAAGCCAATCCTGGGTTGGGTAAAAAAGATGGGTCCTTTTGAATCGAGTCTTACGAGTAAAGTCAACAGGATAAAAACGGGCGACAACAAAAGAAGGGCAATGCCAGAAACCAAGATGTCGATCATCCGCTTCAGCACTTTTTGCCAGGTGGGCATCACCTCAAAATCTACTTCCACCAACATCGCGCCGAGAATGTTGTTCATCTTCACCATTCCCAACACCAAGCTATATTGATCTGGCATGATTTTCAAATGAATGTTCTCGTTTTGCACACAATCGATGATGGCCGTAATTTGTTCGTTTTCACCGGTTTCAGTACACAAGATGATGTCTTCCACTTGATGCTCTTGGATCAGCTCGGGTAAATCTGTCCAATCGCCTAGAATTCTTGCGCCCACTTCTTTCAGAGAACAATCGTCTTGGATTTTTACAAAGCCTTTAATAAAAAAGCCTTCTGATTTTTTTGCTGAGTTTAATTCTTGGTAAAGATTCAGTGCTCTTTCGCCACACCCCACAATGAGTGTGTTGTATCCCCAAATGCGATTTTTTACGTTGTGGATGGTTTTGGTTACCACCGCCAATCGAAACAAAAGCGTGGCACTAAAATGGAATCCAAACAAGGTGGCAACACTCAAATAGTAATCTCGGTAATCAGAAATACTATCGTCCAGAATCAGCGTGAAGAACAAGAACAAAACCCCAATGACTGAGGCGTTGAAGGTGTGCTGCAATTCTTTCAAACGGCTTCTGCGAAAGATGTAATTGTAATAGCCCGATACGGCGTACAAAGTGATCCAGAACACCGGTACAAACAACAAACCCAGCAACAAATTGTCGTCGTGGTTGATGGGGATTTCATACCCGTGTTTACTGGCTTCAATGTAGTTTTTTCTGAAAAAGAACAAACCCAACCAACTGATGGTTGCCGCCAACCAATCAACAAAAACGTGAAGTGCAATCCTGCGGGTTTTATTCATGTTTACTTGAGATAACTCAAACGCAAATTATCGAATAATATTTCCCTGTTGGCGACAGAATTTGCCGGTTTGTTGACATCAAAAAAGATCCGAACACTGGTATTTGCCGGTTGATTGGCGAGTTCGTACACCAAGTTGACATAAAATCTTTTCCAAACACCATTGGTGGGGTTGATCACCATGTAAGGTACCAATTCTGTGGTGCTGGGATTTCTCCGCTTCAAGGCCAATTGCACGGGCAAATCGGTTTTAATGTCAAATTCGAAGAAAACACCAGTGCCATTGGTTGGTAAATCTGAGAATTCACGAAACGAACCCACATCGAAATATTTGGCTGAATCTATGTTTTCAAAGCAAAAGCGATACACTTTTGAGCTTCCTGAAAAGCGGCCTCCTAAATTGAACGGACTGCTTACGATACCCACCGTATCGCCCGGAAACGGGGAAGGAGAAATGGGCACCAACGTGGAATTGTTATACTCAAAATCCTCGGTCCATTTTACCACCACAGAGGCGCGGTGTTTGAAAGTGGGGATGACCGGCAACGTTTGTCCCGCCGCCAAATTCAAGGTGTCTCGATACCCTTCAAGCGGCGTGTACAGCGTGAGATTGCTGCTACTTCCGTTGATGTATACCAACGGGTAAATGTCGATTTGTACCGCCCCAAGTTTATCCACCGGTATTTTGCATGGCAGTTGAAAGTTGCCCAAGAGTTCTTGGTTGGCAAATACTTGAACCCCGGCTATCTGATGGATGGAATTGCCGTTGGCCGGGTCAATATTGAGATTGATAGAATCGATGGAAATTCTCGATGGAATTCCTTCATCGCGGTCTTTACAGCCGGTTTCAACCAAGCCAAATACGAAAACGAAACTGATGATGAAAAACTGAAAAATCGACCTCACTCCACAAACTTAGCGGATTTTTCCTAAGAACCGAAATGATTACAAATCTTGGTATTTACGTTGGATTTTTTCGATGGCCCACTCGCAGGTGCCACGAACCTCCATGGCATGTTCTAAATTGGTTAGTGGGGTAAGTCCTTTGTCGATATTTTCAAGGAAATTGCGCAATTCCATTTTCCAGGTATCGAAGGGCATCACTTGTCGCTCAATTTTAATCAATTCCGGAGGCAATTCGGGGTGGTCGAAATCGGCCGATAAACTCATCTGATCGGTTTGTGCCGCTGTGCGATATTCGATGAGTTCGTGATTGGAGAAATTCAACAAAAACAAGCGGTCTTGCTGGAAAATTTTCAATCCATAGGTACCTGGTTCCATCGCACGCCCCGCAGAAATCTGAGCGATGGCATCATTGTCGAACTCCAAGTGGATATTCAGCAAATCGGTCTGTTTTCCAAATAAGAACATGGGCCTAGCGGAGATGGAGCGGACCCTGGACAACATAGTACGTTGTATCAGGTCGATTTCTTGGAACAAATTGGTGTGCATCCATTCAGCAAATTCCCCAGCCACGGGTGGGTGGCAATGCTTTTCAAGTTTGATGTAGCGGGGTTTTTTAACCAATTGCAAGGCTGAGGTGAACAGGGGTTTGTTGTGCAACACGTTGCCAATTTGAATGATGACCCCCGACTCCGTGCGGTACTTCAGTAACTGTTCGATTTCGCCAGTATTCAGAGGGCGATACCCATCCAAAAACAAGTGTTTCCCCAATTTCACCAAATGGCAAATGACGTCGAAAGGCAGATTTTTCACATGTCGATCAATGAAAAACACATCGCCGAGCGCGGCAATTTCCAGCGCAAACATCATTTCCCCCAACATGGAATAGTTGTCGCTATCATCAGGGTCAATAAAGCCTACCAGTTCGAAACCTTCTACTGTGTTGAGTAGATGCTCGAAAATTTCTGCTTTTCTTTTCGATCCGATGATAACTGCTTTTCTCATGTTCCTACATTTGTAGTTCGATGCAAAGATTGATGAATCGTCATCGGGCAACAAATTGGGTTTTTAACAGGGGATGAAAAAGACAGATTTAATAGACACATTGATTCAACAAGGTCAGCGAAAACGGCTGGTGGAGGAATTGCGCAAGAAGGGTATACAGTCAGAAACCGTTTTGCAGGCCATGAATGCGGTTCCCCGTCAGTGGTTTTTTCCCAAGGATTTCGAGCAATTTGTGTATCGAGATGCCGCATTTCCTATAGATCATGGTCAAACCATTTCCCAGCCATACACTGTGGCCTATCAATCGCAATTGTTGGGCATAGATCGCGGGTCTAAAGTCTTAGAAATAGGGACGGGGAGTGGGTATCAGGCCGCTGTTTTGTTGGCCATGGGCGCCCAAGTATACAGTGTGGAGTACATCTTGCCTCTACTGAAATCGGCCAGTGAAGTTTTTAAAGCGATGGGTTCTGTGATACAGCTTTTCCATGGCGACGGTACCCTGGGTTTGCCTTCACATGCGCCATTCGACGCCATTGTTGTTACTGCCGGCGCACCGGCGGTGCCAGAAACCTATATCCAGCAGTTGAAAGTAGGAGGGCGGTTGGTGATTCCTGTTGGCGACCAAACGGATGAGCAAAAAATGATGCGGATCACCAAAATATCAGAAACCCAAACGAAAACAGAAATACTGCAAGATTGCAAGTTTGTTCCCCTGAAAGGAACATTGGGTTGGCATTAATGCCTGCTGGGGTTAGCGATTCATTAAATCTTCAATTTCTTCAACTTCAATGGGGAAGCCATCCATCAAGTCAATCACCCCATTGGCAGTAATGATGACATCGTTTTCGATGCGAATGCCCAACCCTTCTTCGGGAATGTAAATGCCTGGCTCAACCGTTACCACATTGTTGATGTCAAGGTTTTCCCAACGATGCATCACATCATGTACGTCCAATCCCAAGTGGTGGCTGGTGCCGTGCATGTAATACTTCATATGGGCTTTGGGATTGGCTTTAACTTCCTCGCTGGTGAGCAAACCTAATTTGATCAGTTCTTCAGACATGATTCGGCAGACTTCTTCATGGTAAACAGGCAAACTCACCCCTGGTTTTAGGAGTTTTTTTGCTTCCCGCTGAACATGAAGTACAGCGTTGTAAACTTGTTTTTGCCTTGCCGAAAATTTCCCATTCACCGGAATGCAGCGCGATAAATCGCCATTATAATTTCCATATTCTGCGCCAAAATCAAGCAACAATAAATCACCGTCTTTGCATTGTTTGTTGTTTTCAATGTAGTGCAACACGCAAGCGCTTTTACCACTGGCAATAATGGGGTCAAAGGCAAAGCCACGACTCCGGCTTCTGATGAATTCGTGAATCAATTCAGCTTCGATTTCGTATTCCCAAACACCTGGTTTTACAAAGCCCAAGAGACGCTCGAATCCCTTTTTGGTGATGGCGATGGCTTCTTTGAGCTGGTCGATTTCTTCCGATTCTTTGCGCATTCTCAAATTGGCCAAAATGGGTGCGGAGCGCTTGATCTGGTGAGCGGGATACTTGGCTTTTACTTCTTGTGCAAATCGCAAGTTGGCGTAAGAAACCCGATCCGAAAAACGGTCATTTTCATTTAAATTTAAATAGATAAAATCGGACAATAAAAATGCCGCATGAATGGTTTTCCAAAATTCATGGTACCAAAAAACTTTTGAAATTCCCGAAACTGCACATACCTGGTTTGGATTCAAACGAGCACCATCCCAAACGGCAATCTGCTCACTGGTTTCTTTCACAAAAACCATTTCGCGGTAGAGCGGATTGGGGCAGTCCGGAAATAACACAAGGATGGTATCTTCTTGGTCGATACCGGTGAGGTAATAAATGTCTGACTGCTGCCGGAAACTGAAATACGCATCCCCGTTTCTGGGTACTTCGTCGTTGCTATGGAAAATAGCAATACCTCCTTGCGCCATGGATTTGGCGAACTTTTGGCGGTTTTTAACGAACAGTTGGGCGTTGGGGTTGCTGTACTTTGAATTCATGTTTGCAAACTTATCTCAAATTGACTGAAAACAAAACAACAGAGAAATGTCTGTTTTGCGGTATTTTTTTGGGCTTTTTATCCAAAAAACCTATTTTTGGGGCAACACAAATATTGAACATCTTGTCAATACCACACAAACCAAAGAAATTTTCATTATGAAAAGACTTATACCGTTTATTTTTACTCTTTTAACGCTCTCATTTTCAAGTAGTTTGAAGGCTTCTCACATGATGGGTGGAGACATGTCTTACAAATGCTTGGGCAAGGGGCAGTACAAAATCACCGCCAAAATTTACCGAGATTGTCGAGGTATTTCCTTCAATAGTCCTTCTTTCGGTGTATTCGCCGGAACAAACGGAGGTAATGGTTGTGGAAGTTCTGGTTTGTCTATCACCAGGACAAGCATCAAAGACGTAACGCCTCGTTGTTCTACAGCGAGTTCTCCGTGTACTCCCCAAAACACAGGAGGAACAGGAGAAGGTATCGAGGAGCATACCTACGAGGTTACGGTAGATTTTACTAAGACTCCATTGAGCAATTATGTGGGTAAAAGTACTTGCTGTGAAGTAACATTCTACATCGGTCAGTGCTGTAGAAACGGTGCGATCACCACAGGTCCTGCGAATAACGACTTCTGGACAACCTGTATGATCAACATTTGTAACATCGCAAAAACCACAAACAAGTGTAACTCATCACCTCAGTTGAGTAACCCTCCTATCGGTTTCTTGTGCTGTAACCAAGCTTACTACTTCAACAACGGTGCGATTGATACCATTGATTATGATTCATTCTCTTATGGTTTAACACACGGTATCAACTCATTGCCGAATAACTCTGTGTCTTACGCGTCTCCGTTTACTTCTCGGTATTTCATGACGCCCTATTGCATTCCGCCAACCTCAATCAAATGTTCGCCAAACCCCAAAACCAATCCGCCGAGGGGACTTCACTTTGATACATCAACCGGAGATATCATTTTTACGCCAACCAAATGTGATGAGGTGGGAATTGCGGTTATCGAGATGACGGAATGGCGACAGGATAGCGCCTCCAAAAAATGGATAATCATTGGCAAAACGCGAAGGGATATGCAGTTGATTGTGAAAGACGACTGTGGATATAATAAAGCGCCCACAGTCTTAGGTCCTTACACATGGAAAGTCTGTGAGGGGGAGACCTTGAAATTCAAAGTTGAATCGGATGACGAAACGTTTTCACCGTATCAAACGGTACCCGATACAACCAATTTGAAATGGAACAAGGGTATTCCCGGAGCCAAATTTACCTTGGCCAATAAGAACGACTGGCCTGAAAAGCGCAAAGCGTTTGCAAACTTTGAATGGACACCTGCTGTGGGAATGGCTTCAGACGTTGCTTACTCTTTCACTGTTACAGTGACCGATGACCACTGTCCAAAACCTTCTCAGGCGATTCGTGGTTTCAAGGTGAAAGTGAACCCTCGTGCGTTCTCTACCCGTAAATATACGACCCTAAAGTGTGGTAAATTTGCGATGGCTGCCGAGGTAAAAGCCTCATTCAAGGGCGTGCCTCAGTTCAAATGGAGCGTTCGTGATAGTTTGGGTTCCAACGAGATATTCTATAGTACCAAGAAATCCGACACCATGATTTTCTACCGCGGTGGAAAATACATCGTCGTACATACGGTAAACAACAGCGATAACTGTCCTACCATTTATAGAGACACGGTAATCATCCCCGATCCTCCGCAGGTTGTTATGGCCGACGCCGATACTTTCGCTTGCTTTGGTACAACCATGAAATTGACGGCAAATGTGTTGTATGGTAAGCCAAATTTCAAATACCATTGGACCCGTGTAGTGAAAGATACGGGCAATTCGCCTTGGAAAGCGGAATACCACATAGATGGTGATACATTAAGCGATTTGAGTATTCCTAATATCAATCGCGACTCTACAGTTAGAATCCGCATCACCGATGGAGACGGCTGTATATTCTATGATACCGCGACCATTTATGTCAAACCATTGCCCATACTTAGTATTGGTCCAGATCAACGCAT
>Ga0172376_10000159_pt1 | contig 83732 bp, 63 predicted proteins | sample Lak35m_FD_121114 | JGI IMG/M metagenome (GOLD analysis project Ga0172376, IMG submission 121114) | Freshwater microbial communities from Kabuno Bay, South-Kivu, Congo - kab_092012_35m | ecosystem: Environmental > Aquatic > Freshwater > Lake | place: Democratic Republic of the Congo: South-Kivu... | reverse complement strand
TCCCTCGAAGGCCCCGTGGTACTTCCTCGGCCTCCAGGAGATGCTCGTCTACTTCGATCCCTGGTATGCGGGCGTCGTGCTGCCGAGCCTCGTGGTCTTCGGACTGATGGCGATGCCCTACCTCGACTTCAACAAGAAGGGCAACGGTTACTATTCGATCGAGGAGCGGAAGTTCAGTTATCTCGTCTACCAGTTCGGCTTCTTCGAACTTTGGATCACGCTGATCATCCTCGGCACGTTCCTCCGCGGCCCCAACTGGAGTTTCTACGGGCCGTTCGAATATTGGACGCCTTACAAGGTCGAGGTGCTCAATAACGTCGACCTGCCGCAGCTCTTCTGGGTGAACCTGCTCGACCGCCCCCTCCCGCGGGCCCCGCAGGGCGCCAGCACGCTCGTGCAGATCGGCACCATCCTGCTCCGCGAGGCGCCCGGCCTGCTCGCGCTCGGGGCCTACCTGGTGCTCCTGCCGCCGCTGCTCGCAGTCACCGTCTTCCGCGGCTTCTTCCAGAAGATGGGCTTCATCCGCTACATGATCATGGCAAACCTGATGCTGCTCATGCTTTCGCTGCCGCTGAAGATGATTCTGCGCTGGACGTTGAACCTGAGATACATCGTGAGCATCCCCGAGTTTTCACTCAATTTTTAGTGCCGGGCTTCGCCTCCGTGCCCGGCGTGATCCATTCGTAACCTTCTAACGACCTCGGCCCGTCCTCGAAACAATGCCCGCAACAGAACGAACCTGGCGATCCTTTCACGGCGAGCTTTTGCTTCGCGCTCGCCTTACGGGGGTTTGACCCATGCCCGCAACAGAACAAACCTGGCGTAGTCTGAAAATTTTGCACGTCGTCTTCGGCGTGGCGGCGCTGATGCTCCTGCTCGCCACGGTCGTGATGCTGGCCGTGGATCACAACCGTCCATGGAAGAAGTACCAGCGTGAGTTCCGGGCGCTCGAGACCTGGTCGGCTGCCGCGCGGGTGGATGAACAGGATTCCCGCAGCTTCGCCGAGAAGTCGCAGTCGCTCGAGGCGGCCCTCGCCGAGGCCCGCCGCGCCGATCTCGACCCGGCGATCGTGAAGGCGTTCCTCGACGAGGTTCGCACGGTACCCGCCGATGCCGAGGCCGCCGACCTCGCCCAACTTGACGTCGACACGCTGCGGACCCAGACCGATCCTGGCGAGCGGTTGACCCTTCGCGGCGATCTGCTGGAGCGGCTCCGCGACATCGCCAAGCGCACGAAGTTTCGCGAGGATCTCCTCTCCGGTGAGCTCAAGCTTCGCAAGGCCGAGCTCGACAAGAACCGCGCCGACTACGAGCTGGCTGTGGCCGACGGCGCATCCGAGGAGAAGCTCGCCGCCCTCCTCGCCCTGGCTGACGCGAAGCGGGCGGAGGTGGCCACCGCGACCCTCGACAACCAAACTGCCAACACGCATCGCAAGACGCTCGAAGGGCTGCTCCGGCAGCTCACCGCCGGCGAAGACGCTGCTGCGAAGGCGCTGGCCGACCACCGCCAAAAATTGCTCCAGCTTTCGAAGACGCTCAAGGATCGGGCGCCCAATGTCGGCAAGACGGTGCTCGAGCTGCCCGTTCTTGACGCCTTCAACGGTCCCCTGCGGGTTGACCAGATTTGGCTGCCGCAGCTGACGCTCAACAATAATTTCCGCGACGTGGCTCGGTTCGATCGCTGCACCACCTGCCACAAGGGGATGGATAAGTCGCTGCCGGGCTCGCCGACGGAGCCGGCCTATGGCGAGCAAAAGGCGGTGACCGTCTCCCTGCCGACACCGGCGGAGCCACCGAAGTCCGACGGCGACCAAAACGACCAGCTGGAGCAGGCCTATGGCTTCCGGCTCGCCCCCCGCGGCCTCTTCCGTCAAGAAGACCCCACGGTGAGCATGGTGCTGCCTGAGTCGCCGGCCGCGGCGGCTGGTCTCATGCCAGGCGACGTGATCGCCAACATCGGCGGCGGCAAGACGCTGGCCCGCCCTGTGGCCATGCAATCGCTCCTCGAAACGCCAGCCTGGGGCAAGCCGCTCGAACTCGTTGTGCAGCGGGGAGTGCCGCAGCCCTACTCGACGCACCCCCGGCTCGACCTCTTCGTCGGCTCGACGAGCCCGCACCCGATGCAGACATTCGGCTGCACCGTGTGCCACCAGGGGCAGGGAAGCGCCACCAGCTTCAAGTGGGCTTCGCACACGCCCAACACGCCCAAGCAGGCCCACGAGTGGCACGACGAGCACGGTTGGTTCAACAACCACCACTGGATCCTCCCGATGCTGCCGCAGCGGTTCGAGGAATCGAGCTGCCTGAAGTGCCATCATCAAGTGGTCGATCTCGAGCCGAGTGAACGGTTCCCCGAGCCGCCCGCGCCCAAGCTCGTCGAGGGCTATCACCTGATCCGGCAGTATGGCTGCTACGGCTGTCATGAGATCAACGGCTGGTCGGGCCCTGAGAAGCGGATCGGCCCCGACATGCGGCTGGCCCCCAACTTCCACGAGGTGGCCGAGGCACTCGCCGTCGATCCCGGTCTCGCCTCGATGGGCGACACTGTGGCCCGCCTGGTCGAAGACGTTCGCTCCAGCCCCGACGGATCCGCCTCGCGCGAACGGCTTCGCGATGCGATCGAGCGGGACGCCGCCGCTGGCGGCGATGCCAAGCTCTCGAAGCGTTCTCACGAACTGGCCGCCCTCCTGAAGGACCCCGAAACGCCCGGTACGCTCCCGAAGGTCGGTCCGAGCCTGCGGCACGTGGCGAGCAAGGTCGGCTTCGACTGGCTCTATTCGTGGCTCCGCAACCCGCAAGAATTCCGCCCCTCGACCAAGATGCCGCGGTTCTTTGGCCTCTGGGAGCACCTCGAAGGCAAGGGCCTCGAGGAGTCGCAGCGGTACGAGCCGATCGAGATCCGCTCGATGGTCAACTACATGCTCGCGGCGAGCGCGCCCTTCGAGTATGTGAAGCCCTACGAAGGGATCACCGCTGCCCCCGACGTAGACCGCGGCAAGAAGGTGTTTCAGGTGCGCGGCTGCCTCGCCTGCCACCAGCACGCCGACTTCCCCGACGCGAAGAGCACGCACGGTCCGAACCTTTCGCGGATCGGCGCCAAGACGGCATCGCATCCCAACGGCCCGGCATGGCTCTACAGCTGGCTGCGCGAGCCGGCGCGGTATCACCCCAAGACCATCATGCCGAACGTGCTGCTCGAGCCGGTGACGCTCGCCGACGGCAAGGTGAGCGATCCCGCCGCCGATGCCACGGCCTATCTGATGGGCTCGACCGAAGACTGGAAGCCGGCCGACGTGCCGGCGGCCAGTTCGCTCACCGCCGAAGAACGGAAGGCGACGGAAGAATTGGCGCTCATGTATCTGAAAGACCGCTTCACGGCCGCCAAGGCCGAGAAGGTCTTGAAGGATGGCCTCGGTGCGGAGCTGGCAACGATCCAGGGCGACGAACGGATGCTCGCCGGCCTCGCCGGCCCCCACCGCGATGCCACGCTGCTCAACTACATCGGGAAGAAGACGATCGCCAAGCTCGCCTGCTACTCCTGCCACGACATCCCCGGCTTCGAGGATGGCAAGGCGGCGGGGGCGGCACTGGCCGACTGGGGCCGCAAGGAACCGTCAAAGATCGCCTTCGAGCAGGTCGCCCACTTCGTCATGCACCAGCTCGAACACGGCCACGGCGGGGCCGGCCATTCCGCCACCACAGGCCATCACGGACATGCATCCGACAAGCCGCACGCGGCCGACGGAAAGCAGTCCACCGACGAGCCGCTGGCCCCGGATCTCGCGTACGCCGCGCCTGCTGCCAAGCACGTCACGCCCGAAGCGGTCGATCCCGACACCGGCTTCTTCCTCGAGAAACTGCTCGCGCACGAGCGTGAGGGCTTCCTGTGGCAGAAGCTACGCCAACCGCGGAGCTACGACTACAAGAAGGCGGAGAATAAGACCTACAACGAACGCTATCGCATGCCACAGTTCCCGTTCAACGCGGAACAGCGCGAGGCAGTGATGACGTTTGTCCTTGGCCTGGTGGCGGAGCCGCCGGCCCCGCAGTTTATCTACAAGCCTTCGCCGCGCGAGGAGGCACGTTTGAACGGCCTCGTGGTCGCGGAACGCTACAACTGCGGCGGCTGTCACACGTTGCAGATGGATCGGTGGGACGTGCGATATAAGCCCGATGCGCGCGGCCCGGCGCAGACCGTAGCCGACTATCCGTTCCTGTCGCCGCACTTCACGCCGCAGCAGGTCGAGAAATCGCTCATGACCGATCGTCAGGGTCGCCGCCACACGACACTCGTGGGCATGCCGGTGCTCGATCCCGTCACCGGAAAGCCCCAGCTCGTCGACGAGGATGGCGTTCCGGTCGAGGAGGGCGATACCGAGGTGGTTCCACACCGGCAGGTGATGCTCTGGCACGACGCACTCGTCGATGGCGAGCCTCGCATCGTGGGCGGGCAAAACATCATGGTGCCGGAGGATGCGATCCGCGCCGGCAAACACTACCCGGCTCGCGGCGGCGATCTCGCCCGTCAGCTCTTCCCGGTGGTGATCGCCGACGAAAAGCAGGTGAACCCGAACGTCAAGCCAGACGACGCCTGGGGCTGGCTGCCTCCGCCGCTCGTCGGTGAGGGGCGCAAGGTGCAGTCGGGTTGGCTGCACAAGTTCCTGCTCAATCCGCACCCGATCCGGCCACCCGTCGTGATGAGGATGCCGAAATTCAACTTCCAATCGTCGGAGGCTGCGGCGCTCGTCAACTACTTCGCCGCAGTCGATGGGGCCGAGTATCCGTATGTCTATGACCCGCGACTCGATGAGTCTTCGGTCATGGCGAAGGAACAGTCCGTCCCGGGCCACCTCGACGGCGCGATGAAGATCGTCACCAACAACAACTACTGCGTGAAGTGCCATCTCGTGGGGGCTTACGCCCCGCCGGGCAATCCGAAGGCGCTCGCGCCGCAGCTTGAACGTGTTCACGAGCGGCTGCGCCCCGACTACGTCCATGACTGGATTGCGAACCCCAAGCGATTCCTGCCCTACACCGGCATGCCGGTGAACATCCCCTATGACAAGCCGGTGAGCCAGGACCTCTACCGCGGCACGAGCGAGCAGCAGGTCGATGCGCTCACCGATCTGCTCATGCACTACGACCTGTTCGCCAAGCGAAACCTGTCGCTCGATGCCTATCTGCGGCAGCCCCCGGCAGCGCCGGCGGCCACGCCCTCTGCCGCCCAAGCGCCCGCGGCCCAACAGTCCCTACCAAATGCGGCCCCGCCCCCCGCCCCCCGCCAGGACGTCTCCCTACAGCCCGGCGTTGCGCTAAACTAAGAGTGTTCTGGAGAGTGTTTTGGAGAGTGTTTCGCACGATTGCTCGTTTGTTTGATTCCCTGACATCTCGGAGAAGAGCCATGACCTTCCGCATGCCCACCCTTGCCACGATGGCAGCCGTCGCGTTTACCGCATGCCCGTTCGCTGCCTCGGCCGAGGAATGGGGCACGCTCAAGGGCCGCTTCACGTTCGGCGGCACCGCCCCAGCCGCTGCGGAGCTCAAGGCCGACAAGGACGTCGAGGTGTGCGGCAAGCACAAGCTTCTGAGCGAGGAGATGGTGGTCGGTGCCGACAAGGGCGTGGCCAACGTCGTCGTCTTCGTCCGCGACAAGTCCGTCAAGGTGCATCCCGATCTCGCGGCCGCGAAGGAGGAGAAGGTCGTGCTCGACAACAAGGACTGCCGCTTCGAGCCGCACGTGGCGTTCGTGCAGACCGGACAGACGCTCGTGCTCAAAAACTCCGACACCGTGGGCCACAACAGCAACATCGCCACGATCAAAAACCCTCCGTCCAACAGCCTGATCCCGGCTGGTGGTGAATCCACGGTCACTTTTTCGAACGACGAGGCGATTCCCGCCCAAGTCACCTGCAACATCCACCCCTGGATGAAGTCATGGCTCGTGGTGCGACCCAATCCCTACGCAGCAGTTTCCGAGGCTGACGGCTCGTTCGAGATGAAGAACGTGCCCGCCGGCGGCGAAGTCGAACTGCAACTCTGGCACGAAAAGGCCGGCTACATCGGCGAGGTCACGATCGGCGGCAAGGCCGAAAAGATCGCCAAGGGCCGCAAGAAGGTGAAGGTCGCTGCCGGCGACAACGACCTAGGAGAAATGGTTCTCGATGCAAGCCTGTTCAACAAGTAGCTGCTCGCCGATTCAGGCGTTCACCGCCTGTCTCGTGGCGTTGATCACCGTCGCCTCCGGGTGCTCGGCCGATCGTGTCACGCCCCCAACCGCCGACGCCGAAGGCGCGAAACAATTGCGAGTTACGCTCGCCAGCGCCCCCGGTGCCGCCGGAGCCGGTGAGGCCGCCGCCTCCACTGGCACGGGCTGGGGCACGCTGAAGGGGCGATTTGTCTTTGCCGGCACCCCCGGCGCCCCCAAGCCGCTCGTCGCAGACAAAGACACCGAAGTCTGCTCGAAGGCCGGCATGAAACTGCTCGATCGTTCGCTGCTCGTCGATCCGTCGTCGAAGGGGCTTGCAAACGTCGTCGTCTTCGCCCGGAAGGCAAGCCGCGTCAAAAATGCCGTGCCGGAAATACCCGTCGTCTTCGACCAGAAGCAGTGCGAGTTTCTCTCGCCTGTGTTCGCCGCGCGCGTCGGTCAGCCGGTTGACGTGAGAAACAGCGATCCGATCGGCCACAACACCAACATCGCCGGAACGGCTTTCAACCAGCTGATCCCGGCGGGGCAGGGCACCATCTACAAGCCGGAGAGCGAGACGGGCATGCCGACGATGGTCACCTGCAACATCCACCCCTGGATGAAGGCCTATGCCGTTTTTCGCAAGGACGGGTATGTGGCCGTGACGGCCGCCGACGGCTCGTTCTCGATCGCCGATCTGCCCGCCGGCGAGACGATCGAACTTCAGGTCTGGCACGAACGCTCCACCGGCCCCAACGGTGCTCTGGTCCTCGACAAGCCCGACCTCAAGTGGACGCCCAAAGGCCGCTTCCAGATCAAGCTCGAATCGGACGAAACCAAGGATCTCGGAACGCTCGAAGTTCCGGCATCCGCCATCGGCACCTGATAACAACCCCGCGCATGACCATGGCTTATTCCCTCCGCCCACTCTGGATCACCTGTTCGCTCGGCTGCCTCGTCGTCGCCGTCGGCTGCGGCACCACGCCCGCTGCCTCATTTCGCCCCAACATGGTGGAGGCGACCAAGCAGCGGCTCACGCCCGCGCAGGAGAAGCAGGTTGCCACGGTTCTACTGGCCATGTTCGGCACGCCCGACGACCCGGTCGCCCTGCCCGAAACGGGCCTCGACGAGGCGAAGCTGCGGCTGGCGGCCGGCCCGGTCCGCAGCGACATCGTCGGCCGAAAGAACGGCCTCTATCGCGAACACTGCGCTCATTGCCACGGTATCACCGGCGATGGGCTCGGGCCGACGGCCGCCTTCCTGAATCCCTATCCGCGGGATTACCGCCCCGGTGTCTTCAAGTTCAAGAGCACGGAGCGGGCCGACAAGCCGACCCACGCCGACCTCGTTCGCATCCTGCACAACGGCATCGCCGGCACCTCAATGCCGTCGTTCGCGCTGTTGCCCGAGGCGCAGGTCGAAGCGCTTGCAGAGTATGTGAAGTATCTGAGCATCCGCGGCGAGACCGAGCTTTCGCTCATGCGGGCCTTCTTCGAACTCGACGACGACGCCCAAGGCAAACTCCCCGAAACCCGTGAGTTTCTCGTCGACGAGACGCTCTCGCCCATCGCCGAGAAGTGGCAGGCGGCCGCCGACGCGCGGATCCCCGTGCCGGAGATGCCGGCCGACATCGACCTCGTCGCCTCGATCGCCAAAGGCAAAGAGCTCTTCTACGGCGACAAAGCGAATTGCGTGAAGTGCCACGGCGTCACCGGCCTCGGCGACGGGCAGGCAAATGATTACGACGACTGGAACAAGGCAATCGTCGAGATCGACAAGGAAGTGAAGAGCACCGCCGCCAAGGCGAAAGAAACCAGCACGGTGAGCATGAGCGCCGACGAGGCCGCCGAGCACCGCTCACAGCTCGCCTGGCTCGAGAAGTTCGACGCCGTCTTGGCCGGTGACGCGCTCACTCCGCGAACGATCCCGCCCCGCAACCTGCGGCACGGGATCTACCGCGGAGGGCGCCGCCCGCTCGACCTCTATTACCGCATTCATGCCGGCATCAACGGCGCGCCCATGCCCGCGGCAAAGGGCACGATTTCCCCCGAAGACATCTGGCACATCGTCAATTACGTCCGTTCGCTTCCCTACGAGCTCGATGGCGAGCTCGGGGCCGACCGCCCCATGGTCGCCCGCGACCGGTTCTGATCGCATCCCCTAACGCGCATCCGGCAGGAGACCAATACCAGTGGGCAGCCGCTTTTCAGGAATCTTCTGGAGCCTGTTGTTTCTCGCCGTTCCTGTGCTCGGCGTGGCAACCTTCGCGATCGCGCCGGCGATCGACGTTTGGCTGCCGAAAGACATTTCAGAACACGGCAAGGCGATCGACGGCCTCTTCTACTTCATCCTCGGGCTGACGGGCATCGTTTTTATCGCCACTGAAGTGGTGCTTTTTTGGTTTCTTTGGAAATACGATGCCGCGCGAGACAACGGCCCTGCGAAGTACATCCACGGCAGCCACACGCTCGAGGTCGTCTGGACGATCATCCCCGCCGCGACGCTCCTCTTCCTCGCCATCTACCAGATGAACACCTGGGCCGACGTGAAGATGCGGCGGCCGGCGATGGCGCCCACCGTGGAGGTCGTCGCCAGGCAGTTCGAGTGGCGGCTCCGCTATCCGGGCCGCGACGGGACCCTTGGCACGGCCGACGACCTCTTCCTCGTCAACGACATGCACGTGCCGGTTGATGAAGACATCCTCGTGCAGCTGAAGAGCATGGACGTGCTCCACAGCTTCTTCATCCCCAACCTGCGGATCAAGCAGGATGCCGTGCCGGGCATGAAGATCCCGGTGTGGTTCAAGGCCACCGAAAACGGCCAGTTCGACATCGTCTGCGCCGAACTCTGCGGCTGGGGCCACTACAAGATGAAGGGCCGCGTGACCGTGGAATCCCGCGAGGATTTCGACCGCTGGCTCGAATCGCAATACGCCAAGCAGGAGGCGACGCAACCGGAACCCGATCCGGCCGACGCCGTCGCCCAAAACTGACCCCTCAACCCATACGACCAAGCCACCACCGACAGGCACGAACAGCAGGAGATCATTCCCATGAGCACCGCCATTGCATCCCCCGTGGCTCACGGCACCGCTCACCTTCCGCCCGCGCGGAAGCCGCGGCCTGTCGCCGAGTTTCTCTCGACCTACGTCTTTTCGAAAGACCACAAGGTCATCGGCCTGCAATTCCTCTTCTCGACGCTCGTCTGGTTCCTGATCGGCGGCCTTCTAGCGCTGGCCGTCCGCTGGCAGATCGCCTGGCCGTGGTCCGACGTGCCGGTGCTCGGCAAGCTCTTCGCCCAAGAGGGCGGCCAGATGGCTCCCGAGTTCTACACCATGCTCTTCACGATGCATGCCACCGTGATGATCTTCCTCGTGATCATCCCGATCCTCGCGGGCGCCTTCGGCAACTTCCTGATCCCGCTCATGATCGGCGCCGACGACATGGCGTTTCCCACGCTCAACATGCTCTCCTACTGGTTCATGTGGCCGGCCTTCATCGCCTTCGGCGCGAGTTTCTTCGTGGAAGGTGGTGCTGCTTCCAGCGGCTGGACGAGCTACCCCACGCTCTCGACCAACATCGCCTCATCGCCCGGCGCCGGCTGGGGACAGACCCTCTGGCTCATCGGCCTGACGATGGTGGGCGTCTCGAGCATGCTCGGCAGCGTCAACTACATGACCACGATCATCCTCATGCGCGCCCCCGGCATGACGATGTTTCGCCTGCCGATGACGATCTGGGCCATGTTCATCACCGCCGTGCTTCAGGCCTTCGCGCTCCCGGTGCTCACGGCCGCCGGCTTCATGCAACTCGCCGACCGCACGCTCGGCACCGGCTTCTTCTCGCCGGAAGGCAACATCGTCAACAACTGGATGCAGGGCACCGGCGGCGGTCAGCCGCTCCTCTGGCAGCATCTCTTTTGGTTCTACAGCCACCCGGCCGTCTACATCATGATTCTGCCGGCGATGGGCATGGTGAGCGACATCCTCACCACGTTCGCCCGCAAGCCGCTCTTCGGCTATCGTCCGATGGTCTATTCGATCGCGGGCATCGCCGGCCTCGGCTTCATCGTCTGGGGCCACCACATGTTCATCTCGGGCATGAACCCCGCCCTCGGCATCACCTTCATGGTGTCGACCATGATGATCGCCCTGCCGAGCGCCGTGAAGACGTTCAACTGGCTGGGCACCATCTGGGGCGGCAAGATCCAGTTCACGACGAGCATGCTCTTCGCGCTCGCCTTCGTCTCGATGTTCATCATCGGCGGACTCTCCGGCATCTTCATGGCTGCCACGCCTGTCGACATCTTCATCCACGACACCTATTTCATCGTGGCCCACTTCCACTACGTGCTCTTCGCCGGCACGGCGATGGGCGTCTGGGCAGGGATCTACTACTGGTTTCCCAAGATGTTCGGCCGGACGATGAATGAATTCTGGGGGAAGGTCCACTTCTTCCTCACGTTCATCTTCATGAACGGCACCTTCTTCACGATGCACATCCTCGGCGCCGTCGGCTTCCCCCGCCGTCTCGCCGACGCCTACCACTACGAGACGTTCCATCACCTGCAGCCGATGAACGCCTTCATGACCTGGTGCGCCATCGGCATGGTCGCGACGCAGATCATCTTCGCGATCAACTTCTTCTGGAGCATGTTCTTCGGTCCGGTCGCCGGCCGGAATCCGTGGAACGCCAACACGCTCGAATGGACGGCGCCGAGCCCGCCGGGCCACGGCAACTTCGACTTCCAGCCGGTGGTCTACCGCGGCCCCTACGAGTATTCGGTGCCTGGCGTGGAGAAGGATCACCTCATGCAGACCGATCCGCCACACGCGGCGGCGGCGGCTGCGGCCGCCGCCGCGCACTGAGGTTACCAATAGCGTTACCCAACACTGGAAAACCGACTCGGGGACGGCAGAAGTCGCCTCGCGGAGAAACTTCCTCCTTTCACGACCTACGGCGATTCCTTCCTCAGAAGGTCGGAAGTTCCTAACGCTCGTCGAGCTTCCGCCGATCCCCTCGTCTCCTCTTGCGTGAAGGGGCGAGGGTGAGGGCTCGAGGGTGATGGTCGAGAAACAACATGCCTCAGATTCCAAGCCTTCGCTCCTTTAACTGGTCGCATCTCATCTCCTGCCTGCTCGTGGCGGTGACGGCGGTGCTGCTTTGCTTCGGGGCGCTCGTCACCACCTACGAAGCCGCGATGGCCGTGCCCGACTGGCCGGCGACGTATGGCCGCAACATGTTTCTCTTTCCCTGGACCGAGTGGTTCTGGGGGCCATGGGACCTTTTTCTGGAGCATGGCCACCGGTTGCTCGGCGCCCTCGTGGGGATGATCTCGCTCGTGCTCGCGGCGGTGGTCTGGCGAACGAGTCGGTCGCCGGCGGTGCGGGCCCTCACTGCGGCCGCCGTCGTGCTCGTGATCGTGCAGGGGCTGCTCGGTGGCGCCCGCGTGCTTCTCGACGACAAGACCGTCGCCAAGGTCCACGCCTGCACTGGTCCGCTCTTCTTCGCCGTGGCGGTCGCGGTCGCCACGCTCACTCGCGGCACGGCTCGGAAGGCTGAGTCGGTCGAGCTGCCGTTCTTTCCGCCCGGTCCCCGATCGATCATCGCCCGCGTCGGGGCCGCCGGCCTCGTGATCGCCTCCTACGTGCAGCTCGTAGCGGGCGCGCAGCTTCGGCACCTCGATGCCTCGATCGATCCCATCACGTTCCGCTGGCTCGTCGCCTTCCACGTCGCCGGGGCCCTGGTGGTCGCGGTGCTCGCGGGGCTCCTCGCCTGGGCGCATGCCGAGAGGCCCTCGCTGCTTCGACGTTGGTCGTGGCTCTTGGCAACGGCGGTGACCTGCCAGATCCTGCTCGGCGTCGGCGCCTGGGTGGTTTCGTGGGGCCTGCCCAGCGGCCTCTTGCCCGCGTCGTGGGAACTCTCGCAGCCGATCCTGGCCCGCAGCACGGCCGGTGCGGCTGTCGTCACCGGCCATGTGGTGCTCGGCATGCTCATTCTCGGCGCTGCGGTCGTCGCCTGGATCCTGGGCGGCGGCCTCGTCGCCGAAGCGCCGGCCGGACGGGCCGGAGTGGAAAGGGCCTTCGCATGACGCCCTCCACGCTCGCCCCAGCGCCTACTCTCGCTCCTTCGCCCTCGATCGCCGTCGCCGCCCCGTCGCTCGCCGTCGAGGCCGACGCGCTCGCGGCGCCGGCCGGTCTCGGCGCGATCGTGGCCGATTGCTCGCGGCTCATCCGGCCCCGCATCGCGCTGATGGTGCTCGTCACCGTGCTTGCCTCTCTCTGGCTCACGGCCGGCGCCGACCGGCTCCCCATCAATCGTGTCGCCTGGCTGCTCCTCGGCACGGCGCTCGTTGCCGCGAGTTCGAGCATCGCCAATCAGATCATCGAGCGCGACACCGATCGCCTCATGCCGCGAACCGCGAAGCGGCCGATCGCCTCCGGCAAGCTCGGCGTGTCGCCGGCCTGGTGGATCACCGCCGCAACGCTCGTCGCCGGCCTCGCGTTTCAAATCCATGCCTTCGGCTGGCAGCCGGCCGCGGCGGCGCTTGCCACGTGGCTGCTCTACGTCGTGATCTATACGCCCCTGAAACGAACCACGCCGCTCAACACCGCAGTGGGAGCGGTGGCGGGCGCGATGCCGGTGGCGATTGGCTGGCTCGCTGCCGAAGGGCCGCGCCGGCTGGCCGACGGGGATGCTGCCGCCGCGGTCGCCGTCGCCGCTCTGGGCACCGTCCTCTACCTCTGGCAGTTCCCCCACTTTATGGCGATCGCCTGGCTCTATCGGCGGCACTACGCGGCCGCCGGCCTGCGGATGCTCACCGTCGATGACCCCACCGGTCTGCGGGCCGCAGGCCAGTCGCTTGCCGCGGCCTTGGCGATGATCCCGGTCAGCCTTGTGCTCGCCGTACCCTCCGGCGGCGTCCGCCTCTTCCTGGCGGCGGCCGTCGCGGCAATCGTATATGCTGCCGCTGCCGTCCGCTTCGCGATCCGTCGCGACGACCGGTCAGCCCGCGGCCTGCTCATGGTTTCCATCGGCACGCTCCTGGCGCTGCTCTCGGCCGCCATCGCCTTTCCTCCGCTATCCTGACATCCCGACCTCCGGCACCACTCATGAACGCCCATTCGCTCTCCCTGCCGAACGACCACGGCCACCACGACTCGCACGGCGATCACCACGGCCATATCACGCTGCAATACCAGCCCGGCCTGCCGCTCTCGAAGGGCAAGCTGATCATGTGGCTCTTCCTCTCGACAGAGATCATGTTTTTCGCCGCGCTCCTCGGCAGCTATGTCGTGCTCCGCTTCGGCGCGCCCGTCTGGCCGAAGCCGCACCACGTGCACCTCTCCGAGCCGATCGGCGCCTTCAACACCTTTGTCCTGATCTGCTCGAGCGTGACTATCGTCTTGGCGCTGGAGGCGGCGAAGGCCAACAAAGCGAACCTCGCCAAGCTCTGGATGGCGCTCACGCTCCTCCTCGGCACGCTCTTCCTCGGCGTGAAGGCCTATGAATACCAGGCGAAGTTCTCCCACGGCATCTACCCCTGGTCGCCCCGCAGCCGGGTCTTCGAAAAGCCCGATCTCTACTACGGCTCAGCCGTGCGGGCGCGGCTCGGCGAGCCGGCGATGATCGACCGGCTGAAGGAACTCGACGACACTCCAGAAGACTCACTGACGGCCGAGGAGGTCTCGGCCCGCCGCCGCCTGAAGCAGGTCCGGCAGATGGTCACGAACATCAACCAGCAGCCCTTCGATCTTGCCGTCGTCGCGGATCAGGTGATGCCGCTGCCGGCCGAAGGGGCCGACGCCCACGGGGGCCACGGCCCCAAGGGGCTCAACGACATCTTCCCCTGGCTGCAACTGCCCGCCGTCATCCCCGGCGGCAACATGTGGGCGAGCACCTACTTCCTGCTCACGGGCTTCCACGCCATCCACGTGATCGTGGGCCTGATCGTCTTCACGATCCTCCTGCTCTACCGGCTCGGCCCCAAGCGGGCCGGCATGATCGAGAATGCCGGCCTCTATTGGCACTTCGTCGATCTCGTCTGGATCTTTCTCTTCCCGCTGCTCTACCTGTTTTAAAGGCCACCCCATGAGCGACCATTCCGCACACTCAAGCCACGGCCCGATCACTCGGGCGGGCGACATCGCCGATCACGACGACGCCGATCTCCACCATGGCGGTGGCGATCACGGCCATGGTGGCCTCGGCAAGTATCTGCTCGTCTTCCTGGCGCTCTGCGGCCTCACGACGCTTTCGTTCTTCACCTACTCCCCCTACTGGCCGTGGCGCGACGAGCCCCAGGTAGGCTGGGCCTTCATGATGGCCGTCTCCTGCACGAAAGCAATGCTCGTGGTGCTGTTCTTCATGCACGTCTTCTGGGAGGCCAACTGGAAATACGTGCTGACGATCCCCGCCGCGATGATGGCGATCTTCCTCACGATCATGCTCGTGCCCGACGTCGGCCTGCGCAATCGCATGGTCTCGCAGGAGCGGGCCCTCCACATGGCCCGCCCATCGGACGTGCGGCTCCTGGAGCAGGCCGCCGAGTCGAAGCTGCTCTCTGACCAGACTCACTAGCACCGTCTCACCGGCTCGGGGACGGCAAACGTCGCGTCGCGGAGAAACTTCCTCGCTTGACCGTCAGAGGCAGTTCTTTCCCGCTGCGGCTCGAAAGTTCCTCATGCTCCTCGAGCGTTCGCCGATCCCCTCGCCTCGTCCTCTCCAAGTCGCCATGCCAAAGTCTCAGTTCGCCGCGTTCTTCCGAGCCATGGCCTTTGTCGCCGCGGTCACCTTCGGCTGCCAGAAGGCTCCCGAGCGGGCGATCGACCGGCCGCTCGGCGCGAAGCCAGAGCAGGCAGCGCCCTTGCCAGTGGCAGGTCGCGTCGAGCCGGACGAGGAGGGTGGGGCGGTGGCGATCACCGATCTTCCCTTCACGCTCACCGATCAGCAGGGGCAGCCCTTCGATTCGAAGAGCCTCGCCGGGAAGGTCTGGATGGGGGCGATCTTCTTCGCAAATTGCCCAGGGCCATGCTTTCGTGAGAACCAGGCGATCGCCGACATCCTCCGGAAGATCGACGATCCCGATTTCCTCGTCGTGAGCCTCACCTGCGATCCCGACAACGATACGCCCGACGTGCTGCGGCGGTATGCCGACCGATTCGAGGCCGACCCGGCCCGCTGGAAATTTCTCACCGGCGACATGGCCGTCATCAAGCGGGTGGCCAACGAGGGCTTCAGGCTGCCGGCGGAGGTGGGCGTGCACTCGGAGCGCGGCGTCGTGTTCGATCGCGCCGGCCGGCTGCGCGGCGGCTACCATCTGCTGCAGCCAGACCGCGTCGAACTGCTCGAGAAACTGATCCGCGACGTGCTTGCCGAAAAGAGCGAGCCTGCCGCAGCCATCCCAGCGGAGCCGGCCACGCCATGATGATCGATGCCCTCCTCGCGGCCCATCCGCTGGCGACCACCAACGCCGTGCTCAACACGATCGCGACGATCCTGCTCGTCGCCGGCTGGGTCTTCATCCGGCAGGGCAAGTGGCGGGCGCACCGCGCGGCGATGGTCGCGGCGTTCGCCGTGTCGGCCGTCTTCCTGGTCTGCTACCTCACCTATCACTACCTCGTCGGCCATGTGCCTTTCCGCGGGCAGGGCCCGATCCGGACGGTCTATTTCGCGATCCTGATCTCCCACATCCTGCTCGCGGTCACGGTGCCGGTCCTGGCGATCTGGATGTTCGTGCTCGCGTTTCGCGGACGCTTTGATGCCCACCGGCGGCTCGGCAGGATCGCGCTCCCGATCTGGCTCTACGTCTCGGTGACGGGCGTCGTGATCTACCTGATGCTCTACGGGACCTGAAAAAGGTGTCAGGACTCTTTTCCGGGCCGGAAAAGAGTCCTGACACCTTTTTCACCGCACGATCGTGCGGAGCCGCACGAAGCCGCCTTCGCCGGGGCGGAGCGCCTGCTCGATCTTCCAAGTGACGACGACGGAGCCGTCGTCGCCTGTGCCGGTTGAGATCGCAGCCGGCAGGTTGGAGGCGGGACTCCCCGGAATGAGCTCCAGCCGCTTCGGCAACGCGTCGACGAGCACGATGTCGTCGAGCGGCCGGTCGCCGGAGTTGAGCAGGAAGATCGTGAAGTCGAGCTCCTCTCCCTGCCGCGCGGTGTCGCTGCCGGCCCGCTTGCAGAGCGTTAGTTCGCAGCGGCCCGGCTCCTCGAGGCGGAGCGTGGCCGTTCCCTGGTCGGCTGCGATCACGTTTGCGGTTTCTCCCTTCACCGTCACCTGCGCCCCCGTCACACAGGTCCAGGCATAGGGCACGTCAAAGCCGACCTTGATCCGCGGGGCCTGCACGAGCGTCGCCGGCAGCGGCATCTCGTCGGCTACCCGCTCGACGGGGTTTTCGCGATTGACCGACTCGTCGGGTAGGTCGCCTTGATCCACGGACAGCGCCGGAATCCGTTCCTCAATTGCGAGCATCGGCTGCGCCTTGCGAGCCGATGCTGGGGCGAGCAGCAGCGTGCGGCCCAACACCGGCACGGTATCGGTCGCTGCTTCGACAAGGGCGTCACCGGCGATCCCCTTGGGGCCGACGGGAGCGGCGCCTTCGTGGGGCCGGATCAGCTCGCGAACCGAGGCGAAGCGGGGCGCATACACGCATGCGCAGTTGGAGACAGCAAGGCAGGCCTCCTCGTGATCAGCCGCATCGGCGGGCCGATAACGGGCGACCGTGTCGCCGGCGGTGAGGTTCGCGAGGTCCGAGTGACCGACAGGCTTGGCCGGCGTGCCCTGATCGCCGCCATCGCACACCAGGCAGGGGACGACAGTCGGCACGGCCGGCGGGGGCAGGCAGACCGGGGCTGGGCAGATTGGCGGCGGGCAAACGGGGGTCGGACAGCAGTCGGGCTCGCAGCCGGCGGTCGATATGGCGGCCGACGGCGCGGTAATCGACTTGCACGAGGCGAGGATGATCGCGCTCGATGCGATCGCGAGAATGCGAAGCCAACGCAAGCGAGACGAACGGCTCATGGCAGGCTCCCCGGCGCGGGAAGGCGGTTGCCGATGATGAGCTCCGCCACAGGGTCGCCAAGCGTCGAAGCGACAGCGTAGGCGTCGTCACCGGGGCGAACGTCGAACCAGCTCGAGGGCAGCAGGTCGGGCTGCTCAGGATCGCAGGCGGCATAGACGACCCGTCGCACGAGCGAGCCATCGAGGGCCGCGGACAGATCGGCCTCGTCGATCACGATCTCGACGGGAAACCGCCAGGCCATCCCGGGCGGCACGGCGAGCTTCGCGAGCACTCGCACCGATGGAAAGAGTTCTCGGCCTTCGTCAGCGCCCACGCCGGTGATCCGCAGGCGGTATGCCCGCCCGACCACGAGCCCCATGCGAAGCGGCCCCGGCTCGAGCGCCGTCCAGCCATCGGCTGTCTCGATCGCAATCCGCATCCCGGCCGGACCACGAATATCGACCGGCTGCATGAAATCGGGCAGGAGTGCCGCCGACCGCGGAGGCCCATCCGGACAGGAACCGTGCTGCAGGTGCCCGCGGGCGCCAATCGCTCCCGGTCGTGAGTCGCCGGCGAATGGTTCCACCGCGCTCGTCCCGACGGCCTCGCGGGAAAAGCCCGACGAGGCTGGCAGGGCGAGAACGGCGGTCGCCAGCAGCCCGCTGACAGCCCGCAGCACGGTTCCTGTCCGGATGGTCTTTGTGGAGGTGTTCCTTGTCGATCGCATGCCCCGCGTCGTGATTCCGGTCAATGGTCCGGTCGTGCGGTGCGGAGGCATGGCTTCGTGGTTCTGGTGAAGAGGCTTCGTAGCGGTCGCAGCGTGACGGATCAGGGCAGGTAGTCACCGGGCTCGGGAGGGCAGGGGCCGCCCATCGCGGCCGCCGCTGCGGCATCCGGATCGGGGCCACCGTTGTCGACCCACCGCTTACGATCCTCCGGCGGCTGCTTCAGGTGGATGTGCGGCACATCAGAACGCTCCGAGACGTAGGCGTGGCGAGCCGGCTTCGGGTAGCTCAGGCCGGGAGACTGCTGCACGTGCAGCCCGAGCGACCGCGACGGCGGCGGGATGTGGGTCTTCGTATGGTTCGTGATCGTGTGACGCTGCAGGCCGGCGGGGACGCCGAGCGGAATGTGGGCCGGTCCGGGCAGGCCGATCGGGGTGCCAGTGATCGGCATGCCATACTCCGGCGCCGTCACGCCGGCGAGGAATGCCGGGGGCAGTTGCGACGGATCGCCACCGACGGGCATGCCCAAGGGCGCTGCGACACCGATCGGGCAGTTCCCACCGCCGCCATTCACCCCCCCACCACCATTGCCGCCCGCAAGTCCCCCGGCCTCGCCGTTGCCGGCCGACTCGAGATCCTTGTTGCCGATGCGGATGATTGCGAGGATCGACCCACGTCGATCGGCCTCGACCACCGGATCGATGCCCGGATCGAGCCGCGTGCTGACGAGCGTTTCCACGCCCGCCACGGCGAGTTCCTGGTAATCGGGATCGGGAAGATAGACCACCTTGGTGACGAAGTTTCCGCTGGTCACCTGGTCGAGATCCTCCTCCGTGAGCTGGAAGGGGATCGAATTGTGGTCGAGGAATGCCGCGGTGCGCGGCGCGACCGGGGCGACCTCGATCGAGGGATAGAGTTCGAGCCCTTCGTGGCCCGGGATGTCGGTGATCTTGAGCCGGTAGATGCCCCCCTGAGGGAAGTCGTAGCGGCCGGGAGTGACCAGCGGCGACGAATCAAAGCCGCCATACTCGGAGACATCCCAACGCACCTGCATGCCGTCGGGGCCGATGAATCCGATTTGCGAGGTCGGGCCGCCGAGGCCGGTGGCCATCTCGGCCGCCGCCGCGTCGATGCCAGCGCCGCCCGCGGCTCCGGCATCCGCCAGGGCTGCCTCGTAGGAGGCGGGGATGATCACGCCAGGGCCGGGGCCTTCCACGCCTGGACCGGGATGCTGCAGCATCGCCGCCGGCGGCAACACGTTGGTGTGCGGCGTGGCGACCGGACGAATCTGGGCGAGCCCCGTGAGCGGTGAGTTCGCCGGGATGTGGCACCCCGTGAGCGTCGCCGCCAGCGACAGGCCGACGAATCCTTGCAAGCGCCGTTTGACCACCATCGCATCACCTCCGGAGCCTTTTCGATCGCGATCGCGATATAGGCTCGTAATTCGTCTTGGGACCGTTTCCAGCGATTCCGTACACTCGTCCCGTCGTCTGACCCGTGGCCCGTGGCCACGGTCGTCCGATCGACCTCTGAGATTTCGACCCCCGGCCGCCCGTTTCTTTGATAAAATCCGCAAAGTTGACCTGACCGCGATGCCCAGCCATTCCCCCAAACTGCCGGGTTTCACCGGACCTCCACAAAAGTGGCTGCCGTGCCTCGCAATCGCTGCTCTGGTTGTCACGGCTGCCGTCTGCAAACCAGCCATATCTCAGTCGGAGCAGCCGTCAGAGCCCCAATCCGGTCCGACCGGCAGCGTGTACCAGCGGCCGCGGGATGGCGCGGAAGAGCAGGGGAATGCAGAACGAATCGTTGCCGCAACGCTCACCGGCCTGGGCCGCGCCCAGTCGCTATCAGCCCGTGTCCGTCAGCTCGCGCGGGTGGGAGACGTCGTTCTCAAGGGCGGCGGACGGTATCTGCAGTCCGGCACTGGCAACGAGCAGCGATTTCGATTCGAGTCGAAACTTACCGCCGACACTGAGGAATTCGACGTGCTGGAGGTGAACGACGGGCTGTATTCCTGGTCGTATCGCAAACTGGGCCGGCAGCCGCCCCGGCTGACCAGGATCGATACCCGCCGAGTCAGGGAACGGCTGGGAACATTCGGCATTCCCGAACATGCTACGGCTGCGCCGTACTTGGGCGGCGTGCAGCGATCGCTTGCGCTGGTGCGTGAGTGGTTTCGTTTCGACGCGGTCTCATCCGGCATGATCGACCACGTGCCGATCTGGATCCTCGACGGCCACTGGAACCGCGACCGCCTGGCTGCGCTTCTGCCCGACAAGGCCGAGGCGATCAAAAACCCCGAGGGCATCACCGCCGGCGACCTGCCCGAAGGGATGCCTTGGAGCGTGCGGCTCTCGATTGGCAAACGTGAACTCCTTCCATTTCGCATCGAATGGCTCGCCATCCCCGGACGGCGGCCCGTGGCGGCCACGATACCGGAGGTGGTGGCGGTGCTCGAACTCTACGAGGTGCGGGTTGGCGATTCGGTCGATGCCACCGCCTTCGTCTACAAGCCGGCGACCGAGGGACTGATGGACGTGAGCGAGAAATACGTCAACGCGCTGCAGCCGCTGCGGCCGTGAATGCAAGTCACTCGGCGGCCTTCCAGCCGGCGTCCACGAGCCGGGCTGCAGAGTCGATTGCCGCGAGCATGCTCGACGGGTCGGCCGTTCCAGTGCCGACGATGTCGAAGGCCGTGCCATGGGCGACGCTCGTGCGCACCAGCGGCAGGCCGAGCGTGATGTTGACCGCGCGGTGCATGCCCAGCAGCTTGATCGGAATGTGCCCTTGATCGTGGTAAAGCGCCACGACTCCGTCGAATTCGCCGCGGCTGGCCTTCAGAAACAGCGTGTCAGCCGGGATCGGGCCAGCGACATCGAGGCCACCCGCGGCCAGACGCCCCACCGCCGGGGCGATCATTCGCTGCTCTTCGTTGCCGAAGAGGCCACCTTCGCCGCCGTGAGGGTTGAGCGCAGCCACGGCGATCCGAGGCGGCCTGCCGAGCATTGCGGCCAGTAGCGAAGCGAGGCGTTGGCCTGCGTTCACGATATGCTCGGTCGAAAGGTGCGCAAGCGCGTGGGCGAGCGATTCGTGGAGCGTGACATGCACCACGCCGAGGCCCGCAACGCCGACACGGGCCGCCGGGGCAGGGGGGAGCCAGAGCATCATCGAAGCCGCTGCATCGGGCAGGCCGCAGGCCCGCGCGAGCCATTCGGTATGGCCGGGCACATGCTGGCCGGCGGCATGGAGCGCCTCCTTGTGCAATGGCCCCGTGACGATTCCCGCGGCCGCGGCCGACCGGATCGCCATGAAGGCGGTCTCGAGCGCGGCCACGGCGCTGCGGCCGCCGGCGGCGGTGATCATGCCGCGTGGCACCTGTTCCCTGGGTCCATCCGGCTCCACCAGCAGCACGGTGTCGGGGGTCGAGGGCCGTGGATCGTCGATCGCCACCGTCGCCACCCGCAGCCGCGGCAACGAGGGCACGGTCGCGAGAACGTCTTCGATCAGCCCAGCCGCAGCGACGACCCGCAGCCGCGCCCGGGCATGCACGTCGGTGGCGTGCCAGGCGGCGAGCACCACTTCCGGGCCGATGCCGGCCGGGTCGCCGCAGGTGAGGAGCAACGTCTTGAGTGTGAGGCTGGCAGACGGCATCGGTTTCGGGCTCGCGTAGGTGTGCCGACCATGGCGTGTCGGGGGAATCAAGCCTATAAAAGATAGGCCGGCATCGCATCCCGCCGCCGCTCTCGTTGGTGTTTCGATCAATGGATAAAGTCTTCACTCGCGCAGCCCTGTTTGCCGTGGCCCTCATGGTGGCCACCGCCGGCTTGGGTCTGTGGCTCGGCGACCTCCACGGCCAGACCGATCCCCGCGTGCTCCGCTGGGGCACCGTCCACCGCCTGTCGGGCGTTCTCGCGGCGCTCACCGTAGTGCTCGTCAACAGCATGGCCGTGACCTACTTCATCGGAACCGGCCGCTGGTGCCGCGAGGTCGTGGAGACCTACGGCCTCGATGCCACCTACATCGAACAGAGCCGGCGGCTGAAGCGGGCGGCGTTTCCCTTCGCGTTGCTGGGCATGCTCGGGGTCGTCGCGATCGTGGCCCTCGGCGGCGCGGCCGATCCCGCATCCGGGCGGCCGGGAACGCAGGACTGGGTGACCCCGCACCTGATCGGCGGGCTCGGGCTCGTGGGCGCAATCGCCTGGTGCTTTCAGGCCCAGCTGCCCACCATGCGCCGGCAGCACGAGCTGATCGAGTCCGTGCTCAGCGACGTGCGCGCCGTGCGCAAAGCCCGCGGCCTCGACGTGGAAGAGCGGACACCGGCGTCGTAAGGCGGTGGGCTAATGGCGGTGGTTGCCGGCTGCGGCCGGACTGACGCCGCCGTGCACGGCGTGGGCGTGGGATGACCGCTCCATCACGGTGATGCCCCAGGCGATCGTGATGCCGAGCGTGAGCGCGGCGGTGAGCAGCAGCCGATCGTGGCTGTGAAACTCAACCTCGGGCAGCAGGTCGGCCGCCGCGATGCAGAGAAACGCTCCGGCCGCCAGCGCGAGCGCCGCCCCCACCACCGTTCCTCGGCTACCGCCATACAACTGCAGGCTGCCGAGAAAGAGCAGGGCGCCGAGCGGCACGATCGCGGCATAGGCGGCATTCACGATGCGCCGCGCGGCAGGGGAGACGCCGGCATTGATCATCAAGGTGGCGATGATGCCGGCGTCGAATGGCTTGTGCAGCAGTACCGCGAGGAACGTCGCAAAGCCGGCGAGCAGGCCGACTCCGTGGCCGGCGTCGGCGTCGATCGAGGCGGCCAGCGCTGCGCCATCGGCGAGGCTGTGGAGAGCGAGACCGGCAAATGCACCGCACCAGGCCCATGGACCTGAGCGCGAGGCCGCCTGCGACTGGTCGACGCCATGCGCCTGATGCTCGTGATCGTGATGATGGTCGCAGGAGTGGCCGTGCCCGACGTGGGAACCATCGGCCGAGTGGTGCGCATGGCCGTGAAATGCCCGCTCGAGGAGAAACATCAGGAAAAAGCCGGCCAGCACCCAGGCCATCGTGAGATCGATCTGCCGAGACAATTCCACATAGGCGTGCGGGAGCAGATGGAGCAGCCCGACGCCGAGCATGATGCCGCCTGTGAGCGAGAGCAGCACTTGCATCCGCCGATGCCCGAGCGACAGAAACGCAATCGACGAGCCTCCCGCAAATGCGGCAGCGGCGATCAGGAGCAGGTAGACGACGAGGCACGAAAAGGCTGTCGAGCCAGGGGTGATCGCCGCGAGCGTGGGGGGCATGGCCGGTGATTCGCCGGGGTTGGAAAGACCGCCATGATCCCGCACCGGATGGCCCGGAGCAAGGGTCGGCGAGCGGGGAATATCAACGCCGGTATTGCCACGGCGCCTGCATGCCCGGAACCGAGCGGTAGGCCTGCTCCATCTGCTGCCGGATCACGTGCTTCTGCTCGGAGCGGGAGGCGTCGATCGCCGCAAGCCCACCCAGAACGACGACGAGCACGTAGGTGAGCAGATTTGACCAAGCCTCCGGGCCATGAAACTTCAGCGCCGTGCCGAAAGCCTTCTTTTGCTTGGGGCCGAAGTTGCCCTCCTTCACCGCCCAGATCTCGTCAAGTACGAGGTGCGTGAGGAAACCGATGATCACGGCGCTGGCGAGAAAATAACGACGCAAGGGGTCGTCGGAGCTGTAGGCGAGAAACGTGATCAGCCCGGCGATCAGCGCGGCAGGAAGGCTGTGAAACATCCCACGTTCCGTGGAATGGTTTTCCAGCATCCAAGTCATGCCAAAACGGAGCGCGAGATAGAGGGCAGCCCCCGTGAGGATGACGCCCTCGATCGGCAACCCCATTTGCAGGAGCCGCTGTAGCATGAGCAGCGGCACAAGCGCAGCCGCGAAGGCCACACTCTCTTTGAGCGAGGTGCCTGATTCGCTGTCGAGATCGGGAAGCATGCCCGCCATCGCGCAGAGCCCACCTGCCAGCGCGCAGGTCATCGGTGGCATGTCGCCGATCGACCAGGCGGCAACAGCATAGCCGGCGCCGGCGAGCGACGAACCGGTGATATGCGCGCGGAATCCGGGCACTGCGAAACCCTCTACGGTCCGAACGAGATCCGCCCCCGGACCGCCATCTTCGGCGTCCGGTGCACGGCGTGACTGCCCTGGCGCGGTCATGAAACCGAGCCTGCGCAGAGTCAGCCGTACTCTTTTTGTCGGCAGGGTCGGCGGATGAGCGACAGTCCGACGGTCTGGCACCCCCTGCACTGCGGGAACGTAAAGGTCGCCTGAAAAAGAAATGATTTACTCAGCAAAATCCGAGCACAAATAAACACAATGGAGAAACTGAGCACATTGGGATATGTGGGAATTAAAAACCGTTTGAATGCTTTACATGCATCACTGTGCTCTAGGAAATGCGGGTGGAATCTATCGACAAGAGCATCTTTCCGGATTGTCGCCCCAGGAATCTGCTGGTCTGATTGGTCTTCGGGAAAAAGCCCTCCCGCGCTTACACTCCCCTCCCCGTTTTCCACGCAGCTGCTTGGAGGCCTCTGTGAATCTCGAAGGCTATGACCTCGTCATGCTGGGAATCCTGGCTGTCGCGGCCTTACTCGGCTACTTCAAGGGCATGGTCTGGCAGCTGGCCTGGATCGCCGGCATCGCAGCCAGTTCATATGTGGCGTTTCGATTCGGCGCCCAGTTGGCGCCTGTCTTTGGCCAGCAGGCGCCTTGGAACCGTTTTGCGGCGATGCTCGCCCTGTATGCAGCCACGTCGATCGGCGTCTGGCTTGTGTTTCGCGTGATCTCGGGCGCCATAAGCGCGGTGCACCTATCGGCATTCGACCACCAACTGGGGCTGCTGCTCGGGCTCGCCAAAGGCGGTCTGCTCTGCGTCGTGATCACATTTTTCGCCGTCACGCTCGCCCCTGGCTATCGCGACCAGATCGTCAGCAGCCGCAGCGGAAGGCTCGTTGCCGAGTTGATCGTGCGGGCCGACACCTACCTGCCGAAGGAAGTGCATGACACCGTCGAGCCGTTTGTGCGGCAATTCGAACAGCAGTTTCAGCAGCCCTTCGGCGGCCAGGGAGCGGGACAGACAACAGCACAAGGCGGATTCGCTCCGGCCGCCGCTGCCGGGCAGCCATCGCCGCTGAAGGCAATGCTCGAGGGGGTGCAATCGGCGGCCGCATGGGCGGGTGCCGGGCAGGGGGGGCAGGCGGTCCAGCAGGCCGGAGGCTCGCTACCAACTGGATCGGCCTGGTTCGTACCGAGCGGTCAGCCGCCGGCAGCCGCGGCGCCCGTCGCAGCGCCGAGCCGATCGACCGGCAGCCGATTCTCTGCGCCACCGCAACCGTTTCCGACCGGAGCCCAATCGCCGCTGCCACTTCGCTAGGGCGATGCTGCAACCCTCGCAGCGATCCACCGCAACTCGACCTTCTGTGCACCGCCGCTGACCGACGGGCAGGGGAACCGAGACGCGTTTGAACCTGGAATCCAGCCACGAAACCCAAATGGCCAGAACCGGACATAAGAGACATTATCGGACGTTGGGAGCAGGGGAGTTTTCGTGGTGGGATAGGCTTTAGCCTGTCATGCCTCGCATTGGCCCCCCGGCATGGGCATCCCCCTCCGGCCTCTTTGTGATGAAGAAGACTTCCAAGCGATCAATTCCCCGCCGGCGTGCGCCGGCCACGCTCGCCGACCTGCTCGCGACCGTTCGCCGGTTTCGCGACGACCGCGACTGGGCTCAGTTTCACACGCCGAAGAACCTGGCCGCGGCGACCGCCATCGAGGCGGCCGAACTCCAGGAGCGGTTTCTCTGGAAGACCGACGCCGAGGTCGACCAGGATCTGGCCGACCCGGCCAAACGGACCCTTGTGGCCGACGAGATCGCCGACGTCGTCATGTTCGCCATGCTGCTCGCCGACCGCCTCGGCATCGACCTTGCCGAGGCGATCCCCGCCAAGCTCGCGTCCAACGAGCGGAAATACCCGGTGAAGCTCGCCCGCGGCAACGCCCGCAAATACACGGAACTCGGCGGGAGCTGATCAAGCATCGGTCTTTTGAGCCGAATAGAGCACGCGACCTTCCCGCTGAGCGGCTCGTTCAACAGTGCCGGGCTGGTCGGCTCGCTCCTCGAATTCGGTTTCGCTGACGAGGAGAATGTCTACCGGCATCGGTATCCCAGCGAGCGATTGGTCGAGTTCGATCAGTTCCTCGTACCGGTCCGCAACGTGCGGCTTGATCACGAGCAGATCGACGTCGCTGTGATCGTCGGCATCGCCGCGGGCCTGCGACCCGAAGAGGATGATCTTCGTCGGCTGCGCGACCGCCACGAGCCGCTCGATAGCGGCCTGCATTTTCTCGGGCGTTGGTGCCCAGATGGGCGGGCTCGCTGAAGCCATGCCCTCATGCTACCCAGGAGCATCGCGGCAGGCCACGGTAGCCTCACGCCGACGTCGCCCGCGGCCGCTCCACCAGCCGGCCGGTGATGTATTTGTGCAGGATGCTCGAGATGAAGGTCTGATACGGAATCCCTTCCTCAACGGCCGCTTTCTGCAGGTGCGAAAGATCCCGGGCGGTGATCCGGATGTTCACACGCTTGTCCTTCCGCACGGTCGCCCGTGCGGCCGCTTGAAGCCGAGCCATGTCTTTGGCCGCAGTTGTGGGCCGCTTCCAGTCTCCCCGTTCCACGGATGCCAGCAGCCGGGCTTCGTCACGATCGAGTTTTTTCATCGCTTGTCTCCCAAATAACGTTTTGTCATTTTCCTGCTGGGGATGATCGTCTTCAGAAACAGCACGTCACCATCAGCGACAAACGGAACGACGAAGTCGTAGCCATCGATGCCCACAATCAAGATGCGCTGACCTGGGTAGGCTCCTGGATTTGGATGATCCAGCACGTCAAGCAGTCCACCGGCCGCTAGGTGGAAAACCACATCCTCGAATGAAACGCCTCGTTCTGCTTTGAGCGCCTGGCTCTTGTCATCATTCCAATCGAACTGCGGCATCAGACCATATTACACACAATGTGTGAATTTCGGCAACACGCCGGGGAAAGCATGGTGCGGTGCTGAGATGGTTGACCTCCTGTCACGCAGGCGCGTAGCCGGAGTCGGTGCGGCGGGCGTGGCCGAATTTCGCACCCCCGCCGGCAGTAGGGTATGCTCCCGCCATGATCATCTACGCGGAGACACGGCGGGACTTCCTCGAAGACGTCGATCGCAATCGGCTGGAACGCCGGCTCGTCGATGGGTTCCAGCGGCAGACCGGGAGCGTGCCCGCGGATCGCACCGTCTGGGCCAACGAGTACGCCCGCTTCTCCAGCGCGCTCAGGCGGGCCCGCGTCGATGACGATATGCAGGTCGCCATCGAATACCACGTTTCCGCAGCTGGTCGCTCGCGGATCGACGTGCTCCTCGCCGGCAACGACGGCGATCGCGACAACTGCCTCGTCTTGGAACTCAAGGCCTGGAGCGAGGCCGACGTGTCCGACGTTCCCGAACTTGTCTGGTCGCCGTACGGCGGGGGCAGGCTAGCCCAACATCCCTGCCTGCAGGCCCAAAAATACAAAGGCATGATTATCCGATTTAATGCCGACATCAGGGACAAGAGCATCGACGTTCATTCCGCCGCCTATCTCTTCAACCTCGAGCGGCGGCGCCCGGAGCCCCTCGAGGATCCGCGCTACCGCCACATCATCGAGAATTCGCGGCTGTTTCTCGCCGACGATGCCGACGAACTGTCACGGTTCATCGAAAAACACGTCCGTCACCGCTCCCGAGACGACGTGCTCTTCCTGCTCGAGAAAGGCAGGATCATCCCGGCTCCGGCGCTCGTCGAACGGGTGGCTCGGATGCTCGACGGTAATGCGGAGTTCGACCTGCTCGACACGCAGAACGAAGCCTTCCAGGTGATCCGGTATGCGATCGCCGGTGTCGCGACGGCGGCCAAGCGGCAGGTGTTCATCGTGCACGGCGGACCGGGCACCGGAAAGTCGGTGATCGCGGTCCGGCTCCTCGCCGAAGTGCTCGCGTCGAAGCGGCTCGGTTTCTTCATCGCCCCCAACAAGGCCTTTCGCGACACGCTCGTCGAACAGCTCGCTCGCGGCAGCCGCGACTACAGGGAAGACGGCCAGGCGCTCTTTCAGTCGTCGTGGAGTTTTCACACGGCGGACTTCATGAAAGACCGCCTGCACGAGGTGCTCGTCGTCGACGAGGCCCACCGGCTGAAGGACGAGGCCTACCAGTACCGCGGCTCCAGCATGGTCGAAGACATGGTCCGGGCGGCGCGAATCAGCGTGTTCTTTCTCGACGAAACGCAGCGGGTGCAATGGAACGATTCGGGAAGCGAGAGCCGCATCCGCGAGGCGGCCGAGAAGTTCAAGGCCATTGTGCACCCCCCCTTCGCACTCACCGCCCAATTCCGCTGCGGCGGCTCCGACGGCTATCTCAACTGGCTCGACGACGTGCTCCAGATCCGCCCCACCGGCAACTTCGACAACTGGGCTGATGAGCAGTATGAATTCCGTGTCTTCGACGACGCTGCGGACCTCTATCGCGAACTCACGGCGCGGAATGCGGAGAACAAGGCACGCCTCGTCGCCGGCTATTCGTGGGACTGGCCGACAGAGGGCCGACAACGCCGCGGCCATGTGAAGCACGTCACAGTCGACGGACTTTCACTTCCCTGGAACTTCAGTGGTGAAAACTGGGCGACAGCCGCCGACGGCATCGAGCAGGTGGGATGCGTGCACACCTGCCAGGGCGTGGAATTTGACTGGCTGGGTGTGCTGATCGGTCCCGACCTCCGGTTCGAAGATGGTCGCATCATCGGCGATCCGAACAAGCGTGCTTTCACCGATAGCTCGTTGAAGGGCTGGAAGAAATCCCTGCGGGAAGCAAAAGGCGACCGCGACACCACGGAGGCGGTGCTCGCCAAGGTGCAGGCCATCATCAAGAACACGTATAAGGTGCTCCTGTCACGAGGCCGCAAGGGGTGCTTCGTATGGTGTGCCGATCCAAGCTTGCGGGAATATCTTCGCGCTCGGCTTCAGCTTGCGGCGCGGACCGCGGCCCCCCGATCCGGCGCGACCGAGGCCGCCCCCCCTGCTCCGCCGCCACGAATCGTCGCGAATCCACCGGGTAATCAGTTCGATGAATGGTTGCCGGTGTACGAACTCAGCGCCGCAGCGGGCGGCTTTGGGCCGTCCTCTTCAGCGGATCGACTCGGATGGATCGAGTCGCCGCCGGGCGTCCGCGCGGACGAGCGGCACTTCGCGGCGCGGGTACGCGGCCAGTCGATGGAGCCGCTCATTCCCGATGGCTCCCTCTGTCTGTTTCGATCCGACGTGGCCGGCAGCCGCAGCGGACGCATTCTCCTCGTGCAGCATCATGCAATCAGCGATCCGGAGCTGGGCGGGTCGTATACCGTCAAGAAGTATCGCTCGCTCAAAGTCCAGGAAGCCGATGCGAACGAAGACGAAGCCTGGACGCATGCCGCGATCCAACTCGTGCCGCTGAACACGGACTTTCAGACGATCTGGATCAATCCGGATCAGGTCGAAGATCTGCGCGTGGTCGCGGAATTTATTCGTGTGTTGCCGTGACCGTCGCCTGAGGTCATCAGCGGAGAGCCATCCCCGGGGGCGGTGGGCAGGCGGGATTGATCCACTGGATCACGGCGGCCCAGTTCGCGCTCTCCGGATCGTGCTGCAGGTAGCCCTCGATCGGCTTCACCACGCTCCAGCCGTCCTTCAAATGCGCCGAGAGCACGGGATCAACGCGACTGCCCGCCACCACGTCGCGGACATACTCCGCGGCGGTCACCGCGCTGGCCACGGCTCCATACCCCGGCAGCCGGCTCGCACCCACCATCCGCCAAAGCTGCTCCGCGACCACAAGCCCGCGCGTGGCGTCGGTGAGCGCATGCGCGAGGCCGTGATGCTGGTGATCCGGGCTTACGAACACATCGGCACCATAGAGCGTCGGACCGGCGGGATCATGGTCCGCAAACGTGCCGCGGGCGGTGAGCACGTTCCACGAGCCGTCGACGTGGTAGTCGGCCATGCGCAGCCGCAGCGTGAAATGCACACCGACCGCCTCGCCTGTCGGCACGTGCTCGGCGACGAACTGCCCCTGCGGAAACACCGCCCGGTGCGCCGCCAGTTCCGCGGGCGTGTAGGGCGTCTCGTTGGGATAGACGGCCCGGCAGATCTCGCTGATCCGCTCGTAGTCGGCCGGCTGCATGAGCCGGATCGCGTAGTCGCGAGGCAGCATGAAGAGCTTTCCCGAGGGCGCGTGTCAGACGGCCTCGGGCTCCAAGAACTTCCCCATGCGGCGAAACTTCTCGTAGCGCGATTCCACGAGCGCCTCGGCCGGCTGCATCGCAAGTTCGCGAAGCGTGCGCACCAGAAACGTCTTGAGCTTCGTCGCCATCTGTCGCGGGTCGCGGTGGGCGCCCCCCGGCGGCTCCTCGATCACCGCATCGACCACGCCGAATTCCTTGAGGTCGCCCGACCGCATCCGCAGCGCCTTCGCGGCCAACGCCTTGTGCTCGGCGCTCTTCCAGAGGATGCCGGCGCAGCCCTCGGGGCTGATCACGCTGTTATAGGCATGCTCGAGCACGGCCACGCGGTCGCCCACGCCGATGCCGAGCGCCCCGCCCGAGCCCCCCTCCCCGATCACGACGCAGATCACCGGCACCGGCAGCGACGCCATCAGAAACATGCTCTCGGCGATCACCTGGGCCTGGCCGCGTTCCTCCGCCCCCACGCCCGGATAGGCGCCGGGAGTATCGATCAGGCAGATCACCGGCAGGCCGTATTTGGCGACGAGCCGCATCTTGCCCATCGCCTTGCGATAGCCCTCGGGATGGGCGCAGCCGAAGTGACAGGCCTGCCGCTCGGCGAGCGTCTTCCCCTTCTGATGACCGATCACGAGCACCTTGTGGCGGTCGAGCTTCGCGAAGCCCGTAAGCATCGCCGGATCGTCGCCGTAGGCCTTGTCGCCGTGGAGCTCCACGAATTCATCAAAGACGAGCGTGAGGTAGTCGCTCGTCTTCGGCCGATCGGGATGCCGGGCCACTTCGACGGTCTGCCAGGGATCGAGGCTGCCGAAGATCGTCCGCTTGAGCTCGACCACCTCGCGCTTCAGCCGCCGCAACTCTTCCTGCTGCTGGCCACCGAGCGGCGCCGCCTCGAGTTCGGCAATCCGGTCCTCGAGCTCGTAGATGGGCTTCTCGAGCGACAGTCGATGCAGGCCACGCGACATGGGCACGAACCTTCCAAGCATGTTCGGCAGATCAAAACACGTATCTTCAGCGCAGGCAAACCCCTGCGTCAATTCGGATTCCATGCTACGGGAAAACTCTGGTGCGCACCGGCTTCGGGGCGGCAAAAGTCGGTTGCTTCGCAACTCCTTCGGATTGTCGCAAGGGCGAGGATACGCCCAACGCTCCTCGAGCTTTCGCCGACCCCTTCGCCTTCGTCTCCTGGTTGACCAGGTCATCGCAACGCATCTCGCAGCCGCCCTAGCCGACTGCCCGCTCGAAAAACCGGATCGTCCGGAGTTGCGAAAGCACGTCCTGCATCGAGGCCGGCCGTTCCCCTGGCGTCTTGCCGAGCATCTGCCGGAGCAGCTTCGAGATGCTCGTCGTGGCGTTCTTGTTGATCGCATCGACGGCGGGGATCGGCGCCGAGACATGCTTGTTGAGCAGGTCGTTGGCGTTGGGGGCCGCGTAGGGGGGCTTGCCGGCGAGGAGCTCGAAGATCACGCAGCCGAGCGAGTAGATGTCGGCGCGGGCATCGACTGATTGGCCGCGGATCTGCTCCGGCGCCATGTAGCTCGGCGAGCCCTGCACCGGCCCCTTGCCGCCGCCGAACACCTTGCCGAGCAGGCCGGGCTTCTGCGCCGCGATTGCCAGGTCGATCAGTTTCACCTGGCCATCGGGGGCGGCGAGGATGTTGTCGGGCTTTACGTCGCGGTGGATCCAGCCCCGCGCATGCAAGTGGTCGAGCGCGAGCGCCGTTTCCGTCACGACCCGCTGGAGCCGCGGCGCGAGGGCATCGACGCCGGCCGCGATCTGCTTCTTGAGGTTTGGATGCGGAAAAAGCTCCATCACTAAATGCGGCAGTCCGCCCTCGTCGGAGAGGCGGTCGATGCGGATCACCGTCGGATGCGAGAGCGACTTCGCCACCTTGAGCTCGTGCTCGAGCAATTTCCGCTGCCCGGCGTCCTGCGCGGCCTCCGGCACGACCACCTTCACGGCCACCCGCTGCTTCGTGCCGCCGTCGATGGCCTCCCAGATCTGGCACTGGCGGCCGATGCCGATCTGCGTGACGAGCTTCAGCGTTCCGAGCTGTTCGGGAAGTTTTGCCATGGCGGAGTGTCGTGATCCGTCTCGAGGTGCGTGGATACCAAAACGAGCCCTTCCGGCGGTGCCGTCGGGCCGGCGGCGGCCCGGCTCTGCGCCGCGAGCGCCGCCGCGACCCACTCGGCCTTCCGTCGACCGGCGCCCACCATCACGAGTGAGCCCGCGATGATCCGCACCATGTTGTAGAGAAACCCGTTCCCCTCGACTTCGATCCACAACTCCGCCCCCGGCGCATCGTCGGGGACGGACTGGCGAAAGACCGAGAGCGAATGGATTGTGCGCACTTTCGAGAGGCGTGTGGAGGGGGTGGTTTCGAAACTGGTGAAATCGTGCTCGCCAACGAGGGCCGTCGCGGCGGCCTGCATCGCCGAGCCGTCGAGTCGCGTCTTCCACCGCCAGACGACATGCCGCGTGAGCACCGGCCGCCATGGGGCGTCGTGGATACGGTAGCGATACCGCTTCCGCACGGCGGCCCGCGTCGGGGAGAAATCGGCCGCCACCTCGCAGCCGGAGAGCACGGTGATGTCGGGGGGCAGTTTCGCGTTGAGCGCCCGCACCCACACGGCCGGCTCGAGCAGGCTCTGCGTCGTGAAGGCCACCACCTGATCGAGCGCGTGCACGCCGGCATCGGTGCGGCTCGAGCCGCGCGGCCGCAGTTCCTCGCCGCTCACGCCGCGGATCGCCTCGGCGAGCATCCCCTGCACCGTGAGCCGGCCGGGCTGGGCCTGCCAGCCCGAATACCGCGTGCCTTCGTAAGCCAGCCGCAGGCAGATCGTCCGCGTCATGCCAAGCCCTTGCGCTTCCCGCGCAGGACGTCGGCGGGAACGAAGGCCAGATTGGCGACGATCATCGCCAGCCCAAACTCCATCATGCCCATCGTGAGGCCGATGCCCAGATGGACGAGCACGGCCATCGCCAGCACGAGCCGGCGCGTAAGCCGCGGCCACACGAGCGCGGGATACGAAACCTCCCAGAAGAGCGTGGCCAGCGTGATCAGGTTCACCGCGAGCGGGTGCGCCGCCAGCCAGGTGAGGTCGAGCGTGCGGTATTGGCCGTTGGCGGCAGCGCCCCAGAGAGCCGTTCCCTCCCACCAGCTCGCCCCCAGGAGCTTCGCGCACCCCGAGAAGAAGTAGATCACGCAGAGATGCACCTGGATCAGCCGCACGCTGATCGTCGCGGCCACCGAGGCCGCCTCCCTGCCCTGCCCTCGGTCGAACAGGCTGTCGATCGAGAGCTTCGCGCCGGCGGGCCCCACGACGAGCCCGATCAACAGCATGCCAAGCACGTCGTCGAAGCCGAAGACATTCAAAGGCGCGCGATTCGCGGCGCTCACGAGCCCGGCCAACGAGACGATCGCTGCGAGCCGCGTGAAGAGCCCGAGCGTGAGCAGGATCGCCGCCACGAGCGTCACGATCACAAGCGCCCTCACGCCACCGGCCGAGCCTGTCGCGAAATACCAGCTCCATTGCCAGGGCTGGTCGTTCATCCGCCAGACCTCTTCGGGCGGCAGCCAGCCTGTCGGGCCGAAAAAAGCGTCGGCGTCGACGAGCCAGACCAGGCTCGACCAGACGCAGAGCAGGCCCGCGGCGATGCGGATCACGGCCAGCGGCAGCGGATCGGAGGGGGTAAACCAGAATTCGTTCCAGGCCGCCAGCCACTCGGCGAGCCAGCTCTTTCCGAACGTGTCGGCTTTGCTTCCGGCCATCGTCATCGGCCGTCTCCCGAGACGCGGGCATACGTGCCAAGCGGTATGACGAGATCATCCATGCCGGCCGTGTCGCCGGTACGAGCCCGGATCGCCTCGTCGGGTGCGGGCAGATAATGCTCCACCAAGTCGAGCTCCACGCGGTCTCCCTCGTGCCGGTCGAGCAGTTGCCCGGCGACCCCTTTCACCAGCGGCTGCCAATCCCGCTTCGCCTCGCGGCGGGCCTCCTCGGGCGCGTCGGGGAGCGGCACGAGGGCGGCGATCTTCTCGGGAATCATGAACCGGCGGTGGTAGAGGAGCCGCGGACGGTCAGTAGCCGCGTCGGGGATCGTTCCCGTGAGGGTGGAGCCGTCGCGACGGCTCAGCGTCCAGCGGATGGAGTGGCCCGGGCCAGGATCGGGGGCGAAGAACCGGTAGCCATGGCCCAGATAGAGACCGCCGACGAGCGGCCGCAGTGGCTGGATCAAAAGACCGGCAAGGTCGCTGGCGGGCGGCGGACCGGCGAGCGGCGGAGCGACGACCGCCGCCAGATAAACGAGGATCGCCACCGACACCAGCGCCCGCGCGGCGGGAGACCAGCCGCTCGCAGCGGTGGACGCTTTCGGGGATGCGTGCGGCGTGATGGCCATGGTGATATCTACTCTACCACGGAACAAAAAAGCTCCCGCGCGGCTTTCGCCGCGCGGGAGCCCTGTCTCTCACGCGCAATCGGCCGTCGGGCCCGACTAGCGGATCGAAGCCGTCGCCTCGGTCGGGGCCGTCCGCGTGACCGCGGTCAGCACGCCGTCGGCACCGAGTTCGAGCTCGACCGCACTGCCGGCGACGAGGTCGATCGTCTTCGACACGATCTGCTCGCTGCCGTCGATGACGGTCGCCACGCGGATCTCGTAGTTGCTCCAGGTCTGGCCGTCGTGCAGCGTCGAGGTCTCGAAGAGGCGGGTCGCGCCCCGCGACGAGGTCTCGTTGCCGGCGAGCCACACCTTGGCATCGGCGGGCACGTGCAGCGTCAGCGACGTCTTGGCAACAGCCTTCCGGGCCACGGCGGCTTCATCAGCGAAGGCGACGCTCTTCCGGCTGCCGGCCGCGAGCGAGACGACCTTCGTCTCCTCGCTGGCGACACCGTCACGATCGACCACCATGCGCACGACATACTCGTAGGTCTTGCCTTCGGCGAGACCCCGCGAGAGGAAGCGGCGGACGCTGCCCGTGGCGGCGGTCTTCGAACCGTTGACGAAGATCTTCGCGTCGGCCGGCAGCTCGACGACGAGCATCGCGGCGTCGGCCGGGATCGTCATCGTCGAATCGGTCGCGGCCGGCTGCGGCGTGGCAATGACCTCGCCCCCGCTCACACCGCTGGACGGAGCGGCATCGATCACGCGATACGACTCGACCGGCATGCTGCTCGACATGCCCGACATCGACGAATAGCCCGACGAATAGCCGCTGGTGTAGGCGGCGGGCGACGAGTAACCACCGTAGGAGCCATAGGAGCCGCCACCGTACGAACCGCCGGCGTAACTGCCGCCAGACGAGCCGCCAGACGAGCCGCCGCCGGACGAGCCACCGGAGGAACCACCGTGGGAAGCATGACGGTAGGCCCGCATCGCCTTGCGGTGAGCATGGTGCGATCCCCAGCTGCCATACGAGCCATGGCTGCCGTAGCTGCCGCCCGAGGAACCACCCGAGGAACCGCCCGACGAGCCGGCCGAGCCCACGTAGGCATACCCACCGGATGAGCCGCCCGAAGAGCCGCCCGAAGAGCCGCCGGACGAACCGCCCGATGAACCGCCGGAAGAACCGGCCGAGCCATAGGCGCCGCGATAGCGGTGGTGCCAGCCGGCGTGCGCGTCGCAGGCGAGAGCCGTGACGGCCAGAAACGTAAACACTCCAGCGACAGAAAACCCGCGACGATGCGCCAACATCTCAGTCAATGCTCCAGTGACAGTGTTTCAGAGGGACATCCGCCGAGAGCCGAACCGGTTTCAGCGCCGACGAAATCCCGCGAAGCAAAAGGTTAGTCTGGGGTTTGGGTAAAGCAAGAACTTTATGCTGAATAGGGTGACTTTGCGGTCTAGCACGCGCTGTTCGGGGGGCTACCGCGTCTTGGGCCTGATTTCCTGGGATTTTACGGCCATTTCATCGACCTCCAGCCGGCCGGTGGCGCCCCGCAGCCCCACCTGCAGGATCGCCTCCCGGGCCCAGGTCGGCACGGGGAGCGAGCCACTGACGGGCTTCCAGTTGAATGTTCCCCCCCAGGGCCCGATCCGCGATTCCGTCGAGCGGCTCCGCTTTTCGTCGAAAAACCGCACCGCGATCAATGGGGCTTCGTCGGCAGCGAGACCAACCCGAATCCGTTCTGCTCGCAGTTTGGCTGAGACGAACAGCCTCCCGACAACGCGGCCATCGAGCGGAAAACCTTGAAACACCTGCGCCGGACGGCCCGGGTCGTCGTTCTCGAGCCGTAGGTAGCGGCTTCCCGCGGCGGCGTCGTCGGCCGTCACGATCTCCATCTGCCGCCCGTAATACCAGGCCGTGGGCACGGACGACTCCGGCAACACCTCCTCGAAGCCACCGTTCTCGACCGCCGGCTTCGTGCCGTCCGGCAACACGCGACGCGCATCCTCTGCCGCCCCCGTCATCGGCACGAAGAGGCTCGGCACCAATGCGTCGCGTTGCATCTTTCCGTCGCGCTTCGTGAGCAGCACGAGCGTCTGGTCGTACCGCTCGCCGACGGGAATGATCATGCGTCCGCCCTCCGCCAACTGCTCGACGAGCGGCGTGGGGATCTCCTCCGGCGAGCAGGTGACGATGATCTTGTCGAACGGGGCGTGCTCGGGCCAGCCAAGAAATCCATCACCGATTTTCGTGACGATATTGCGGTAGCCGAGTCGCGCGAGCGTTCGCGCGGCCTTCGTGCCGAGCGGCTCGTTGATCTCGATCGAGTAGACCCTCTCCACGAGCGGCGCGAGCACGGCGGCCTGGTAGCCGCTGCCGGTGCCGATCTCGAGCACACGATCGGTCGGCTTCAGCTCGAGCTTCTCCGTCATGTAGGCGACGACGAAGGGCCCCGAGATCGTCTGCGCCTCGCCAATCGGCAACGCCATGTCGAAATAGGCGAGCGGCCGCTGCTGGGCGGCGACGAATTCGTGCCGCAGCGTGGCCCGCATGCTCGCGAGCACCCGCGGATCGCTGACGCCTCCGCCGGCGATGTCGTCTCGCACCATCCGCTCGCGGGCAACGCTAAATTCCTCGGCACGTTTCCGCTCGGCCAGAGGCGTCTGGCCGACGGCGGGCCAACTGGGCAGCGCGGCCGCCACGATGACCCCGGCCAGGAGCCACGCTCGAGACAGGCTTTGCCGCAGCGGTCGGTTCATAGCCTTTATGGCGCTCCCCGCGATCGGCGCCGGTCACTGCCCGCCGATCTTCACCAGTTCGATCTCGAAGACGAGCACTTCGTTGGGCTCGATCACCGGCGGCGAGCCCTCCTCGCCATAGCCGAGCTCCGGCGGCACGTAGAGCCGCCACTTCGCGCCCACCTTCATCAGCGGCAACGCCTCCTGCCAGCCGGGCACGACACCAGAAATCGGAAACGTCGCCGGCTCCCCCTTGGGGTCGGTGGCGTCGAATTCCTTGCCGTCGAGGTGCGTGCCGCGGTAGTGGGTGGCGACGGTGTCGTCGGGCTTCGGGCTCGGCCCATTGCCCGCCTCGAGAATCTCATATTGCAGGCCGCTCGGCAGCGTCACGACCCCCGCCTTCACCGCATTGGCCTTGAGAAACTCGGCGGCCTTCTGCTTGTTCACTTTCGCCACTTCGGCCATCCGCTTGCCAAACTCCCGCTCTTGCTCCCGCATCCGGGCCTCGAAGCCCTCGAGCGCCGCGGCGATCTTCTTCTCGTCGAGCCGCGGCTGGATGCCGAGGATCGCGTCGGCGAGGCCGCGGGCGAGCGCCGCCGAATCGAGCGGCGCCTGCTGAGCCTTGAAGTCGGCGGCGAGGCGACTGCCGATCCGCAGGCCGAGCGCGTAGCCGAGCCGCCCCTCGGGGGTGTCGAGATCGGTGGGCTTCGCTTCGGCTGGGGCCGCGATCACCTCAGGCGCAGGTGGCTGGCCGCGAGCGCCGACCGGCAGGATCGCGGCCGACAGAAACCAGATCCACATGGGAAGCAATCGACGGCGAGACATCTGGGAATTCTCCGGGCTGCAGGGGCTCAGTGCCACACATCGATTCTACGACAGTAGACCGCTTGCTCCGCAAGCGGATCTGGATCCGCTTGCGGAGCAAGCGGTCTACTTTGGAGCAAGCGGTCTACGACGGACGGCCGAGTTTGCCGCGGGTGAGCTCGAGGAAGGCCGTCTCAAGGTTGACCTCCGACTCGCGCATCGACGTCAGGGCGTGCCCCTCGGCGATCAAGCGGGCGGCGAGCGGGGAAGGATCGGTCACCCCGTCGGCGAGTGCCACGAGGATCTCGCCGTCGCGCACGGTGACGCCCGCCGCCTCCTGGCACTTCTCGAGCGATCGCGCGGCCGGCTCCGGCGGACCGACGACCCGCAGCCGGATCACGGGTCGGCCGCGCACCTGCGCGAGCAGATCCTGCACGTCGCCGCAGGCGAGCAGCCGGCCATATTCGATGATGCCCACGCGATTGCAGATGTCGGCGAGCTCCGGAAGGATGTGGCTCGAGACGAGGATCGTCTTGCCGAGTTCCTGCAGCCGCTTGAGCAGGCCGCGCATCTCGATCCGCGCCCGCGGGTCGAGGCCGCTGGCCGGTTCGTCGAGCAGGAGCACCTGCGGATCGTGCAGGAGCACGCGGGCGAGCCCAAGCCGCTGCGTCATGCCGCGGGAGAGGCTCGTCACGAGTTCGTCGCGCTTGACGGTGAGATCGACGAGCTCGAGCGAACGCTCGGCCACGCGGCGCCGCTCGGCGCCATCGATGCGGTAGGCCGCCGCGAAGAACTCGAGATACTCGATCACCCGCATGTCGTCGTAAACGCCGAAGATGTCGGGCATGTAGCCGATCGCCCGGCGGATCTCGCGGGGGTGGGTGTAGATCGAATGGCCGCAGACGTAGGCCTCGCCCCAGGTCGGCGCGAGCAGCGTCGAAAGGATGCGGATCGTCGTCGTCTTGCCGGCGCCGTTGGGCCCGATGAAGCCGAAGAGATCCCCCTGCTCGAGCTTGAGGTCGAGCGACTCCAGCGCGAAGAAGTCGCCGTATTTCTTGGTGAGGTCGATCGTTTCGATCATCGCCGCGAGGCTCCGATGGGAAGGACGATCCGCCAGAGACCGTCGGCTCGAGCGGACGACGAAGGAATTGAAATGTCGGCACCGGCTTCGTCGCCCCGCCGCTCGTGCCACTGCGTGCCTGCCGGCCCGCGGCCGACGAGCACAGCCCGATCGAGCGTGACGAGCGTGGAGAGATCGAGCCGCCCCAGCCGGCCCGACTCGAGCGACGTATACGACGCCCCGCCCGCCGCGGCATGGAAGCCGGCCACTTCGAGGATGCGATCGACGTCGTGCCCCATGACGTCCCACCGCAGTGGCACGTCGCGGTCCTTCACGGCCGCCCGCCGCGTCAGGGCGCCGGCCAGCGATCGCGGGCCGCGGCCGCCGGCCAGATCGAATGCCACGCCGGGCGCCAGCCGCCCGACGTCGTAGAGCCAACCGGCATGCACGAGCACGCAGTCTTCGAGCACGAACGAGAGCCCGCTCTCGATCGAGCCGCGGAGCGTGCCCTGCGCCTCGCGCTCGAGCGCCGCCGTCACGGGCGGTGGGCCGGTCCAGTCGGCGGTCCACTCGGCCTCGAAGAGGCGGCTCGACGCCGCAGCGATCGGGATGCCCTCGAGCGCGGCAAGCGTCGCGCCGTAGCGGTAGCCGGTGGCGGCGAGCGAGGGGTGCGCCGAAGGGGCGTCGGGGCCGCCAAGGGCCCGGCCGGATGCGCCATACCAGGTCACTGCGGTGTCGTGCGTGGCGACGGCGGCGAGCATGCTGCCCGGCGCCGCCGACAGGTCGATCGTCGCATTGACGGGCGACCAGACGCCGGCCCAAGAAGATCCGCGGACGAAGCCAGTCGTTGTGTCGATGTCGGTCACGAACGCCCGCGACGAACGCCACTGATCCCCCTTGAGCGTATTGGCGGTGGCCCACGCGAGCCCGCTGAAAGCGACGACGATTACCGGAAGCGAGAGCCAGGCAAGCCATGGCCTGCCGCCACGGCTCACGAGCCACCAATCGAGCGGGTAGAGGCAGGCCACGTAGAGGAGACCGATCGCGGCGATCCATTCGAAGGGAACGGCCGAGACACCCGGAAAGCGGTCGATCGCCTGCCGCAACTGCCCTGCGAGGTCGAGCGTGTCGGAGCGGGTCTCCCCTGCCCTGCCCGCCCGGGACTTGCCCGCGGCGCGGCCGACGAGCAGTTCGGCCAGAAGCCGGTCGGTGCCCTGCCAGTTGCGGAAGGCTCCCTGGTCGAGGTCGAGGCCGATCCAGGTGACGGCGCCGAAGCCGCGGGCCGATCGCACCACGAGCGGCAGATCGGCCGGCTTCGCACCCTCGAAGGCCTCGATCACGCCGTCGATCTTCGCAGCGTCTGCCAGCAGCGGCACCTCGAGCCCGGCGAGCGCGGCTTTGTCGAGCGGCCGATCCGCCCGACCGAATGTCTCGATCGCCGTCGCACGCCGCAGCGGCACGAGCCGTTCGACGCGGCCCGGCGCTCCGAGCGGCCCCGGCAGCCAACGGGCGATCTGCGGCGCGGCATTCGCCGAGCGAGCGCCGGCGATGACGACGAGCCGTCCGCCGCGCCGCACCCAGCCATCGAGTGCCCCGAGCACGTCCTGCATGAGCGGATCTTCCTGCGCGGCCGCCACCACCGACCCGCAGACGACCGCCGCATCGATGCCGTCGAAATCCCGTGGCGTCATCCCCGGTGCGCCCGACGCGAGCGCTTGCGGGTCGGCCGCCTTCACGACCCGCAGCCGGGGCCCCTCATCTCCCGCGAGCAGCCGCGCCGCCCGTTCGGCCGCAGGCAGGTCGCCAATCACGAGTAATACCGGCTCAGACGATGGAAGCGTCGCGGGGACCGCGAGCCGCGTGGCGACGGTGTGGCCTTCGGTGCCGTTCGTCTCGAGGAGGAGCGTCGCCTGCGGCCTGCCGAGCCGTACCTGAAACCGCGACCGACCCGTTGCCGGTCTTGCCGCCGGTGAACGGACGAACTGGCCATCGGGATCCTCCGCCGAGAGATGCAGCGCCGCGACCTCACTTGCCACGACGACCGGCGTCCACGCTCCGGTCCGCGTGCTTCCCGCGATGCCCGCTTCCACGTCAAACAAGTCAGCGGCTCGCAGCCGGCCGCCGGCAGCCACGAGCAGCAACCCGCCGGCCGCCACGGCGACCGCCAGTTGCGTCGCTCTGCCGCAGACAATCGCGATCATGGCTTTTCGGCGTCGGGGCAGACGCAGGCCCGCTGCCCGCAGCCCGGGCATCCGGTGCCATACTTCCGCGCGACGGCCGCCTCCAGATCGACGTCGACGACGTTGGCGATCGTGGCCAGCCAGGCGAGCACGTCGGCAAACTCGAGGGCGAGTTCTTCCTTCGTCTGCTCGCCACGGCCGTCGCCGTGCACATGGTTTCGCAAGGCCCCGGCCAGTTCGCCGATCTCTTCGGAGAGCCACATGAACGTGCCCTCGACACCGCGGGCCTCGTCCTTTTCGTGATACATCCGGCGGATGAGCGATTGAAACTCGTGGAGCGTCATGCGGAGTGTGCCTCATGACCCCGGGCAGACGGGGCAAACCAGGGATAGATCGCCGGCACGACGAACGCCGTCAGCAGCGTGGAGGTCACGATACCGCCGATCACGACGGTCGCCAGCGGACGCTGGATTTCGGCACCGGAACTCGTCGCCAACGCCATCGGCAGGAAGCCGAGGCTCGCCACGAGCGCCGTCATCAACACCGGGCGGATGCGGACCTCGGCAGTCACGATCGCCGCGTCCCGGGCCGAAAGGCCGCCCTGCCGCGCATGCTCCGCGCCCGACACCCAGACGAGGCCGTTGAGCACCGCTACGCCGAAGAGCGCCACAAACCCCACGCCGGCCGCGATCGAAAACGGCATGCCGCGCAGGGCCAGCGCCGCGATGCCCCCCGACGCCGCCACCGGCACCGCGAAGAAGATGAGCGACGCGAGCCGAAACGACTTGAAACTCGAATAGAGGAGCATCGCGATCAGGCCGAGCACGAGCGGCGTGATCAGCGCGAGCCGGCGGCTGGCGGAGAGCAGGTTTTCGAAGTCGCCTCCCCAGGCGATCGTGTAGCCGGTGGGGAGCTTCACCTGTGCGGCGATCCGCCGCTGCGCTTCCTGCACGAAACTGGCGACGTCGCGGCCGCGGACATTCGCCGAGACGAACGTGCGCCGGCGGGAGTCCTCGTGCTCGATCGACGGAGGGCTCTCCTCGATCCGGATGTCGGCCAACTCGCCGAGCGGGACGGGCCGCCCCCCCGTCGCCTCGACCGGAATCTGCGCCACGAGCTCCTCGCTCTCCCGCCACTGGCTTGGAAACTTCAGCATCAGCGGAAACCGCGGCCGCCCCTCGTAGACCACGCCGGTCTGGATCCCGCCCATCGCCGACACCGTCCGCATCACCTCGATGCCATCGATGCCATGGCGGGCGAGCTGATCCTGCCGGGCATCGACCCGCAGCGTCGGCACGTTGGCCTGCCAGTCGGCCCGCACGTCGGCGGCGCCGGGGATGTCGCGGAGGATGTCCTCGATCTTCTTGCCGATGCTGCCGAGTCGGTCGAGATCGTCGCCGTAGACGAGCACGGCCACGTCGGCCTTCACGCCGGCCACGAGCTCGTCCACCCGCATCTCGATCGGCTGGCTGAAGCCGAAATTCGCCCCGGGCGCGGCCGCCGAGAGGGCCTGCGACATCCGCTCGATGAGCGCGTCGCGGGGAATGTTTTCCGGCCAACGCGAACGCGGCTTGAGCATCACCCACACGTCCGTCTGCTGCACGCCCATGATGTCGTTGGCGATCTCCGGCCGCCCCGTCTTGCAGAAGACCGTCCGCACCTCCGGGAAACTGCCGAGCGCCTTTTCGATCCGGGTCGTGAGCGGCACGGAATCCTCGAGCGTGGCGCTCGGCAGCCGCACGACCTCGACGAGCAGATCCCCCTCGTCGAGCCGCGGCATGAACTCGGCCCCGAGCCGCATCGCCACCGGGATGCTCGCCGCCACGAGGGCGGCCGCGGCCAGCGAGATCAAGATCGGATGATGCACCGCGAACTTCGCCAGCGGATGGTAGGCCCGGTGAAACATCCGCATGACGAGCGGCTCGCGCTCCTCCTCGCGCGAGAGCACGGTGGCCGCCAGCACCGGCATCAGCGTGAGCGAGATCACGAGCGACCCGGCGAGCGCGAAGAGCACGGTCAGCGCCATCGGCCGGAAGAGTTTTCCCTCCGTGCCCTCGAGAAACAGGATCGGCAGGTAGACGATCGCGATGATGAGCTCGCCGAACATCGTCGGCCCGCGGACCTCGATCGCGGCATCGCGGACGACGTCGAGCTTCGACGCCGTCGGGAGGGCGAGGCCCAGGCGGCGGACGCAGTTCTCGACCATGATCACGGAGCTGTCCACGACGAGACCAAAATCGATCGCTCCGAGGCTCATCAGGCTCGCCGGAATGCCCACGGCCCACATGATGTTGGCGGCGAAGAGCATCGAAAGCGGAATCGCCAGCGACACGATCAATCCGGCCCGAATATTGCCCAGGAGCACGAGCAGCACGCCGATCACGAAGAGCCCACCCTCGGCGAGATTGTGGAGCACCGTGTCGAGCGTACGCGCGATCAGGTCGGAGCGGTCGTAGAGAATCTCGATGTCGACGCCGGCGGGCAGCGTGCGGCGAACCTCCTCCAGCTTCTCCTTCGCGGCGGTCACGACGCGGCGGCTGTTTTCACCTCGGATCATCATCACCATGCCGGTGACGATCTCGCCGCGGCCGTCGCGGGTGGCGGCCCCCTGCCTGACGAGCGGCGCGATCTTCACGGCGCCGATGTTGCGGATCAGCACCGGCACGCCCCCCGCGGGGCTGCGGACCACCACTTTCTCGATGTCTTCGACATCCCCCAAGAGCGACTGGCCACGGATGAATCGCTGCTCGCCGTTCTTCACGATGTAGCCGCCACCCGTGCTCGTGTTGTTGCGCTCGAGGGCGGCGATGACCTCGCCGAGGGCGATGCCGTGCGACGACATGCGGTCGGGGTCGATCTGCACCTCGTAGCTCTTCGCGAAGCCGCCGTGGCTGTTGATGTCGGTGACCCCCGGAACGGTCCGCATCACCGGGGCGATGTCCCATTCGAGGATGCTGCGAAGATCCATCGGGCTCACGCCCTTGCCCCGCAGTTCGAATTGCAGGATCTCGCCAAGCGCCGTGGAGAGCGTGCCAAGCTGCGGATCGACGCCGTCGACGGCCATTCCCGCCCGGGCCGCCGGCAGCCGTTCGGCGACGAGCTGCCGGGCGCGCAGGAGGTCGGTGCCTTCCCGGAAGACGATCGTCACCAGCGAAATGCCAAGGCGGGAGATGCTGCGGGTCTCCACAACGTCCGGCAGCCCGCCCACAGCCAGTTCGATTGGATAGGTCACGAGCCGTTCCACCTCCAGCGGCGGGAGCGTGCCTACCTCGGTCACGACCTGCACCTGGATGTTGACGAGATCGGGAACGGCATCGACCGGAATCTGCGTGGCGGCATAGAGTCCGCCGAGCGCCATCAAGACGAAGAGCGCGATGACCATCGCCCGATTGGCGAGCGACCACTCGATGACGCCTGAGAGCACGAACCGACTCCTTTGCCGCCGACGCCGTCCGGAAACGCGCCCTTTACTGATCCTCCAAGAGCAATTCGCTCTTGAGGAGAAACGCCCCGCGCGACACCACCCGCTGCCCGGCCTCGAGGCCTTTTTTCACCTCGACGAAACCGCCGCCGGCGATGCCGGGCTCGATGTCGACCCGGCGGTAACGGTCGTCGCCCTCCGGCACGAAGACGAAGGCGATGTTGTCATGCCGCATGACGGCCGCTTCGGGCACCGCGAGCGCCGAGCGCATCTGCCCCTGCGGCAGATCGACCCAGACGAACATGCCGGGCTTGTAGTGGGCGTCGTCGTTCTTGAGTTCGGCGACGAGCGGCACGCTCCGGGAATCGGCCTCGACAGTCGCCCCGACGTGGTTGATGCGGGCCGTTGTATCGTGGTCGGCGGCGCCGGGCACGTTCACCTGCACCTCCTGCCCTTCGGCCACTTCCACCGTCGTCCATTGCCGCTCGTGAATCTGCGCCCGCACCCAGAGCGTCGTGTTGTCGGCCACGACGAACAGCCGGTCGCCAGCCTGCACCCGCTCGCCGCGGGCGACGAAGATGTCTTCCACGATGCCGTCGAAGGGCGTTCGCAAGACCAGGGCACTGAGTGCGCCGGCGGCTTCGCGCCCCTCCTCCGCGTCGGCGACACCGCCGGCCGCTCCCTGGCCGCCCACATCCGCATCGAGCCTGCTGCCCACGAGCGTCCGCAGGTTTTCCTTTGAAATCTGCACGAGTCGGTCGGCCTGCGCGAGCGCGGCCGTCGCGCGGTCCCGTTCCTGGCGGGTGAGAAAGCGGGCCTCCTCGCAGGCAGCGGTGAAATTCGCCTTCGCAACCTCGAGATTGCTCGTGCGTTCCTCGATGATCCGCCCGGAAAGCACGCCCCCCTGCCCCAGTTGCTTCGTGCTCGCATCGACCTTTTCGACATAGAGCAGCCGCGAATAGGCCGCGAGGATCTTCTCCCGGTAGGCGCCGAGCACGCGGTTTTGAAACTGCCGCTCGATCGTCTCGAGCGGCGGATGGCTGGCAAGCACCTCGAGAAGCGCCGCGACGTTGTCGGCGATCGTGTTGGCCCAGTCGGCGGCCTTCTTCTCGATCTGGCGGTCGTCTTCCCGTTTGCGGACCTCGTCGCGGGCCATGCCCACCTCGGGGCTCGACACCGCGGCGAGCGAATCACCTTTCTTCACCGCCTCCCGCACCTGCACAAACACCTGCGAGACGATGCCGCTCACGGGCGACTCGTAATCGAGGCGGTGGCGGGCGTCGTAATCCAGGCGACCGGGAACCGTCAGATGATCGCGAAGCTGGCGGGGCTCGACTGGCATCGTCTCGATCTCCTCGCCGCCGGAGGCCGGAGCGAGTGTGACCATCATCGACGATGGCGGTTCAGCCGAAGCCACGGGCGCGCGGCCGGCATCGGCAGCGTGGTCATCCACACCGCCGAAGTGATGCGTGCTCAGCCACCACCAGGCGGCGACTCCCGCGATCAGGAGCAAGCTCCCCGCAAGCGACCGCCCCAGGTGGCCAGCAACTGGCGTCTTTCCGCCCTCGTCGCGCCGCCTGTCGGTGGAAGAGAGAGTCGCCATGGATGGAACGGGGCTCGGCCTGAGGGGAGGACGGACGCAAGTCTACACAAGCCTCTCGAGGCAGGATACGCTGACGTTCGTCCCCGAGTCGCTCTTTCCTGCGACGAGAGCCCTTTTTTGGCAGCCCCCATGACGACGCCCAGGCCCATCCGCATCTTCGACACGACGCTTCGCGATGGCGAGCACTCGCCCGGCGCGAGCATGAATCTCACCGAGAAGATGGAGATCGCGCAGGCCCTCGTGGCCCTTGGGGTGGACATCATCGAGGCGGGCTTTCCCATCGCCTCGCCCGGCGATTTCCAGAGCGTTCGCGACATCGCGGCGGCCGTGGATGGCGCCGCCGTGTGCGGCCTGGCCCGCTGCAGCGACGCCGACATCGACCGCGCCTGGGAGGCGCTCCAGCATGCCCGCCGGCCGCGGATCCACGTCTTCCTCGCGACCAGTTCGATTCACCGGGAGTTCAAGCTCCGGATGAACGAAGACGAGGTCGTCGCCCGGGCCGTCGCCGGCGTGAAGCGGGCCCGCTCGCGCTGCCCCGACATCGAGTTTTCTCCTGAGGATGCCGCCCGCACGGAGATCGACTTCCTCTGCCGCGTGGTCGAGGCCGTGATCGACGCCGGGGCCACGACGGTCAACATCCCCGACACCGTGGGCTACGCCACGCCCATGCAGATGCATCACGTGATCAAGAGCCTGCGCGACCGCGTGCCCAACATCGACAAGGCCGTGATCAGCGTCCACTGCCACGACGACCTCGGCCTGGCCGTGGCCAACAGCCTTGCCGCCATCGAGGCCGGCGCCGGGCAGGTGGAATGCACGATTAACGGCATCGGCGAGCGGGCGGGCAACTGCTCGCTGGAGGAGGTGGTGATGGCGCTGCGGACGCGGCGGGATTACTTCGGCGTCGATACGCGAATCGTAACGCAGAAGCTCGTCCCCACCAGCCGCCTCGTCGCCAACATCACCGGCATCCAGGTGCCGCGCAACAAGGCGATCGTCGGCAAAAACGCCTTCGCCCACGAGGCCGGCATCCATCAGGATGGCATGCTCAAGGAGCGGCGCACCTACGAGATCATGCGGCCCGAAGACGTGGGCCTCGAGCGGACCGATCTCGTGCTCGGCAAACACAGCGGTCGTGCGGCGCTTGCCGACCGGGCCAAGGCGCTCGGCTACCAGCTCACGCCGGAGCAACTGCAGACGGTGTTCGAGCGGTTCAAACTGCTCGCCGACCGCAAGAAGGAAATCTACGACGGCGATATCGCGGCCCTCTGCGAGCAGCAATTCGCGTCGCTGCCCGAGCAGTATGTCTTCGACGGCTACACGCTTTCCTGCGCGAGTGGCTCGGCGCCGACGGTGACCTTGCGGGTGCTGCAGAATGGCGCGCCGAAGGCAGAGACGATCACGGCCGGCGACGGCCCGATCGACGGCATCTTTTTGGCGATCGAGAAGATCACGGGCATCACGACCGTCTGCCGCGATTTCCGCGTGCAGGCCGTGACCGTCGGCAAAGACGCCCAGGCCGAGGTGACGGTGGAGCTCGAATACGCCGGGCAGCAGCAGCGGGGCCGCGGCGTCTCCACCGATTCGCTCGAAGCCTCGGCCAAGGCATTCCTCGCCGCCGTCAACCGCCTCGCCCTCGGCAGCCAGCCGCGGATCCATCCCCAACGGGCCTGAGCGAAAAAAGGTGTCAGGACTCTTTTCCGTTCCGAGCGAAAAAAGGTGTCAGGACTCTTTTCCGTTCCGAGCGAAAAAAGGTGTCAGGACTCTTTTCCGTTCCGAGCGAAAAAAGGTGTCAGGACTCTTTTCCGTTCCGGAAAAGAGTCCTGACACCTTTTTTCGCCTACCGCGTGAGATCAGATCGCCTCGCGGCCCCGCTCGCCGGTACGAATGCGGACGCACTCGTCCATGGGCAGCACGAAGATCTTGCCGTCGCCGATCTCGCCGGTTTCCCCGGAGCGGCCACCCTTCACGATCGCCGCGATCGTCGGCTCGACGAAATCGTCGTTGACCGCGATTTGCAGTTGCACCTTGCGGAGCAGATTCACCGCGATTTCGTGGCCGCGGTAGGTCTCGGCATGACCCCGCTGGCGGCCGAAGCCTTGCACGTCGAGCACCGTCAGCCGAAACACCTCCACCTCCGAGAGCGCCTGCTTGACACTCTCGAGCTTGTTGGGCTGGATGATCGCAATGATGAGTTTCATGAGAAGGGTGCTCCGCCTGGGGTGATCAATCGTAGCCCGCTGCGACCGAAAGCACACTGAAAGCAGACGATGCCACGGCGACAGGCTGAGGCCTGTCCTACAAAACACCGACGCCGGGGCCATACATGGCCTCGGCAGGTGCTGATCCAGAATGCCCCGGCCTGGGTGAGCTAGGCGGAGTGCCCACCCAAGCCGTTGGGGCATCCTTCTGGACGGGATTACTCGGATCGCACCATCACGAAGCCGTGGTAGGCCTCGTTGCCGTGCTCGCCGATGTCGAGGCCCTCGATCTCTTCCTGCGGGGCGACGCGGAGGCCGACCAGCGACTTGAGGATGAGCCACGCGATCGCCGACACCGGCACGACGTAGGCGCCGACGGCCAGCACACCCACGAGCTGGGCGATCAGCTGCTTCGTGCCGCCGCCGAAGAAGAGCCCCGCGGCAGGGCCGCCGACGGCCGCCGAGCCAAAGGGGGTGTTCGCCACGGTGCCGGTGAGATCGCCCGTCGTAAACAGTCCCACGCAGAGCGTGCCGAAGACGCCACACACGAGGTGCACGCTCGTCGCACCGACCGGATCGTCGATCTTGATCCGGTCGAAGAAGAGCACCGAAAGCACCACGAGCACGCCGGCGATCGCGCCGATGATGGCCGAGCAGGTGATGTTCGTGAACGCCGCACTGGCGGTGATCCCGACGAGACCGGCAAGGCAGCCGTTGAGCGTCATGCCGATGTCGGGCTTGCCGAGCAGGAGCCAGGCCGTTGCAGTAGCAGTGAGAGTGGCCGCTGCGGCGGCCATATTGGTGTTCACGGCGACCTGGGCGGCCAGTGCGCCACCGTCGGCGGCGACGCCGAACGTGCTGCCCGGGTTGAAGCCGAACCAGCCGAACCAGAGCACGAGGCAGCTGATGAAGGCGGCCATCATGTTGTGGCCCGGGATCGCCTGCACGCGACCGTCAGACGAATACTTGCCGATGCGAGGGCCGAGGATTAAGGCGCCGGTGAGGGCCGCCCAGCCGCCGACCGAGTGCACGGCAGTGCAGCCGGCGAAGTCCCAGAAATTCCAGTCCTTCGCGAGCCACCCGAAGCCCCAGATCCAGTGGCCGGTGACGGGGTAAATGACCAGGGCCATCAGAAAGCTGAAGAAAACGAAGGTGTGAAACTTGATCCGCTCGGCGACGGCCCCCGAAACGATCGTGGCGGCGGTTCCCGCGAAGACCAACTGGAAGAAAAACTTTGCCCACAGCGGAACACTCGCCCAACTGATGGCGCCGTACACACCCTGATACTTGTCGCCCACGGCCGGGCTGTTGTCGGCCCCGCCGACCATCCACGAGCCGGAGTTGCCGATCCAGGCGCCGTCACCCGCGCCGAACATGAGGTCCCAGCCGATGAGCCAGTAGGCGAGCGACGTGGCGGCGAAGACCACGAAGTTTTTCGAAAGGATGTTGACCGCGTTCTTCGAGCGGGCGAATCCGCTCTCCACGCAGCCGAACCCAAGATTCATGAAGAAGACGAGCATCCCGCAGACGAGCACCCAAACGGTGTCGGCGGCCACCCAGAGTTTCGGCACGATCTCTTCGGTGGTCGGGGGCGCAGGGAGCGTGGGGGTCGCAGGCGCGACCGCCGCGTCTTCCGCGAACGCAAAAGACCCTGAGAACGAGCCGGTGAACAACAAAGCCCCGACGACCAGCGCCGGGAGGAGACAGGAAGAAATCCGCCTGATTGACCGCATCGTGCGACTCCAGAAGGAAGTGACAAACATTTCGGCGGCGGTCGCCTCCGCAGCGAACCGTTGCCGAGCATCAGGGACGCCCTGAATGCCTGATCGAATGGCGAAAAAGCAAACGCCGTGCCAGAGCCGTGCCGGCAGAAGGCCACTCGGTCCTGGGCAGACCGCCCGCAGCGACGAATACCCGCGTTTTGTTCGGTTTGCCTGGTTCATACCAGCGATCAAAAAAATTCCTGCCGCAAACAACGGATACCCCTCGGCAGAACGACCCTGGCACACTTTCCGCGCATGCCCCTGCTCATCAAAGTGGCACGCGTAGGCCGCTTGCTCCGCAAGCGGATCTGGATCCGCTTGCGGAGCAAGCGGTCTGCTTTCGCACGCCTGGAAGCATGCGCCACATCACGACGGTTCGGCACCCTCCCGATGCATATGATGTATTGATGATCGATCTTGGACATTTGCTCGTATGCGACCGCGAACGGCTCGTGGCTGAAATGGCCGGTGCGTTCCCCGCGGCCGATCGGGGGCAGTCGCATGCGAGCGTGGTTGGCATGTCTATTCGCGGCGGGCGGCAGGCGGCCCTCGAGCGCATGGCAGCGATCGATCCGGTGGCCTATGCCCGCACGCGCAACCACGTGGCTGGCGCAGTGAGCGGGCTCTCCCCGTGGATCCGTCACGGCGTGGTCTCGCTCGCGGCAGTTCGCGACCGCGCCCTGGGCCTCGTGCGGCGACCGGACGACGCCGCCAAGTTCGTCTCGGAGCTCGGCTGGCGCGACTACTGGCGGCAGGTCCACGCGGCGTTCGGCGACCGGATTCGTGAGTCGATCGAGCCGCCCGCCGCCCTGCCCCGTACCGGCGGCCAGGCGCGGATGCCCGCAGACGTGCTCGCCGCCGCCACCGGCATGGAATGCATCGACGCATTCGTGCGCCGCCTCCACGACACGGGCTGGCTCCACAATCACGAGCGCATGTGGCTCGCGAGCTGGCTCGTGCACGTGCGGGGCGTCCACTGGCAGGCGGGCGCCGATTGGTTTCTCGAACACCTGCTCGACGGCGACCCCGCGAGCAACCATCTTTCCTGGCAATGGGTGGCCGGCACCTTTTCGGCGAAGCCCTACATCTTCAACCGTGAAAATCTCGAGACCTTCACGAGCGGGGTGCACTGCAGCCGCTGCCCGTTGATCGGCAGCTGCGACGTGGAAGGGGACTATGACGACCTCGAAGCGCGGTTCTTTCAGCCGGAGCCTGCCGCGACCTCGCGGCAGCCCCTGCGCATCAGGCCCGCGCCCCCCTGGCGCCCCGGCAACGGCGCCGCTCGAGAGGGCCGCCGGCCGCTCGTCTGGCTCACGCTCGACTCGCTTTCAACGGAAAGTCCGGCCGCAGCCGCCCATCCTGCGGCGCCCCGTGTCTTCGCGCTCGATCCCGCGTGGCTCGCGGAGGAGCGGCCCACGCTCAAGCGGCTGGCCTTCATCTTCGAATGCCTCGCCGACGTGCCGGGCGTGGAGGTGCATCTCGGCGATCCGGTCGAGGTGCTCGCCGCGCGGGCGCGAACGCACGATTGCGACCACGTGGCCGTGGCCGAGACACCCTGCCCAGGGGTCCGTCGCGCCGCGGAGACACTTGCCGCGAGCCTGCCTCTCACCGTCGTCGAATGGCCGCGGTTCTGCGACCGCTCGCGGGTGAAAGACCTCGGCCGATTCTCGCGCTACTGGTCGCAGGTGAGCGGGTCAGCGCTCGAGCCGACCGCGTAGCACTCGGCATCGAAGCGTGTCCACGGCGCCGTCGCCGGGACGGTGGCGACAAGCGCGATCCGCCGGCCGTCGTGCGGATGGGGAAAGTCGATCGCCACGCCGCACAGCGCGAGCGGGCCACCAGACGCAGCGCCGCCGTGACCGCCTCGCGCGTAGAGTCGATCGCCGACGATCGGCACACCGAGCCAGGCGAGATGCGCCCGCAGCTGGTGCGAGCGGCCCGTGACGGGCTCGAGCGCGAGCAGGCTCGTCGTGCCCGTGGCATCCGTCGCGACAGCCAGCCGTCGCCAGCGCGACGTCGCCCGCCGGCCGATGAGCGGATCGACACGCTTCCACGGCGGCGCGGTCGGATCGTCGGCGAGCGGCTGGTGCACGATTCCTTCGACACGCGGAAGCCCGCCATGCACGATGGCCAGATACCGCTTTCGCACCAGCCGGGATTCGAATGCCCGGCCGAGCGCCGCGCGCGCGACCGGCGTGCGAGCGAAGACCAGGAGCCCGCAGGTGTCGCGGTCGAGCCGATGGACCGCCTCGAGAGCACCCCACTCGGCCGCGAGCCGTTCGACCACGCTCGGTGGATCGAGCCGCGACCGCGCCGGCACGCTCGGCACGCCCGCAGGCTTGTTGACCACGACGACCTGTTCGTCGGCGAAGACGACCCGCAAAAAGGTGTCAGGACTCTTTTCCGGCCCACCGTTTTCAGGAACTGGACCTTTTTGAACGGAAAAGAGTCCTGACACCTTTTTCACAGCACGCCCAATGACTCGACCCACGCGCAGAGCGCTTCGGCCGGCACCGCATTGCCGAGCAACTCCCCGAGCATGCCGACGGGGAAACCGTTGTCGGCGAGTTTTCGTCGATCGGCGGTCAGCCGCGGCAATGCCTGTTCGGCTGACTGACCAAACAGCACCCAGCGGCTACGCCCCGGCTCGGCCGGTTCGATCGCGGCCTGCCGCGGCAGCGCGGAGTCGAGCAGCGCCACACCGCGGGCTGCCGGCCCGAGCGACTCGGCCGCGACGAACGCAAACGCCCCGCCTGCTCCACGTCCGGCGAAGGCCACCCGCGATCGATCGATCGGCCGGCGCGAGGCGAGCGAGTCGATGGCCCGTGCGACAGCGGCGATGTCGCCGCGAGCCCAGCGCTGCGGATCCTCTGCGGCCGGCAGGATGACGGCGACACGATGCCGTGCGGACGCCGCCCGCCACGGCTCGACAAACGCTTGATCGGCGTCGCCCCCGCCTTTGCGACCGCCGGCCTGCGGATCGACGGCGCCGGGCGGAGGACCGAAATAAACAAGCACGCCGAGCGGCTGCGTGGCGTCGCCATCGGGGAGGACTGCGATCGGCGGCTTCGCCACTTCGGGAGCCTCGAGCCGCCTGGCTCGCGCGCCAGTGGCGCCGGGCTGCGGCGGCACGTCTGCCGGCAGCGTGCCGGCGATCGCTGTCGTGGCAATGTCGATCGGCACGACTTCAGCGTCGCGACGGACGACGAGCCGCACGGTCGCTCCGATCTCGACGCCGCCGAGAAATCCGGCAAGCACCTCCGGCGAACCGACGGGAAGCGGTTCGGCCGCGGTGGCGTCGTCGGCGCGGTTGACCGCGACCGACTCGATCACGTCGCCAGGCCGAATGCCGGCCTTCGCCGCAGGGCCATCCGGCCAGAGCCAACGCACCCGCACGAGATTCTTCTGCGGGCCAGTTTTTTCGGCGGCGGCCGCGCGGCCGCCGCTGGCCGTGCGGTCGGCGACGATGCCCAGGATCGCCCGTCGCCATGCAGGCAGGGCGTCGACCAGCGTCGCCCGCGCCTCTACCCGCTCCGAACCGCCCCCCTTCGTCGGCCGCTCCACCACGAGGTCGATCGTGTCGCCGGCATACCGCGGCGCGAGTTCATGCCGCAGTTCGGCGATCCTGGCCACGGCCTTCCCGGCGGCGGCGACGACCGTATCGCCGGCGCGGAGGCCGGCTTTGGCGGCGGGAGAGCCGGGGCTGCAGGAGGCGATCTTCGCGGCCGCGGTGAAGGGATCACGGGATTCATAACTGATGCCGAGTATGCCAGGCCGCAGCGTCTCCCCCGCCTTGAGCCTCGGCAGCACCGCGACGATGTCGTCGCGGGGAACCGCGAAGCCGATGCCGGAATCGTAGAGCTCGGTGCCAGCCATCATGCCCGCGGTATCGGCCGGCAGCGGCGCGAGGATGCCGATCATGCGGCCTTCGACATCGACGAGCATGCCGCCGTAGTTCGCCGGCGAGACCGAGGCGTCGGTCTGGACCGCCTTGCCCCAGGCGCGGTTCACCGCCGAGAGGATGCCGATCGCCACGTGTGGCGCCGAGGCGCTCAGCGTGCGGCCGATCGCCAGCGTCCACTGCCCGACGGCGAGATCCGACCGCGACACCAGCGGGGCTACCGGGAGCGTCAGGCCCGCCGGCAGATCCACCTTCAAGAGCACGAGTCCGCGCGATCGATCGCGGCCGACCGCGCGGGCCGCCCGGCGCGTGCCGTCTGACAGCACGATGACGGCCTGCACCACATCCTTGGGTACTGCGAATTCCGTCGCCACCACCCAGCCCTCGGGATCGATGACCGTGCCGCTCGACGGCCCCGCCGCGGGCGAGGCCTCAGCCGGTCCGGCGAGCGCCGCTTCCGACATGCCGGCCGACTCGATCCGCACGACCGAGGGGGCGGCCCGCTCCACGGCCGCACGGAAGGCAGCCTCCTCGTCGAGGCCCAGCGTGTCGGCATCAGCTCCAGCGGCAGCGCCGGAGAACACCCGGCAGGCCAACACGACCGCAACGGCCCAACAGCCGCCCGTCACGATGCTCCTGCGCATTCCCGACATCGCTCCAGTCATGGAGTTCCTGCTGCCAGGGGCTTCGGGCCGAGGTCGCATTCGACGATTGCGCCCCCGCGGATCACGGTCAACCGCACGGGATCGCCGTCGCCCAAGCGGCCGATCGCCTCTCGCACGGCCGCCCGCGACGAGACCGCACGGCCGTTGACGGCCACGACGAGATCGTCCGGCACGAGCCCCGCCTTCGCCGCCGCGGAGCCGGCCCGCGTCGACTCGATGAAGGGGGGCGTCTTGTCGAGCACGTCGGGCACGAACACCGCCCCAAGCGCCGCCGGGTCGAATGCCACCGCCGCCGCCGAGGCGGGCTGAGACACGGCGCCGGAAACGACCTCGCTTGCACCCCGGGCCACCTCGGCGACCGGCAATGCGTAGTTGAGCCAGATGCCGGTGGACGTGGCGCGAAGTTCCTTGCCGAGCATGCCGACGAGCCGGCCACGCCAATCGACGAGCGCCCCACCGGGCGAGCCGGGATTGTTGGTCGTGCAGTCGAGGATGTAGACGTCGCCGCGATAGGGGGCCTCGTAGGCTCCGCGCCGGGCCTCGAGCGGCACGAGGCCGGCGATCACGCCGTGCTGGGCGCTGACCCGCTCGTCACCGACGGCAACCCCGAAGAGGTTCGAAAGCGCGAGGATACGCGTGCCCAGCGGCACCGGATCCGCCTCGTCGAGCACGAAGGCCGGCAGATCCTCCCCGTCGATCGAGAGCACGGCCAGCTCACGACGCGGATCGACACCGACGACCGTGGCCGGATAGCGACGGCCGTCGTCGAGCACGCAGGTGATCTCGTCGGCGTCGAGCACGGTGCTCATCACCGTCACGATCCGTCCATCGGGGGAGACGAGGATGCCCGACTGATACGCCTCGAGCCCGCGCACGCCCCCCGCCCCATAGAGCTTCACGACCTTGCGGGCCGCAGCGGCGATCGTCTCGCCCGGAGCCGCCGCCACGGCCACCGGCGCGAGCATGGTCGCTGACGGCAGCGACAGCCCGACCACCATCGCGACTGCCATCGTCTTGACTGCCATCATCACGACGGCCGGGATCGAGCCTCTCATGACGTGACCTCCCCAGCCGACGCAGCCTCGCCCTCGGCCGGCGCAGGGTCGAAGACGGCTTCTTGGATGATGAAGGTGCCGAATGCCTTGTCGCCATGCCGCACCTCGATCATGCCCGGCACTCCGTCCGCGAGGCCGGCTTCCGGCGCGGGAGACACGAGCACGACCTCGCAGGGATCGGCATCGGGAGCCGGCCAGAGATCGATCCGGATCACCGCGCCATCGGCCGCCACCGCAAAGTGCGCCTCGACTCCCGCCACCGCCGTCTCGAGCACGTCGATCATCACGGGCGAGGACAACTCACCGAGCGCCATCGGGTCGAGCGGCTGCTTGCCCCAATAGTCGGTGCGGCCGAGCTGCGGCGGCCCGTCGAGCAGCAGGCGCCGCCAGAGCAGCAGCGCGGCGAGCATGCCGCCGCTGCCCGGAGGACTCGGGTTCGCGTCCAACTCACCCGTGGCATCGACCGTGCTCGTGCCGGTCGGCAGATCGATCAACCCCTTCGTGTCGGAAAGTTCGATGCGAAAGGGCTCGCCGGAGGCGAGCCTGCCGGCAAACCGCCATGTGCCCCGGCGGCCGCCGACGTCTACACGCTGGGCAAGCGCCCGCGCAACGCGGTCGCGCTCGACCAGGTTGAAGTGATGGTTGGTGAATCCGCTGCGCGAGGCATAGAGGCCGCGGACTGCTTCGGGCAGCGGCGGCACCGGCTCCTTGCGGTCGGCCTGCTTGTCCTCGGGAGCTTCGTCTGGCCCGCGGTCTTTGCCGGCCGGATGCTCGCCGGCGACGATCTTCGCAAGTTCCGCCTGACGGTGCACGGCTGAGAGACGCACGACGATCTCCATGCGGCGGCCCGCCCGCCGGAAGACGAGCGGCACCCGCCAGCCCGCCGGCAGCGTGCCCAAGACATTCTTGAATGCGTTGACCGTCCGCACATTTCGCCCGGCGAGCGACACGATCTCGTCGTCGTAGCGCAGGCCGCGCCGATAGGCGTCGGACGATTCGAGGATGTCGGAGACCATCACGCGGCCGTCTTCAGCCGTCGCCACGGTCGCCCCGAGCGTCGCGTGATCGACGAGCCGCCCTCCCTTGAGAAAACCGAGGAAGTTTCGCAGCTGGTTGGCGGAGATCGCGTAGCCGACGCCCACGTTCACCCGCCCGCGCTTCTCGAACGACGCCCGGCCATTGACCCCGATCACGCGGCCCCGCGCGTCGAACAGCGCGCCGCCGGAGTTGCCGGGATTGATCGCCGCATCGACCTGCAGGCAGTCCGCATATTCGAGGATCGTGCCGGCTGGAAATTGATAGCGATGGACGCCCGACACGATCCCCGCGCTGATCGAAGGCTGGAAGTCGGTGGCCAACAGGAAGGGGTTGCCGGCGGCGAAGCAGAAATCGCCCACCTCCACCAGATCGCTGTCGGCGAGCTCGGCGGAGGGGAAATCGTCGCGGCCCAGGAGTTTGACGAGCGCCACGTCGCCGGTGGGATCGAGCCCCACGAGGACGGCGTCGTAGAGGCGGCCATCCGCCAGGCCGCACTTCATCGCCACGCCGGCGGGCTGCACGACGTGGAAGTTCGTGAGCGCATACCCGTCTGGGCTGACGAGCACGCCCGAGCCGCCCCCCGCCTCACCGGCGAAAATCGCCACGGCCGCCTGCGAGGCATTCGCGATCGTGGCGATTCTCGTGCGTTCCGCCTGCCGGACGGAGGCCGCCACGTCCTGCGCCTGCACGAGCGGGATGCCCGCCAGCGACGCCACGACCGCGGCCAGCGCGACGAAGAGCGTCGGCCGACGACGAACAGGGCGACATGAAAGGCGGAGCATGCTGTTCACAAGAGCCGAGTCTAGAGCGCGCGTTATTTTTCGATGACCGGAGCGGCGAGACGCACCGGCCCGGAGCCGGCCGCCGCGCCGAAATCGACCGTGAGCATCAGCCGACGGCTGCCGACGAGATCGAGGTCGATCATGGCGGGCGACTCCGCCGTGATCGATCCGCGAAACACCTCGCGGTCGTCGAGGGAGATCGCGACGATCGCCGGCGCGTGCGGCGCCTTCGTGGCCGGCGCGATCGCCGTGCGCAGCCGACGGCTGCCCGTCGGCAGCCGCCAGACCGCCACGGTCCGCGGCCGCACGAGCAGGCCCGGCTGTGGAAAATCGCGATCGGCGGGCACGGCCCGCGGGGCGAAAAATCCCGAGAGCTCCGCGATCTTCGCCAGGCCGCCAAAATACGGATCGACCTCGAGCCGCTCCGGCTCGAGGGTCGCCAGTTGGATTGTTCGCCCGGAGGCGAAGTCGATCCGCTCGAGCATCCCGGCCGGGATGCGGATCACGCCATCGAGCACGATCGCGTCGGGAGTCCACTCGACGCGATCGGCCTGCAGGGTTCCGCCGGCCACGTCCACCGTGACGGTCGCCGGCACTGCATCCGCCGCCGGCCTGAGCCAGTGGAGGCCGATCACCTTTGTTCGCTTCACCGGGATCTTCTCCTCGTCGAGCACGACCGAGACCGCATCAGCCGTCACCGCCGCAATCGCACAATCGACGAACTCGAAGCCGTCTCCCTTCCGCACCACGACGAGATCGCTTTCGATCGACTCGGGCAGCGAACTGCGCCAGTCGGCCTCGGCCGCATCCGCCTGCCGCCAGGCGACCGACCGCACGCGTTCGATCGGGAGGTCGACGCGGCCCTGTGGCACGACGAGCGTCGCCCGGCCATCTGCCCAGGAGAAATCGTCTCCCGCGAGCGTCGAGCCATCGACGAGCGTGAGCCAGGCCGCCGGACCGGCCGGGGCCGGAGCGGGCGCTTCTCGCTCGAGCCGCCGTACCGTCGCCACCGGCAGACTTCGCCGTGCCCCGTCGGCCTCGAGCGTCACCGCCTCGGCATCGACTTTGACCAGCGCGCCGCCGTGGTGGGTGCCATCTTCGAGCTCGGCACGGTAGACCGGCTTCGTTGTGTCGCCGGCTGGAGCCCGCCCGGGGGCGGCGCCGAGCGCTGCTGCCAAGGCAACGATTGCCACGAACAGATTGCCGCTTGATGCATGCATGGGCGGCTACGGGCTCTCCGAGCCGGCGGCGAGCCGCTTGAAATACTGCTCGATCGCGTCGCGGTAGTGCGCCGGAAACTCGCGGCCGATCTGCTGGAGTGCCTCGTCGCGCTGATGGGGCGGCAAATTGCCCCAGCCGTCCTTGTCGCCGAGGTCGCGGCGGGCCACCTCGCCGGCGCCCTTGCCGTCGGCCAACTGGCTGTCTTCCATCGGCTTGCCTTCGCCGCCGCGGCCCGCGCCGCCGGCGCCCGACGCCCCCTGCTGCCGGCATTGCTGCTGCTTTTCAATCGCGGCGATGAGCTTGTCGAGCGATTCGATCACGCCATCCTGCACCTCGCGGGTGCGCGGGCCGGCCCGCCCCTGGTCGAGCCTGCGGGTGACGTCGCGCATCCGCCGCGCGATGTGGTCGAGCGATTCATCCTCGAGCGCCGTGATGTCGGCCCGCATCAGCCGCGCCAGCCGCTCGTAGCGGACCGGAATTCCACCCGCGCGCTCGAGCAGGGTGTCGAGCGATTCGACGGCGGCGTCGGCATCGAGCAGCCAGTGCTGGCAGGCCGCGCGGTGAAAGAGCAACGCCGCGGGATCGATCGCCGCAGCCAGATCGAGACCGGCAAAGAGCGGGAGGGCGTCGTCGAACCGGTCGTTTCGCACCAGCTCGCGGCCAAGCCAGAGTTTCACGGCATCGCGTTGGAACGTCGGCACGCCCGCGTCGAGCCAGCTGCGGTCGGCATCGAGATCGGCGCGAAGCGTCGCGCACCGCGGATCGACCACCGCGAACGTGGCCATCACGCGGTCGAGCAGATCGTCGGCAGCCGCGGTGGTCGCGGCCGGTTCCGGCCAGGCATCGCGTTGCCGGCCGGCCACGTCTGCCGCGGCCGGCGAGGAGGCGAGCCATTCGAGCACCCGCTGCCGGACGACCGCTTCCGTCGGCGGCGACCAGGAGGGCTCCCTCGCGAATTCGCCTTCGGGGCCCGGAGCGGCAGCCGAGATGGTGGCCGGCGCCGCCTCGATCCTCGCGCCGGTGGCGACGGCGGCCGAAACCAAGCACACCGCGAAGGTCAGCGTGGACGGTACCATGCGGTCGAGGATGCTCCGACAAGGGGTGGCAACACGGGTCGCGTCGCCGCAGCCCAATCATACCCGCGCTGCGGCATTCCGGCACGCTCCGGGCAAACGCCCGAATTCCCCAAAGCGAAGGGGTTTGTCCACGCATGGCGAGGCCGCCGCCGCTCGGCGCCGCCTCACTCCGTGCGGCCGGTGACGATGTCGCGGGCCGCACGCTCGATCTTCTGCTGCCGTTCGGCCAGCCGTGCGAGCGCCTCGGCGAGCTCCGGCTCATCCGCCCGCTCCACCCCGTCCGCGAGCAGCTGCGAGAACCGCTTCGTCCGAGTGTTCACCCGCATCTGGAGCGCGCGGATCATTTTGAGCTCGGACAGTTTGTCGACCAGCGGCTGCTCGCCGGGATCGGCGGGCCGACCGCCGGGCTGTCCTTGTTGCTGCCGCGCCTGCTGCTCGCGCTGCGCCTTCTCGAGCGCGCCGAGCATCTCCTCGAGATTGGCGATCATGTCTTGCAGGATGCCTCGGGTGGTGCTGCCGACATCGCCACGGGCGAGGCGGGCCGTCGCCTGCGCCGAATCATCCCGCATCTGCTCGAGCGCCTCGGGGATCGCGACGGCGGAGCCATCGTCACGGATGAGCACGAGGGCCTTCAACGCCTCGTTGCGTACGCCGGCCTGCTCGCGACTCAGTCGCGCGGCCTCCAGCTGCCCCTCGCGGGTGAGCGGCACGGTCTGCGAGGCGAGCTTTTCGACGCCGGTGAACACCCCCTTTTGGGATCGCAGCATGGCCCGCAGCCGGGCCTCGAGCTGCACGAGCAGCCGTTCCACTTCCTCCTCGCGCATCTGCCGCAGGATCTCTTCGAGTTCGGCACGGGCCGTCTCGAGCTCCTCGATCGCCTTCTCCTGCTCCGCGCGGGCGTCGCGACGCTTGGCGTCGTCGAGCTGCTCACGGGCCTTGCGCATCCTGTCCTTCGCGGCCTCCAGCCGCCGCTTCGTGCGGCGGGCCCGGGATGCCTCGTCGTCGCCGTCATCCGACTCCTTCTCCCCGGCGTCGCCGCTCGACTCTCCTGCCGACGGCTGCGATTCACTCCCCTGCTCCTGCGACTTTCTGCCGCCGGCCGGCGTGCCGCTCCCCTCTTTCTGTTCAGAGTCTTGCTTCGCGTCTTCCATGTATTGCTCCGCGTCTTGGGAGTCTTGCTCGTCTTTCCCGCCCGCGCTTCCTTCGCCTTCCTGCCGATCCTCGTCGGCCTTCGTGTCGCCGGCGGGCTTTCCTCCCGGGTCGCGGGCATCCATCCGCTTTGCGAAGCCGCCGATCTCGCGGGCGAGCGCCTCGGTCTCCTCAGCAAGCGCCTCCTGCCGCTCGGCGAGCTTGTCGGCGTCGGCGCCGGCCTCCGTCGAGCCTTCGATGTCGCGCTGCCGCGCGATCGCTTTCGCGAGCCGGGCCAGAAACTGTTTCACCTCCTGCTTCGTATTGGCCAGTTGCCGGTCGCTGTCGCCGGATTCGAGCAGGTCGAGCAGTTCCCGCAGCTTTTCGAGTGCCGTTGCCTGCCCCGCTCCCGCCTTGAGCAGTTGCCCCTTCTCGAGCAGTTGCACGATCAGGTCGAGCCGATCGCCCACCTCCTGCTCGCGGGCCTGCTCGAAGACGCTCCGCAGCAGCGCCGACCGCCGCGGGTCGCTCGCCGAGAGCAGATCGGCCAGCCGCAGAAACGTCTTTTCGAGCTCGTTGAACTGCTCCACGAGCGCCTGCTCGCGGGCGGCGAGCGGCGCCACATCGGCGGCCTTCGGCTCGTCGGCGGCGCAACGGCCGGCGCCGCAACAAGCCATGCAGGAGAGCAGGATCGCCGCCGTGCGAGCCGACCGGCGGCCGGGGTTGTGCGTGTGCCTGATCGCTTTCATGGTCGCGCCCTTTTCAGGGCTCTCCGAGCGCCTCGCGGGCCCGCTGCTTCTGCCGCTTGAGCGTCTCCGCCCGAATCTCCTCCTGCGTGCGGATCATGCCGCGCAGCAGTTCCACCACTTCGTTGAACGATTCAAGCTCCATCATCTTATCGAGCACCGACCGCATGCGGGCCAGCACGTCGTCGGCGCGGTTCACCAGCCCGGGCCGATCGACACCCGAGCGGCAGGCGGCGGTGAGCCCGGGCAGATCCTTGGCAGCGATGGCGGCCAGTGGATCGGCGATCTGCGTCACGAGCCGGGCATCGAGCTCCGGCGTGAGCAGCAGATTGTTGTCGAGCTCCACGCGGATCATCCGGAAGGCCTCGGCGATCTCCGCGGTCTCACCGGCAGCCCGGGCCGCGGCCTCGCCGAGCCGCGCAGCGGAGGAGGAATCGGAATCGTCGCCGGCCGCGGGATCCGCGCTGCGCGCCACGCCGCTCGCCACGCGATCCCGCACCTGCGTGAGATCGGCGATGCAGCTTTCGTAGCGGCGGCGGAGCAGGATCTCGCGGGCTTCGAGCATGGCGACGAGCACCTCCGGCGTGACGACGTCGAGCGTCCAGGCATCGCCGGCCCCCTTGTTCGGACCGCCGTCGAGCGTGCAGCGATCCTCCGCCGTCACCACGAGCGAAAGTTTCGCGCCCGGCGCGAGCAGCAAGGGTTCGAGCGGCACGCGGAAGGGCCGCTCGGCGGTCATTTCCAGGATCGCCCCGTCGCCGGCCGGCAAGGCGATCGGCAGTGTGGACGTCGGGCCGTCGGCGATCGAAAGCGTCGCCGCCGCCGCCGCGAGCGCGTGGTCGTCGGCCACCGTGCCCTCGAGCGGAATCGTCGCCCGCGGCGTGACGGCGGTGGAGATGCCCCGCATCCGCACCGCAACGCTCGGGGGTTCGTCGGGCACCGCCGCGAGGACGAACGAGATCGGCTCGCGATTCACGAGCCCGTCGGTGTCGGTGAGCCGCACGACGATCGTCCGCTCCCCTTCGAGCCGCTCCACCCGCGCGGCGATCTGCCGGCCGGCCTCGAGCCGCTGGGCGCCCTGACGATCATGCGCCGGGATCGCGGCGAGCGTCTCCTCACCCGCCTCGGCAACCGCCGTGATCGTCGCCGCCGAGAGCGGCTTGGTGGATGCGCAGTCGACATCGACCGTCGAGCCGCGTGGAATCTGCACGATCCGCGACGCGGCCACCTGGCGTTCTCCACCGCCGAGGTAGGCCGGCAGCGTGTAACGGATCACGAGCGACTCGAGCGCCGGCGCATCGACCACCTCGAGCCGAAGGTGGCGCAGCCGCGCATCGCCGCCGCGTATCTCGAGATCGACGTCGTCGGTGACGGCCCTGAGCACGTGCCCGAAGGCCTGCGCGCCCTCGACGATGCCGCCACGCATGCCCATGCGTTCAGTCTTCCAGCCGCCGTCGCCACGGCTGCGCAGATCGACCACCTCGGGGATGATCCTGGCGGCATCGGCCCGGACGACGATCTCGACATCGCTGCCCCGGGCCACCTTGCGACGCCCCGCCGGCGAGAAACCCTCGACCGCGAGGCTCGTGGACCGCGGCCAGGGATCTTCGCCGAGCCAGACCATGCGGTGCACCCAGAGGTCGGCGATGGCGGGGCAGGCGAGGGCCAAGGTGCCGATGCTCGCCGCGGCGGCGAGCCCCGCCAGCGCCAGGCCGACGAGCCGGCGACGGCGAAAGAACGTCGCGGGCCGCACGCCTCCGGCCACCGCCACGGCCTCGTCGATCGTGCGGCCGAAGAGCGCCGGGTCGATGTCGTCGCGCGGCTCCCGCGAGAGCTCGATTGCGGTGGAGAGGCTGTCACGAAATCCGGTGTGACCGCGTTCCACGAGCGTGGCGAGCGACGCATCGTCGAGCGGCGCCGACAGCCGAGACCAGAGCTTGCCACGCAGGAGCAGGAGCAGCCCGATCCCCACGGCGGCGGCCGCCGCCCCGCGGACCCAGGCGGGAGGCTCGAGCAGCCAGTCGAGCGCAAGCGATCCCCAGAAGACGGCCGCGCCGGCCAGGCAGACGATGGCCAGCGACTCGATCCAGATCCATCTCCGTGTCTGCCGCCGCAGGCCGGCGAGCAGCCGCTCGAGCGTCGCGAGCCCCTCGCGCGCCGCCGCGGTCGCGACGGCCGGGGCCGGGCGGGGCGATTCAGGGGCGGAGGGAGCAAGCGACGACACGCGAAGCAATTCCTCGAGGATGGTTGGGTTTCGTATCAGGCAAGTACGGTATCAGGCGAGTTTCACGAGGCGGCGCACGACCCATTCGCAGCACAAGAGGCCCGTTCCAAGGGCGAGCAGGATCGCATTGAGCCCGCGTTTGAATCCGCCATCGGCCGCACCGGTCTCGTATTCGCGCCGCGAGCGGTCGGGAATCCGTGCGGCCAGCCCGCGGGAGTCCTCCGGCGACCAGGCTGCCTGGGCGAGGTACTGAGCCGAACCGCCGGAGAGGGTCGCGATCTGATCGAGCGCCCCGCGGTCGAGCTTCGGCCGCTCGAGCTCGCGGTCGGGGAGGCGGGCCTGGATGCGGCGCGAAATCGTGTCGTCGGCGTTGTCGCCGACCTCCACGTCGATCCGCCAGGCGCCCTCGCGCGACGCCACGAAACTCCCCTGCAAGACGCCCGGCCGGCCCGGCTCGGGCGCGAGCGCCACCCGCACGGTCGCGCCGTCGGGGCCGGTTGCCCTGCAGGCTGCCACCGTCGCGGCCGCGCCCTCGGAGCCGACGACCCGCACGACCACGCTTGAGCCGACGGCGTACCGGTCGCGTTCCACGAGCACCCGCGCCCGCCGCGATCCGCGGAGGAGCCGCCCCTGGGAGACATGGCGCACGAGCTGGGTCGTGAGCCGCTCGAAGACGGCGTCGTCGATGCGGCGCAGCCGCCAGGTCTCGCCACTGCCGAGAAAGAGGACGTTGCCCGATCCATAGAACTGCCCCGCCATGTAGATCATGCCGTCGTCGGACAGGGCCGAGCCGAGGCTCACCGCGCCGGGCGGGCCCACGCGGGCGTAGACGGTCGCGCCCGGCTTGGCGACGGAGGCGTCGAAACAGGAATAGACGCCCGGAAACTCGCTCCAGACCGTCTGGCTCGATATGCGACTCGCCCCGAGCCAGAGAAACTCCGCCTCCTGGCCATCGCGGGAGAAGCTGAGCGGCATCGGCTCCTCGTAGCCCGGCCGCTCGCCGAGCCGCACGGCATTGGAGCGACGCAACTCTACCGGATGGAGATTGCGCAGCACCGCGGTCTCCGTATCGGCCAGCCACGCTTCCATGAAAACATTGCCCGCCACGAGCACGAGCCCGCCCGATTCCTCGGCCACCCACCGTTCGAGCCGCGTCTGCGCCGCCTGATCGAGCAGCCGCCAGTCGTAATCGATGGCAACGACCACGTCATACTCGCCGAGTTCCTGGGCCGTCGTGGGAAAGCGATCGAGGATCCGCCGGGCATCCTGGGAGATGCCGGACGACGCCGTACCGAGCAGCACGTCGACCGCGAAGCTCTTGTCGCGTTCGAGCACGTTGCGCATGAACTGATACTCACGCGATGGCCCGCCCGCCATCAGCAAGACCTGCGTGATCCGATCGACTACCTCCACTTCGGCGGTCTGCTGATTGTCGGCGGGAGTGCGATCGGCGGCCGGAGGCTGCACGCGGAGCGTCAATTCATGCCGGCCCGCCGCCTCGATCGCGGGCACGTCGAACCGCACCGGGGTGAGCGCTCCATCGGCGCCGAGCGTTGCCTCGGTCGTGTCGATCGTGCGCCCGGCGCGGCCGTCGGACGAATCGACGAGCTCCACCCGAACCGTCTGCCCGGCGAGCCCCTGCGGCTGCAGATAGCCGGTGACGGAAAAGCGATCACCCGGAAAGACCCGCGCGGGCACGAGCAGATCCGACACGCGGACATTGGCGGGGAGCCGCTCCGAACCGATGCCGAGGGTATGCACCGCCACGCCGGCCTTGGCGAGAGAGGCCGTCGCCGCCGAGGGGTCGATGCCGGCGTTATTTGCGCCATCGGAGAGCAGGATCACCCCGGTGAGCGTGCCCGCAGGCTCCTGATCGAGCACCCGCAGGAGCGTCTCGCCGATCCGGGTCTCGAATCCGCGGGCCGCGAGCCGCTCCTGCCAGCCCGCCGGGGGCATAGCGGAGCCGTCCACTGCCTGCGGCGCGGCCTCCGTGGCCGCGGCTTTCTCCCCTTCCCCGCTGACAGGCAGCACCACGAGCGGCTCGGCATCCGCATCGAATCGCCAGACGGAGACTTCGTGCGTGGGGGCGAGCGCCGCGAGCAGCCCGCCACGCTCGAGCACCTCCAGCGCGCGGCCGCCGCGGCTGATGGCGCCGCCGTCGGCCGTCGTCGTTTCCGGCGGATCGTCTTCGAGCGTCATGCTGGCGCTCGAATCGACGACCACCGCCACCCGCGAAGGGAAGAGGATTTCGTGCTCGGCCTTCCGCTCGAAATCGAGGTAGGCGGCCGCCAGCGCCGCCAACGCGCCGAGCCTCAGCCCCGCGAGCACAAGGCCGACGCCGCGGGGCAGTTCGGCGGCGTCGCGGCGATACATCCAGAGCACGAAGAGGGCGATCGCGGCCAGGGCGAGCACCAAGAGCGGCATCTGCCACCACTGCGAAAAGCCATCGACCAGAGCGCTCGTCACGCGATGGTGCACCCGCTCCGTTGCGGCGAAGAGGCTCGTGGCTGGAAACATGTCGGGCATGGGGCGATCGCGGGCGTCAGCGGGATGAGCCTGGCCGGGCAGCCGGATGGTAACTGGCCGAATAGGAGAGCAGCTGCTCGGCGACGAGCACTGCCAAGAGCAGATAGAGCAGCGGGTTGACCAGCGACACGCCGGCCAGCGTTCCTGAATCGGGCTGGAGTGAAGCGGCGGCGTCGAAGCGAAACGGCACGCCCGCAAGCGCGGTCTCGAGCCGTTCGCGGCCCACCCGTTCGAGCCGACCTTCCTCCGGGGCGACGTTCACCGCCACCACCCGCTCCCGCTCGGTGCCGTCGAGCCGCTTCCAGCGAGCGGCGTACGCGCCGGCGGCTGTCGAGGCGAGCGCCGCAGAGAGCCGGCCATCCACGTCCTTCGCCGCCTGGTGCACAACCGTGCCGTCGGGGGGCGTGACGAAGTCGATGTCGATCGCATCGAGCCCCGGTTCGAGCTCCACCCGCACCATCTCCCCCACCTCGAGCGAATCGGCCTTGCGGCGCATCGCCGCCAGATGGCTCTGCAGTTCGAGCATGACGACCACCCAGCTCGGATTGCCGCGGGCCCAGTTGTTCCACGTCGGCCCGGCGGTGGTGAGCACGGCCACCGCCAGCCCGGCGCCGTAGGGCCGCTCGACGACGAGCGGCGCGCCCGTTCGCAGCGAGAGCAGCCGCCGCAGGCCGCTCCCGACGGGCGGCTCGAAGCCCCGTTCCACGGCGAAGAAGCGATCGACTCGCACCGCATCGAGAAGCGGGTTGCGCTGACCGGAGAGCACGGCCACGACCGGGTGCTCCTCGACGACGAGATCGGGCGCCTGCGCCGACTCCTGGGGCAGCAGATCGACTGCGCCGGCGAGCGGCACCGGAAAGATTCCCGCGCCGTCGCGATGGAGCGCGGCATTCACGTTCGCCACCTGCGTGCGCGGCCCGACGAAAAAGACCACGCCGCCGCCGGCCTGCGCGAAGCCTTCGAGCGCGCCGATCTCCGGCGGGTCGAGTCGCTCGACGTCGAGCACCCAGATGCAGTCGAAGCCGGCAAGATCGAGCGTGGCGAGGGCCCGGGGCGACTCCACCCGCGGCCGCAGGCCGGTCGGGGCTCCCGAGCCCGGGGCGAGGGCCGCGGCGAGATAGAAGGCATCGCCGTTGCGGGTGCCACCGCGCGGGTCGCCGTCGATGAGGAGCACGTCGACGCGGTCGGCGACATCGATCACCGCGGTCCGCTGGTTGTCGGCGGCCAGGGCGTCGGGGGCGACCCGCGCATCGACGACGTGCCCGCCCGGCCGCGGGAACCGCACGTCGAATCGCTGCGTGGCGACGCCGCCGGCGGGAATCTCCTCGATCCTCACGCCAGGACGCGCCGCACCGTCCTCGCGCAATTCGACCTGCACCGCGCGAACCGGCTCCTGGCCATGGTTGCGGACGGCCACCGCCATCGGCACGAGCACTCCCGTGGCCGTCACACCGCCGGTCACCTCGAGCCGCTCGACGGTGAGGTTGGCCGGCGCCCGTGCGTCGCCCTCCTGCTCCGCGCAATCGACGAGCCGCAGTTCGACGCCGGCGGCTGACAGGCGGCGGAGCGACTCGACCACGTCGTCGGACTTCGCCCAGTCTTTCGCGCGGAAATCGCTCACGATCCAGACCACCTTCGCCGCGGCGTTGGTGTCGGCGGCAAGGATCTCCGCCGCGGTCGCCAGCAAGTCGCGGGGCCCCGCATCGGTCTGCGAGGGCGCCAGGCGGGCGAGCTCGTCGCGGACCCGCTGCACGAGCTCCGGAGTCACGACCTGCCGATCGAGATCGAATGGCAGCCCCGCGCGATCCGGCGGCCGCTCAGTGGCTTCATCGCGGATCGCGAACGGGGAAAACCGGCCGATGGCGAGCTCCTGGGCGCCCGAGGCCGCGGCAAGCTCGGCGCAGATCCGCTCGACCACCAGCCGGCCGCGATCGAATGCGGTCGTCTCGCCGACCCGCCCCGCGGCCGCGGCATCCCCCATCGAATAGCTGTCGTCGAGCAGCACGAAGTGGGTCGTGCGGCCGCCACCGAGCAGTTGTCCAAGCGCGCTGGTCCACCGCGGCTGCGCCAGCGCCATCACCACGCCGAGCACCGCGGCCACGCGGAGGGCGAGCAGCAGGATCTGCTTGAGCAACACGCGCGTGCGATACTTCCGTTGGCTCGCCAGCAGCAATTCCATCGCCGCCCAAGGCACCTTGCGGTGGCGCAGGAGGTTGATGAGGTGGATGATGACGGGCGCCGCGACGAGCGGCAGGCCCCACCAGAGGAGCGGTGGAAAGTCGAACGTCGGCATCGGGGGTTCCTACACGGCCATGCTCGAGCGCCGCGACAGAAACTTCACGAGCGCCGCATCGACCGGCTCGCCGGTGCGAATGAGCGAGTAATCGCACCGTGCCGCCGCAGACCGCCTGCGGGCCTCGCCGAGGAATTCATCGAGCGCCGCCAGGTAGCCGGCGCGGAGAGCCCGCGGGTTGCAGGCGATGTGCTCCGGCAGTTCGAGCCCCTCGAATCGCGTCGGCCCCTCGAACGGAAAGTCGAGCTCGTCGTCGTCCATCACATGGAGCAACACGAGGTCGTGGCCGCGCTTGCGCAACAGCTGCATCCCCTGAAACATCCCCTCCCGATCGCCGAGCAGATCGCTGATGAGCACGACGAGGCCATGGCGCGGGAGCGTCTCGGCCAGCGACCGCAGCACGGGCTGAAAGGCGGTTGGCCGATGGGCCCGCGGCGCCTCGAGCACCTCGACGATGCTCGCCAGCTGCGACCGCTTCGTGCGGGCCGGCACGCTCGCCCGCAGCCTGTCGTCGAAGACGGCGCAGCCCGCCGCGTCGCCGTGCGAGAGCGCGAGCCAGGCCAGACTCGCCGCGAGCGTGGCGGCGTAGTCGTATTTGGAGAGGGCGCCCGACTGGTAGTCCATGCTCGCCGAAGCATCGACGACGAGCGAGAGGCGGAGATTCGTCTCCTCCTCGAATTCCTTCACGTAGAGCCGGTCTTGCCGCCCCCACACCTTCCAATCGACGCGGCGCAAGTCGTCGCCGCGGACATACTCGCGGTGCTGGAGAAACTCCACGCTCTGCCCCTTGTAGGGGCTCTTGTGGAGGACGGCGAGCACGCCCTCGACGACTGCGCGGGCGCGCAATTCCAGCCGTGCGATCCGGGCGATCGCCTCAGGATGCAAATATCGTTTGGAAGCGGGAGTCACGCGTGAGTTCGTCTTCGCGGGTGGGGGTGGTTTCGATGAGTCGCTGGATGATCGTGTCGGGGGTCACGCCCTCGCTCTCGGCGGCGAAGCCGACCACGATCCGGTGCCGCAGCACCGGCGGGGCGAGGGCCTGGATATCTTCCACGGTCACGTGGCTTCGGCCCTGGAGCAGCGCGCGTGCCTTGCCGCCGAGGATGAGGAACTGCACGGCCCGCGGCCCGGCGCCCCACGAAAGCTGGTCCGACACGAAGTCGGGCACGCCCTTCTCGCCCGTCCGCGTCTGCCGCACCAGCGACAGCGCATAGCGGACGAGATGATCGCTGACGGGCACCTCCCGCACACTCTGCTGCAGCGCGATGATGTCGGCCGCCGAGAGCACGGGCCGGGCCTCGTCGACGACCGCGCCCGTGGTGCGGCGGGCGATCTCGAATTCCTCCTGAAACGACGGGTAGTGCACCCGCACCTTGAACATGAAGCGATCCTGCTGCGCCTCCGGCAGCGGATAGGTGCCCTCCTGCTCGATCGGGTTTTGCGTGGCGAGCACGAAGAAGGGATCGACGAGCCGGTGCCGCACGCGGCCGACGCTCACCTGCCGCTCCTGCATCGCCTCCAGGAGCGCGGCCTGCGTCTTGGGGGGCGTGCGGTTGATCTCGTCCGCGAGCACGACGTTCGCGAAGAGGGGCCCTTCGAGAAACCGCAGCTGCCGCGCGCCACTGGCGCGGTCCTCCTCGAGCACATCGGTGCCGATGATGTCGGCCGGCATCAGGTCGGGCGTGAACTGGATGCGGCTGAAGGAGAGGTCGAGGCTCTTGGCAAGCGTGCTGATCATGAGCGTCTTCGCCAGCCCGGGCACGCCCTCCAGCAGGCAATGGCCGCGGCTGAAGAGGCTGATGAGCAGTTCCTCCACCACCTGATGCTGCCCGACGATCACGCGGGAGAGCTGCTCGAGGATCCGATCGTGGGCCTCGTGAAGCCGCTGCATCGCGGCGGAGTCGATCGCGTTCGGATGCGTCATGAATGCTCCGGGAGAACTGGTGAGACGGGAAAGGAAACGTCGCGGTCGAGCGGACGGCATGCTCAGCGCTGGTAGATCGGAAGCATGCCCTTGTCTAACTGCAGAATAGTGAGGTTCGTAGCCGTCGTGTAAACCGGGCCGATGTAGCCCTGCGGCCAAAACGCCGTGTCGCCGTCGACCTGGGCCTCGCCGACGAGCCGGTTTTCGATCTGCTCGCGATAGCCGGCCCACCGCTTGCCCCCCTCACGATACATCACCTGGGCATAGTAGAAGTGCGCGTAATGCCAGTGGCCGAAGCCGTTATTGTTGATGTTGCCGAGGTTCTTTTCGGCGTAGTCGAGCATCCGCGGCACGTGCGTGTCGTCATACTCTCCGGCGTTGAACAGGCAGGCGATCGCGGCGGCCGAAATCGCCGGCCGCCCCCCGCCCCCCTTGGAGCTGTATTGCACGCCGCCGTCGGGCTGCGTGCATTTGTGGATGTAGGCGATCGCCTTGTCGATGATCTCTCGCGGCACCGGCACGCCCGCATTGCGGCAGCCCCGGAGGCCCTGCACCTGCGTGATCGTGGTCGAGCCCTCGTCGAAATTGTTGCCGTCCTTCGCGCTCACATAGCCCCAGCCGCCGTCGGCTGTCTGGGCCCGCCCGGAAAACTCCACCGCCCTGGCGAGCACCTTCACGAGTTCTTCCCGGCGGCGCTCGTCCTCCTCTTCCCCGAGCACCTGCGAGAGGAAGAGCATCGAGAAGCCGTGGCCGTAGGTGTAGCGGTCGTCGGTCTTGGGGTCACCGATCAGGCCGTTGACCCGCGAACGGCTGACCAGGTAGTCGACCGCCTGACGGATCGGCTCGGCATAGCGGCCCTGCGTGGTGGTCGAGCCCTCCATCAGCATCGCCGTGCCCGCCAGCGCCGTCATGGCGGTCGGATAACGGCCTTCGTTGGCCGACCAGCTCCCCCGCCGCGATTGCCGACGCACGAGCCAGTCGAGGCCCTTGGTCACGGCCCGCTCCACTTTCTGGTCGCTCGCCGCCGGCGCTGCGGCCGGCGAGAGCGACGCCGCGAACAAAACCGCCACGAGCGCGGTGCGGAGGAGCGAAAGCATCGGGTGGGTCATCGGTGGAGGCGAGCCGCCGTCAAAAGGGGAGTGGCATGGTCAGGGCCTTCCGCAGCCAGTATTCCAGTTCCGTGGCAAGGTCGCCGGTGACCGGAGACCTGGTGGAAGCCTGATATGGGGGCTGGGGGGGCGTTGGTTCGCCGGTGAAGACGAGCCGCAACGCCGCGGATTCGCCACCGCTGCCCCGACTCCTGACGGTGTCGCCGAAGCCGAAGGCGATTTCGTGGGTGGCCGGGTCGCCCACCACTTCGCACCCAATCGACGCCTGGTTCAGCATCGCGATCTTGTCATCGATGTGCACGGCATGCCCCGTTCGTTTGTCGAGACAGAGCAGGCTGAGCCTGTGTCGCTCCCCTTCACGCGATGGGATGATCGTCCGGGCGAAGAGCAGGAGCGGCAGGGCGGCCGACTGGTGGCGAGCGAGAGCGTGGCGGACGATCGTGGCCGGCACCGGCCAGAGCATCTCTCCGCTCTCGCGGGCAATTGCCCACACCGATCCGGTCACCACTCCTCCCATCTCCCCGCCTGGCACCATCAACGGCAGCGCCGACATTCCCCCCATTTTGTTGAACCGCCGCTCTTCTTCCTTCGTTTCCTGCCTGCCCACAAACACGAGAAATCGATCCTCCCAGGGGATCACCTGAAGGTTCTGCAGGCCAGCGGGCATGTCGTTGAGCTTCACGCTGAATCGCGTCCCCGCGGTGGCGGCTTGGCCCGTATCCAGGCCCCTATCCAGGCCCGTATCCAGGAGCCCATCGAGGAGCGTCAGCCGGCCATTCGGCTCGACCACGGCCAACCGCCCTGCTCCGGCGGCCGCGGCCCGGGCCTCGCCCGCGAAGGTTCCCAGCGGCCGCCGCACGAGCGTCGCCGGATCGATGAGCTCGAGCTTCACCTGCTGATGAACGCCGCCGAGCGGCGATCGCCGCCCCGCGACCGGCTCGATCACGACGATCCCGCGGCCGGCCGTCATCAGCCGCTGTTCGTGGCGCGGCAGGTCGCAGGTGCGCTCGATGCGGCCGTCTACCATCGACACGACGACGGCTCCCTTTCCATCGCGCGGGCAGACGCAGAGAAAATCCTCGTCCCCGATCAGATCGCCATCGACCGGCAGCCGATGCCGCTGCCAGATCACGTCACCCGACACCGGATCGCGAAGTTCGAGCGATCGACCGGAAAGGATTGCCACGCCCCGCGCCGTTGCCTGCACACCACGCGCGGGCAGCCGCATCTCTTCAGGTTCCGAAACCGCCATGCCGAGCGGCACGCTGCCACTGCGTTTCAGACCTCTTCCGGCATGGCGGCCGATCGCGAAGCCCATGCCTGGCAACGAGGCTGTCGGATCAGTGCCGTCGGAGGCCATCCAAAGCCGCTGTGGCGACTCCGATGCCTTTCCGTCGCCCAACACGACGGGAAGGCTGTAGGCGGCGAGCAAGGGCCCCGATCGGATCAGCACCAGGCGACCGACGACCGTGGCCTCGGCGCCGACGGCTTGGAAAAAGTGGGGCATGCCACCGAAATGGAATGCAAAAGGCTCGCCGATCCGGCGACCAAGCCCGTCCCTGGCGACGAGCATCTGCGAATTGATTTCATAGCCCAACTGCAGGTCGGGCACCACAGCCTCCGGCCGCACCTCGACCGGGATCGGGATCAGTCGGGAGGCCGGCGCCGGGGCGGTCGACCGCGGCTTGGCGCCGCGCTGCGCAATGACCCTGCCCACGGGCCATGCGGCGCCAAGATCGCTCGGGGCATCGCCCTTGCCCACGGCACCTGCATGGTCGGGAGGTTTGCCTTCGGCGCGTGCCACTTCGAGCCGCACGAGATCGCGTCGCACGGCGGCGGCAACGCGACGGGCTTCGCCCGCGGTCGCCTCTCGATCGAGCACGTCCACGAGTGCCCGCTTTACGTCGAGCGCCGCCGGATGCGATTCGAACGCGGCGAGAAACCGCTCCAACTGCTCGGCGTCGGCCTTGCCTGGCTCGAGCAACTGCCGCGCGCGGTCGGTCACGAAGGCGTCGATCTCCGCTCGCAGTTCCGGGGTTGCTCGCTCGCGGAGCGCACGCAGACGCCCCTGAAGCCACCGCGATCCCGACACCGCCAAGACGGGATCGCTCGCGTCTTCGACCATCCCCTCGCCGTCGAGATCGACATCGGCCGCCCCGAGGCATTCGCGGCACGTGGTCCACGCGGCGGGGATGTCGCCGGCAAGCATGAACCGATCGACGGCCAATCGCAGCATAGCCCGCGACCGCGGCAGTTCACGATCCTCCGCGATCGCCTCCCGCCAGAACGGCGCGGCGGCAGCGAAGTCGCGGTCCATGGCGAAAAAGATCGCGTCGCCCACCACCTCGGCGTTCACGCGATCGGGGCTCGCCGCCCGCGCCTCGCGGATCCGCCGCAACCCCGCGGCGATGTCGCCACGATCGAGATCGATCTGCCCACGCCAGAGGGTCGCCCACGGATCGGCTGGCGTTTGCCGCAGTGCGGTCTCGATCCTTGCTTCGAGCGGCGCCGCCTGGTGGAAGACATCGAGCGAATCGACACCCTGCGAGATCACTTCTCCACGATGGGCCACGAGGTTGCCGGGCACGACACCACTGCGGGCAGGCGAGCGGCCGACGATGCTCCCATCTGCGATCGCGATTTCGACGACCTCGGGCGCATCGGTCGGCACAAAGAGCCGGGTGGGCGTGAGGACCGCGGAGCCGCTCGGGCTCGCAGCGCCAAGATCGACCGGCTTGCCCCAGGCCCGCGTGCCATCAGCGAGCGACAAGGCATCGACGCCATCTCTGCCCACGATGATGATGCGTCCATCGACGACACCGGCCACGGAGAGCGACTCTCCGCGCGGCACTTCCCACGCAAGTGCGCCCGACCGGAGGTCGAGACAGAGCAGTTTCTCCGCTTCGACCGGGCCGAGGATCACGCGGCCCGCCGCGACGATCGGTGCCGCGTCTCGCCAGCCACCGGCAGCCGTCGCGGCAGCGCCGAGTTGGCCGTTCAGGACGAGGCCGCGGCCGTTGAGCCCGCCGACCTGCACCCGCACGCCGAATCGCATCACTTGCGGGCCTTGCTCCGTTGGCACCGCATAGTTCGACGCCCAGAGCAGCGTGCGGGTCGCGAGATCCACCGCTACCAGCGCGCCCGAACCGGTCGGGCAGACAAGCACTCCGTCCGCGAATGACGGCGAAAGCCCGGAGAGGCGGCGCTGCTGGGAGCGGCCGGTATCGGCCGTCTGTTCTTCGTCGAGCTCCGCGAGCGGCTGCGACCAGACAACTGCGCCGTCAGCGGCAGCCAGCACGTCGAGCCGGATCTCCCCCCGCTCCTCGACGAGCACGAAAAGCTGGTCTCCGAGCACGAGCGGGGCCCCCATAAACCAGGTCTCTCCGGCGGCCGCATCACCGTCGCGAGGCGTTGTCGCGGGCAGCCGCCAGCGCAGGGCTCCCTTTCCCTGGGCGTCGTAGGCGGAGAGCCGGTTGCCAACCGGGCGTGTCGCTCCCGCGATGATGCGTCGCATGCCGTTGGCTGCGACAGGCCGTACGACGTCGGCAGCGTTTGTCTCCACGGCGAAGACAAGCCGGCCGTTGCTCGAGAGCGTGCCGCTCGTGGCATCACCAAACACGCTCAGCACCGAGCCAGCACCATCGGTTGGCATCTCATCCTCGCCCACTTCACCGGGGTCCGCGGCACCGTGGCCGTCGCCCCAGAGCGTCGCCGCACCACCGGTCTGGAGCCAGACGCGTTTGCCGGAATCGAAGTCCACTGCCAGGAGCCCCATCGGCGTATGCAAGACGATCAGCCCGCCCACGGCGAGGGGCTTGCCTGCGGGGAAGAGCGGGGCGTTTCGATCGGCGAACAGCCGGCGGCGGTTTTCCAACAGCCGCGACTCCTCGGGGTGGCGGGTGAGCGGCACGCGGTATCGCGGCACGAGCAACGGCCGCGTCGCGACGGACAATGCGTTGCGGGCCGCGTCGCCCCGGTGCATGCACCAGGCGGAAGCTTCTGCATCGCCGGCCAAGGCCTGTTCACCGGCGATCGAAGCCAGGAAAGCCGCCGCACCATCGGCGCCGTCACCGGGTGGAAACGAAAGCGAGACATCGCGTCCACCGACGCGCACCGAGACCGCGCTCGTCGCGCGGGCCCGCTCGAGCACTTCCAGTGCCTTGTCGCGTTGGCCGGCGAGCCACCAGGCCTTTGCCCGCATCAGCGAAATCGTCGGCTGGAACTCCCGCACGCTCGCCGACGCCAATCGATCGAGCCAGGCAATCGCCGTCAGCGGCTGGTTGTCGTCGATCGCCGCCAGCGCCGCGAGCAACGTCGCCTGCTGACCGGCAGGCGTGTGCGGCCAGCGACGGGCGAGGGCGATCACTCCGTCGGTATCGCCGTTCGCAATGGCCTCCGCGAGCAGCCGCTCCGCACGCGCCCGAAATTGAAGCGTGTAGGCATCGCGCCCCTCAGGCGGCAGCTCGCCCACGAGCCGCGAGGCTTCCGCCTTGATGCTCCGCCAGGTGTTCTTCTGCAGGTCTGGGCGAAAGAAGAAGTCGCGGTCGGCGGCGAGGATTTCGTCGAGCAACGTGGCGGCATCGCTCCAGCGTTTGTCTGCAACGAGTCGCCGGGCACGATCGAGCTGCCGTTCCCGCAGCCGATCGGTCGGCAGTGAGACGCCGCTCTCGGCGACTTCCTCCGCGGCCGAGTCATTCGCGGCCGCATTGCCGACGGCTGCAACGGGCCGATCGATCGCCTCTTCGCCGTCATCGTCAGCGCGGGCAATCCCCAGGCACGCTATCGCCACGATCGCGGCCGAAAGCCCGATGGCGAGACGAAGTCGCCGGGAAAGGTCGGCACCGCATGTGGACCGTGCCATCAAAAACCCGGCGCCAGGGGCGATCCCGGGGTCCTTTTGGGGCTTCTTCGGAGGTCTTCAATAGAGGCCGTCGGCAGGGTCTTCGACCGCCTCCGATCAACCGTATCACGTCTGCTCATTGCATCTTACGACCCGTTGCCTCCAGCCAGCAAGGAAACGCCCGCCGGGCCTAAAACAGGGCCGTCTCGCCGCGCCCCTCTTTTTTCGGCCAGAAATCGGCTTTTCGGGTTGCATTTTCATTTCCAAAGCCTCTAATCAGCGACGCTTTCGGCAGTTCGTGCCGGGCTCCACATCGCGGTGGGGGTTCTGCCGCACACAATTTTTCGGAGGTATTGGCGATGGCGAAGAAGTCGGGAAGCAAGCCGATGACGAAGACGGAGATCATGCGGAGCATCTCTGAGACGACTGGTCTGCAGAAGAAGGACGTGGTCGCCGTGATGGAAGCGCTCACGAGCGAGATTCAGAAGGCCCTCAAGGGCTCGGGCATCGGCGTCTTCTCGATCCCCGGCCTGGTGAAGGTCGAGCGTCGCAAGGTTCCGGCCCGTCCGGCCCAGAAGGGCGTCAAGAACCCCTTCACCGGTGAGCTGCAGGATCGTCCGGCCAAGCCCGCGAGCGTGAAGGTTCGCGTGCGTGCCCTCAAGAACCTCAAGGCGATGGTTCAGGGCTAAGCTCGCGTCCCGCGAACGGTTCACATGATCGGGCGGCGTCCAAAAGACGCCGCCCGATTTTTTTGCTGCGTGTCTTTTGTTCCTGCTTTGGGGGATGGCAGCCTCAGGAGGGCATCGTTCGATGCAACAGGGCTTTCGCAAAGCCGCCGCGGCACTCGCACTGCCCGTCGCGGCACTCGCACTCTCGGCCAGCGTCGATTCAAACGGTCACGCGGCCGACGAAGTCTTCAACTACGACGAAGCGAAGGTTCGCCACTACACGCTGCCCAACCCGCTCGCCGGGCCCGACGGCGCGGCTGCAACCTCGCCCGAGGCCTGGCGGACGACCGCACGGCCGCACCAGCTCTCGCTCGTGGAGGCGAATGTCTACGGCCGCCGTCTGCCAGCCGTGCCGGTGAGCGTGGTGGGCGACGTGGAGCGGGCCGAGGTGACGCTTGCCGGGGATGTCGCTGCCACGCGAATCCAGGCCCGGCTACGGCTGGGCAACGGCGAACGCGCGCCAAAGACCGACGTGCTCGTCTATCTACCGCGCGGGGCGCAGGCCGCCCCCTGCTTCCTAGGCCTCAACTTTCGCGGCAACCAGTCGCAGCATTCCGATCCCGGCATTCGCCTGGCGAGCAGCTGGATTCCGGACGACCCGAAGGCGGGCATTGCCGACAACCGTGCCACCGAGGACTCCCGCGGCAGCACGGCCCACCGTTGGCCAGTGGAGACGATGCTCGGCAGGGGGTATGCCATGGCCACGGCCTATTACGGCGATACGTTTCCCGACCGCCCCGATGGCGGCCCCGAGAGCGCCCTTGTGTCGCTTGGCCGGTCCGTCAGCGGAAAACTTCCGCTCGACGAGCCGGGCGCGATCGCCACCTGGGCCTGGCAGCTGTCGCGGATCCTCGACTGGCTCGTGACGCTCCCCGAGATCGACGAGACCAAGGTGGCCGTCGTGGGCCACTCGCGGCTGGGCAAGGCGGCGCTCTTTGCCGGGGCTCTCGACGAGCGGTTCGCGATGGTCGTGTCAAACGAATCGGGCTGCGGCGGGGCGGCCCTCTCACGTCGCAACTACGGCGAAAGCGTGAAGCGGATCACGGCCTCGTTTCCGCACTGGTTCTGCCCCGCGTTCGCGACGTTCGCGGGCCGCGAGACGGAACTGCCCTGCGATCAGCACACGCTCCTGGCTTTGATCGCGCCGCGACCGCTCTTTGTCGCAAGCGCGATCGACGATCGCTGGGCCGACCCGCGGGGCGAGTTTCTCGGCGCGGTGGCGGCCGAGCCCGCCTGGCAGCTCTTTGGCCGCCGCGGCCTCGGCACGGCCGAGTGGCCCGCGGCTGACACGCCGATCGGCGACACGGTCGGCTACCACGTGCGCAGCGGTCGCCACGACCTGCTCGCCTACGACTGGGAGCGGTTCGCGGATCATGCCGACCGCCATCTGCTCGATCGTTCGCCGCCACAAGCCGACGGCTATCCCGCGTTTGCCCCGGTGCAGTCGCCGCTGCCGATGCCGCCGCCCCCGGGTGCGATGGTGCTCGTGGGCCGAGACGCCATCGCCACGGCACGAGCCGCCTTCACGAGCATGGCGGGGGGGGCGATCGACTGGCGCGGGGAATCCGACACGCTCGTGGTCACGCCGTCGGAGCAGCATGCCAACCACATCGTCTCGAAGGAGACGTTTCGCGACGCTGACATCCATGCCGAGTTCATGGTGTCGCCTGAGGCCAAGGGAAACAGCGGCCTCTACCTGCACGGCCACTACGAGATGCAGATCTTCGACTGCTTCGGTGTAGCGCCCGTGACCGATCAGGATGAGGGCAGCCTCTACCGCTTCGCGAAGCCGATCGTGAATGCGGCGTTGCCGGCGGGCGAGTGGCAGGTCTACGACATCCGCTTCATCGCCCCGCGGCGCGATGCATCCGGCGCGATCGAAAAGCCCGGCCGCGTCACGGCCTGGCTCAACGGCAGGATCGTGCAGAACGAGCTCACGTTCACCGAGCCGCGATCCCCCTACACGCCCTACAAGCACGGCGTGACGGAGCATCTCCGGGCGATCGAGCGGCGGCTGCTCGCGACGGGGGAAGGGCCGCTGTTCCTGCAGGATCACGGCAGCCCGACGCGGTTTCGCAACGTGTGGATCAAGCGGCTGGTGGCCGCGCCGCACGAGAAAGCCACCCCCTGACTTACGATCCAGTGGACGGGGCCGGAATCGAACCGGCGACACACGGATTTTCAGTCCGTTGCTCTACCAACTGAGCTACCCGTCCGCCACGTTCCCACCAGGGCGGGACGAGGCTGACAGGCACCATTGGTAGGCGTCGATTGCGGCCGTGTCAACGAGCGGCGATCCGGAGCGGGCGCTGCGGTCAGTCGTCACCGGGGCGGGCCGAACGGGCCGCCCAGGCCTGCACGCCAAAGATGGCGGCGAATGCCAGACCGCCGACGAGCAGGGGCAGCCTCGGGGCGTCGATGCCGAGCCATGCGCAGAGCGTGCCGATGCCCCAGCTGAGCACGAACGCCACGGCCGCCGACGTCCCCGCCCGGCGAAGCCCGCCCAGCTGGTGGAGTCCGACCCACTGGCGAAACCCGCCCGACGGGGCGAACCATGTTGCCAGCCGCTGCACCAGCCCAGCGGGCCGCGCGACGCGGCCGCGGTCAACCCGCACGCTTTTATTCTGTCCGGCCGCGCTGGGCGACACCACCGGTTCGGGATGGAAGACCTCGCCCACCGAATCGACCGATGCCGTGCTCGCGGCGCTCGAACCGCCGGCGGTCTCTTCCGAGAGCGACATCGGGCCCTGGGTGGAATCGCGGGAACTGGCCTGCTCATAGGCACCGGGCTGCTGCCCCCCGGGCGCCTGCGGATGGCGCCGCCGCGGCATCGGGAGCGGTTGCTCTGGTGTCCACTGCCGGAGCCGCTCGAGCAGTTCGTGGGCCGAGGCGAGGCGTTCGGCCGGGTTCTTCCGCATCATCGCCTCGACGACCCGCGCGAAGGGCTGGCTCACCTGCGGCGCGAGCCGGCGGAGCGGAACGGGCTCCTGCGTGAGCTGCCGCTGCGCCTTCTCTTCACGCGTGCCGCCGGGAAACGGCACCTGCCCTGTGAGCAGGAAGTAGAGCGTGCAGCCGAGGCCGTAGATGTCGGCCGGCGCGCGGGCGTTTGCCGGATTCCGCACCTGCTCCGGCGCCATGTAGTCCATCGTGCCGATCACGCGGGCCGACGCGGAAGACTGCATGTCGAAGACAGAGCCCGCGAGGCCGAGGTCGAGCACCTTGACGCGTCCCTCTTTCGTGGCGAGCAGGTTGCCGGGCTTCACGTCGCGGTGCACGACGCCCTGATCGTGCGCGCAGGCGAGGCCGCGTGCGGCCTGCACAATCACCGAGGCGCCGGTCCATTCGTCGAGCGGCCCGTGCCGCAGCACCTGCCGCCGCAGGTCGAGCCCCTCGACGTATTCGGTGACGAGGTAATACACCTTGCCATCACGGCCGGCATCGAGCGCCCGCAGCAGGTTTTCATGGTCGAGGTCGCCGAGCCGCTCGATCTCCCGCAAGAAAGCGGCTTCGGTGGCAGCCGTGGCCTTGTCTTTCGTCAGCACCTTGATGGCGACGATCCGGCGCATCATCGCATGCTGCGCCTTGAACACCCGCCCCATGCCCCCCTGCCCCACCTGGTCGAGGATGCGGTATTGGTTGAGCGAAAGTTTGCTGCGGCCCAGGAGCATCTGGCCCGCCTGAAACTTCGTCAGTTGGCCGCGGCCTACGAGCACGTCGGCCGCCGCCTTGTCGAGGCGGTCTGGGGCATGATCCCCTGCGCCGAGCACCGCCCGGGCCTGCGCTTCGGCGGCGTCGATCTGCGCCATGTCGAGGAGACCGCTGGCGAGCGCCGTTTCTCGGAAACGGCGGCGCGGTGGCTGTTTGGAGGCGCCGCCATCGGCGGCATCGGCATGCGGGGTCGGCGTCATGGATTCGAAGCGGGCGGAGGCATTCCCCGCAGGAAAGTTTACCCCCCGGAAGGGCGTCGTGTCGGACGGCCTTGCCGCCCGCTCTCCGGCGGCCGATCTGGCCGCCTAAAGAGCGCTGGAAACCGGAGGCTCCAGGCCGGCGGCAGGGCCGCCTCGATCGTGATCCGCTCCCTGGTCGCGGGGTGATCGATGGTCAGGCGACGGGCGTGCAGGGCGATGGCCCCGAGCGCGAGCGGGATCCGGCTGCCGTAGCGACGGTCGCCGACGATCGGGCAGCGGCGGCGCGAGAGCTGCAGCCGCAGCTGATGCCGCCGGCCGGTGGACGGGGCAAGCTCAACGAGCGAAACCTCTCCTGCGCGGCGAACGACGCGGGCCCGGGCATGGGCCTCGCGGCCCGTGCCCGCGTCGTCGTCTGGCGATTCGCCTTGGTCGCGGCCGTCGCGCGTGATCGTGTCGTGCCAGTCGACCCAGGTGCCGAGCGCCGCCGGAAACCGGCCCTCGACGATCGCCACGTAGTCCTTCTCGACGGTGCGTTCCCGAAACTGCCGCGAGAGATCGGCCGCAGCCGCGCGGGTCTTGGCGAAGACAAGCACGCCCGACACGGGCGCATCGAGCCGGCTCACAACCCCGACAAAGCCGCCCCGCGGCAGCCCGCGCTGCACGAGCGTGAAGCCGCTCATGGTCCCCCGCGGCGCATTGGCCGTTGGCAGCCCGGCCGGCTTCGCGAGTACGATCAGATGATCGTCCTCGAGGAGGGTTTCGAGAGCGGGAGGTTTTTGCTGCATGGACCAAGCGTTGCGTCGATCGATCGTGCTTGCAAGCCGCTCGCCGCGACGGCTGGAACTGGCCATCGGCGAGGGCTGGCAGGTGACCGTGGCCGCCCCGCCCGAGTCGGCCGAGGCATCAGAGCCCCCCCGCGGCCCCAATGAGTCACTCGCGGATTACGTCACCAGGCTCGCCCGCGCGAAGGCCGAGGCCGTGGCGGCCACCGGCGTGTCGGGCGTGCTCGTGGCCTGCGACACGCTCAGCGAGGTCGATGGCGTGGCCCTCGGCCAGCCGGCCGACGCCGCCGATGCCCGGCGGATGCTCGCATCCCTCTCCGGCCGCCGGCACCGCGTGCTCACAGGCGTCTGCGTCTGGCGAATCCCCGACGGGCAGCCGCGATTCGCGGTGTCGGAGAGCCTGCTCGAGATGGGGCCGCTCTCGGAGGAATTCCTCGACTGGTATCTCGCCAGCGGCCTCTGGGAGGGCAAGGCGGGCGCCTGCGGCTTCCAAGACGAGCGGCTTCCGCTCGCGCTCGTGGCCGGCAGCCCGTCGAACGTCGCCGGCCTGCCGCTCGAACTGCTCCGCACGATGCTTTTCGAATAAACCGTGAGGGGCTGCCCATGCCCCAGGAGCCGGCGTAGGCGACCAGCGGAGCCATGGATGGCGGAGCGCAGACACCTCCGAGAGAACGAAGGCCCGGAGGGCCGCAGTGAACGTCCGGCGATGGGGCATGGGCAGCCCCGAACCACCATTGAAACAGACAGGCCCGCACGGCGGTTAGCCGTGCGGGCCTGCGTTGTAAAAATCCGGCGATACCTACTCTCGCGCTTTTGGCACTACCATCGGCTCTGGAAGCTTAACTACCGTGTTCGGGATGGGAACGGGTGTGACCTTCCAGATATGTTCACCGGAAATTTCGTTCGTGCCTCCCTGGGGAGGCACGTATGTTGGGTCGTGGTAGTCGGCATGTCTCCGAACCGCCGTTGACGGTTCAGGAACACTCGATACGAGTGGTCAAGCGTTCGTCCGTTAGTACCGGTTAGCTGAGTGCATTGCTGCACGTACACGTCCGGCCTATCAACCTGGTCGTCTTCCAGGGGACTTTCGGGCATACAGCCCTACGAAACCTGATCTTGGGGCGGGCTTCACGCTTATATGCTTTCAGCGTTTATCCGTTCCGTTCATAGCTATCCAGCCGTGCCGCTAGCGCGACAACTGGAACACCAGAGGAACGTCCTTCCAAATCCTCTCGTACTAAAGAAGAATCCCCTCAAGTTTCGTGCGCCCACAGCAGATAGGGACCGACCTGTCTCACGACGGTCTGAACCCAGCTCACGTACCACTTTCATTGGCGAACAGCCAAACCCTTGGGAGCTTCTCCACCCCCAGGATGTGATGAGCCGACATCGAGGTGC